>Ga0209400_1003749_pt1 | contig 10989 bp, 21 predicted proteins | sample M_130807_EF_Meta_FD_187313 | JGI IMG/M metagenome (GOLD analysis project Ga0209400, IMG submission 187313) | Freshwater microbial communities from Lake Montjoie, Canada to study carbon cycling - M_130807_EF_MetaG (SPAdes) (version 2) | ecosystem: Environmental > Aquatic > Freshwater > Lake... | reverse complement strand
TGGCCATATTCTTAAACAATGGCGTTTCAGTTACATTAAACAGCGTTGATCTATCAGCGTATGTAACAGCTGTAACTATTAACCAGTCATTTGATGAGCTAGAAGTAACCGCTATGGGCGATACTGCACATAAGTTTGCTAAAGGCTTAGAGGCAAGCACTATCACTTTAGACTTCCTAAATGATAACGCTGCTTCAACAGTTATCCCTACATTACGTGCTGCTTATGGCACTACTGTAACATGCGTAATTAAGCAGACATCTGCTGCCGTATCTGCAACTAATCCTTCATACACTGCATCTGTATTGATTAATAACCTAAACAATGTAAATGGAGCAGTAGGCGATATCTCATCACAAAGCATTACATTTACCTGCAATAGCACAGTAGCTGTAGCAGTAGCATAAGGAGAAATAATGGCAAAGCTAAAGATAACAAGGGCTAACGGAGAAGTATCTGAACATAGAATTACTCCGGGTGTCGAGTACGCTTTCGAGTTAAAGTACGGCGCAGGAATTAGCAAAGTCCTACGCGATCACGAACGGCAGACTGAGATTTACTTCTTAGCGCATGAGTGTTTGCGTAGGGCCAATGTAGTAGTACCTGTATTCGGACTCGAGTTTATAGACAGCTTAGAAACTGTCGAGGTATTAGACGAAGAAAAAAAATAACACAGCGGGATTCGATCACCTACGCTATCGCAAGTCTTAGCGTTGAGACTGGAATACCGCCGCAGTTTTTTATTGATATGGATCAAGAGATGCTTAGGGCGATAGTCCAGGTCTTACAAGATAGAGCTAAGGAGATTAAAAATGCCAGTAAACGTAACAGGCGTTAAACAACTCCAGGCCGCTATGAAGATATTAGATCCTAATCTTAATAAAGAGATGAACACTGAAATTAGAGATGCCATGATACCTATTAGGGATCGGGCTAGAAGTTACATGCCAGCCAATGAAGAAGTGCTATCAGGTTGGCGCAAGATCAATGTTACAGCTGAACAGAAATACCGAGCATTTCCATTTTACGATCAAAACGTAGCGCGTAACGGAATAGTTTATTCTGCAGGACAAAGCAAACGCAACGCAGCAGGATTCTCATTTACTAATTATGTAGCCAATAAATCTGCATCAGGTGCAATCTTTGAAACCGCTGGCCGTAAACAAAGAGGCATGCAAGGTAAGTCATTAAACCCTAATGCTGGTATCCAATTTAACCAGGCTGCTGAGACTTTAAGTTCTATGAAGGGTACTGGCCCTAATCGTGGTAGAGCAATCTATCGTGCTTGGAATGAAGATCAAGGCAAGGTTTATGCAGCTGTAGTTACAGCCATACAGACTGTAGCCACTAAGTTTAATAATGGACAGTTAAAGAAGGTTGCATAATGGCCAAACCCCCAGCCTTAGTAGTCTCCGCCTTAGCTACTTGGAATGGTAAAGCCCTTGCCAAAGGCAGTAAACAAATATCCGAGTTTGATAAGTCAGCACAAAAATTAGGCAAGACCTTTGCTAAGTATCTAGGTGCTACTGCCCTAGTCGCATTTGGTAAAAGTTCAGTTAATGCATTTATAGAATCTGAGAAGGCTGCCGCCAAGTTACGCACCACAGTAGATAACCTAGGCTTATCATTTGAGCAAAGAGCAATAGATGATTATCTAAAGAGATTATCTTTGCAATACGGAATTATTGATGAAAATCTTATTCCAGGCTTTCAACGCCTTCTTATTGTTACTAAAGATGTTGCTAAAGCCCAGAGCATATTCCAGACCGCCCTTGATGTATCAGCCGGTACTGGCAAGGATCTTACAAGCGTATCTACTAGCCTATCTAAAGCCTACCTAGGCGATAACGTAGCACTAGGCAGGTTAGGCGTAGGTCTAAGCAAGGCGCAGTTAAAATCATCATCATTCTTAGATGTACAGAAAACCCTTAATAATAATTTCTCAGGTCAAGCATCAGCAGCAGTAGCAGGTTATGCAGGCGATATGGCCAAACTAACTGTAGCTGTGGATGAGTCTAAAGAGGCTATAGGTAAAGGCTTATTAGATGCGTTAAGGACCTTGTCTGGTGATACTTCTATAGATACTTTTACTGCCAAAATGGTTACTGCTGCGGATACCCTTGCAAGGTATATTAACAATATTGCAGGCTTTGCTAAAGTGACTGCAAACATATTTAATATTAAAGATCCTAATTTTTTTAGAAGACAACCTGCAACAGTAGCGCCTGGTGCATCTACTACTCGCGTTAAAGATTATCAATTAACTGTTAAAACTACTGCAGCGCGTAAAGCCGAGTTAGCCATTCTTACATCATCAAACAAGGCACGTAGCGAAATAGACAAGTTGAAGGACAAATTTGATTTAGAGCGTATTGGTCTAACAGCTGCCCTTAACGCTGCTACCGATGAAGAGACTAAATTACGTATTAGGGCTCAGTTAGCTATCCTAGATAACAATGAGGCTTTGGCTAAAAAGATACTAGCCGAGATGAACGGCGTTAAAGCTGTTGATGAATTATCAAGTTCTATGAATACTGCTGCCGCAATGATTTTAACTGCAGGTCAAAAAGTGTTATTAGGTTTAGGCGTTGATCCATCTCAAATGGCAGGTAGTAGCATCACTGGCACAGGTGGATTTCCTAACATTAGCAATCTAGCAAACACTTCATTAAATAATCCTAGCTTTGGCACAAGCGCAGAGGCTATGGGATTAGGTCTAGCATTAGGTTTCACACCAGGTGGCGGATCAAGAGCACAACAAGAAATTGTTATTACTGTTGATACTGCATCTGGTGGCGACAGATTAAGCCAGGCTATTGCTGAATCGATACAAATTGCCACAAAGAATGGATTTAGCACAGTACCTGCCGGGCAGGGCTTCTAATGCCAGTACCTGTATTAAATGCAATTATTAACTTCTCAACTGGGCCTAGTTTTGCTCAAACCCTTATATTAGATTCTGGTAATTTAGATGTTAACGTACTAGGAGATGCTACAGCTGTAATTGTAGATGTATCTGATCTAGTTAATCTCGTGCAAACTAACAGAGGCCGTACTGCCCTGTCCGATCAATTTCAAACTGGCACGCTAACCTTACGCATAGTAGATCAGAATGGCGACTTTAACCCACAGAATCCAGGTAGCCCTTACTATGAGCTATTAACTCCTATGAAGAAGGTGCAGATAACTGCAACCTACTCATCAGTAACATACCCAATTTTTTCAGGCTTTATTACATCCTATGTAAACACTCAGCCTAAAGATGCCACAGAGGTTGCTTACACAACCATACAAGCTGTAGATGCTTACAGGCTGGCACAGAATGCACAGATCTCAACAGTTACTGGTGCTACTGCTGGTGATCTATCAGGCACAAGAATTAACCAGATATTAGATCAAATCTCATGGCCATCATCAATGCGTGATATAGATGCCGGATTAACTTCTTTACAGGCAGATCCAGGCACTACTAGGACTTCTTTAGCTGCATTACAAACTGTGGCAGATAGTGAGTATGGTGCTGTTTACGTTGACGCCAGTGGCAGTTTTGTTTTCCAAGATAGATCTGTAACTGTCTCATCTATAGGTGGCACACCAACGCTCTTTGCAGATGATGGCACAGGCATTAAATATGCTAATGCCGTATGGAAGTTAGACGATACCTTAGTTTTCAATTCAGCCACTATTACTAGGACAGGCGGCACAGCACAGGTTGCTACTAATGCAGCTTCTATTACAAAGTATTTTATTCATTCTTACTTTTTAGATAACCTGTTAATGCAAACCGATGCTGTGGCCTTGGACTATGCCCAGGCTTATGTGGCTTCTAGAGCTGAGACCAGCATTCGATGCGATGCGGTTACGTTAGACCTGTACACCCCAGACTATAACACCGGCATAATTGCAGCCCTAAACCTAGATTTCTTTGATCCAATTACAGTTATTACTACTCAGCCAGGTGGATCTACCCTGGACAAAACCCTACAGATTTTCGGCGTGGGCATGAACATCACCCCGAATAGTTGGAAAACAGTGTTTACAACGCTTGAACCGATCATAGATGGGTTTATACTAGACAACATAGATTATGGTGTTTTAGATGAAGATGTATTCAGTTACTAAGGAGAACTAATGGCAAAGCAATCGTTCGTTACGGGGCAGGTATTGACAGCTGCTCAAATGACTTCATTACAACAGACGGCCATGTTAGGTGGGGCTGCATCAGCTAAGACTGCAAGTTATACATTAGTTGCTGCCGATGCTGGTACTGCTATTTCAATGAGCAACGCGAGTGCTACAACAATTACAGTTAATACTGCATTGTTTGCTGCTGGCGATACAGTACAAATAACTAATTTAGGTGCAGGAGTTTGCACAATTACTGCTGGCACAGCCACAGTTAATACATCTGCATCATTAGCCCTAGCACAATATGAGAGTGGCACTTTAGTTTTTACTAGCACATCTGCTGCTATTTTTATTAAAGGTGCTGGGGCTGCTGCTGCTGGTGGTGCAAACTGGTCTTTACTTAATTCAGGTGGAACAGCATTAAGTGGTACACAAATATCAATTACTGGTATTTCAGGTAAAGATAAAATATTAATGATAGTAACAGGGGCTTCTACAAGTAGCGCAGGTGATGGTTTTAATATTAGAATCAATACAGATACTGGTTCTAATTATATTTATTCAGGAAATTACGCATCTGTTGGCTCGGCTTTTTCGACAAACATTTTTGATAGTTATTTTAGCACTGGCACTACTTCTAGTTATTTTGGTGCTATGACCAATAATGCTGCAAGCATTGTTAGCGGGTCTGTTTTAATTACTGGCGGTAATGCAACAGGTTTTAAAAGCATTCTTACAATGTCTGGTGCTAGCGCTGCTGGTGGTAATAGTGGTGCAAATATCTTTACGCAAGGAATTTACACAGGAACTTCCACTATTTCAAGCGTTCAATTTAGAAGTGATGGTGCTAGTTTTGATGCAGGAACACTATTTGTCTATGCAAGCGCATAAGGAGCAATAATGAAAATAATAGAAAAAGAATATAATGTGCAAACAGGCGAGGAAACAATTACAGAGCGTGATGAAACTGCTGCTGAAACAAAGGCGCGTTTAGATAACGCAAAGAAAATTGCAGCAGAAGAAGCGGCAGCACAAGCAAAAGCGACAGCACGCCAAGCCATTGCAGATCGACTTGGCTTAACAGCTGATGAGCTAAAAGTATTGCTTGGCTAATGAAACCTTGGTTATGTGCAGCAGGTGTAGAGCTTAGGGATGCCGTTACTACCTGGTATCCAGATAGGCGCACTACCAGTGACGGGTGGCTTGGTGATGCTCGTCATGCTGCCAGAAAATCGGATCATAATCCAGACCAGACCGGATGCGTGCGAGCCATTGATATTGATTCTCGCTTGGATTCATCCGAAGGGCTCTCGGTATATCTGGCTGACCAGATCAGAATCTGTGCGAAAACCGATAAGCGCATATCTTACGTAATCCATAATGGCATGATTGCTAGCAGGATACTTAACTTTAAGTGGCGTAAGTATTCAGGCTATAACAAACACACTAAACACATCCACGTTAGCTTTAATCCATCCGGTGATAAAGATGGTAAAGAGTTTGACATACCACTTCTAGGGGGACAAATTGGCTAGTACATATAACATACTAATAGATCAGGGCTCAACCTACACTTTGGCTTTGAGCTACAAAGACAGTGCTGGCACAGCTATAAACCTAACTGGTTATACAGCTGCTATGCAGTTAAGAAAGACAGTCAGTTCAGCAACTGCTAGCTTATCTCTGTCTTCTCCTTCTTCTGGCATTGTTATTACAGGTGCTACAGGATTGATAAACATAACTATTACTGCTACACAGACAACAGCCTTATTGCCAGATCTATATGTCTATGACTTAGAGATTACATCAGGTGCAGGCGTTGTTACACGTTTAATTGAAGGCTCTGCAATAGTTTCTGCTGAGGTAACTCGATGAGTGATAACACCTTAACAGTTACTGAGGTAGTTAATTCTGTAACAGTTACGCCTGTAAACAATACAGTTACTGTGTCAGAAGTAGGCACGCAAGGACCTGCAGGCACTAATGGTACAAACGGCACTAATGGAACTAACGGCACTAATGGTGCTACTGGAGCAACAGGGGCTACTGGTGCAACAGGGGCTACTGGTGCACAAGGCTCATCAGGTGTTGTAACAGTCAATGCCCCATTAACAAATGCAGGCACTTCATCAGCTGCGAATCTTTCAGTATCTACTGGCACAACATCTAATGTAGGAGTATTACAATTAACTGATTCAACATCTAGCACAAGCACAACAACTGCTGCTACTGCTAATGCGGTTAAAACTGCTTATGCTTTTGCAGCCAGTCAAGTAATGCCGTTTATTTCAGCTTATTACTACAGAGGCACTGCATTGACTACTACAGCAAATGGGAGTGCTTCACAAAACGTGACTTATTACACTCCATTTTTTGTACCTGCAACAACTACATTTGACAGAATTGCAATTAGAAGTGGTTCTGGATATGGGGGTACACCTTCTACAGCTTCAGTTAGAATGGGAATCTACAATTCTTCTTCTGGACAACCAAGCACTGTAGTTTTAGATGCTGGAACTGTGTCAGTTTCTGCAGCTTCAACTACTTATACAATTACAATAAATCAACAATTAACGCCGGGTCTTTATTGGTTAGCTGCCAATTCGCAAACTGTCGCTCAATTTAATACTTATCTTGCTGTTGCAAGCAACCAAGCAGCTGCATATATTGGTCAACCTTTTAGTACAGCATTTCTTACAATACAATATTTTAGTCAATCTTCAGTTACTGGAGCTTTTGCAACAGCCACTTCTTTGTCAGATGGAACTGCAAATGGTGCCATTTTGACATTTTTAAGGGCAGCATAATGAAAATGGTTACCTATGGTATAGGCGGCTATGACGAATCAAAGCCAAACAACAACATTGTCGAGGAGATCGACATTCCAGATGAGGAGCAAAATGAAGCTGACCGATAAGCATAAGGCAATACTAAAGTCCTACGCACGTGGGGTGTTAGTATCCTTCTTAACATTCTTAGCAAGTAATGAATTAGGTTTAGATCCTGCTGTGTCTGTGATCGTTGCAGCATTAGCAGGTCCAGCAGCTAGGGCTCTAGATAAATCCGATAGTGCTTATGGCATCGGTGCAGATGAAGCATGAGCCCGAACGAGTGGGTTGGTTTAGGCGTTGGCGTATGCGCCATACTAACAAGTTTATTAGTGGGTCTGCGCTGGGTTATTAAATCTTATCTATCTGAACTTAAGCCCAATTCTGGATCAAGCCTTCGTGACTCCATCGATAGATTAGAAAAGCGTGTCGATGATCTGTTTATTCTGATTAGTAAGTCATAATTTTAATATGGCTAACACACGTAAGCGAAAGAAGATTAATAGGCGCGTGGTGCGTAAATCACCCGATCCTTTATCTAAGCTAGAAGTGTTTTATATTGCCAAGCATGAGATGTTTAAGGCTGCACGCAAGGCTGGTTTTAGTGAGCCTATTGCACTGGCTTTAATGGATAGTCCATCGTCTATGCCCGATTGGGTAGTAGGCGACAACGGCATTATCCCTTCTATTCCTACTCCAGAAGAGGATGAAGATTAAAGGGAAACGGTATCTCGTAATCTCAGATTTACAGATTCCTTTCCATCACGAGGCAGCTGTAAAAAATGTAATTAAGTTAGCAAGGAAGGAGAAGTTTGATTCTGTATTGGTGGTCGGGGATGAAATTGATTTTAATACAATTAGCAAGTGGGCCGAGGGAACACCTATGGCTTATAAGCAGACCATTCACCAGGATCGTGAGCTTACTAAAGAGATCCTTTGGGATCTAAGTGAGTATTCTAAAGATTGCCACATCATCCGAAGCAACCATACTGATCGGCTTTACAACACCTTATTAAAAGTACCTGGCTTAATCAGCTTGCCAGAGTTGCAGTACCCAAAGTTTATGGGCTTTGCCGAGATGGGCATGACCTACCACAAAGAGGCTTATGAGTTTGAACCGGGCTGGATGCTGGCCCATGGCGATGAAGGCAACATGTCTCAGCACGCTGGTATTACTGCCCTTAACCTGGCTAAAAAGTGGGGTAAGTCAGTATTATGTGGCCACACCCACAGACTAGGCATGAGTGCCTATGCAGAGGGCGTAGGAAGCCATTACAGAGCCTTATATGGGGTAGAGGTAGGTAATCTAATGGATAGAAAGAAAGCGTCTTATTTGCGCTATGGAAGCGCGAATTGGCAGATGGGTATTGCTATACTAGAGGCCGTAGGAAAGACACTGACACCCACGTTAGTGCCGATCAATAAGGATGGCTCATTTACAGCTCTTGGGCGGTATTACGGGTAACATCGTTACCAAATCGTTATACAAACTACGCCCTAAATAATCCACAAAGTCATACACAAGTGCAACACTACAGCTGTGCCGCAAAGTATGCAGGCATAGTTAGGGCTACATGGATCTAAAAGAAGCTGGACTACTATGGATTGCAATTATGGTTGCAGTAATAGTATTAATTGGCGTGCATGAGAATGCAAAGCAACGCATGTATTGGATTGGCCGCAAAGATGGCTGGGACATGCACCGTAGAATGATTGATAATAAAAACAATGCCGACAACAACTGAGAAATTATTTGCTGATGTTGTCAGTACGATCCATGAGCGCGGAGCGGTCTACGGTCATCCTTACCACAACCATAAGCGGATCAGTGAACTCTGGTCGGCATATCTCGACCATCCGATTACGGCTAGTCAAGTCGCATTATGCATGGCACTCGTCAAGGTTTCTCGGCTTACAGAGTCACCAAATCACGAGGACAGTATCAAAGACGGACTTGCTTACCTTTCAATATACAAGAGCGTGCTGGATGCAGAAATGGACACAGCATTTACCTGGGGGGTTGACTAATGTTTAATTTAGCTGATTACGAAACAGTCGAGAGCCGACTAGAAAAATGGTGGAAGGATTATCCAGATGGAAGATTGGCAACAAAGATTGAGCAGGCCACAGACACTAGATACATTGTTAGTGCTGAATTATTTAAGACGGAAGCCGATGCAAAAGCGTACGCGACCGGGCTTGCTAGTGAGAGCGTTTCTGATCGCGGTGTTAATTCAACTTCTGCATTGGAGAACTGCGAGACTTCAGCGATCGGCCGTGCGCTTGCAAACGCGGGTTATGCGGCTAAGGGCAAACGCGCTAGCAGAGAAGAAATGAGCAAAGTTGCAGAATTTAAACCTAAGTACTCTGCACCTGGATCTAAATCAGCTGCGATGGAAATGGCGTTACATATTGTGGAGCAGAAATCTGTTAATAGTGCTGAAGGCTCTGGTCCTGTTGAGTGGTCTGTTGGTGAGACAATTGCTCAAATTGGTGAAGTGGTCGCTGTTAATTTTGTTTGCAGGCATGGTGATATGGTGAAGAAAGAAGGCATCGCCAAGGCTACAAATAAACCATATGCAGGTTATGTATGCACCGCACCTAAAGCCCAACAGTGTGATGCTAAGTGGGCAAAACTTACAGCTGCTGGCACATGGTATTGGCCGGATGATTCCGAATCTGGTAAAGGGGGTGAATAAATGGGATATGTAGAGATATTTAGAGGTGGACCTTACCTGGAGCGCATGGAAAACGACCAGGTAAAGTTTGTACCATCTACTGACTTATGTATAGCTTGTAATGACGACAGGTTAATACATAGCGGTAATTACTTAATTTGTACTCAATGCCAATGTAGGCAATAAGGATATTATCATAATGTACCCACAATTCAAATGTAATGGCTGTAAGTCTAAGACCGAGTTTTTATGGCTAGAGCAATTAGATACGCCCGATGGTTTTAAGGCTTATCAGTGCATGTCCTGCGGATGCGTGGGTATTAAAAATATAGCCGAGGCCTTGCATATTCCTGACAGTGATATATGTAGGTGCAACAAGTGTGGTGGTTGGCAATTCCTAGGTGTTGACTGCCACACCTGTTTATTGATTGGAGCAAAATAATGCCTACATACGAATACAGCTGTAATGAATGTGGCACTTATGGATCAGTGCAGAAATCTTACGATGATGATATTACCGGTATGGAATGCCCAAAATGTAATTTGCAGATGAGTCGCATTTATTCAGCACCGGGGTTGATCTTCAAAGGTGGTGGATGGGGTAGTAAGCCATGAGTGAGGCTGGGTACGATTCTAACTGGATAGATCAATACAACATTGTGCCCTTCTACGACATGCCTTCTGACCTGCGGTTATGCTAATGGATTTGACAAGGCATGCTACCCTAAACAAAAAGCGTTCGATCTTAAATCGAAAAGCTGGGCCGCCAAAGGCTAGGCCCGGAAGGCGCAGAGTTTGGGCCACCCTATTGCTAATTGCATTTAGCAGTTGCTTTTCAAAAGATTATTCCGTTGCAGCTGATAAAACAAATCATTATCGTCAGTGGGCATATATACAGCTTAACAACTTAGATGAATTTGATTGTTTAGATTACTTATACTTTAGAGAAAGTAGATGGAACCCTAAAGCAGTATCACCATCTGGTAAACACTTCGGCATACCACAAGGTAGATCTACATACTTGAAGACTGCTAATGGGTACAAGCAAGTAGAGTGGGGTATCAAGTACAACATGAATAGATATGGATCTATGTGTAAAGCATTAGAGCATTACAAGCTAAAGGGTTGGCATTGAGTGAACGTGAGATAGGTAGTGGTAAGTGGAAGAAGCTACGCATTACTATCTTAGATCGTGATGGTTGGCAGTGTGCAATATGTGGCGGGCCAGCAGACACAGTAGATCACATTATTCCACGCGTTAAAGGTGGCGATATGTGGAGCCCAGATAACTTACGTGCTATGTGCAAATCGGACAATAGCCGCAAAGGCGGTCGTTTTTTTAGCCCGAAGGCGAC
>Ga0209400_1003747_pt1 | contig 10995 bp, 19 predicted proteins | sample M_130807_EF_Meta_FD_187313 | JGI IMG/M metagenome (GOLD analysis project Ga0209400, IMG submission 187313) | Freshwater microbial communities from Lake Montjoie, Canada to study carbon cycling - M_130807_EF_MetaG (SPAdes) (version 2) | ecosystem: Environmental > Aquatic > Freshwater > Lake... | reverse complement strand
GTCAGCAATCGTTATTGGATTCTTTGCAATCAAAACATCGACGGAACATTCACTAGATTAAACGGACTCCTCCACTACAAATGGGGGAAGCAGTTCTATTCTAGACTAGACTTTATTTCTTTTAAAAAACAGTATTCAAAATACGATCTTTATTCTATCTATGATCCTAAAGAATCTGCGATGGTTAAGGATGGCTATACTTATTTTAAAGAAATGAAACCACAAGACGTTTCAATTCTTTCCTTTGATATTGAGACAACTACGCTTGATCCCTCTGCTCCGGGGGCGTCCGTACTTCTTATCTCCAACACGCTACGCAAGGGTAATAAAGTAGAAAGAAAACTATTCGCTTATACCGATTATAACGATGATGTTGAAATGGTTTACGAATGGTGCGAATGGGTAAGGCAACAAAACCCTTCCATTATTTGTGGGCATAACATATACTCTTTCGACCTGAAGTATTTATCAGAGTATATGGATTCAATGGGATATGATCTCAATTTAGGCAGAGACCATACTAGCATTAAGTTTGAAGACTACGAATCTAAATTTCGTGTAGACGGTACTCGTGACCTTCATTATCATAAAGTACGCTGCTATGGAAGAGAACTGGTTGACACCATGTTTCTTGCTTATAAATATGATATTGGTCGTAAGTATGAAAGTTATGGTCTAAAAAAGATTATTGCTCAAGAAGGACTAGAAGCAAAAGATCGAGTATTCTATGACGCATCACAGATTAGATTTAAATATAAAGACGCCAAAGAATGGGAACTGATTAAACAGTATTGTTTGCATGATGCAGATGATGCATTAAAGCTCTTTGATCTTATGTCTCCTCCTTTCTTCTACATGACACAATCCGTTCCTAAAAGCTTTCAGTCTATGATTGAGTCTGCATCGGGTAGCCAAATCAACTCAATGATGGTTAGAAGCTACTTACAAGAGAAGCACAGTATTCCCAAAACCTCACCAACAGCAGAATATGAAGGAGCCATCAGTTTTGGCAACTCGGGGGTATATCGTAATGTGTTTAAAGTTGACGTTGCCTCTTTGTATCCTTCTATTATGATAGAATATAAAGTCTACTCACCAGAGAAAGACCCCAGCAAAAACTTCTTAACTTTAGTACAAACCTTTACACAAAAACGGTTATATCATAAATCTTTAGCTAAAACAGATAAATACCACGATGACATGCAAGCGGCATTTAAAATCTTTATTAATAGCTGTTACGGCTTCCTAGGTAGCACTGGATTAAATTTTAATATGCCAGATGGTGCGGCACTTATTACAAAGACTGGAAGAGAAATCCTTTCAAAGTCAATTGAGTGGGCAGAGTTAAAAAAATTTATTATTGTAAACGCAGATACCGATTCTATTTCCTTTACTAAATCAGACCAATCGGAATTCACGGAAGAACAAAAGGATAACCTTCTTAAAGAGTTGAATTCTTTATATCCATCTACTATTAGATTTGAAGACGACGGATTATATAAATGTGTAATTGTATTTAAGGCAAAAAATTATGTTCTCTATGACGGTAATAAAATTAAGACTAAAGGTTCAGCGATTAAAGCAACGACTAAAGAACCTGCTCTTAGAGAGTTCATCAACAAAATTATTACTGATATTATTGATGGTAGAAATGATCACGATAGTGTTTATAAAACATATGTAAAAGAAGCAATGTCAATTACAGACATTAAAAGATGGGTTTCAAGAAAAACAATCTCAGAAAAAACATTAAATCCCCAGCGCACAAACGAACAAAAAATATTTGATATTATTCAGAATAACAACATTTCTGAGGGCGACAGAATATATTGTTTTTTTAAACCAGATGGATCATTGGCTCTTGCAGAAAACTTTAATGGCGATTATGATAAAGATAAGATGCTTGAGAAGCTTTTTAAAACATCCGAAATCTTTGATTCTGTTTTGCCCCAAGGTATCTTCCTCAATTATAAATTAAAAAGAAATAAAAAAGCACTTGAGGAGTTAATGAACTCATGATTTATGTTTTAATTATTATTTCATTTTTAGCATATAGTTATTTTTTAGCAGAGAAAGCATTCATTCGAGGATATGAATTAGCTCAAGAAGATATGCTTAAAATTTTGAATGAGATTGAAAAACGCACTAAAAATAAAGATGAAAATTAAATTTTTTCAACTAGCTAAAAATATTTCTAAACATTCCGATCATCCTGCACATCAACTTGGGGCAGTCATTGTGCGCGGCAATAAGATAATATCTATGGGGTTTAACAAAAACAAAACCCACACAAAATCAAATCACGCATGGAAAAGACTACACGCAGAAATTTCTGCCATTATTAAATGTAGAGAAGACTTGACTGGGGCAACTATTTACGTTTATCGTGAAACTAAGAATGGCAATTTGGGTATGGCTAGACCATGCCCATCTTGCCTATCTGCAATTCAAGAAGCTGGAATAAAAAAGATCTACTTTTCAACAGAAACCGGATATAGGGAAGAAGTTGTTTAAATAAACAGTTACTTTTCTGTAATAATTTTAAAAAATTAATTACGGATAGAAGGAGAGCATAATGTCTTATTTTAGAATTAAACAGAAAAGCAAGCTAGATGATATGCATGTTGGAGAGCACATCCCTGAATCCGATTTTAGTATTATGACCCCAAACGGTGTATTTGTTCAGCTTCAACATTTTGAAGAAGAAGAACAAGAAACACCATATGATGTTCATCCTGGAATTTGGGTTATTCAAAAAACAGCAGTGGGACTCAAACTAAATAAAACATCATTTGTTAAAGACGAAATTCTATCCTCTTTTGTTCACACACAAAATATCACCGATAGAATTGATATGTTCTTTAAGAAGCTGGACGTTTACAAAAAACACGGGATTGAAATCCCAAAAAGAGGCATTCTTCTTTATGGCCCCCCTGGATCTGGGAAAACCACTGTAATTAATACAGTAGCAGAGAGATACGCCGCGGACAATAAAACAGCAATCATCATCTGGCCCACAGACAAATTTGAAGCATACACAGTAAAAGATTTTATTAAAAGCTTTAATTATGTAGAGGTTGATAAAATCATTCTTGTCGTAGAAGATATTGGTGGAACTGAAATGGATCAAGTTAGAATGAAGAGTGATTCATCGCTTCTTAGTCTACTTGATAATCAGGAAAAGACTTTTAAAACCCCAGTTCTTATTTTGGCAACAACAAATTTTCCAGAAGTTTTCTTGGGCAACTTGACAAACAGACCACAAAGATTCGATGATAAGATTGAGGTTGGTCTACCATCAGGTGATTCACGAGCAGAGCTCCTAAAATTCTTCTCCAAAGAAACACAACCAACACAAGAAGAATTAAATTATATCAAAGCATCAGTATGCAAAGAGTTTTCTCCCGCACATATCAAAGAATGCATTATTCGTTCTGCCATCTATGATAAGACACTTTTAGATACGATGAAAGAAGTATCAGAAGAAATCGAAAAATATAAGAAAGCTTTTTCTAAACAAAAATCCATGGGGTTTTCTTCTTATGAATGAACTGACGGAAAATAAACAAATTAACTCAAAAAAAAATATAAATCTAAGAGATTTTTTATCAAAAACACACGAAGACCTTGTTGATGGTTATTCATTTCTTTTAAATACTAATCAAACTTCAATTAATTCGTTTGGTAAATTTAATTTTAACGAAAGCGCGGGTATCCCTTTTGAACAAGCAATTCGGGCCGGAATCGTAGAATTCGATGAATAACTTAATTGATTTCTCTAAAGTCAAAAAAACAAAAGAAAAGGAAAAACTTTTAGAAAAATCAGAAAAAGTTATTGAAGAATTAAAAATTATATTGTATATAATTGAATTATCTATAAACGGATTGGGATATTTCAATAAATATGTTTTTGTAAATGAGTGCGTCTCCGTGCTACAAAGCAATAAAATTCTTCTAGAGATCCATTTAAAAAAATATATTAAAGCTGTTGATAAAATTAAAGAAGAAATTAAAAATGGTGGACTGGAAAAAGCTAGTAAAGAAGATACCGAATAAAGTACAGCTTTCTAAAAAAGGAGAGTATGAGATTGTTTGGGTTGACGAATTCAAACAACATGATACAATCGGTGAAACTAGATTTGATCGTAAACAAATTGCTATTAAAAAAAATCTCTCACCCAAGTTAACAACAATAACAGATTTACACGAAGTTATACACGGATTGTCCGGTGAGCACGACGCGCAGCTCACAGAAAATCAAGTTCTTGCATTGGAAAAGGGCTTGTACTATCTTTTAAAAGATGGTAATCTTTTTAAGAAGGATTGAGTATGAAAAAAATTCTTGTACTTGGAGACTCCCACCTGCCCTATACCGATTTTGATGTAATCGAGCAAGCTTATAACTTTAATAAAAAGTTTAAAGCAGATGTTGTTATATCGACTGGAGATATGACAGATCAAAAGTATTGGAGTCGGTTTCCAAAATCACCAGAGGATGATGGGGGCTTGCTTGAATGGGAAAAGGTCTTAGCTGGAGCAGAAGAATTCGCTAAGATGTTTCCAAAAATGATTATTCTTAATTCAAACCATGATCGTAGATATGCAAAAAAAGCATCTGAGAGCGGTGTTCCTAAGATCATGATTAAAACTCTATCCGAACTCATCCCCAATAAAGGATGGCAATGGCATCTTGGCCCAGATCCATATGTAATCGGCAACACAGCGTTTATGCACGGCGACGAGCTACAAGGCGGGGTCAAGGCTAAGGCGAATGTTCTTGGTATGAACGTCGTACAGGGGCACTCACATAAAGCAGAACTTCATTACGTCAATACATTTGGTAAGAGTTTGTTTGCAATGGATGTGGGTTGTACAGTAGACCCTAAAAGCGCGGCATTTGATTACGCAGCAACATCCCTTACAAAAGTTTGGACAGGGTTTGGATACATTGAAAACGGCGTCCCTCATCTAGTACCAAAGAAAAAATAAAATATGAGTGAGTCTAAAAGTAGATATTATAAACATGTTCATAACAAAGTTAATGAACTTAATCATAAGATTATTAAAAATTTTTATGTTGCTAAAAAAACCGAAATGGTTTGCTCTATAAAAAATGAATCAATTTACAAAAAAATTGAAACTACAGAAGACATGGACACCTACGATAAATGTAGTGTGTATGAAAGACAAGCCGACATATTTACACAAGAGGTACTTAAAAGATGTAATATTTTAAATACTACAAACCATTTAAAAATATACTAATTAAAAGGAGAACAACATGAAAACGGAGTTCCACATTTAGTTCCTAAGAAGAAATAAGAAAGGATTTTATGAAAACAGCATCCGAAGCAAAAACAACAGCACTTAACGCAAGAACAGAAAAAGCAACAAACGAATTACAGCACATTCTTAATGTAATAGAAAAGGCAGCAGAGGGGGGAAGTCTTTCTATTGCAATTAAAATAAAATATAATTTACCAGAAATAATTATTCCTCAAATAGAACAATTTGGTTATGTTGTAACACAACAATCCGGATTAATTGTTATTGATTGGTCATAATTAAAATAAAAAATAATATGAACAAACTACAAGTGTACAGACTAGACTCAACAGCAACACTTCCAACAAGAAATAAAACCAATGATGCTGGAATTGACTTGTATGCACTAGAAGATGTATTTATTCCTTTATATACCACTGCTCTAATTAAAACTGGAATAGCAATTAATGTTCCAGAGGGGTATGTTGGAAAAATTGAAGATCGTTCTAGCCTAGCATCAAAAGGACTAAGAACTGGTGGGGGCGTTGTTGATGCTGGATATTCTGGTGATGTTGGGATTCTAATCCATAATCTAACAAACAAATCCAGCGGATTTTCCGAAGATAAGTTTGGCCAAGTAGCATTGGGTTATCAAATCAAGGCTGGAGATAAAGTGGCACAAATGCTTCTATATAAAGTTGAAACACCAGAGGTTGTGGAAGTAGACCGGCTATGGAGTTCAGAGAGAGGTCTCTATGGATTTGGGAGTTCTGGCCGATGATTACAAACGAATTCTTTCAAGGTTATCACCAGGCATTAAACACGGTCGAAGAAAACATATCCAATTTAAGAAAGTATTATCAAGGGGATTGGGATATGACAACCGACGAGATGAATGGCATTTTAGCAACACTAGAAGCAGTTCAATCGCACATCCAACAATTAAGATCAAGCTACCGCGAGATACAGAGACAATTAGCAAATGAGCAAAAAAAAGAACGAACTTGAAGATAAAATAGAACAACTAGAGGCAGAACTTCAAGCCGTAAAAAAAGTAAATAAATCCTTAGTTAGAAGACTAAGAAAAATAGATAATAAATTTGATGAAGAAGAATATTTAGAAGAGTCCGAAATAAAAAAAAAGTACGAAGGACTAGAACAGTATATATGTCCCCATTGTAAAAAAAGATCAATGGACGAAATTGAAATAGCCGGACGTATCTTCAGAAGGTGTGACAGCTGTGGCAAGAGAACGAAAGCCCAAAAAATATAATAAAAAAACATTTGTGACCGGAGCATTAAGACGTGCTTCTTTGAGGTGGCCCCCTAGAAATATGGCTTTAAAAAAAGCACGTATTGACAGAGGGCTTTATCGTTGTTCTATGTGTGGAGAATCTTTTAAACGTGATGACATTCATATTGATCACATTGTTCCTATCGTTGATCCGTCGAAAGGGTTCGTCGGATGGGACGACTACATTGAAAAACTTTTTTGTCAAGAAGAAGAATTCCAAATCCTCTGTAAATACGACCACGAAGTAAAAACTTTATTGGAGGATGAAATGCGAAAAGCATTAAAACAAGTTGACAAAGAAGAAGATGATAATGTAACATAATTTTATGAAGTTAAAACTTCCTTTTATTCAAGATCCAATAACAAAATTACCTTCTGTTTCTCTCACTAATCTGATCATATCCATTCTCTTTCTATTGACAGCAGCAGGATTAGATTTAGCGGGTAAAGTAAAGGGGACTAGCATTGCTCTTGAATATTTTGGTGTATCCGCTGCCTTGTATTTCTCAAGGCGTATTAGTGTAAATGGCCGAGAAATGTCGGCAGAAAGAGAAGAGAATAAAGATGCTTAAATATGTATTATTGACATTAGTTGGAGTTGGTATTGGAACAGGTGCATATGTAACTGTTTCAAACGTTAATAAAGCTGTTCAGTCTGTTCAAAAAATGAATGTTGATAAAACAGAACAGTTAGACCAAGTAGCCGAGAATCTTGAACCATCCGAAGATGTAGGAAAAACTCTAGATTTAAATGATCAATTGTTTGTTCTACTTTACGGCCCGATCGGAGCTAACGGGATCGAAGTGGCACGTTCAATTAAAAAAGCTTCTAGAGAAGGAAAACCTGTTTGGATTTTAATCGACAGTCCGGGGGGTAGCGTCATCACAGGGGCGCAAATTGTATCAGCGATTGAATCGGCTGGCGTTGAAGTTAACACAGTATGCCTAACCATCTGCGCTTCTATGGCAGCAATTATCCACCAGTACGGGACAAACCGTTATATGGTAGATCGTTCGATTCTAATGTTCCACGAGGCATCTGGTGGTGTTGGCGGAACGGTTCCTCAAATGCTTTCTCAACTAACAACAATGAACCGCTACATTCAAAAAATGATCGCTCATATCGCAACAAGAGCGGGGTTATCTTTTAAAGACCTTGATTCTAAACTTGCATCGGAATTGTGGTTAGACGCAGAAGATTCATTGAAGCAAAAATTTAGTGACGGGACATTGAATGTATATTATGAAGAAGAAAAGGCTGTAAACCCCCCAGAAAAAGGACTATTTCCTCTTTTCGGAACAGCAACAAAAGTAAAAATTGAAATGTAATATGGAAATATTACTAGGTGTAGTTGCAGCATTATTGGGGATGCTTCTATTTGAAAGATCAAAAAGAAAAGCATCAGAGGCATCCCTAAATAATTTAGAGTCAAAAGAAAAAGTGCTAGAAGTAGAAAAAACTAAAGTTAAGAATTCTGCACTGATTGATGCTGAAGAAGAAAAAAGAGAACAAATAAGAAAAGAGAAAAAAGATGTATCTCTTGAAGAAATTGCTCATTACATTAATAATCGTGATGACAATAAATAATTCTTTGGCACAAGACGCAATTGTTTTGCCACAAGGAAAAGCTGCGCCATATACGGGGCTACTTCTTCCTGAGCAAAAAGCAGCCGAATTATATAACGATTTATATAAAAATAAACTATTGATAGAGTCCTACGAAAAGTCAATAGAATTATATAAAAAGAATGAATTTCTTTGCGACAAGAAAACATCAATTTTATTAGAACAGAACGATAAATTAGCAGAGGCCTTACAAAAACAAAGGTCAGTTAATAACTGGGAAAAGATTATTTGGTTTGGACTGGGGTTTATTTCAGTTGGGATGGGCATCTATGGCGTCAAGGCAACAACTACCAACTGAACAATCAGTAGAAGATTTATTAAAAATAATAGAGAATAATAAAGAGGAGGACGTTGCCGGAGTAACCGACGATGTTCTTTCTTTTATTTTACACTTTAACATACAATCCGGCGACCAACTCGTTTTACAAAACGCAATGTATGAGCTATACTGTAAGTGGTCTCAAAATCCTGTAAGCAGGGTAATGTTTGGTGTAAAAACATCAAAACATTTTATAAAGCATACAATAGGACCAAGACATTATTTTAAAATAAATACAGACTCAATTCGGATACAAAAAGAAACATTAAAATACATTGAAAAAAATAAGTTGGATAGAACAAAATATCCTTCTTGGCAAAAACATTTTAAATCCTTTTTAGATTTTTATAAAATTGAAAAAGGTAATGCATGGGTTCCAAGCTATGTCCTTATGCATTTTTATGATAAATGGTGTCACAACAATAAAAGAAAAAGTTTATTATCCGAAATCAGCTTCTTTAATTTTTGTAAAATACACTTTGAATCAAAGAGAAATACGGAGAGTAGAATGATGTGGTTTGGAATAAATAAAGAATTTGTTAAAGTTCATCTCCCTAAACAAAAACTTATAGCTATGCAACAGGTAAGGGAAAAAAAACATGCTAAAAAACAAAAGATCAAGAACAAAATACCCAGCACTAAAACCAGAATTAAATCTAAAAACAAGATACGAACTAATTGATTATGATTATATTAATCATCTAACAGACGAAGAAAAGGGATGGCTTAATAAATTTACAGAAGAATATGTAAACGCCAGCCTAGATAGTAAGAATTTAAATAAAAATTTACATAACACCGATCAACTAAAAAAAGATTGCTATAGAAGAAACAATGCTAGAAATAGGGACATACTAACCCGAGCAAAGGCATCAGGTAATCACGTTAGTACGGACGAGCTATTGCTAAATAAAAAAAGCATTCGTTTAAATATGGAAGAAGATTTACTTGAAAAATTGGACCAAAATATTGGTAATCTGGAAGAATCCAGCGGCAGAGCCAATGATTACGGAGATGATCCCGATAACTTTTAAAACACCATTAATAGCAACAACATGTTGTTTAAGGGGTTCAATTTCTTGGCGAAGCATGGTTAAGTTTTCTTCAGCAAGCTCTGTCCTACGTATGTGCTCTTTAATGTTTTCTTCTTGTTTAGCCGAAGTAATTTTTAATTCTGAAATATCTTCGCTTATTTTATCCAGGAGTTCGTAAATTCTTTCATCATTCATTTGACTGTTCTCCTTCGGTAGAAACACCAACTTCATCTAAGATAACGGGCACAGTATTTCTAAAATCTGAATTTTGCATTAACGCAAAAAAAGCAGCATTTTTTTTGTACGAGTCTTTTCCATTAACTGCGTCTCTTAGTGTTTTTGAATAATTTGGAAATTTTTGTTCTATTTTATCCGCCAAACTTAAAACGGCATTGTCCGGTAATGAAAATATTTTTTTACTATATCTAGCAGCAGTTCCGGCGGCGATTGGTAATTTAAATGGTCTACTCAATACTTTGGGTGTAACTTGTTCAGCAAGACCCAACCCAACTTCACCTCTATTAATATCAGATCCTCTAAACTTACGAAGTGCAGATTGTGTTGTAACAGTATCTTTAATTGTTTTTTCTAATTCTTTTGGATTTAAACCAAAATCTCTACTAATATCAGTTCCCATCAATTCATTAAATTTTTGACCTTTAGTTTTTTGAAATTCATCAAGCCTACTCACCAAAGATCTAAAGGATCTGTCCGCGTCATCGCTTTTTACACCGCTCTTAGCTGCGTTTTCAACAGACTCTTTTATTTGATTTACTAGATCACTATAATAGTTATTTGAATTTGATGCATATTTTCCAACCCTAACATAGTCAGGCACATCCAAAAGAGCCCCACTGGGATTATTTAAATCCACCACTAAATTTTTTCCTTTATTTAAAATTTGTTCTCCACTAGAAGAACGAAATGATTCAAATAATTCAGAAGCATCTTTAAAAATCTTATTACCCTTTTCATCAACAATAGATTCATCTAATAATTTTTTTAAATTAGATTTAAGAGATCCCAAAGCACGTCTTTCATCGCTAGATTCAACACTCAATAATTCATCTTTTGTAAAATCATATAATTGCTTTAGTTGCGAGGGGTCGGCGGTTCCTGCTTTTTTTGGAACAAACATACCGGCAATATTAGAAGCTTCTTCTGCTCCACTAGTATTTTTAATTGAAGAAATTAAATTCTTTATGTCCCCGCTTTTTGTTTTATTAAAAACATCATCCAGTTGAGTAGAAACATTATCTAAATTAACTCTTAATCCTCTTTCCGATGCATTTTTAACAACCTGCCCAACTTTAGCACCCAATGATCTATCAACACTTGCAATTTTGCTAGTTAGATCATTAACAAATTTTAACTTATCTTCATCAAATTCTTCTCTTGCTTTATTTGAAACTAAATCTCTTCCTTCTTTTGCTAGGCTGTACATTTTAGCAGACTC
>Ga0209400_1003746_pt1 | contig 10996 bp, 13 predicted proteins | sample M_130807_EF_Meta_FD_187313 | JGI IMG/M metagenome (GOLD analysis project Ga0209400, IMG submission 187313) | Freshwater microbial communities from Lake Montjoie, Canada to study carbon cycling - M_130807_EF_MetaG (SPAdes) (version 2) | ecosystem: Environmental > Aquatic > Freshwater > Lake... | reverse complement strand
TTTTCGATAATCCCCAAAATTGGTTCTTAACTTTTGATTTAATGATATCCAAGAATCTAATAAATTTTTCTTAACTGATTCTTCTCTACCAACATTCCACATTTCACTTTTCATAAAGTCTGGTTCGCCAATCATCATATCATATTTTAAAAAGTAAACTTTATTAGTACTTCTCTCTATTCTGTATTCCAATATTTCTGATAATAAGTTATATTCTGGTTCTAATTTATGACCTTTGAATATGACATCACCATCCACATTTTGACCATTATCTATATAAACTCTATATTCCGAACTACCAAATGATTTACATTTTACATAACCCATAATTAGTCTATTATTTTTAATACAACTCTTTCTACAAATTCTTTCATATCATTTGTATCTATTGTGCTTAAAGAATCTGCTGGTGAATGACAATTGTAAAGTAATTTGAAATCTAAATACTTGCCATCATTGAATATAACTTTTGATTTCTCTCCTTCTGGTAATGGTGGTAGTGGGTTAATTACAACTGAATCTATTCCTAATTTTCTAAGTGAAACAGCATCATTAAACGGAGTATCAACTATTGGACAATCAAACATTGATGTTATTCTATCTGATAATGGACCAGGATATCTACCAATAAAAAAGTATTTACCTCCTTTCCCGGTTAACTCAAAATTTAATACCCATTCAATATCACCAAACTCACCATCTTTAATTTGATTTCCAAGTCTGGTACTTCCAACTCCACCTATTTCTTCACCATCAACTATAACTGCGTTTATATTTGGTCTTAACTTTTTAGTAGCAATAACATTAATAACAGATGCAGAGTTATCATTTGCATTATCAATATTTGGATTAACTATATCATGGTGAGCAATTATCATTCTATTAGAATTACCTTTCATTATTATATTATAATAGTAAGTATCACCACTTAGAAATTGGTCTAATTCATATTTAATATTTTCAGAATCAAGAAGATCCATTATGAATTTAACTCTTGGTGTTGGTTCTTGTGTATTCTTTCGACAGCTTCCTAAATTTCTAACTGCGCAAAAATCTGTTATTTTGTTATAGATCATGATTCAACAAAGTGATAATTTTTTAATATATCTATATAGTAAAAATGTAACTTTTAATTATGGATTATTATGATATTTTAGGTGTGGATAAAAGTGCCACACAAGACGAGATTAAAAAAGCTTATAGAAAAAAAGCAGTTGAACATCATCCTGATAAAGGAGGAGATGAGTCTAAATTTAGAGAAGCTTCTCAAGCATATGAAACCCTATCAGATGAACAAAAAAGAAGAGAGTATGATACATACGGCTCTGGTGGTGGTAATCCATTTGGTGGTAGACACCAATCACATGGATTTAATATGGATGATATTTTTAGTCAATTTGGTGATATTTTTGGTGGGCGTTATGGTCAACCAAGACAAAGACAACGTAAAGGAAATGATTTGCGAGTTCAGTTAACCGTTAGTTTAGAGGATGTTATAATTGGATGTAACAAAAAAGTTAAATATAAAAGACAAACACCTTGTGGAACTTGTAGTGGTAAAGGTGGAACAGATTTAAAAAATTGTTTAGCTTGTAATGGCTCTGGTCAAAGAGCTGTTACACAACAAACTCCATTTGGTGTTATTACACAAGCTGTTCCTTGTAACAATTGTGGTGCATCTGGTCAAGTAGTAAGTGATCCTTGTAAATCTTGTAATGGTGAGGGAACTAAGTTAACAGATGAAACTGTTGATATTACCTTACCAAAAGGTGTTGCTGGTGGTATGAATCTAGCAATGTCGGGATATGGAAATCATGTTAGAGGCGGACAACCAGGTGACTTACAAATCTCAATTGATGAAATTAGACATCCTAAGTTTAGAAGAGAGGGTAATGATTTACATTGTGAAGAATGGATAAGTATTCCAGATGCGGTATTGGGAACTAAAATTAATGTTCCAACTATTCAAGGTGATATTAACTTTGACGTTAGTTCTGGTTGTGAAAGTGGTAAAGTATTCAGAATGGCTGGGAAAGGTGTTCCAGTTTTAACAAGTGATGGTAGAAATCATGGAACTGGAAATCTTTATGTAACCGTTAATGTTAAGATTCCTAAAACCGTTTCTGATGAAGAAAAAGAACTTTATTTGAAATTACAAAATAATATATAATAATAGAAACCGGTGGACAATAGTCCTCTCTTTAGGGCCGGTATAGTTAAGCCACACGGGCACTATAAGAAAACCATCGAATTCGCTACTCGGTGGTTTTCGCTTTTAAATTAAACTTTTATTAAGCAATTTCATATGATTAAAGGTAAATAACTTTAATAAACCAATTATGAAATACGAATTAAAAATTGAATTCAAAGACAATCAACAACTAGAAAAAGTTATCCAAAAATCCTACTTCGAAGATGGAACTTTGGGTAAACTTATAGGAAAGAAAGACTACATCACAATCGGATCCGAAGATCCACTTTTCATCATCTTTAGAGGTCTAAACAACATCACTGTTAAAATACTTAATGAGGAAATGATTGATGGCAGTATGAGATGTGTTGTTGATGAAACAACAGATATTATCAATCTATATCCAATCAACAATTATTGTATCGTTGAAGATAAAAAATACTCATTCTATTAATATGAAATTTGATTTTGAAGAAATAAACTTACAACCACAGAAATGTATTGTTAATTCACGTTCTGAATGTAATACATCCGTTATTTTAGGTAATCACACATTTAATCTACCGGTAGTTCCAGCTAATATGGAATGTGTAATTGATGAAAGTGTTGCTATTAAATTAGCTACGGAAAGATACTTCTATGTAATGCACCGATTTGATGTAAATCCTGTTATGTTTACTTATAAAATGAAAGGACTTGGTTTAGTATCATCTATATCACTTGGTGTTAATGAAGATTCATATAAGTGGATTGATGAATTAAAATCAACTAATGTAACTCCAGATTTTATCACTATTGATATTGCACACGGTCATTCTATTAAAATGGAAAGAATGATTGGATATATCAAGGAAAATTTACCAAAATCATTTGTAATTGCTGGTAATGTTTCTACTCTAGAAGGAGTTTCTGATTTAGAATCTTGGGGAGCAGATGCAACAAAAGTAGGCATTGGAAACGGCTCATCTTGTACAACTTATCCATCCACTGGATTTGGTTCTAGAAATTGCCAAGCTTCTACTATTTATAATTGTTCTTTATCTGCAAAGAAACCAATTATCGCTGATGGTGGAATTAAAGTTCCAGGTGATATTGCTAAAAGTTTGGTACTTGGTGCAACTATGGTCATGGTTGGTGGAATGTTATCTGGATTTACGGATTCTCCGGGTAATGTGGTTGAGTGTGATGGTAAAAAGTATAAAGAATTTTGGGGCAGTGCCTCAAGTTTTCAATCTGGTAAGAAAAATAGAATTGAGGGTAAGAAGAATTATATTCCTTTCAAGAATAAAACTATTTTAGATGAAATGACTTACTTAACAGAATGTCTTCAAAGTTCAATCTCATATGGTGGTGGAAATGATTTAGAATCACTTAATAAAGTTAAATGGATTTAATATGAATAGATTTATTAGTAAAATTAGAGAAGAGTTAGAACAAGAGAATAAATCACTTGTTGACTTTGACCGTTGTCTTAATCTTTTACAAGATGTTGAAGATGAAATGGATATGATGGAGTCCGAGAATCAAGAATTGGATTCAAATAATTATGATTTAGAAAGAAAGATTGAAGACTTAGAGGATGAATTGTTCTCTAATAAGGAAACAAGAAAAGTTCAAACATTAGATGATGTTTATAAAGAAGAAATCTTTGATGAACTTTCTAAAAAATACTCTCACTGGAAACTAGAAGAGTTATTAAAAAATAATAATATTTTGTGATCCAATTACCAATTGATAAAGAATCAAGAATTAAAATACTTTCCGAACACTGCGCTAAGATAGAATCACTTATACAAATAGCAGGTATTACAAATCCAGTTCTAATTGAATATAAAGACATTGAACAACTAGCCAATGAAAGAAGAATCTACTTCTTAGTAGAAGCTCCTGCATTTGTTATGACCTATACTGATAATGGTCAAGTGTTAACAAAAAATTGTATTGTCGAAACATTTAGATATGATTCAAATTTCTCAAAGATGGTTCAAAATAGATATCAAAATGGGGAGGTATTTGTATTTTATCAATTAAATAAGTCAATGAATACAATAAGAGGAGCCTTTATGAAATCGGATATTATTTCTAAGGAAAGAGATTCTAGGATTGATGAATTACTTAGTTAAATCCAACCCAAGCCTTAACTGTTTTTAATCCAGATCTGTGTAAAGCATTAACTCTGTGAGTTCCATCAATAATAGTAAACGTATTTTTGTAACTCCATTTAGTATCACCATCTAAAACAATTGGTGGATAGTTATTTGTTTCCTTAAACATTTTCTTATAATCTTTCATATAATCAATATCTAAATCATATTCATCAATATTGATTTTATCAATTGGGATTTCTGTTAGTTTATATTTTGAAAATTGTCCAATTCTTTGACCAATGTCGCCATCAGTAAAATCTTCTTCATTTCTATGGAGTTGTTCTACATAGTTATAAATATCACTTTCATCTAATACTTGACCAATTTTGGCGTTATACCAACATAAGTTAAGATAGTGTTCTTTTCTTGGTAGAAAAGATTCTTTAAGAATCTCATTTGACTTATCATCTGTGTGTGATACCTGAAAACTATAAGTAAATTGTTCAAATACTTCTAATTCTTTTTCTGCCTGGCGCAGGACACTTCCGTAGTAACTACTACTTCCCCAAACAATTTGCATAACTTCGAATCCAAATTTACTAATTCTATTGATTAACAATCTTAGATCCGACTCAAACTTGTCTTGTATTTTTGTCCATTCTCCTTTTTTAACATAAACCTGAACTCCAAATTGTATATGATATTTATCAAATCTTTGAATTGACAAATATCCCATTTTTTCAAAAGGCTCATACTCATTTTCATCCCAACTTACTCTTAGATTCCAGTCCTCAATGAAACTTAAACATAAATCTTCAAGCATATCTGTATCATCATTTGATAGAGTTCCCATCGCCTCATTAAACTGCTTAAAATTAAAGATATGAGACTCTTTTGCAAGATGGCCCCATTCCTCCCCGAAAACCCATTTCCACTTTTTAGGAGCCTTTGATTTAGAACCATATTTGTTTCTAATAGTCCAAATTAATTTTAATTGTTGTTTAGATTTTGCTGGCATATGTTATATAACTATTATCGTTTCACAAGTATAAACCATGAACTTGTACTCATTCCTTTTATCTCGTCTTCCACTTCTTTCATTTCTTCTTTACCATTAGAAACCATATCTGCGCTATTGTAGGTAATACCTCCGGGAAGTGTGAATGTGAAAGCTCCCAACATTCTACCTTGTTGTTGTTTTGCCCAACCAGTAACATATTTAAGGAAGTATTGATCTGTGAGTAAATTCTCTAATGGAATATTAACATAAGCTTCTAAAATTAGATGATGTTCAACATTAGTTAAGATATTCAGTCTATGTGTAAGTTGGTTAAAATGAAATTTGGTGGTATATAAATTCATTTGATTCAACATATCAGCCATTGAATCAATCATTGTTTTATAAACACCTAATTCACCAATAGTAGTAACATATGATGATAAATAAGGTTGATTTGTCACACCTAAGTTTACGGATAAGTTGGGCACGTTAATACCTAATTGTAATAAATTTTGATTACTCATCTTGTATATCCAACTAATGGATTGAATTTCACAAGGAAGCTCAATAAATTTATAATTAGTATATTCGGCTGTACTAAAAGCGGCTTTATCAATAAAGTAATACATTTTACTTACTGCATATTGATAGTTTTGATAAAACCATTTATTTGCTCTGGTTTCAACAAATTGTCTAATAGAGTGGTCTGGTAAATTTTTTGGAAGAGCTCCTCCAACAGTTACATCTGTTTGAACATAGTCAATGAATTCTTCGATTGATATTGCACTCATACATTTTAATTATTTTGTATGAGTATATATTAAATTAATAAACCTAACTTAGAATTTGGTCTATTTTCATATCTCTAATAAAGGCAACATCAGCAAAACATTCAATTGGGACAAATTCTTCATGAAAGTAGAATGGACCTTTTAACTTAACACAAACTTTATTATGAAAATGGTAGTCAATATCGGTGATAGTATATTTCTCACCAATAATTAATCTTTCATTGTCTTCATCACCACCATTATAATCAAGAGTATTTAATTTAACACAGGTTAAAACTTGTCCAACTTTAAAGTCTATATATGTTAGTTTATTTGAAAACATTTTTAGTTTCTATGGTGTTGAATCACAAATATAATAAAACTTTATTTAAATCTAAATATATAAACTAAACAAATTAAATTAAATTATGAAACAAGAGGAACCGATATTAAAGAATAATCCTGGACGATTTGTAATATTTCCAATCAAACATCAAGATATTTGGGAAATGTACAAGACCAGTGAGAATTTATTTTGGACTGCAGAAGAAATTGACTTAGCTCAAGACCTTACTGATTGGACTGAAAAATTAAACGAGGATGAAAGACACTACATTAAAATGGTGTTAGCTTTCTTCGCAGCATCTGATGGTATTGTTAATGCCAACTTAGCTAACAACTTCATCAATGAAGTTCAATATCCTGAGGCTATGTTCTACTATGGCTTTCAAATTATGATGGAGAATATTCACTCTGAGACTTATTCTCTTTTGATTGATACTTATATCAAAGATGAAGAAGAAAGAACAAAATTATTCAATGCTATTGAACACATTCCTTGTATTATGAAAAAAGCTGATTGGGCATTGAAGTGGATTGAATCTCCAAATTTTGCTGAAAGATTAGTTGCTTTTGCAGCTGTTGAAGGGATATTCTTCTCTGGTTCTTTCTGTTCAATTTATTGGCTAAAGAAACGTGGATTGATGCCAGGTTTAGCGTTTTCAAATGAGTTAATTTCTCGTGATGAAGGAATGCACTGTAAATTTGCAACACTTCTTTACAATAACCACATTGTAAATAAGATTGGTGAAGAAAGAATTAAAGAGATTATCTGTGATGCTGTTGAGATTGAAAAAGAGTTTATCTCTGAATCTTTGCCAGTATCTTTAATTGGTATGAATTCTAACTTAATGAAACAATACATTGAATTTGTTGCTGACTTTTGGTTAGTTGAATTAGGATGTTCTAAAGTTTATAATTCAGTTAATCCTTTTGATTTCATGGATATGTTGTCATTACAGGGGAAGACAAATTTTTTTGAAAAGCGCAGCGGAGAGTATAAGAAAGCCACCGACCGTGACTTCAACTGGAGTGATATGAATGATGACTTCTAAAAAGAACCCAGTTGAAAGACTGGGTTTTTTATTATCTATATAATGTAGAATCATATTCTAAATATATAGAAGATAAAATAGAAAATAAATTTAATGGCAAGAATTGCAATTGATCAATTAGCTACTGGAACATACTCTGTACTACCAACATATAACTCAGATAGATGGAATTTAGGTTCTTTAATAAAACAGTTTACGGGTTCTCAATCAACTGATAACTTTATTGGTCCAATTAAAATAGCTCAAGCTAGACCATTTGAGGAATCAACGGCATTTCAATTATTAATGATTGATGCGATTTCTTGGTCAAGTAGATATGATTGGGTATTTGGCATAGAAAACTCTGTAGCAGCGGCGGCAACTCGTAGGATAATGGCTTATCTATATGATAGAAATAATGGTACATATACTTGGAAAGGTTTTATAACAATGACCTTAAATACGTCAACTGCTCACACGACTCGTGGTCTCAGGGTGGCATATTATACACATACTACTGGTACTGTTGCTGTATCTGGTACCGCTGTTACCGGAACAAGTACACTATTTACAACTCAAAGAATTGGAGCAGGTGCTCGTATTGGTTTTGGTACAACTGATCCAACCGCAGTTACAACTTGGTATTATATTTCCTCTATTACAAATGATACTACTATTACCTTAACAACAACTGCTGGTACAATTGGTTCTGGTACATCCTATGTCATTGAAGAAATAAGACCAATTGTTGTTACAACAAATGCTACAGTTGCGAATGGTGGTGTATTTATGGCAAAGGGTATTAACTGGGACACTTTCACACCAGCTGGTACAACTATTTCCGCATCAGCTGCAACCACCGATAACTTGCAGTTGGTCTATTGGTTAGCAGATGCTGCAACTGTTACTAATACTACTGCTGCTGGTGCTGGTATAGATGGTTCTACTAACTTATTATTTAATAGTACATTTACACATTCTTTATATGTTCCAGATGTAACTACTACAAGGGTTTACTCTTATAATCTAAGAGCAGCTGATACTATAAGTGGTGGTAAAATGACTTTAAGTGCTGGTACTAACTCTGTAATTACAGGGGCTCAAGCTTTTACTGGTACTTTAACCACAGCTCAAAACTGCATAGTTAAAACTGCAAATCATGGACCAGGTAGTGGTGTAAAATCTTTATATTTTGTTACAACAACAAGGCTTTATAGAGCAGCGACTTCAAATATAACAGTTGGTAATGTATTTTGGCAATCCGATGTTAGGGCTGAGGTTCCTCCTGGAGGAACAAATACCATGCCAGCGACATCTGTTTTATCATCTATTGATTATGATTCAGTTGCTGATAGATTTTTAGCATTAACAACCAACGCGACTGCTTTTAGGTCTTACTATACTCAGTTTCCAACAACTTCTGGTAACCAATTTGACTATGTTTTCTTAAATGACTTTAAGTTATATGATGGATCAACATCAGATAATACCAGTGTTCCAATTCCATATAACACAAATTCTACTGCTTGTCTTTCTTGTACGGTAAATGGTGTTACACATCTATTGAGGAGTGGTACTGGTGCTGTTGGTCAACATGCGCTATTTGCTATTCCAACCGGCGCTCACTGGGATTATACAGCAACATCAAATCAGGTTGCAATATCTCCGGTCATTACTACATCAAGTAATAATAAATTTGTAAGAGTTATCCCATATTCTATAAATAGTTTAGGAAGTGGATCTTTTCCGATTCCATTAAATGATTATAGAACTTATTATAGAACATCTGGTATATCTGATAACTCTGGTTCTTGGACGTTATTAAACAGAACTGGTGATTTATCATCTGTTACCGGAACTTCTCAAATTCAATTTAAATTTGAATTTCAAATGTTAGGTCAGTGTTATGGCATTCCACCAAGAATACTTGGTTTCTCAGTTGTTTATGATGACTTATCAACTGAATCGCACTATCAACCATCTGTTACTTATTCAAGTGCTACTTCTAAACAATTTGCTTGGAGATTTGCTACTGCTTTTGGTACAACAGTTCCAGCTCTAAGAGTTCGATTGTATGATGCAACAACTGGTGGCTTATTAGTTGATGATAACACTTCATCCGCAACTGGTACATTTGAAAGATCTACAGATGATGGTGTAAACTGGTCTTCTTGGACGAATACGGATAAAACAAATAATACAACTTATTTAAGATATACACCATCTTCATTAGCTGATAGCATAAAAGTAAGAGCGTTACTAACATTAAATTAATAATTAAATATGACTTATTCAATAACAACTGATACAATTTTTGATGATAAATTTGCCGTATTAGAAGGTGGTATTTACGACCAATATGACATGGTAGTTTGTTATTTAAAAGATAGTATAAAAGAACCATATTGTAAATTCGAGGCAAAATATATTGCACTCGGACCACAAATTTATCAATAATAATGGCACTAACAGCAATAGAATTTGGTGGGACCGCGAGTGGAGTATCCGAACAGATTGGTTTTATAATGACCTTAAATAGAGGTAATTATGGAACTGTATCTGATATTAATTTCGAATCTAATTCTTCATCTGGTGTATTACAAATGAAAACATCTTTAACTCCTAATACTGAATACTCTTTTACTTTTGTTAATTAATTATTGGGTTTAAAAAATTTTACATACTAATCAAAATAATGAACCTCTATAGTAAATGATGTTGCTCCTCCTGTAATTGAATTATTACAACCTAAAATTAGACTTGTTTCTCCTTTCTTTAAAGGAAAGCCAAATTCAGAATTCCCAAAGCTAAAATCTCCTATACTAAAGTAATAATTATAATCTTTAGATAAATCACCCAAAGTTAGTTGGGCAATACCTTTATTAGAATATACTTCTTGAACCCATAATGTATCATAACCGCTAATTGTTTGATCAGCAAAACATTTTATACTAACTATTTTTGCATCACCACTAATACTTCCAATGTAATAAGTGTCTTCATATAACCTTCCAATTGCATTTTGGTCTAATGTCTGAGATATTTTTTTTAAAGATGATCCTTGTGGACCGGTTGCTCCTTGTGGTCCGTTTCTAATAAAGTTGACCACGTTTAATGAACCGATGACAGGTTCAATTGCGTCTTGAAGAGTGAAATAGAATAAGTAGTAAGTTCCTCCGTCATTAGCTGGACTTACTACGTAAGGTCCTTGTGGATTATCTCCTTGACCACTTGGATTAATCTCGAAGGAATAAAAATAGCTACCAGTGAATCCAGACTGAACCGTTATCGTTAATGGTAATGTGAGAGTGCTCATTAAAGCTCCAACATTTTCACCATTGGATGAAGTGGCGTGAATGACTATGCCGTACCAATATTGGCCTTCCGATATTATGAATTGAAACTGTCCTGATAAAACATTCCCAGCATTCGGATCTTTAAACTGATACAGGTATCCTCCTCGTTGCCCAACTGATCCAGTACTTCCCGGATGTCCTTGAGGTCCTGTGATTCCTTGTGGTCCTGTGATTCCTTGTGGTCCTGTGATTCCTTGTGGTCCTGTGATTCCTTGTGGT
>Ga0209400_1003740_pt1 | contig 11013 bp, 10 predicted proteins | sample M_130807_EF_Meta_FD_187313 | JGI IMG/M metagenome (GOLD analysis project Ga0209400, IMG submission 187313) | Freshwater microbial communities from Lake Montjoie, Canada to study carbon cycling - M_130807_EF_MetaG (SPAdes) (version 2) | ecosystem: Environmental > Aquatic > Freshwater > Lake... | reverse complement strand
CCCGCATGCGCGCGATTCTCGACCTTCTGCGCGAGGAGTTGGCCTGATGTTATTTCCCTCGCCGATTGCCCCAAACCCCGTTTCCTTCTAGAACATCAGGATGCGAATCACCCTCAAAAGGAAGTTTGATTTCGAGGCCGCCCAACACCTGCCCTCCTTCCCAGAAGGCCACAAGTGCCGCCGCGTCCATGGGCATAGCTTCATTCTGGAAGTTTCCGTCTCCGGATCCGTCGAGCCCCAGTCCGGCCTTTTCTATGACCACGGAAAAATCGCGGCCGAGGTCCGCCCCATCGTAGAAAAACTTGATCATACCTCCCTCAACGACACTCCCGGCCTCGAAAATCCCACTCTGGAAGTTATGACGAAATGGTTCTGGGATAAGCTTTCTCCCCGACTCCCCGGGCTTTCGGAAATCACCCTGCACGAAACGCCTCGCGCCTCCTGCACTTACCACGGAGACTGAAGATGGCTTCCCGAACTTTTTTAAGTGTGGGGTTGGTGGGGCCGGATCGCTCCGGAGCCATTGCAGCCGTCACTCAACAGCTTTTCCGCTTGGGCGCAAATATCGAATCCCTGGAGGAGCAGGTCGCACGCGGAAAATTCCGTATGAGTCTTCTGGCTTCCTGGCCGACCAACCACCTCCTCGACAAACGGATTCGCACCGAACTGGGAAAAGTCGCACGGCATCTGCGCATGCATTTGACCCTGCGTCTGGCCAGCGGAACGAACCGCCGCCGCCGGATCGGTATTTTGGTTTCCAAGGAAACGCATGCCGCGGAATTCATTCTTCGCTCCTGGAAATCCGGCAGCCTGAAAGCCGATCCGGTCTTGCTGGCCGGAAACCACCCTCATCTGGCCAAAATGGCGCGGCGTTACGGACTTCCTTTTCAGAAAATCGATTATCGGGACAGGGCGAAGGCCGAAACAGCCCTCCAGGCGCATCTGGAAAAGGCGGAGGTCGATCTCGTTGTTCTGGCCCGCTTCATGAAGATTCTCTCCCCCGACTTTGTCTGGCACTGGAAAAACCGGATTCTCAATATTCACCCCTCACTTCTCCCGGCTTTTCCCGGAGCCTCCGCCTACCGGCAGGCCTACGACAAAGGAGTGAAAATTGTCGGTGTCACCGCTCACTTCGTCACCCCGGACCTCGATCAGGGGCCGATTCTCTGCCAGGACGCTTTACGCATCCGCCCAAACGAACCTCTAGAAAGCATCGTGGCCCGGGGCCAAAAACTGGAAAGCTCCTGCCTCCTGCGCGCCCTGAAGCTATGCCTTAGCCGCCAATTGGACGTCCATTGGGGACGGGTCCACGGCGTCTAAGGCGCCGTAACGTCTTCTTTTTTCTCCCCTTCCGTTGTCGGCCCCTCGGCCGCCGGAACTTCGGATGGGTTCGAACCCTTGGGAGCCGACTCCGCAGGGACCTTCACGAACTTTACGGGGCCTTTCCGACCCAGAGAATTCTTCCACGTCCCTGTCAGAGTTTTTGCATCGGCGGAAATCTCAAGATCGAGATCCACCTTCGCATCAAAGCCGGGCTTGGGCAGTTTGGTGTAGGTCAAAGGGAGCTTCACCCGTGATCCTTCGACGGTTCCCTTGCCGTGCCACACTCCAGATCCTGCTCCCGCCCAAACGCCGTATCCCGCGACATGCAAAAAAGCCCCTTCCTGGGAAACAATGATGCTCGATTGCGAAATTCCGACTGCCGTGTTTTTCCAAAGACCGGCGAGATCCGCCTCCGCCGCCCGGCTCCCGCTGAGCCCCAACCCCAACAGCACAAAGACCCTTAGGATTTTTTTCATCCGCGCGAGCGTGGCCTTCCACCTTTTTTTCGCAAGCGGGAAAGTTTCAGCCGCTCAACCGCACCCATCACCTTTCCCTGAGCAGCCTGCAGAGCCGAAGCGGCGGCTGGGCCGTCCACTCCCGTCAGCATCCGCACCAGCCGAATCGCCCGAGCCCTCAATTTTTCGTTCGAAGGAACGACATGAACCATCAGGTTGTCGTGAACCCTCCCCAGCCGGATCATCGCCACCGAGCTCAGCGTGTTACAAACAACCTTCGTCGCCGTTCCCGCTTTCATCCGGGTCGATCCCGCAATCAACTCAGGCCCCACATCCAGCCGGACCACGGCTTGAGGATGAATCCCGCCCGGCTCAGGCCGCCACCGGGGATGGGCCGTGACCAAAACCGTTTGAGCTCCCCTCAGCTTCCCTTCCGCCAGTGCCCCATGAACAAACGGCGTCCTTCCGCTGGCCGTCAACCCCACTAGAACATCCCGCTTTCCCACTCCACGCTCCTTGACCGACCGGCGGCCTGCTTCGGCATCATCTTCCGCCCCCTCCTGCGCCCGAAAGATCGCTTCTGGTCCACCGGCCAGAATCGCCTGCACCTGCTCGGGCGGCGCGTGAAAGGTTGGGGGCATCTCACTCGCATCCAAAACGCCCAAACGTCCGCTGGTCCCCGCTCCCACATAAAAAAGTCGGCCGCCTTTTCCCAGGGCCTTTGCCACCACGTTCGCCGCCCGGGTAATCTCCCCTCCCGCCTTGCGTAGAGCCCTCCCAGTCTGGGCCTCCTCCCGAACAAATAGCCGCACCAACTGCCCCACCGATTTCCTGTGCAACCTCCGCGAACGTGGATTTGCCCGTTCCGTCGGCAGAGCCTCTACATCCACGGCTTTTTCAGTCGCCGATTCCTTCATGGACTCCACTTCTGAAACCAATCCGGCCATTCTCGCGGCGCCGATGGCTCCCGGTACCGATAGCACGGTGCCGGTCGCTTGAGGACAAACTCGACGAAGCTCCCGCAGCAAAGTTGCCCGGTAAAAGGAGTTTTCAAAAAGCCCTCCGGTCAGCGCAACCCGGGGCGCCCGAACTCCCATTCTTTTGGCCAGTTCAGCCGCCCTTTCAGCCAACTCAGCCGTCCCCGCACGAATGGCTTCCCGAGCCAACCGATCCCCACGGTCCGCCGCACGCAAAATCACCGGAGCAAACGCTGCCACCCATTCCTTCCCGTGCGGACGATAAAATTCCCGCAGTAACCGGTCGAGATCGGCTGCCCCGGCATGCGCCAACAAGCCCGCCACCAAAAGCGATGCCGGACCTCCTTTGTCCCTCGCCCGGAAAACCGCCTCCATCGCCCGCTGAACAATGTCATACCCGCTCCCTGCATCCCCCAACAAATGGCCATGCCCTCCCGCGCTGAGCCGGGTTTTCCCTTTTCTTCCGATCACGTTGCTCCCCGTCCCGGCAATCATCAAAAAGCCGTCCTCATTCCCCCATGCAGCGGCCAATGCGCAATCGGTATCCTGTCCCACCGCCAAATGCCGAGTCCCGGGCCAAACAGCCCGCAGGGCTTTCCGCACTGTGTCTATTTCCGGTTTCCCCCTCGCTCCCGCAAATCCCCCGCCAATCGCCCAGGGTCGCGTCGGCAGATTTTTGGCAATTTTCCCGAAGGCCTCGCGCAAACCTTTTTCCCCGACCAGCATCACATGGGTCGGTCCCACGTTTCCCCGGGCAAGCACTCGCCCGCGCACCCCGATAAAAACCCAGGAAGTCTTGGTTCCGCCTCCCTCGATTCCCAGGATGGGTCCCATTTCTTTCACGTTGCCCTGCTTCATCGTCCGCCCAAAATGCCCTTCTTATGGAAAAGCTGCGATGGAAAAACCTGCTCCCCCCCATCCTTTATTTTCTCCTTATCCTCGGCCTCTCGGCACTTCCCGCCACCCGGATCAAAAAAGCTCACCAGCTATTCCCCCTGCCAAACGACAAGGTCCTCCATATCTGCCTGTATGGTGGATTCGGATATGTTCTCGGTGGACTCCCTTTCCCGGCGGTTGCCCTCGGAATGACCGGGACGCTTCTCGGAGCCCTGGATGAACAGTCCCAACGCCTTTCTCCCGGACGGGATGTTTCCATGCTGGACTGGCTCGCCGACATCCTCGGTGTTTCCCTCGGCATCGTCGTCCGACGCCGCTTTCGATGAGTTCGACCCCTAACCAGCGTTACACCCGCCTGGTCGAGGAAGTGCGGCGACATGACCGCCTTTATTACGTCGAAGCCCAACCGGAAATCTCCGATGCCGCCTACGACCGTCTCTACCGGGAGCTGCAGGATCTGGAAAAGACCCATCCCGAGCTCGCCGACGAAAACTCCCCCACCCGCAAGGTCGGTGGCGCCCCCCTCGACTCGTTTCGCACCGTGGCCCATGCCGTCCGGATGCAGAGTCTGAACAACACCTACAGCGAACAGGAGCTCGAGGATTTCCTCGGCCGCGTGGAAAAAGGGCTGGTCGGCCAGTCCGCCGAATTTGCCGTCGAGCCCAAGGTCGACGGCTTGGCCGTCAGTGTCCGCTACGAAAAGGGCCGGCTGGTTCAAGGCCTGACCCGAGGAGACGGGGAGCGAGGAGATGACATCACGGAAAACCTGAAAACTATCCGCAATCTCCCCCTCTTCGTCCGCGGCCTACCCGAGCGGATCGAATTCCGCGGGGAAGCTTATCTTCCGGAGCCTGCCTTTGCTTCCATGAACCGGGCCCGCGAAAAAAAGGGCGAGCCTCTTTTTGCCAATCCCCGCAATGCGGCGGCAGGAACTCTCAAACTTCTCGACTCCCGGGAAGTAGCCAAGCGCCCTCTCGCCGTTGTTTTCTACGGCCTCGGTGAAGTTTCCGGACTCTCCCTAAAAACCCAGGAGGAGCTTCACCGTCAGATTTTGGATTGGGGACTCCCCGGTCATGTCTGGTTCCGCTTGGTCCGTGGAGCCTCCGGCGTCCTTTCCGCCGTTCGGGAGTTGGACAGCGCCCGCCACAGCTTTTCCTTTGCCACCGACGGGGCCGTCATCAAGGTCAACCTCTTGGATCAGCAAAAAATCCTTGGCCAAACCGACAAGGCCCCCCGTTGGGCGATCGCCTACAAGTACGCACCCGAACAGGCCGAAACCCGGCTCCATGCCGTGACCTTTCAGGTCGGCCGCACCGGTGTCATCACCCCTGTCGCGGAACTGGAACCCGCCCTGCTCAGCGGTTCCACCATCTCTCGGGCGACCCTTCATAATTTCGAGGAGATTGCCCGCAAAGACATCCGGGTGGGCGATCTCGTCACCATCGAAAAAGCGGGGGAAGTAATTCCAGCTGTTATTTCCGTAAACTTGAAAAAGCGGCCCCCCGGATCCCGCCCCATCCCGATTCCCCAGCATTGCCCTGTCTGCAGCGGCCCTCTTTCCAAGGAAGATGTTTTTCTGCGTTGCCCTTCCAAGGACTGCGTCGGCCAGCTGAAGCGTCGGCTACAACATTTTGCCCATCGGGGTGCAATGGATATCGAGGGGCTGGGCGAGGTCATGGCGGCGCAGTTGGTCGACGCCGGCCTCCTCCAGCATCTCGATCAGATCTACGATCTGACCGAAGAGAAACTCTCATCTCTCGAGCGCATGGGAGAAAAATCGGCCGCCAACCTTTTGGCTGGCATTGCCGCGAGCAAAACCCGCACCCTCGGGCGATTGATTTTTGCCTTGGGCATCCCGCAAGTCGGCGCTGTTCTGTCGGAAACCCTGGCCCGCCGCTTTGGTTCCCTCGAAAAGCTGGCCGCTGCCTCCACCTCGGATCTGACCCAAGTGAACGACGTGGGGCCCAAGGTGGCCGACGAAATCGCCGCTTTCTTTCATGAGCCCGCCACCCGCCGCCTCCTTTCTTCTTTGAAAAAAGCCGGCCTGAATTTCACCGCTCAAAAAGAAGAGCTGGCCGAACGGGGCGGCGTGTTCTCAGGAAAGAAATTTGTCCTGACCGGAACCCTCACCCGCCCCCGGGAGGAGTTCATCCGCCAGATTCAATCTCTGGGAGGCTCTGTGGCGGGTTCCGTCAGCGCAAAAACCGACTACCTTCTGGCCGGGGAGGAGGCTGGATCCAAACTCGAGAAAGCCCGCGCTCTGGAAGTCCGGATTCTTTCCGAAAAAGATTTTGAAAAGCTTGTCGGGAATGCCGCCGGGGAGTGAAATGGCTGGATGAGAAAGCTGGCTCTTCCCTTTGGAGTTCTTTGGCTCGCCGCTTGCGGCATGGTCGTCGCCCAATCAGGAAACCCTGCTGCCGCGGAAGATGCGGAAATGGAAAGACGCAAGATCCTCAAGGCCGCCGATCAGGTGGACCGGGTCGACCAGCAGGTGGATAAAATCCAGTCCCGGGTGGCCACCTTGGAGCAATTACTGGAGGAGGTTCGCCAACAATCCCAATCCCTCAAGGAGGCTTTAGCCAATACTTCAGCTAAGGCCGCCCAAGACCGGACGGCTCTGCTGGACGAGGTCTCGAAGATGTTGGCCGAGCGGAAGGAAAAGGAGAAAGACAAGCCTGCCGAAAAATCGGCTCCTCCCGCAAAATCTTCCGAGCGGGAAGGGTACGAGCACACCGTGGCCAAAGGGGATACGCTCAGCTCCATCGCCCAGGCTTACAACGCGGAGTACAAACTCAAGCTCACCGTGGACTCGATCCGGAAGGCCAACCACTTGACCAAAGATGAGCTTAAAGTCGGCCAGAAGCTCATCCTCCCTTCCCGCTAAACTTTCATGAGCACCCCTGCTTCGATGTATCGTCTGCAAAAAGTGCAGACCGGCCGAATTCTTGGTCCCATGGATCTCGATCATCTCAAAGCCCTCGCGAATCAATCCCTGATTGCACCCGACGACCTTGTTCAGGTCGATGAAGGCCCTTGGATCAAGGCTCCGGAAGTAGCAGGGCTGGAAATGCTCTGGTGGGTGGAGCCGTTGGATGGTCCGCGTTACGGCCCCACCACCGCCGGAACCATCGCGGAATTTCTTCAAAGCGGCCAGTTGGGTGGATCAGAGCTCGTGACCCACGCCCGCAATAAGGAAACCTACACCGTCGCCGAATTTTTGGAGGAAATGGCCCGTCGCCGCGCTTCCCGCCTCAAGAGCCGAACCATCAAGTTGGAAGAAGCTCCCGAGCCAATCGACGCACCCTCCACCAGTCCGGCTTTCGATGCCGCCCTCCGTTTACGTATCAAGCAGCTGGAAACCGACCTGAACAAGGCTCGAGAACAGCTCGACCAACAGGCCCACGAGCTGGCCCGCCTCCGCGCCTCCCTCTCCTAACCCATCCTCCCTTCCGCTTGACCCAAGAGCGCCTCCGTCGCTACTTTTTGTAGTTCAACATCTTCTCTTTTTTATGCGCCATACCATTTCTGTCGTAGTCCAAAACCGCTTCGGGGTCCTGACCCGGATCGCAGGACTTTTTAGCGGCCGGGGCTTCAATATCGACACCCTGAATGTCGGCCCAACCCAAAACGACAAAATCTCCCGCATGACCCTTGTGGTCGTCGGCAACGATCAGGTCCTTGAGCAGGTGGTCAAACAACTCAACAAGCTTGTCGACGTGCTCGAAGTTCACGACTTCAAGGACGGCGATGTCATCGACAGGGAGCTCATCCTCCTTCGGGTGAAAGCCACCTCAGCCACTCGGCCCGAGGTGATGCAGATCTGCGACATCTTCCGTGCAAAAATTGTCGACGTCCAAGCGTCCAGTCTTTCCATCGAAGTCACCGGCGATGAAAGCAAAATCGAAAAATTCCTCCAACTGATGAAACCGTTCGGCGTGCTCGAACTGAGCCGGACCGGCCGGATCGCCCTGCCTCGAAAATAAAAACTTCCCCCTAACCCACCACCCTAACAGGAGAAAAACCCATGCCTGCCCGCATCTATCACGACCGTGACGCCAGCCTTACCCCCCTTCGCCGACGCAAAGTCGCAGTGATCGGATTCGGCTCTCAAGGACACGCCCACGCCCTCAACCTCAAAAACAGCGGCATCCGTGTCACCATCGGCCTTTATAAGGGCAGCAAGTCGATTCCCGTTGCGAAAAAACACGGATTCAAGGTTCTCCCCACGGCGGAAGCCGTCCGGGGTGCCGATGTCATTTTTGTCGCGGTGCCCGATCTAAAGATTCCCTCCGTCTACGAAAAGGACATCGCCCCGAATCTCCGCAAGGGCCAATGCCTTCTTTTTAGCCACGGTTTTGCCATTCATTACAAAACGGTTCGCCCGCCGAAAAATGTGGATGTCATTCTCGTCGCGCCGAAGGGCCCCGGCCACATCGTCCGGCGGCAGTATCAAGAGGGCCGTGGGGTTCCCGCCCTCTTTGCCATTCAGCAAAACCCCTCGGGCCAGGCCCGCGGGATCGCCATGGCGTGGGCCCGCGGCATCGGAGCCACTCGCGCCGGTCTTCTGCAGACAACCTTCAAGGAAGAAACCGAAACCGATCTGTTCGGGGAACAAGCCGTCCTTTGTGGCGGAACTTCCGCCCTCATCCAGGCCGGGTTCGAAGTTCTCCTGAAAGCGGGTTACCAACCCGAAGTGGCCTACTTTGAAGTTCTTCATGAATTGAAGCTCATCGTCGACTTGATCAATGAAGCCGGAATCGCCGGCATGCGCTTTTCCATTTCGGAAACGGCAAAATATGGCGATGTGGTCAGCGGCCCCCGCGTGATCGATGCCCGCACGAAAAAGTCGATGCAGGCTGTTTTACAAGATATCCGTAGCGGAAAATTCGCGCGGGAATGGATCCGCGAGAGCCGGACCGGGATGAAGCGCTATCACCGTCTCCTCAAAGCCGGTGAAAAGCACCCGATCGAAAAGACCGGGGCTCGCCTGCGCGGCCTGATGCCTTGGATCCGTCGCCGGAACCTCAAGGGCGCGCAAGCGGCTTACTAGCCTCTCCCCCTTTCGGGCGGTTTCGAGGCACCACCTTGGCAGGTGCGCCGACCGGCGTTTTACGCTAGGTTGACAACATGTCCTCGGCCGACAAGCTGCTGATTTTTGACACGACTCTCCGTGACGGAGAGCAGTGCCCCGGTGCGGCCATGACCCAGCCTCAAAAACTGGCCGTGGCCCGACAGCTCGCTCGCCTTGGGGTGGATATTATCGAGGCTGGCTTCCCCATTGCCAGTCGCGGGGATTTCGAATCCGTCCGTGAAATCGCCCAAACCGTCCGCGGACCGGTCATCTGTGGTCTGGCCCGTTGTGTCCACGCCGACATTGATGCTGCCGGGGCCGCCGTCAAACCAGCTGGCAAGAAAGGCCGGATCCATGTGTTTCTGGGGACCAGCAAGATTCATCGTGAATTCAAACTCGGAAAAGCCCGGAAGGAGATCCTTCGCTTGGCGGTCGACGGAATCCGCCGCGCCCGCAAGTTCACTCCCAACGTGGAATTCTCTCCCGAAGACGCCTCCCGGACGGAAATCGATTTCCTGATCGAAGTCGTCGAAGCCGCCATCGCCGCGGGCGCAACCACCATCAACCTCCCCGACACCACCGGCTATGCCACCCCGGAGGAATACGCCCGGATGTTTGCCGACATCCATTCTTTGGCCCAAGGAGCTTCCGATGTGATTCTCAGCACGCACTGCCATAACGATCTGGGTTTGGCTGTGGCCAACTCTCTGGCCGCCGTTCAGGCTGGCGCCCGTCAGGTGGAGTGCACCCTCAACGGCATTGGAGAGCGCGCAGGGAATGCCGCTTTGGAAGAAATCGTGATGGCTCTCCGCACCCGGTCAGACTCTTTCCCCCATGTGACGACGGGAATCCATACCCGCGAACTGGTTCGCACCTCCCGCCTGGTTTCCGGCGCCTGTGGATTCCCCGTTCCTCGGAATAAGGCCATCGTGGGACTGAATGCCTTCGCCCATAGTTCGGGCATCCATCAGGACGGCATTCTGAAAAAGAGGGAAACCTACGAAATCATGGATCCCCAGATCGTCGGTTGGGGAAAAACGGAGCTCCCTCTCACGAAGCACAGCGGCCGTGCGGCCGTCGCCTCCCGCCTCAAGCACCTTGGTTATTCCCTCCGCCCGGCGGAGTTGCAGGCCATTTTTTCCCGGTGTAAAGAAATCGGGGACCGAAAGAAATTTATCTACGACGACGATTTGGTTTCGCTGGTCGGAGCGCATATTCAGAATCCGCGGGAGACCTATTCCCTTGTCAGTCTCCACGTTCACACCGGAACGGGAGAAAAACCCTTGGCGGAAATCGTGCTGCGGTGCTCGAAGAAAAACCATTCTGCCATCGGTACCGGCGACGGCGCCGTGGATGCTGTCATGAAGACCATTGATCAGATCACCGGCCTGAAGGGCCACTTGACGGAATACAACGTCCGGGCGGTTACCGAGGGCAAGGATGCCGTCGGCGAAGTGAGTCTGGGTGTTCGTTTTGTGGCCAAGGGAGAAGCGGCTGCCGGCCGGGCTGCCGCCACGGATGTGATTGAATCGAGTGCTCGCGCCTATCTGTCGGCGGTGAATCGCTGGCTCGCCGAAGGCGCCCGGGCCTCCTCAAAAAAGAAGACCCGGCGCACCTTGGCAAATCCTTAAACCAAAGAATCAGTCGTAACTGGGATTCCTCGGGCCCCGCTCGTAATCGAACTCGGACCCCCGCTCGGGGCGATCTCCCCTTGGAGGGCGATCATCGCGACGCGGCCCGCCGGAACGCTCTCCGGTCGACTTGGCCCCGTTCACAATCAGAAGCCGGCCCATGAAGTCCGTGTCATGGAGTTTTTTGGCCACTTCCTGTGCTCCTTCCAAGGTCTGCATTTCGGCAAAACCGAAACCCTTGGAATTCCCGCCGCCCTCGCGCACGACTTCGACGTTTTTCACCGCAGCAATTTTGCTGAGGTGATCGAAGATGTCGCTTTCCGATGCGTCATAGGAAAGGTTCCCGATGTACAGCCGGGGGGTAAGAACCTCCATCGGCGGTGTGGACCGGGGGCGCGGAGTGCGGGGTGCGTCGGAACGTCCGTTGCGGGGCCGATCCTGGCCCTGCATGGAACGGGAGGATCCTCCCCCCATGCCGAACAGTTTTTTCAAAAAGCCCCAGAAACCACCGCTGCTTTTTTGGACTTCGCGGCGGGGGCCGCGGCCTCCGCCATGACGGTGATGGCGGCGGTTGCGACGTTCGTGGGGTCCGCCTCCGGGGCGGGATCCGTATCGTGAATCGTGACTCATGTGTTGTTGTGCGGCGGAAAGATATGGCC
>Ga0209400_1003739_pt1 | contig 11013 bp, 7 predicted proteins | sample M_130807_EF_Meta_FD_187313 | JGI IMG/M metagenome (GOLD analysis project Ga0209400, IMG submission 187313) | Freshwater microbial communities from Lake Montjoie, Canada to study carbon cycling - M_130807_EF_MetaG (SPAdes) (version 2) | ecosystem: Environmental > Aquatic > Freshwater > Lake... | reverse complement strand
AACGACGTAGTGCGTCAATCTCTGGACCGATAACGGTTGAGATGTCTGCAGCCTGTGCTTCAGCCAATGCTTCACGACCAGCGACGATTGCGCGGTAGTTGTTGGTAAATGTAACAGTACCTGTATCTGCTGCTGAAGTAACGTTAGTTGTTGTCAGAGAGTAGGTAAATGTTGTTGTTGTTGGTACAGATGCGATTGTAAATGTACCGTTAAGTGATGTTGCAGTTACGCAAGCAACTGTTACGATTTGACCTACGCCAAGACCGTGAGCAACTGCTGTTGTAATTGTTGCAACGTTGGATGTCAACGCGCTGTTGGTGATAGTAGTGCTTGTAGCAATACCTGCAGCCAACTTTAGACCGTTAAGAACACGAGGTGTCTCAACGATGAATGCGCCTTCAATCACGCCTACTGCGCCAGCAACGAACGGTGTACGCTCAACGTACTTTGTTAGCTCCTGGAAGCCACCTGTACCAGTTTCAGCGCGAAGATCGGCTGACTGACGTGGGTGTAGGTATGCAGCATATAGTTCGCCCATACGAGGCAATGCCTTGTTTGTGCGTAGTGATACAACAGCGTTACGGATATCTGCAACTGTCATTGTATCTGTTGATAGAACTGCTGATGATGCAGTTGGAGTAGTTCCTGATGGACCGTTTGAGTAGATCACGTTAGTTCCTGCTGACAGGACCTGACCTACTACGTTGTCAATAGAATCTGCTGCGTTGTAAGCGATGATGTCAGCAAGTGCTGAATCAACATCGTTGAAAGAAGTTAGGTTTAGCTTCTTTGTTGTTGTAACTGCTGAACCGTATTCGTTCAGTGTTACTGTAACCTGTGAAGGGTTACCTAGTGCAATGCTTGAAACATCTGAAGTTTCTGTCAATGTAGATGTAGCCTGAGCCAAATCTGAATAGATTGAGAAAACAACTGATGATCCTGGCATAGCCTGTTGAACCGGCTTAACATCTGCAAGTGAGCGCATAACAGGAATGGAACGTAGTGCCATTCTTACATACTGGTCGTATGCTGCTTGTACGAGGTTGCTGATGCTAGACGTGGTTGTGGGGGTACCTGTTGGAATTGCCATTAGGTCTAGCCTTTCTGTTTTAGGATCGGATTAGAGTCCAGACAATCTAATAACATCATCCAGTTCTTCCTTTGTATTAGCATTCATTAGTTTTTGCATAATGTCTCCGTTATGTTCTGGCGAAGTGCCAGAGTCGGCGGAGTTTGTCATACGCTTATATGCTGCTGCATCGGCTGGATTTACATTAGGTGTCTGGTTTTGGCTTACTTCAATACCGAATACATCGGCATAGTCTTCAAGCCATTTAGATACAGACTCTTCAGTTGGGTCTATATCCTGTGGGATAAATGAAGCAATTTTGCTGTTTACCCCGCGACTAGCGAGGGCATCCTTTATTGCTCTTTCACGCTGGGCCTTGTTCAAAGACTCAAACTGAGCCTTAAGCTCATTTAGTTCTTTGTCTTTTTGCTTAGACGCTTTGCGTAGTTGCTTTACTAGATCGTTTGATGAGTCATCCGTTGTGAAGTCGTCATCATCCTCGTAGTCGTAATTGGACATAGTGGTCCTTCTCCCTATTAGTTGTTGGCATAGGCCTCATATTCGTTTGGGGAAACGGTATGGCTCCTACTCCTGGTCTTGTTATCGCTCCACTAGGCCAGTCGTTCTAGTGGCAGGCTTTTTATTTAGTAAGCGCCAGCACGATCTCGTGCTAATGCTCCAGATGAGATTCCGCTTTGACCACCAAAGGTAGCCTTCTCAAGTCCGGTAATCTTCTGTCGTTGTTTCTTTGCTCCTGTTGCTCCAGACAAGCTAAATACTTCTTCTTCAGCAGTTGTTTGTGTGTATGGATCTTCTCCATACATAGATGCAAGTTGTGAACCACGTTCTAGCCCACCTGCAATAGTTCCAAATCCTTGCTGAGCAGTATCCTTTGTGACTCCTGCGGCACGTAATTGTTCTGCGCGAGTTAAGCCAGTCTGTAGTCCTGATTGTATAGCAGCACCACCAATTTCAGCTGTAGTTACCTTGCGCTTGATGTTCTCAATAGCGTTTTTAGGATCAAGGGTGTAAGCCAAAATATCGGAGTTGGTAATGTCAGGATAGAACTGCTTGAGCGCTTGAGATACCTCTGGGTTAGCATTAAGCACACGCTTTTGTGCAGTTGAAATACGATCTTCTAGTTCTACTGGAGATACATCTCCCTCTAAGAACTTATTAAATCCTTCTTGGATTCCCATTTCACCACGTGCGTAGTATGATTCTGGTAATCCGTAGCGACGCATTACATCTTGGTATTGATCCTCTAGCTGGATATACTCAGCCTCTGACAAAGAACGCAAGCCTTTAGCAATGCGTTGAGCGTTAGCAGAAAAGCGCTTCTTGTAAGGCTCTGACTCGCGCAACTTAATAGTAAATTCTGAAGGTGATGCACCTGATGTAATAAGGCCTTTGAGTGGTTCTACTAAAGACTCAAGGCCATATAACTTAAATTGTGAGTAAAGCAAGTCATAAGCAGATTGGCGCTCTGCTTTTCCTTCTGCTGCTTTTTCTTCAGCAGCAAGTTGTGATGCTGTCTTTGGAGCAATAGGCCCACCACCTGTATTAAGGTAGCTAACTAATCCTTTGGTTCCACCAGCGCCATAAGCTGCTTCTTTACGTTGACGCTCTATTCTTGCTTGATCGCCAGCGCCTTCAACACCACTTGCGGCTAAACCAATTTCGTCGTTACGACCAAAGATTTGAACATTCTTGCCAGATACGGTTCCAATATTTGTGTCATACAAAGCACCTTGACCGTAAAGAAGTTTTCCGCTTGGATCATAAAGACTTGTGCCAAAAGAATTTTTTACTCTTACAATATTATTCTTTTCGTCAAAGAAAGCATCTTCTCCGGCAACTCCCACATCATTTTCAGGGACATACTTTGCAATAAGATCTTTAATATCTGCCATTTAATTACCCCTGAAATCCAAAGTCCTTTAGGACTTTAAGTGCTGCATTGGAAACTGATTCTTTTGCCTGACCTGTGTACTGCCAGCGAGAATCTTGACGTAAGGCTTTTTTATAGTCATAGATATTCATATCGCCTTTTTCGTTAATAGCCATACGCAATGAATTGTCGTTAAGATCAATTTGGGTAGGATCTATTTCAAGGACAGTTGCCATAGTCTGTTTGTATGGTGCATAAATATCATCTAAGTTATATCCGCTACCTAGTAGATCGCGCACATACTGTGGTTGACCTTGAGCTGCAATCTGGCGAGCATTGGATAGGACTGTATTTAGATCAATGTTTCCAGATAAGATTTCTTGAATAGTATTTTGTTCTGCATCCTTACCTAGCACAGCTCCACCTAGTTTTGGTAGAATATCTGATATAGCTAGTCCATTTGCTTTAGCGATAGCAGCAAGGCTTTGCTGGATTTGTAACGCTTCTCCACCAAAACCAGTTACCGCACCCTTACCGTACAAGTTAGTAGTCCTTGATACATAAGGAATAATAAGACGGTCAATAGCCAATGGGTCATTGTCTAAGAATCCATTATAGATGTCTTCAACAATCTTTTGAGCAGTAGCATCATCTAGTGTTATGTTTGCTAATGTCTTTGCACGTGCCTTGACTTGACGCATCTTGTCTGTTTGGTACATACCAAAGTCTGATTTGCTTACATCGAGTCCTTGTTTCTGCAACTCTTTGTACTTGTTAAGATCAATGATACGTTCACGGACTGAACCAGCGTTACTCTGCCACCAATTAGTTAGTTTTACTTCTTCTAAAAATCGTTCTGGTTTATAGCCTTCTTCAACAGCCTTGAGTAGCAGCCTACCTAACTGTCCTAGTTCACCGGTCTTCTTGTCGCGGTCTACTGTAAAGATATAGTCAGGCAAACCAAAGTTAAATTCTGCCTTATCAATTAACTCTTGAAATGCAGGCTCTGCTCGTCCTGGAATCTTGAGTGCATCTCGTACACCAATGCCTGGGCCTTGTACTCCAGTTGTTTTTCCTGGAGTTGTTAATGGTCCAGTAACTGTGGGGGTTGTATCGCCAGTACCAGATGCTTTAGCTGCAGCATCTGCTTTAGCCTTAGCAATTGCTGCCTTATCTTCTTCATCTTTCTTGGCCTTAGCATCTACTCCTGCTTTGGTTGCATTAACCTGTTCTTCAGTTAGACCAAGATCAATACCGTCTTTGTACTTACGATTATTGTAAGTCCCAGTAAATGGCTTGCCACTTTGTAGAAATAGATTTTCCTTTGTGCCACGACCTGTGTAGTACTTAGAACCAAGTGGTGCCTTAGTCTCTGGCGTTGTTCCTCTAATTGCCTTATCAACAGCAGATGCCTTATCAGGGTTTAACTTCTTGAGAATCTGGACTGTATTCTGATATGTCTTGAATACAGCATCTGCTTCTTTTTGTGAAACAGCTCCTCTTTGAACTCCGTTGATAACACGTAACAGTTCAGATGCAGCAGTACTTGCATCAAGGAATGCTTTTAATTCAGCATCTTTTTGTTGCTCAGTTTTAGCACGAGACTTACTTGCCTTAGCTCTTGCCAAGGCTTGATTGATACGCTTGGTGCGCTCTGCTGATGTTTCTTTAGAGGTAGTTGTTTTATAGTCAGTTACGTAGTCGTTAAACGTATCCATTACTTACCACCCAACGCATCCATAAAAGCCTTATAGTATCCAAGAACCTGATTGGTCTTAGCCTCATCAGTTCCTGCAATCTGATCTATTAAATACTTTTCTTCGCTTATACCACCAGTAGTTGTTGAAGTTGTTGTACCACCAGATGTTGAATAGTTAGTAATAGTAGGTGCAGCTTTTTGTGCTGCTTGAAGATTCTTTGTGTACTTTAGGATCTCTTTACCAGATGCTTTACGGCCTAATGTATCTTGGAAGATTGCATCAATTAAAGCCTTTGCAGTTGTTGTATCTGAAATACGTGTTTCTTTACGGACCTTTGGACCACCACTGCCAGATCCCCCATCTCCACCAGCTGCGCGAGCTGCAGCTTCTTGGTCTAGGTATTGACCCACAGTAAATGGTTGTCCTACTAACTGGCTTTGCAAAGCTGCTTTTTGTGATGCGTTTGAGTAAGCATCTAGCAATTTATCTGAATATTTACCAGTAACTGCAACTCTATATCCAGCATTCTTCAGTCTTTGTGCAATGATCTTACGATCTGGCTCAGATAGGTTGTAAAGCAACGCCGCATCCGCATTAGCGGTAGTTGTTGCACCGCTTCTATACCCACCAGTTCCGCTAACTGCTGTGTTAGAGATGGTTGTGTTTGTAGGTACAATTGGTGACTTGTAGTTATAGCCAAATAAATTACTCAATTAGTCACCAATCAATCGTGAGAATAGTACATCGTATGCTGATTTAGCATTAGCGTTAGTTCCTGCAATCTCTTGCAATCTTATCTTGACGCTTTGACGCAGCAAGTCCTTGTAGTTCTGCTGTGTATCACCGTTACCAGTAATGGAATCACGAGAAGATCTGTATGCCTCAAACTCATTAACCATCTTTGTAAGCAAAGAACGAGTCTTAGGCTGTGTAGTAATTGTCTTGTCTTGTAGCATATTTACAAGGTCCTGATAGGCACGCTGACGCTGGATCTGACGACCCGCACCACCTGTTCCTAGCTCTTCCTGTAGTACTGGACGTGTGCTCTTAAACTGATCTGCCCAAGTAGTCCATTGTTGACGAATCATACGCTTGCCATCATCTGATGGTGTAGCTGCTAGATCTGCCTCGTACAATTCCTTTTGGCTGTAGTAGAACTGAATGTCCTTTGCAGCGCCTACTTCCTTTAGGTAATCATCAAGAGTCTTGCTCTTCTTGAGACCTGCCTGGAAGATAATCTTGTAAGCATCAAAGTTAAAGTCACCCTTTGTAGGGATAAGGAATGGAGCACCTTCTTTGTACTTAGCAAGTAGTGACTTATTTTCTTCAATCCAAGTATCAGCACCATCTACAGCGCGAACAACAGCTACTGTATTACGCTCTGACTCAGACACTGTAAACGGCATCTGATTAGGATAGAGCTTAATCCACTCTTGTGTAGTTCTATCAATGTCACCATTGTATGTTTTTAGCAAATTGTTAAATACTTGCTTAAAGTTTGTTCGTTCGTTGTCACGTACCCACTTAGCCATATCAGACTTGAGTGTTACTTGTGGTGATGCTGGCGCAATAAAACCAAATACTGCACGAAGTGCTAGAACACTCAGTGTTGCAGACTGCAACTTGTCTTTGTACTCTTGTAGCTCACCAGGTGTTGGCGGTACTTCTACTTCTTTCCCATCAACAATCTCAATGCGAGACTTTGGGCTATAACCTGCAGCCTCTAGGTATGTAACACCCTTGCGGAAAGCAGATGCGTACTGTGATGAACGCTCATCCTTGTTTAATGCACCCAAGATACGGTTAACGTGTGCAGGTAATACAGCGTTAATCATTGGAGCGTCTTCACCGTACTTACCTAAGAAGGCTCGTTCTAATTCACCAAACTGAGGTATCAGATTACCCATTACCTTGATTGGAAACGCTGCTAATGGACCGGCAAATGTAGGAAATAGTGAATCAGGGTTCATAGAAGGTGTAAGCATATTTAACTTACCTGAGAACTCTACTGGCATTGGTATCTGAAACGCAGTTTCTACACCAAATGCCTTCATCATACCGTTAACAGCCTTGTATACAGGGTTTAATCCTGGATAGAAGAAATACTGTTCACCGTTATCATCTGTTTGTACGAAGCCAGAGTGTGCAATACCCTCATAAGTAAGAGATGCACGTACAACTGCCTCTGGGTTATACCTTACGGTACGTCCAATACGACGATAGAAGTCTTCAGTAGCACGATAGAAGCGTGCAAAGTTACGTCCTGACATAGCTAACTGGCTACGCACTGCAGGATTGTCCACAAATGCTAGGACTCTTTCACGAGCAAGGTCTTCTGCAATGTCAACTAAGTGCTGAGTGCCTCTATCTTTAGCGGCTTCGAGTGCATCACCTGTTAGGCCTGCAGTAAACTTGTCCATAATGCTTTTTTCAAAGCCTGTTGCACGCATATCTTTACGGATCTGTGTCAACTGGTAGATAACTAATGGCTCACGTGAGAATCTGGCGTTAGCCTCTCCCATATATCCCCATAGTTTTTCGGTAATACCAGCAGCAAATTGGTTTCCCTCTGTTACTGGTACCAATACAGGACCTGCAATCCACTTAGGAGCAAGAGCAAAGTCTTCAGCATCCGGTAGATCATCCAAACCAAGGTTACGCGCAGATACTTTTACTTTTCCATTAGCATCAACAAAGCGAATCTTGCCTAATAGGTCCTGATTTACTTCACCATTTTCCTTAGCCAAAAGATTCTTTACTGCTTGAAAAGCACGAGTTGCGTGAGTCTGTTCTGTTTCTCCAGGAACGCTGTATAGCTGAAAGCGATCACGTTCTTGTTGAGTTAAACTTTTTAGATAGCCTACGATTTCATCAATTGCTTTTGCTTCATCATTAAGATTAGCAACAGCGATGCTACCAATCTCATCATTTGCAATTCGGCTAATCTGTATAAGCCAGCCAAGGCGAGCTTCTGTACTTGCTACTGGACTAAAGTTACCAAACTGGCGCTTACCGTAAGTCTGTGTGTACTTAACGCCATCATAGGTAATAGCTGCCATTTCACCAAAGCGTTCAACGTCATCAGTTGCTGCCATATACTGATCTGCACCACGAAGGCCGTTCTTTCCGCCTTCACCAATGATACGCATTGTATCTCGCAAGCGACCATACTTAGCAAACTCTGCTAAAAACTCTGCAGCTTCTTTGTCAAGAAACTTGCCAACCATTGAATCCATCAATGCTTCAGCCATAATAGTTTGAACTGCGTTAACATCTCCAGCCTCAGATGCTTTAGCAATCCTAGCGTTGTAAGTGTTAACTTCTTTTCTACGTACAATCTTGTTAATGAAACCTAGGTTACCTTCACCTGATGCCATACGTAAACGTGTTGACAAGAAGCGACCCTTGACAAGTCCCCAAGGTGAATCACCTACTGCAAGGTGAAGCATTAGATCTTCTGCTGCGTTACGAACTGGAAACTTTGGTCCTCCTACAGTTGTTAGAGTCCACGCTCCAGTTACATCATCTGCCCATTGCTTTTGTGAAGCACCGACTACGTTATCAATAATTCCTGAGCGAGTAGCAAGACGGTCTAGGTCTTGAATACTAGGAGTAGAGATTGATTCAGATAGTTGGTAATTAAACAATGCAGAACGCTGTCCATTTTCTAGCAGATCTGGGTTTTTAATCTCAGTTACTTCAATACCATTTTCATCAAGTCTGCGAATAATCGTAGGAGTTGCGTAAGCCTTTGGGACACCCTTGCTGCCAAAGTTACGCAGGAATGTCTTACCAGCTTCTGACTTATCTACACCACGAATTGTTGCAAGCGTGTACCAGACACCTTCGTAGATCTGCTTGCGCTGACCTTCGTTGCCTGCAGTAAATGCTTCTGCAATAATCTTTGAGTGATAGCGAGAGTTTGCTAGACGAGCTAAACGATATACCTGTGTAGGTGCATCGTCTGCTAGCACGTTAAAACGGTTATCACGAAAGAATGGGATAGTTGCAAACTTACGTGCAAAGCGATCAATACGTCCTTGGATCTGGTTAAGTGACATACGCACTGAACCATCTGTACCCTTAAGACGACCTACTTGACGTTCTCTTGCTGCAAGATCTGTAACATCATCTGTTAGTCCTGCTGCAATATCTTCAAACTGAATCTTGTCTGTGCCATAGAAAGCATCAACAATCTTCTGTCCTACTTTGTCAATGTTAAAGAAACGATTGGCTGTACGAAGAGTATTGATACGTGCTTTGCGAGCAGCATCTAAAGTCGGGATAAGTGGAACCTGTCGTCCAGGTTGTCCCTTAATAATGTTTTTAACATCCACAGTATTTTGTAGATAGTTTCTTGCAGTTGTTGCATCCTTAACGCCAGCTTTAATAAACTCATCTATCGCTGCAGGACCAAACTCTGGTGCAATGCGACGCAGCTCATCAGACAAAGCAACTTGAGCACGTAGATCTTTAGTTGTTTTACGGATAGTGGCTAGTTCATCCAGCTTAGAACCGTATAGATTAAAGAAATCTACTACACCTTTTTGTCCAAAGACTCTATCTAGGTTCTCTGTATCTCCAACTGCAGCAAGAAGATTGCGACCATAACTAAACTTCTCATTACCTAGTACGTTAGCAAGTAGAAAATCTCCAGCATCGTATGCCTTCTTAGCCTTACCTAGTACCAGGAATGGATCTGCTACAAAACGAAAGGTTGCATCTGCAACTCCTGAGATACCTTTGTATAGAAATCCTGAGCCATCTTTGCCTGGAAGTATGTTAGCAAGTTGACGACCTGGAGAATACTTAGCAGCATTAACTCGGTCTATAGCATTCTGAAAATCTGCTACATCTTGCTCTGTACTGTAGCGAAGATCTGCACGCTTAGCAATCTGCTTTTCAATTTCAGTACCTTCTGCAATAATTCTATCTAGTGGCGTGCCACCTGCTACCTTCATAGCAACGTTAATAATATCGTTGCCAAATTCTTTCTTGGCTCTTGATATACGGTCTGGACTAAAGACCATATCGCCTTTGTCGTTGGCAATTTGAAATGCCTTGCCAATGTTTACACCTTGGTCTGCTGCAATAGCACCAGTACGGTATAAGCGAGTAGTAAAGTCAGATACTTCATTAAGAACAGCAAATGTTCCGCCAATAACAGTCTTGATAGGTGCTGTCATATAGTGAAATGCTGTGCCAAACCAACCACGCTTTTGCTCAGGTGGCTTATCTTCTGATTCGCCAAACATAGCAACGTGTGCGTTTTGCTGGTCTTGTGTCATTGAGTTAAACTTTTGTTGCGCTACTGGTGAAGGCAATGCAAGTAATGTCTTGTGTGAGTCTAGTAGTTTAGCTAAACCATCAACTTGTGACTTTTGACCTGGTGTTAAACCAGCTTGTGCTGCCGCAGCAATTAAATTATTCTGCGCCATTTATAGACCTCGTGATGCAGCTCGCTGATACAAAATCGCAATTTCACCAGTTTGATCGTAAGGAATCATCTTTGCTAATACATCAGATAACTTCTCTGTTGCAGGTTGCATCATCATTGCGCTAGCGCCTACGCCTGGACCTGCATCAATGCCTGATGTAATTGGTTCACTTGGGCGTTCTGTTGGTGCATATAATTCTGTTACTGGAGCTTGTGTTGCTGCCTCACGTACATCTCCTGCACGGGCTGCACGAACATCACCAGTCTTGGCTAGCGGAGCACCAGATTTAATAGCCTGTGTCTCAACGCCTTCGCCGTATGCTGTGGAACCTAATTCCAACTTATCTGTACGTGTAGAGAATTTACCTGGACCTGCTGGTCCTGCCAGTGGATTCATCATACTCACTGTTGGTCCTCCTCTAATTTTTCTAAATCGTTTGCCATATCTTCCCAAGCCCTGTTGGTTTGGGTAATATGATTTGAATGGTAAATAGATAGTTCCATTAGTTCACCTGTTAATGTTTCAACAGATGAAGCAATGTTGTGTAGAAAACCTATTCCTACAACAACGAAGTCAAGAAAGCGCACTGGACGAGGAACGTAATTGTCATCTTTCATCGCCCAGTGCTCCTTCTATTAAAAGTTATTATCCCTTTTTTACTGCGTTTCCACGCTTTCCTGCTGGAGTCATTCCGAAGAATACCTTGCCACCTGCTGGCTTAGAGGTATCTTTCTTGCCTTCAACTGGCTTTGAAACTGGCGCTGCTGCGCGAGATCCTTTGTTCATATTTACACCTCCTCTGATTATGCTGCGCCGGTGATACCAGCTAGTAGTTGGGCTATATCGGGTTTTTGACCAGCAGCAGGGGCCTGACCAGCTTGTTCTTGTGGAGGTTGCTGCGAGGCAGGAGCGGGG
>Ga0209400_1003732_pt1 | contig 11023 bp, 11 predicted proteins | sample M_130807_EF_Meta_FD_187313 | JGI IMG/M metagenome (GOLD analysis project Ga0209400, IMG submission 187313) | Freshwater microbial communities from Lake Montjoie, Canada to study carbon cycling - M_130807_EF_MetaG (SPAdes) (version 2) | ecosystem: Environmental > Aquatic > Freshwater > Lake... | reverse complement strand
GCGCCGCGTTGGCAGCGGCAGGCGTCGCAGGTGCCGGAAAACGCTGCAATTGCTCGGGCGAAGCTTGCAGCGTGGGCAGCGGTCCGGGGGCCTGCACGCCCTTGAGGCTGGCCACGAATTCGGCCTCGCTGGGCAATTCGTCGGCTTCAATGCGGGCGAGCTTGTCGGCCTCAAACCACAAGGTGACCCGGCGCGACTCCATGTCGCCGCCTTTTCGCTTGAAGCTGAACACATAGTCCCAACGGTTGGCGTGGAACACGCTGACCAAGAGCGAGGTGCCTACGACGCCGGGAACCTGAGCGCGCGGCATGCCGATTTTCAGCGCAGCGAGTTGCTCACGGGTGACCACATTGCCCTGCACCACATCAATTTTGTAGGGCGTGACGTAAGGCGCAATCAGGGGGGTGACGTTTGCGGATGTCCGATCGACCATCCTGCTGGCCGTCTCACAAGCGCTGAGCAAAAACGCTGTTGCCAGCAATGCCGCAAGCCACAAAGCACAACGCACAGGGGGGTTCATAAACTTCGCAGACAATAGGGACGAAGCATTGTAGCGGCTGCCTTCCTCGCGTCCGCCTTCACACACCACGACCATGAACAGCAGCGATGGACTGAAAAATTCCGGCCTCAAGGCCACGGTGCCGCGCCTGAAGATCCTGGACATCTTCCAGCGCGCCAAGCAGACCCATATGTCCGCCGAGGATGTGTTCCGCCTGTTGATTCTGGAAAACTTCGACATCGGCTTGGCCACGGTGTACCGGGTGCTGACGCAGTTTGAGCAGGCCGGCCTGCTCACGCGCAGCCAGTTTGAAGGCGGCAAGTCGCTGTACGAACTCAACCACGGGCAGCACCACGACCACCTGGTATGTCTGGACTGCGGCCATGTAGAAGAGTTTTTTGACGCGGAGATCGAAAACCGCCAGCACGCCATCGCCCGCAAGCTCGGCTTTGAAATTGCGGACCACGCGCTCAGCCTGTACGCCACCTGCCGCAAAAACCCCTGCCCCCACCGGCAAGCCGCACCCGGCAACAACGCAAGTTAGGCACCGCGCTCCATCGCCTGCCTGTGGCGCTCCAGGAACTCCTGGTAGGTGTCAATGCCACGCAACTGCAGAATCGTGTTGCGCACCGCCGCTTCCACCAGCACGGCAATGTTGCGCCCGGCAACCACCTGGATCACCACCTTGCGCACCGGAATGCCGATGATGTCCTGCGTCAGCGGCTCATGCGGCATGCGCTCGTATTCCCGCTCCAGGGTTTCTTTGCGGACCAAGTGCACGATCAGCTTGAGCCGCATTTTGCGGCGCACCGCGGTTTCCCCGAAGATCGCGCGGATGTCGAGCAAGCCGATGCCACGCACCTCCAACAGGTTTTGCAACAGCTCGGGGCAACGGCCCTCAATCGTGGCCTGGTTGATCCGGTAGAGATCCACCGCATCATCCGCCACCAGCCCATTGCCGCGCGAGATCAACTCCAGCCCCAGCTCGCTTTTACCCAGGCCGGATTCGCCGGTGATCAGCACCCCTAGGCCCAAAATATCCATGAACACGCCGTGCATGGAAACCCGGTCGGCGAAATGCTTGGACAAATAGGCGCGCAAGACATCGATCACAAAAGCCGACGAATCCTTGGTCGCAAACATCGGGATTTGGGCCTGCTCGCACATGGAAATCAAGGCCGGCGGGGCGCTTTGTCCATCGGCCAGCACAATGACCGGCGGCTCCAGGGTCACAATGCGGGCGATGCGCGCCAGACTGCGCTCTGGCTCGGTCGGGTCAGCCTCCGCGATATACGCAATTTCACGCTCGCCCAGAATTTGCACGCGGTAAGGGTGTATGTAATTGAGATAGCCCACCAGGTCGGCGCCCGAACGGGCAGCGCGAACCGCCACTTCATCAAAGCGCCGCTCCGACGCCCCCAGACCCGCCACCCATTCCCAATGCAGCCGGGTGCGGAATGCCTCAAACAAGACGTCTGCGCTGACAACCGTGGGTTTCATGTAGGCAGCCCGGGGTTCAGAGGCGGATACCGGCTAAGGTCTGACGGCTTCGGGCTGGCCGGGCCAGTCACAAATCTGCGTATGCAGGCTCTGCGCCGAATCGCTGCGCCGCAGCGCGGTACGGCGGGTCTCGTCGCTGAGCAAGGCGGCAATGTCGGACAGCAACTCCAGGTGTTTTTGGGTCGCCGCCTCGGGCACCAGCAGGAAAACCAGCAGGTCCACTGGCTGGTTGTCCGGCGCGTCAAAGCCAATGGGCTGCTCCAGCAGCAGCACTGCCGACATGGGTAGCTTCAGGCCCTTGATGCGGCCGTGCGGTATGGCCACGCCGTTGCCCAGGCCAGTCGAACCGAGGCGCTCGCGGGAAAACAGGCTGTCAGTCACCAGCGCCCGACTCAGGCCGTGCAAGGTCTCAAACAAAAAACCGACTTCCTCAAAAGCCCGCTTCTTGCTGGCGATGCCGGTGCCGGTCATGACCTGCGCGAGGGGGAGAATGGGAGCGAGACGGTTCATAAAGTGGGCGGATTATGCATAGAAATGCCGCCCACATGGGGCGGCTCTGCACAGGAAGAGCCGTGCGGCGTAAGGGCTACATCAGCCGCTTGGGTGCGGCGTGCTGATGGTCCTGAACCTTGTCTTTGTGGCGCACCACTTGCCGGTCGAGCTTGTCAACCAAGGCGTCGACGGCGGCGTACATGTCCTCGTGGGCCGACTGGGCGAACAAGTCGCCGCCTTTGACATGGATATTGCATTCCACCTGCTGGCGGCTTTCCTTGGCCTTCTGCTTCTCAATGGACAGCAGAACCTTGACATCGACCATCTGGTCAAAATGGCGTATCACGCGGTCTAGCTTCTGGATCACATAGCTGCGCAGGGCAGGGCTTACGTCGAGATGGTGTCCGCTAATCGTCAGGTTCATACGCATTCTCCAGTTGTTCCAGTTGGATATCCCCGGGCTGCCCCGGGCGCTATGCCCCGGCACCGCGGTGCCGGGATGGGCCGGTTACCCGGTCCCACTGTGCCCCGATCCGCAGTCCATGGCAAGCCCTTTTTACCGCCCGGCAGGCCCCGCGCAGGTGCCATAATGGAAAGCTGCACCACTCCCAGGAGCGCTCTCCTTGAACCCCTACCCTCTGCGGTAGCTTTCACACCATTGCGGGCCAGAGTCCAGTCGCCCGAAAGCTACTTCCTCCAACAATGAATCGTGTTGAATCATTGGACTCTGGCCCGCGAATGCTTCGCCCATGCTCAACATATTCACGCTGGCTAACGGCCGGCTGTTCCAGGAAGAAATTGAATCGCTGGAAGAACTGGCGCGCTTCCAGCCCATCTGGGTCGACCTGGAGTCCCCCACACCGGAAGAAAAGCGCTGGATCAAGCAGTACTTCGGTCTGCTTATTCCCGAAGACGCGATGGACGAGGACATCGAAGAGTCCGCGCGCTTTTACCAAGAGGAAAACGGCGAACTGCACATCCGCAGCGATTTTTTGATCGCCGACGAAGACGAACCGCGCACGGTGCGCACCGCCTTTATCTTGAATCTGGTCAACGACAGCCTGAGCAGCAAAGGTGTTCTGTTTTCGATCCATGACGAGGACGTGCCGGTGTTCCGCTTGCTGCGCATGCGGGCGCGCCGCTCGCCTGGACTGATCACCGACGCCAAAGACGTGCTGCTCAAACTCTTCGACGTGGACGCCGAATACTCCGCCGACACGCTGGAAGGCATTTACGACGAGATGGAAAAAGTCAGCAAGAAAGTGCTGGCTGGTAACGTCACCGACGAGATTGCCGGCGAAGCGCTGGCGGCCATCGCACGACACGAGGATTTGAGCGGGCGCATACGCCGCAACGTCATGGACACACGCCGCGCGGTGAGTTTCATGATGCGCTCCAAGATTCTCAGTTCGGACCAATTTGAAGACGCGCGCCAGATCCTGCGCGACATCGATTCGCTGGATTCGCACACCGCATTTTTGTTCGACAAGATCAACTTTTTGATGGATGCCACCGTCGGTTTCATTAACATCAACCAGAACAAGGTCATCAAAATTTTCTCGGTGGCCAGCGTGGCCTTGCTGCCACCCACCCTGGTGGCCAGCGTTTACGGCATGAACCTGAAATTCCCTGAGCTTCAGTGGCTGGGGGACTGGGGTTACCCGTATACCGTGGCCATCATGGTTTTCAGCGCAGCGCTGCCCATGTGGTACTTCGGTAAACGCGGCTGGTTGAAGTAAGGCGGCGCGGCTTAATCGCGCAAGGCGCGTCGCAAGATTTTGCCCACCGGGGTTTTGGGCAAATCGGTGCGGAACTCGACGATTTTGGGTTGCTTGTAACCGGTCAGGTTTTCGCGACAGTGGGCGCGCACGGTCTCTTCGTTCACACCCTCGCCGCCTGCCACCACAAAAAGCTTGACCGCTTCACCGGTCAGCTCGTCGCTCACGCCGACGCAGGCACATTCGCGCACACCGGGCAGGAGGCCCACGACCTCCTCCACCTCGCTGGGAAAGACGTTGAAGCCACTCACCAAAATCATGTCCTTCTTGCGATCCACCACGCTGAAAAATCCGCGCGCGTCCATGGCCCCGATGTCGCCGGTTCGCATGTAGCCGTCGGCGGTCATGACTTTGGCGGTTTCATCCGGGCGCTGCCAGTAGCCGGCCATGACCTGCGGGCCTTTGACGGCGATCTCGCCGCGCTCGCCGGGTGGCGCTGCATTGCCCGCATCGTCGAGCAACTTAACCCAGGTGTTGGGCAAGGGCGGGCCTATGGTGCCGTCGTGCGCTGGCGTGTCGGCGGGGTTGCAGCACACGCTGGGTGAGGTTTCGCTCAGGCCGTAACCCTCGCAAATCACACAGCCGGTCTTGTCGAACCACTGCTGCGCAACATTTCGCTGCACCGCCGTACCGCCACCTACCGTGCTGGTCAGATGGCTCCAGTCAACCCGGCCGAAATCCGGATGGTTCAAGAGCGCGTTAAACAGTGAGCTCACTGCCGGGAAGCTGTGTACCCGGTGCCTAGACAACTCTTTGAGTACTGCGGGCAGGTCACGCGGGTTGGGAATCAATATGGTTTTGCCACCCTGGCGCAAGCCCAGCATCATGCTGACCGTGAACGCGAAGATATGGTAGAGCGGCAGCGCGCACACGCCGGTCGGCTGCTCCCCTTGCGGAATACGGGCTAACGCCGGCTGATTCCAGGCTTCGGACTGCAGCACGTTGGCCACCAGCTGCCGGTGCAAGAGCACAGCGCCTTTGGAAACACCGGTCGTGCCCCCTGTGTACTGCAGGACCGCCACATCATCCGGCCCGACCGCAGCCGCTAACAGCCCGGTGCGGCGGCCGCTGGCCAGGGCTGCGTTGAAGCGCCGCACGCCGGGCAGCTGGAATTCGGGAACGAGTCCCTTCACCTTGCGCACCACAAAATTCACCAGCGCCCCTTTGAGCGGCCCCAGCAAATCACCCATGGCGCAAACGACGACCTGCTTCACCGGTGTTGAACCGATGCACTGCTCCAAGGTGTGGGCAAAGTTCTCCAGAATCACGATGGCCTTGGAGCCGGAATCCTTCAGCTGGTGTTCCAGCTCGCGGGCGGTGTACAGCGGGTTGACGTTCACCACGATCAGCCCGGCGCGCAAAATCGCGGCGACCGCAACAGGATACTGCGGCACGTTGGGCATCATGACTGCGACCCGCTCACCCCGCGTCAGACCCAAACCCTGCAAGTACGCCCCAAAAGCCCGGCTCCATTGGTCGAGCTCGCCGTAGCGCATCTCGCTGCCCATGAAACTGAAGGCAACCCGCCCGGTGAAGCGGGAAAAGCTGTCTTCCATCAAGGCTACCAACGAGGGGTAGCGGTCTACATCCACATCGGCAGGGACGCCGGGCGGGTAATGCTCCAGCCAGATGCGCTCGGTCATCGCAATGTCCTGCGCAACACGGGAGCTGCCCTATTCAATCGCCTTGACCATGTCCTCGACGACTTTTTTGGCGTCTCCGAAGACCATCATGGTTTTGTCCATATAGAACAACTCGTTATCCAGACCGGCATAGCCAGCCGCCATGGAGCGCTTGTTCACGATGATGGTTTTGGCCTTGTAGGCCTCCAGAATCGGCATGCCGTAAATCGGGCTGCCCTTGGTCATCGCAGCCGGATTGACCACGTCGTTCGCGCCCAGAATGATGGCCACATCGGCCTGCCCGAACTCGCCGTTGATGTCTTCCATCTCAAACACCTGGTCATAGGGCACCTCGGCTTCTGCCAGCAACACGTTCATATGCCCCGGCATGCGTCCCGCAACCGGATGAATGGCGTATTTGACGGTGATGCCATGCTCGGTCAGCTTGTGGGCCAGCTCCTTGACCGCGTGCTGCGCGCGCGCGACGGCCAGACCGTAGCCAGGGACGATGATCACCGTTTCGGCGTTGCTGAGCACAAAAGCCGCGTCGTCGGCGCTGCCGCTCTTAACGGGGCGCTGCTCGGTCGCCCCTGCAGCCACGCCGGTCTCACCGCCGAAACCACCCAAAATCACGTTCAAGAAGGCCCGGTTCATGGCCTTGCACATGATGTAGCTCAGGATCGCACCGGACGAGCCCACCAAGCTGCCGGCAATGATGAGCATGCTGTTGTTCAGGCTGAAGCCAATACCGGCGGCCGCCCAGCCTGAGTAACTGTTGAGCATGGACACCACCACCGGCATGTCGGCCCCGCCAATCGGGATGATGATCAAAACGCCCACAACAAACGACAGCGCCAGCATGCCCAGAAACGCATCCCAATTCCCGGTGAACATGAAGACCGCGCCCAGCCCCAGCGTCAGCAAACCCAGCACCAGATTGAGCATGTGCTGCCCGGCAAACACCACGGGAGCGCCCTGGAACAGGCGGAACTTGTACTTGCCCGACAGCTTGCCAAAGGCAATCACCGACCCGCTGAAGGTGATCGCGCCAATAGCAGCACCCAGGAACAACTCCAGCCGGTTACCTGCCGGAATATCCAGCGTTCCCGCGCCCTGGGCAGTAATGCCAAAAGCTGCCGGCTCCACCACCGCAGCCACCGCAATGAAAACGGCCGCCAAACCGATCATGCTGTGCATGAATGCGACCAGCTCGGGCATTTTTGTCATCTCGACGCGCTGCGCCATGACGGCACCCGCGCCACCGCCCACTACCAGACCCAAAAGCACCCAGCTCAGGCCATCGGCGTTGCCAGCCAGGTTGACGATCAGCGCTGCGGTGGTCAACACCGCAATTGCCATACCGGCCATACCGAACATATTTCCGCGGATGGAGGTGGTTGGATGGCTCAGGCCTTTGAGCGCCTGAATGAAACAAACGCTGGCCACGAGGTACAGCAGGGTCACCAGATTCATGCTCATGCTTGGTCTCCTGCGGCAGGCACTTTTTTGTCTTTCTTACGGAACATCTCCAACATCCGCCGTGTCACCAAAAATCCGCCGAACACGTTCACAGCAGCCAATGCCACTGCCAGAACACCCATGGTTTTGCCCAGCGGTGTGACCGTCAGGGCCGCCGCCAGCATCGCCCCAACGATGATGATGGCGGACACCGCATTGGTCACCGCCATCAGCGGCGTGTGCAGCGCGGGTGTCACGGTCCAGACCACGTGGTAGCCCACGTAAATAGCCAGAACAAAAATAATCAGGTTGATGATGGTGTGGTCGACTTGCATAGAAGTTTGGAGCTGGAATTCAAGGGATGGGGCGTAGTTGCGCAGCCGTCTCAAGGGCGCGTCACCGCGCCGCCGTGGGCGACCAGACAGGCGGCAACAATGTCGTCTTCGAGGTTGAGGTGAAACGCCGCCTCTTTGGTGGTGACGAGTTTCAAAAAGTCCAGCACATTGCGGGCATACAGGGCTGACGCATCGGCAGCCACCAGCGCGGGCAGGTTGGTTTCGCCCACCAGCGTCACACCATGCGCCTGCACGGTGTGCCCGGCCTGGGTCAGCACGCAGTTGCCGGCCACGCCGTCGGCCGCTTTGCCGGCGGCCAGGTCGACGATCACCGAGCCCGGCTTCATGCTCTTGACCATCTCCTCGGTCACCAGCACCGGGGCCGCCCGGCCCGGAATCAGCGCAGTCGATACCACGATGTCAGCCAGCGCCACACGCTTGGCCACCTCGGCCTTCTGGCGATCCAGCCAGCTTTGCGGCATGGGGCGGGCGTATCCGCCCACACCCTCAGCGGCCTCGCGCTCTTCGGCGGTGTCAAAGGGCACATCAATGAACTTGGCACCCAGCGACTCGACTTGCTCCTTGACGCTGGGGCGCACATCCGAGGCCTCGATCACCGCGCCCATGCGCTTGGCCGTGGCAATCGCCTGCAAGCCGGCCACGCCAACACCCAAAATGACCACCCGCGCCGCTTTGACGGTACCGGCTGCCGTCATCAGCATAGGGAAAAAACGCTGGTACTTGTCAGCCGCCAGCATGATGGCTTTGTAACCGGCGATATTGGCCTGCGATGAGAGCACATCCATGCTCTGGGCCCGGGTGGTACGGGGCGCGGCCTCCAGAGCGAAGGCGCTCAAACCGGCCAGCGCCATGTGCTGCAAACCGCTTTTGTCAAACGGGTTCAGCATGCCAACAAGGGCAGAACCGGCTTTCATCAGTTTCAATTCATCGCCCTGCGGGGCGGCGACCTTGAGCACCATCTCGCTGCCCAGGGCTTCGGCGGCCGAACAAAGTTCGGCACCGGCAGACTGGTAGGCTGCGTCGGTGACACTGGAAGCCAAACCGGCACCGGCCTGCACCCGTACGCGGTGGCCTGCGGCGACCAACTTCTTGATGGTCTCGGGCGTGGCGGCGACGCGGGTTTCGCCCGCTACGGTTTCGGCGGGTACGCCAATCTGCATGGAAAACTCCTTGGAAACGCCTGCGCGGCGCGAACTTGCGCCAAGCTTACATGACTTTGGCCCCTGCCTTGCCGGGGTCCACCAACGCAGCACTAGGGAAATACCCCGACCGAAACCCATCGCATACCAAACCCTCAACATGCGCTGCGCAGCAACTGTGGCCGGCTTTCACCGGCTGCGACTGGCCCTCTTGCGCCAGAGACTGCCGATAATCCCGCTGCGCAATGCGCGGGGACAGCGGAGCCGACCGGACCAACGCCATTCCAACAACCCAACTGGTCAGGTAAACACCATGTCTTTGTCCGAGCGCTGGAAGCCCAGCACCACCGTGGCCGCCGTGATCGAGCGCGACGGCCACTTTCTGCTGATTGAGGAACACACGCCCGAAGGCCTGCGCTTGAACAACCCGGCGGGCCATCTGGACCCCGGCGAGTCACCCCAGGAGGCCTGCGTGCGCGAAGTGCTCGAGGAAACCGCCCATGCCTTCACCCCCACTGCCCTGCTGGGCATCTACTACGGCCGTTTTCAGCGCCCGGCCAGCCCCAATTGGCCGCAAGGCGAAGACATCAGCTACATGCGCTTTGCGTTCTGCGGCAGCGTCGGCGAGGCGATTGCCGGGCGCAGCCTGGACACCGGCATCGTGCGCACCCTGTGGCTGACACCGGATGAGGTCCGCGCCACCCGCGCGCGCCACCGCAGCGCCTACCTGCTGGCCTGCATGGAAGACTACCTGCGCGGGCAACGCTACCCGCTGGAGCTGGTCCGCACGGATGCGAGTGTGTACGGACCTCTGGGCTGAGGCGCCGCTCCTAAAATCAGGCGATGAGCCAAGCAGCCTTCCGCACCCAAGCCAAACAACGCATCGTGGTCGGCTTGAGCGGCGGCGTGGATTCGGCGGTCACGGCTTACCTGCTCAAGCGTCAGGGCCATGAGGTCGTGGGCATCTTCATGAAAAACTGGGAAGACGATGACGACAGCGAATACTGCTCGTCCAACATCGATTTTGTGGATGCGGCAGCGGTGGCGGATGTGCTGGGCATCGAGATCGAGCATGTCAACTTTGCCGCCGATTACAAAGACCGGGTGTTTGCCGAATTTTTGCGGGAGTATTCCGCAGGCCGCACGCCCAACCCCGATGTGCTATGCAACGCCGAGATCAAGTTCAAAGCCTTCCTGGACCACGCGATGCGCCTGGGTGCCGACCACATCGCCACCGGCCACTACGCGCGCGTCCGGCACAACCCGGCCACCGGCTTGCATGAACTGCGCAAGGGCCTGGACCCGGCTAAAGACCAGAGCTACTTTTTGCACCGGCTGACGCAAGCCCAGCTGGCCAAAACCTTGTTTCCGGTAGGTGAGTTGCACAAAACAGAGGTACGGCGGATCGCGGACGAAATCGGCCTGCCCAACGCCAAAAAGAAGGATTCCACCGGCATTTGCTTTATCGGGGAGCGGCCGTTCCGGGAATTCCTGAACCGCTACATCGCCCACGCCCCAGGCCCGATCAAAAACGACAAAGGGCAGACGATTGCCCAGCATGTCGGCTTGTCGTTCTACACCCTGGGCCAGCGCCAGGGCCTGGGCATTGGCGGTCTGAAGGCGCGGGGCGCACAAAAAGGCGGCGGCGAACATGCGCCCTGGTTTGTGGCGCGCAAGGACATGGCGAGCAACACCTTGTGGGTGGTTCAGGGGCATGGACACCCTTGGCTGCAGTCGCTGCATCTGCGCGCCGCCGACACGAGCTGGGTGGCCGGTGCGCCGCCAACCGGGGCGAGTGCCCTGGGTGCGAAAACCCGTTACCGCCAAGCGGATGCCGCCTGCCGCTTCCAAGCAGACGGCCATGCATCTGATGCATTCACGCTGGACTTCGCGCAGGCGCAATGGGCGGTCACCCCAGGCCAGTCGGCCGTGGTCTACCAAGGCGAGGTCTGTCTGGGCGGCGGCGTGATCCAGGCGAGCGCGACACCAGCTTGATGCTGTGATGTAACCGTTTGTCCCTGCGCGCATGGGACAATGCAAGGTACGCGTACACCGCGTTGATTCCCATTCAAGGAGACTCCCATGGCGCTTCGTGCAACCAAAATCGTGGCCACCCTCGGCCCTGCGTCCAGCGATCCGGCTTTATTGGAAGAAATGATCCGGGCCGGCGTGAACGTGG
>Ga0209400_1003731_pt1 | contig 11024 bp, 7 predicted proteins | sample M_130807_EF_Meta_FD_187313 | JGI IMG/M metagenome (GOLD analysis project Ga0209400, IMG submission 187313) | Freshwater microbial communities from Lake Montjoie, Canada to study carbon cycling - M_130807_EF_MetaG (SPAdes) (version 2) | ecosystem: Environmental > Aquatic > Freshwater > Lake... | reverse complement strand
GTGGTTGCCCGTGGTGATGAAAAAGCGCATGTCGTACTTTGCTGCGTACTGCTGAAGGATTTTCTGCAAGGCGCGGACGTTCATCGGCTGACCATCGTCCGTAAAGTCACCTGGGAGGACGACTAGTTTTACTTTTTTCTTTGCCAGCTCCTCCAAGGCCGCAAGCAAAGCGAAGTAATTCTCATTGAATAGTCGAGTGGAGTTGAGCTGACTTCCCATGGTCCGAATCGTCGCCAACTTCCCAGTAACGGGATGGGGAACACCCTTAAACTTTTCAGAATTTAAGTCAGCATACACCTCTTGAAGGTGGATGTCCGCAAGAAAGGCAATCGGTGGGTGGCGCTGCGCCAAAACAGAACCGCCATGAAATTGGAGTGCCGTCCCAAGGGCGAGGGGAACCCAAAATTTAGGTTTCAACTTATTTTTTACCTGGGTTAAGTACTGGGTTTGCTCGTTCAAACTTGTTTCCTTCAAAAGACACCTTGTAGGTGGATTTGAATAGTTTGGACGGGAGGTAGTAATCGGTGGAGATGACCTGGGCTCCCGATGATTTTGCTTTTTCAAATTGGGTGTAATCTTCGGTGCGTGCTTCTTCCGTGCCGGAGTCGGATCGGGTACGGATCATGTAGCCCTTTCGAACCAATTCTTGGATGTAGGCTTCATTTTTTATCGGATCGTTGATGATGCGGAACCCAGCTTCTGGGTTTCCCTCCTTGAGGTTGACGAAAAATACGGCATTAGCTAAGCCAGGTTTTTGGGTCAGGTAGCTTCGGATTTTCTCTTCGCTTTCGTCCAATACAAACAAGAATTTACCTCGTGCTTTGTCGAGCGTTGGCCAATTGCCGTTGAGGACACCTTGCTCCAAGGAGGCAAAGCTTCCCTTAATTTGGTCTGGGATGATTAGCTTTTCTAAGCCCAGGTGCGTTCTGATTTCCAGGTCAATGCTATCCAATGCTGTCGCGGTGAACGGCAGGGGACGAATCGTATTTGGCACAAAAGCATCCTTGGCATTGACTAGAATAAAGATGGGGTGGTGGTCCGGGTGTGCATTGCTCCACTTTTTGAGTGCCTGAAGGGCCTCTGCAAAAACGAGGTAATGCGACTGAAAATCAATGTCTTGGACATGGAACATTTTCAGTCCAGGGATGGCCAACTTATTTTCCGTATCGAAGGTAAAGTTGGGGTTTCCTCCCTTTCTGATCATTTCTATGCCATTGGGTTGGGTGTATCGGCCGCCTTGAGGGTCGTGAAAAACATCCAGCTCGAGGTTTCTCAATCCCATGTCTAATTGTTTTTCAAGGGGCTCATGCTCGTACTCAAGTCCTTGGGCAGTTTTGGTGCTCATGCCGCGGAGGTAGCTGAGGATCTCGGGTGCCATGGCATTTTTGTAGCTATTGTGGCTACCAATGATTTGTGTTTGGTTGAGCTTTTGTGCTAGCAATGGAAAGCACAACAGGAAGGAAAGAGCGAGTAAAAGTATGTTTTTCATAACCTTGAGTTTAGGCGATCAAGTTCTCAATAATTCGTGTGAATTAAGTCAAAATTACATCATCATAGTGTTACGATACCATGTTGAGCGGGTAACATTATTCTTTTGTTAACTCTTGATTTTGAGTAGCTTGAAGGAAGGAATTGCAAGTAGATTTGGGAATGAAACTTCTCAAAAACCTCCTAATCTTCGCTTGTGTACTTACATCTTTTGGCGGGTATGCGCAAAACAAAGCTGCATTTGCGGTCCATTCACACAACGACTACTTACAGCCCGTTCCCTTTTGGGATGCCTACAGTGCCGGCTGTGCTTCCATTGAGGTAGACGTGATTTTGCAGGATGGAGGGCTTATGGTTGCGCATGAAAGAGAATCCATTCAAGCACCCCGCACCTTCGAAAGTTTGTACTTGAAGCCGATTCAGCAGGGGGTTGACCTTGGCTTGATTAAGGAGTTTAACTTTCATCTGTTGGTAGATATCAAAACCGAGGCCTACAGCACCCTTGATTTGTTGGTAAAGCAAACCCAGCCTTATGCTGCTATTCTTTATTCTCCAGAAAATCCGACTGGATTAAAACTCATTATTTCAGGAGGTAGGCCCAAGGCTACTGACTATGTGAAGTATCCCTCTTGGATATTTTTTGATTACCAGAGCAAGGAATTGACTGCAGAGCTGCCTTGGGAGAAGATAGGAATGGTGAGTTTGAGCTTCCCTCGGTTTTCGTTGTGGAATGGGAAAGGAAGAATGGTGGAGTCCCAGCGTCAGCAGCTGCAGGCATTCATCGATTTAGTGCATTCCTTTGATCGTCCCGTTCGCTTCTGGGCTTCTCCTGACGGCAAAACTGCCTGGCGTGCCTTTCATGAAATGGGGATCGATTACATCAACACCGATCGCCCGGCAGAGGCAAACAAGTACCTGCGCGGGTTAACGAAAAATGTGTACGCCAATTCCAATCCCCAAGAAGTGTACACACCTGGCTATGCGGTGGATGGAAAAGATGTTCCCGTGAAACAAATCCTTCTTCTTATCGGGGATGGCAATGGCTTGGCACAGATTTCCTCAGGAATAGTTGCCAATGGAGGTGAACTTACCTTGACCCAACTCCGAACGATAGGCTTGGTCAAAACGCAGGCGGCAGATGATTTTACCACGGATTCTGCATCTGGCGCTACCGCCATGGCTACCGGCCAAAAAGCAAATAACAGAGCCCTTGGACTCAATGCATCGGGGGATTCGATACCCAACCTTCCTTATTTTTTGAGTCAGAAGGGGTTCAAAACAGGTCTGGTGACCAACGACGAGCTGACTGGAGCCACGCCGGCAGCATTTTATGCACACCATCCTGAGCGAGATGCAGCAGCAGCGATCGCGAGCTATTTACCCACTAGCGCCTTGAATTTGGTGGTTGGTGGTGGAGGAAAACACTTCAAAAAAGAAAAGTTGAGCCAGGCTGGATTCACGCTTGTGTCTGACATGCAGGAGCTTAGTGAGGTAAAGGGATCGCGTGTGGCACATTTTGCAAGCGAAGGAGGGATGCCGTCCATGGAGGCAGGTAGGGGAAACTTCCTTTCTCAAGCCTTTTTGCAAGCCAGTTCCTACCTGGGTAAAGGCAAATCCCCATTTTTCCTGATGCTGGAGGCAGCAAAAATTGATTCTGGCGGTCATTCTAATTCGCCTTCTACGATTGTGACGGAGCTACTTGACTTTGACCGCGCTATAGCAGAAGCCATTCGCTATGCCGATACCCATCCAGGCACCTTGGTCTTGGTGACTGCCGACCACGAAACAGGCGGGGTGTCTATCCCTCAAGGAGATCTGGGGCGTCGGGAAGTAGAACTTGCTTTTCATAGCGACGACCATACCGGAATATTGGTTCCGCTATTCGCGTATGGCGCTCGCTCGACTGCATTCGCGGGGGTGTATGACAACACCGAAATCTTTCACCGCCTTTTGAAAGTTATTCAAAAGTAGAATTTCAGGCCCAGAAATAAGGCTCCTTGATTTGTTGAGCATTTCGGTAAAAGATTCCCATTAGTGAGCATCCTAAGCTTCCTAGAGATAAGCTACCGGAATTTAAATTGGAGAATGGGGAGAGGTTTTTATGAACTAAAGCTTTCCCGTACCAAGGCTTGTAATTGGTTCTTTGTCATTTTGTCTGCATCCAACACCCTAATCGGGGTAGCCGAAAAGTGCTTCTGCTCTTGTAGGTAGTGGAGAAACTGTGTTTTGATTACGCCAGGTCCGAGCAGAAGCAAGTCCGTCGCTGCGTTTACTTTTTTTTCCAATTGCCCAAAGTACTCCTTCAGCTGCTGCTGGTGGATGTTGTTTTTCCGTTTTTCATTGTTGGAGGCATCTCCCATGCCTGGCCCAAAGCGTGTGAGGTCAGATCCTTCTCCAGGGATGCGTACATGTGTTCGGATGGGTGAGGGGAGTTCTTCCAGGAGTAGTGCCTGCTTTTCTTGGTAGCTGAGTAGTAGCGCGTGACTTTGATCCATCCAAAGTGCCAATTTTTTTGAGCCGTTTGATTCCATGTGAGTAGGGGAGTAGGTGTGAACTTGTAAAAAGTGAAAGCCTGTAAACCTGCGCTAACTACAAGAAAATAAAGGCATTAAACTATGATTAAAATCAAGTTTTCGGTTGGATTTTAGGGTAATGGATTCGCTGATTTAAGTGATTGAAGGCCAAAGAAGAAATATTTTTTATAGTGCCCGGTAGGTACAGGGCAAGGATGAGAAAAGGTTTCTCCTGATCTAGTTTTTATTTGTAATGGGAAGTTTTTTCCATGCTCCGGAGGAGCATTATGTTAATAGAAAAATATAAACAAAAATTCAGTCGTGCCCCGTACGTACGGGGCACCATCAGGAAGTTAAATACTCTTCCACCTCTGAGGACGTTAAAAAAAAAATTAACTCGCGCAAAGCCGCCAAGACGCAAAGGACTGCTTTCGATTCCTCTTTGCGGCTTAGCGTCTTGGCGAGCAAAAAAAGTAAATCTTCCTCTGCGGCGGACATTAACTTTATTTCACGCTCCGCCGTGGTGGATAGGAGAAAAGACCCGCAGATTTTTTGTTTCCCCAAGGATTTATCAGCGTTATTTTTCCTTTTTAGATCAGCGTGAACTATTTTTTACTTCGGATTTTTAGATCTTTTTCTGTAGGTTAAGGGTGTTCCAAAAGGTCCGTCAATCCTTCGGAAGCTTCGATTCAAGACTTCAGGTGCCTATGAAAATTTTATCCTTCCTCACACTTTTGCTGCTCAGCAGTCTAGCCTGGGCCCAGACGGCCACTAGCCCGGACCCAAGCCGTCCCAACATTGTCTTTATCATGTCCGATGACCATGCTTACCAAGCCATCTCGGCCTACAGCAATCGTCTCATCGAAACTCCCAATATTGACCGCATCGCTAAGATGGGCATGCTCTTTACGAATGCCACGGTGACTAATTCCATCTGTGCGCCCAGCCGGGCCACCATTCTCACCGGCAAGCACTCCCACCTCAATGGCAAAATCGACAACGACTTCCCCTTTGATACCACCAACATCACCTTTCCCCAACTTTTTCAAGAGGCAGGCTACCAAACGGCCATGTTTGGCAAGCTGCACTTCGGCAACAATCCCAAGGGATTTGATCAGTTTAAAATTCTTCCTGGACAGGGATTCTATTACAACCCGGACTTTATCACCAAGAACGAAGGTAGAATCCGCGTAGAAGGCTATGTGACAGACATCATCACCGACATGACCTTGGACTGGCTGCAGAAGGAGCGAAATCCAACGGATCCTTTCCTGCTATTTTACCTACACAAAGCCCCCCACCGGGAATGGCTACCTGCTGAGCGGCATCTGGAGGAATTTACCAAGCGTAGATTTCCTGAGCCTGCCACGCTTTTTGACGACTACTCAGGCCGGGGACGTGCCGCCAAGGAAGCGGAGATGAACCTGCTCAAGCACATGAACTGGTCGGGAGATTCCAAGATTTACACCTCGGTAATGGAAGAACTTGGCATCCCAGTTACCTCCAATAACGGGGAACTGGGAAGGTTTACACCCAAGCAGCGTGAAGTTTGGGATCGCTATTACCGCCCAATTAATGATTCCTTAAAGGCGACATTTTCCCAAATGGGAGAAAAAGAAAAGATGCAGTGGCGCTACCAACGCTACATGCAGGATTACTTGGGTACCATCCGCGCCGTAGATGAGAATGTGGGGCGGGTATTGGATTACTTGGAAGCCAATAATTTGATGGACAACACCATCATCGTGTATACTTCGGATCAAGGCTTTTACCTGGGAGAGCATGGCTGGTTTGACAAGCGCTTTGTCTACGACGAAAGCTTCAAGACACCGCTTCTTGTGGCCTGGCCAGGAAAAGTTGCCGCAGGCAGCAAAAGCACCGAGATGGTTCAAAACCTCGACTATGCCCAAACCTTCTTGGATGCAGCGGGCATTTCCGCACCGGCAGACATGCAAGGGGAGTCGCTGCTCCCCTTACTCACTGGGAAACCTGAGCAATGGACCCGCGATGCGGTGTACTACCACTACTACGAGTATCCTGCGGTGCACATGGTGAAGCGGCACTATGCCATCGTGACCGAAGCATACAAATTGGTGCACTACTATTACGATGTAGATGAGTGGGAGCTGATCGACCGGGTCAAGGATCCGCAGGAACTGCGCAATGTGTACCAGGATCCAGCCTATGCTCCTGTGGTAGCGGAGTTGCACCGGAAGTTGGAGGAGCTGCGCAAACAGTATGGGGATAGTGCTGAAATCTCCCAAGGCTACCTGGATAGGTATTTGGATCGCTTGGAGAAAAATCCAGCTTTTGGTTCCAATGCCGAAGTCACCAAGCGGCTACTGGAAGAACGTAAAAAATCCAAGCAAGACTAATTCTTCCGTAGACTTATGAATCCTTGCTTCACGAATAGTAAAGAAGAAATCCTAACTTTCTTTTTCAATCTGCTTATCCATGGTTCCCATTACCCATAAATCCAACACGCTGCGCAAGGCCATCGCCCAGGCCATCGTGCGCGTCAGCAAACCAGAAACCATTTTGGCCATCCGTAACCGAACCGTTCCCAAGGGAGATGTGCTCGAATGTGCCCGTGTGGCAGGCCTTTTTGCGGCCAAGCGTACCGCAGACATGATTCCGGATTGTCATCCCTTGCCCATCGAATACACTGCGGTTTCCTACACCCTTGGGGAGCTGGAACTCCACATCCAAGTGGAGATCCATACCATTTACAAAACAGGCGTGGAGGTAGAAGCCATGCATGCAGCTTCCGTGGTGGCCTTGACGGTATACGACATGCTTAAGCCCATCGACAAGGGAGTGAGCATTGAGCAGATCAAGTTGCTCGAGAAAAAAGGAGGTAAGTCTGATCGCAACGCTGCGCTGGGCAGTCCTAGAAATGCTGCCATTGTTGTGTGTTCCGATAGCCTGGCTGCAGGAAAGGGAGAAGATCGATCTGGGGAGCGCATCCGCGAACTCCTGCTCGAGGGCGGGCTTACTGTGGTAGACAAGCGCATCGTCGCAGATGAGGTGTCGGCCATACAGGAAGCGGCTCGTTTTTTTGTAGGGCAGGGGATTGACCTCCTAATTTTCACAGGGGGCACAGGGCTTTCTCCACGAGACTGTACGCCAGAGGCCTTGGAACCGCTGTTGGATCGCCGTATTCTGGGTATTGAAGAGGCCATTCGGGCTTATGGGCAGCAGCGCATGCCTACCGCAATGCTTTCGAGATCTCTTGCTGGGCAAATTGCCGAGACACTTGTCTTGGCACTACCTGGATCACCTGCAGGGGCGGCAGAAGGCATACAGGCGGTATTTCCAGCGATCCTGCATGCCTTTGTGGTGATGGAAGGAGCGCGACATGAAGGATAAGGCCTAGCTGCTAGTTATCCGTTTAAGTGGTTGATTTCGAATTACAAGTGAAAAATGGGTAAGAAAACCCAAGTTTTTTTGCGCAGAGCATTTGGAAAAAATACCTGGTAGGTCTACATTTGCAACACGATTCCCGGAAGGGAGCGTCATAACCATCCCCGGTAGGGGTAAAAATTCCTCCTTAGCTCAGCTGGTTAGAGCACATGACTGTTAATCATGGGGTCCTTGGTTCGAGCCCAAGAGGGGGAGCAATCAAAAAGGTTCTTAGAAGCGATTCTGAGGCCTTTTTCGCGTTTTAGGGGATATGTATTTTCAGATGCATTTTTTCATTTGCACACGATTTGCACAAAAATCACACCTTAGCACAATCCCTTTGCATTAGAATACACCCTTTTTGGATTGATTTTTTACAAGGGATAATAGGCAAACTACCTGTTCCAACTAACCAATAATCGGACTCCCCTTCAGAAGGGATACCTCTATTCGCATGTCAACTAGCAGGTCAGGTCATCCATCCCTATCAAGGTGGTACCTGTAGAAAAAAGCCAAAAATTCCAACAAAACTCTTGCAATAAGACCTCCCCCCATCATCCAAAAAAGTGCTTTTCTTTTAAGGTCCCGACTCATTTTTTGGTGGTATAACCCTATGAGAGTAAACCTCTGATGAAAAAATACAGCCCTTCACTATTTTAACCCTGCGCTACAATCGGTACATTTGGTATTGACCCTAGATATTTAATCTTTTCTTTTTGATAGAGACTAGACTTTATAAACTGACATAAAGAGAATTAACTAATGTTTGAGCAGACTTTTAAAAATATTGATGATATCCTGCACAAAGACGCAGGCTGTGGTAGTGAGTTGGATTATGTAGAGCAAACCTCTTGGGTGTTGTTCCTAAAGTATTTGGATGACCTAGAGAACGATAGGGCCACTGCTGCAGCGCTTACGGGTAGGTCATACAGCCCCATCATCGATACTGAATATCAATGGAATGTATGGGCAACACCCAAAGACAAGGATGGTAAATTGGACCACCACAATGCACTGACAGGAGATGACCTCTTGGATTATGTGAATGGTAGACTATTTCCTTACCTCAAACGATTCAAGCAGAGTGCAGACAGCGCAGATACCATCGAGTACAAGATTGGTGAGATTTTTAGCGAACTGAAGAACCGTATCCAAAGTGGGTATAACCTACGTGAAGTCATCAACCGCATCGATGAGCTGCGCTTCCGTACCCATGCGGAGAAGCATGAGATGAGTCACCTCTACGAGGACAAGATTAAGAACATGGGTAACGCGGGACGTAACGGGGGTGAGTATTACACCCCAAGACCGCTTATTACAACCATCGTAAAGGTAGTAGCACCAACGATAGGAGATAGAATCTATGACGGTGCTGTGGGCTCCGCAGGCTTCTTGTGTGAGGCCTTTGACTATTTGAAGAATAGCAAATCACTATCATCAGCTGAGACAGAAATCCTGCAGAAGCGTACCTTCTATGGCAAGGAGAAAAAATCCTTGGCATACATCATCGGTATCATGAACATGATTCTACATGGTGTTGAGGCTCCCAATATCATCCATACCAATACCCTAGCAGAAAACCTTGCGGACATCCAAGAGAAGGACCGCTACGATGTAGTGCTTGCCAATCCACCCTTTGGTGGCAAGGAACGTGTAGAGGTGCAGCAAAACTTCCCCATCAAAACAGGGGAAACAGCCTCGCTCTTCTTACAGCACTTTATTAAGATTTTGAAAGCAGGCGGTAAAGCAGGTGTGGTCATTAAGAATACCTTCCTGAGCAATACAGACAATGCCTCTGTTGCTATCCGTAAAACCCTAATGGAAAGCTGTAACCTCCACACCGTATTGGATTTGCCGGGGGGAACCTTCACAGGAGCAGGTGTCAAGACAGTGGTGTTGTTCTTTGAGAAGGGAAAGCCAACGCGTAATGTTTGGTTCTATCAATTGAACCTTGACCGCAACTTGGGCAAGACCAATCCACTGAATGAGAACGACTTGGCGGAGTTTGTAGACTTGCAGAAGACCTTTGGAACTAGTGAGAACTCATGGTCCATCAATGTGGCAGACATCGAACAAAGCACCTTTGACATCAGTGCCAAGAACCCCAACAAGAAGGAAGAAGCAGCGCTTCGCTCGCCTCAAGCAATCCTCGAAGAGATGAAAGCCTTGGATGAAGAAAGTGGTGAGATTCTCAACTCAATCTTGGAATTGATATGAAGCAGGGATGGAAGGAAATTGAGTTGAGTTACTTTGTCAATGACTTTATTGTTCCACAGAGAGATAAGCCTAAGGTATTTGATGGTGATGTTCCTTGGTGTAGAATTGAAGATTTCAATGGAATTTATTTGTCTGATACTAAAACAAATCAATACGTTAATCAGAAAACAATAAAGGAAATGGGATTAAAAGTTTATCCTGTTAATACATTAATTGTTTCTTGTAGTGCTGATTTAGGGAAATGTGCAATCATAAAAAGACCTCTTGTAACCAATCAAACTTTTATCGGGTTAGTTCCGTCAGAAAACGTAGATTCTAAATTTTTATATTACTATATGTCTAGCATTGCTAAGAAGCTAAATGAAATGGCTTCAGGGGCAACAATTAAATATCTATCAAAAAAGAAGTTTCAGGAATTAGTTGTTTGTTTTCCCCCTCTTCGCGAACAACAACGCATTGTAGCCATTTTAGATGAGTGCTTTGCAGCGCTAGAAAAAGCAAAAGCCAATGCCGAACAGAACCTCAAAAACGCCAAAGAACTGTTTGAAAGTTATTTGCAAGGAGTGTTTGAGAGTGGTAATTATGGAAATCTTGAATTTGGAGAAATTTGTGAATTAGTTGGTGGTAGTCAACCTTCAAAGGAGCAGTTTATTTATGAACCATTAGAAGGTTATATAAGATTAATTCAAGTAAGAGATTATAGAACAGAAAAATTTATAACATACATACCTAAATCTTCTGCAAAAAGATTTTGCAACAAAGACGACATAATGATAGGTAGATATGGTCCTCCAATATTTGGGATTTTTAAGGGATTGGAAGGAGCATATAACGTAGCCTTGATAAAAGCTATAGTTAATGAGTCTCTTTGTGATAAAGACTATTTTTATTGGTTTCTTAAAAATACAAAGCTAAGAGAGTTTGTAGAACAGTCCTCAAAAAGAGCAGTTGGACAAGATGGAATTAGAAAAGAGCTTTTAGAAAAATATCCTGTACCACTTCCTTCAATCGCTGAACAACAAACCATCGTCCACCAATTGGATACCCTGCGAGCAGAAACCCAAAAGTTGGAAGCAGTCTACCAACAGAAACTAGCAGACTTAGAGGAACTGAAAAAGTCCATCTTGCAGAAGGCCTTTGCAGGGGAGTTAACAGATAGCTTAAATTGATATCCCTTCCCTGTTTATGAGAACGATAAAGTACAAGCCCTCAGATTCACAAGAATTCACGATTTACATTGACATCGGAACTTGTGATAGAGATTATTACTTTTTGGACTTTTTTAAAGAAGAAGATTATTCGACTTGGTATGAAAATTTCAAGCATGTATCTATTGGTTGCAAATTGCTAATCATCCATTACTTCTTATCTGAATACATGGGATGGACTCTGAGTGAAAATTCT
>Ga0209400_1003729_pt1 | contig 11028 bp, 8 predicted proteins | sample M_130807_EF_Meta_FD_187313 | JGI IMG/M metagenome (GOLD analysis project Ga0209400, IMG submission 187313) | Freshwater microbial communities from Lake Montjoie, Canada to study carbon cycling - M_130807_EF_MetaG (SPAdes) (version 2) | ecosystem: Environmental > Aquatic > Freshwater > Lake... | reverse complement strand
AAAACCGTCGGCAAGAAAGGTACTGACAATTTAGGAATTTACTTAGATGGCGGATTCGGTGTTGGCAAGACCCACTTACTGGCATCGATTTACTTTAGTAGTGGCAAGAAGTCAGCATTTGGGGCATTTCTCGCGTATACAAGCATCATTGGCTACTTGGGCTTTGCCGAGGCTCTAAAGCAGTTCTCCAAGTACGACTTGTTGTGTATAGATGAATTTGAGTTAGATGACCCAGGCGACACCATGATCATGTCGCGTTTTCTAAAAGAACTAGCGGCCAAGGGCGTAAAGTTCGCAGCGACGTCAAATACACCACCTGCGGCTCTTGGCGAGGGCCGCTTTGCCGCAGACAATTTCCAGCGCGAGATTCAATCAGTCGCTGACCGATTTGAAATGGTTCGAATTGACGGCGATGACTATAGACACCGTGACTCGACCTTCAAGTTTCAGGCTTTTGAAACCTCACAAGTTCCAACATTTGGAGAATCACCGAAGAGCAGATCACTTGTTTCATCCTTCGATCATCTTTTGAAGTTCTTGGGTTCTATCCATCAATCTAGATATGCCAAGGTCGCTGAGCAATTCGACGAGGTTCTGATTACAGAAGTTAGATTGATTAGCGACCAATTCGAAGGTATCCGTTTTGTTAGCTTCATTGATCGTTGCTACGAGGCGGGCATAGCGCTCAGGTTCACCGGGATTAGTCTGAATCAGATTTTTCGCGAAGACCACCTGCTTGGTGCCTACCGGAAAAAGTACCTTCGCTGCCTTTCAAGGCTGGCAGCCATGTGCTCAAGAGCAATACAGTCCTGATTCAATTTAACCTTCCTGAAACATTTGCAAGCGTTTCACGAAACATGCACAAGTCATCCTTGGAGCATCTAGCAATCCAACTTTCTCAGGAGTGAACAATGGATCAAGGCAACACAGCATTTATCCTCATCTGCGCCGCACTGGTACTTCTAATGACACCAGGTCTGGCATTCTTTTACGGAGGGATGGTCAAGGCTAAGTCTGTCGTGAGCATGATGATGCTCTCCTGGGGTTCATTAGGCCTAGTCGGAGTTCTATGGGTTCTCTACGGCTATGCCGTTAGCTTCGCCAGGTCTTCTAGCCCTACCTTCATAGGTTTGCCTGGCTGGTTTGGTATCGACACTGCGTCTTTTGGTCTCAACGCTGAAACAGCTGCTGCTTTAGAAGATACAGTTTCAGCACATCCAACCATGGCCTTCGTAGCGTTTCAAGCAACTTTTGCGATCATCACTGTCGCTCTTATCTCAGGAGCCATAGCAGACCGAGCGAAGTTTGGTGCTTGGATGATTTTCGCTGGCATTTGGGCCACTATCGTTTACTTCCCGGTAGCAAACTGGGTGTTCAACTACGGTTCAAACGCTGATCACAGCGATGGAGGCTGGTTAGTTCAGTATGGCGTTATTGACTTTGCCGGAGGAACTGCCGTCCACATCAATGCTGGGGCAGCAGGACTTGCTCTTGCCTTGGTATTGGGTAAGCGCTTTGGTTTCAGTAAAGGCATCACCCAACCGCACAATGTGCCTTTGACTTTGCTTGGTGTGGCACTTCTTTGGTTTGGCTGGTTTGGTTTCAACGCGGGTAGCGAGTTAGCAGCCGATGGAGTTGCGTCAATTGCTTTCATCAACACAATTGCTGCACCAGCGGCTGCGATGTTGGGTTGGGTTGTCGTTGAAAAGATGCGCCATGGTAAAGCAACCTCAATCGGTGCTGGCTCTGGAGCGGTAGCTGGACTAGTAGCTATTACTCCTGCCTGTGCTGCCGTCGATCCAGTTTGGGGCATGCTGCTGGGTCTTCTAGCTGGTGCTCTATGTGCTCTCGCTATCGACTTGAAATTCGCATTAGGTTTCGATGATTCACTAGACGTTGTTGGAATTCACCTAGTTGGTGGAATCGTAGGAACGCTTTTCATTGGTGCCTTTGGTAGAGATGTTGGCTTCGCCTTTGGCAATGACTTCAGCCAGCTTTGGAAACAAGCGGTTGGCGCTGGAGCGGTCCTGATTTATTCGTTCGTCCTTGCATACTTGATCGGGCTAGCCATCGAGAAGACCATTGGCTTCAGGGTTCGTGCAGAGGACGAAATTGCTGGAATCGATACCGTAGTGCATGGTGAAGAGGCCTACGCCTTCGGTAACGACAAGGTCTAATAGCCACAAGGGATACCGATGTTAGTTTTCAACACCGGGTTTCCTTTTGACTAAATTTGCCTAAATCGGTTAGGGTTTAGTTGTCTTCATTTGAAGACATGCGGATGTGGCTCAGTTGGTAGAGCACAACCTTGCCAAGGTTGGGGTCGCGAGTTCGAATCTCGTCATCCGCTCGAAGCGGTCTAAACCAAGACTCGTGAAGCATGGTGGAGTGGCTGAGCGGCCCAAAGCAACAGCCTGCAAAGCTGTCAACCCACGGGTTCAAATCCCGTCTCCACCTCCAAGCAACACTTATGGACGATTGGCGCAGTGGTAGCGCACTTCCTTGACATGGAAGGGGTCACTGGTTCGAACCCAGTATCGTCCACCAAAGTATTTGGAATAGGCGCGAGTATCGCTGTTTTTTGAAGTGGAGAATCTCTAGATGAAAAAAGGGAAGAGCTACTTCAAGGTCTATGGAATCGCTAGAGTTCCAAGGCCGCTGCGCGAGGTGTATTTGAAAACCTTTGAGACTCGAAACGAAGCTGACACCTACATCATTTCCCTCAATCAGTTGCACAGCGAAGGCGAGCCGATCTACAAAGGTTACAGAATAAAAGTTGGGGCTTACCGAAGCGATAAATAGCGCCCCCTGTACTTGAAAACGCTCTCTAGTAATTCGAACTTCCTAAAGCCACCTACCTGTGAAATAGCCGTCACTATGTCAAAGAATTTGACCCTTTGGTAGCCTTACTTCATGAATAAGCAGATGATTCCGAAACTTCTAGGGTTGGTTGCACTTCTTAGCGCTCAGTTGGTATTTACTTCAGCTCCCGCACAAGCTGCTCTCCCGATAGATGTAAACCCCCTTTCTGCTGGCGTTTCGTCTACATGTGCAATTAGGGCAGCGGATGATCTTTATTGCGTAGGAGCTAATACCTTCGGCCAACTGGGGAATGGGACTTTGACTTCCACAACTGAGCCGCAAAAAGTAGTTGGTATTTCAAAAGTGAGTTCTGTAAGTGTTGGATCAAGTAGCGCCTGTGCGGTAACACAAAGTGGTGCTCTTTACTGCTGGGGTGATAACTCATCAGGACAGCTTGGTATAGGAAACACTGACAGCAAAACAGTTGCGACGCTTGTTAATTCGCTCAGCAATGTCAGCCAGGTTTCTGTCGGCGACAACTTCGCTTGCGCTTTAGCCACTTCAGGAACGCTTTCCTGTTGGGGCGCCAATGACTCAGGCCAACTCGCTACCGGAAGTAAGCAAGCAAGTAGCACCCCTGTTCTGGTGAATCAACTTCCAACGGGAGTCACAAAGGTGACCGCCAGTGGGAAGAGAGTTTGTGTTATTGCGGGGGACATCTTCTGTTGGGGAGATTTTGCATCATTTGTTTTTCCCACTGAACTTCGCAATTGGGTCCCAACTAAAGTTTCTGGTTCATCCGGTGCTACTTCTGTAGAACTAGGTGGCGATTTCGGCTGTTTCACGCTTTCTTCAAGTATCTCTTGCTGGGGCGCAAACGCACATGGCCAACTAGGAAATGGTTCTAAGGCGCAGTCATCAACTCCTGTGACTGTGACTGGAATTGGTGCTGTTCGCGAAATAGCAACTGGAGATCATTTCGCTTGCGCGAGTGACTCTAATGGCGACACCTTTTGCTGGGGACAAAACCAATCTGGGCAACTAGCACTGAGCGCTGGCGATGACCAAGTGACTCGAATTCCTACGGGAGCACCGAAGTCAGCATCGATAGATGCGGGATTGAATAATGTTTGCTATTTGAAACTTGATGGTGATGTCTCTTGTTTTGGTGATTCAAGTTCCGGTCAGTCTGGTTTTCTACTAGCAAGTTCTAAGCCTCTGTTGAACAATTCAGTTACCACGGCAGCTAAAGTTTCTAGCGGCACAAATACAACTTGTGTAGTCGACGCTTCAGGCTCCCTCCTTTGCTGGGGAAGTAATCTTCCTGTTGTTCCAGCCACACTCAAGTTTTCTGAAGTATCCGTTGGAGTATCAAGCGCGTGTGCCGTTAGCACCTCGAGGAAGGTGTACTGCTGGGGTACAAATAGTTCTGGGCAGCTAGGCGATAACTCATCCAGGTCGTCGACTCAACTAGTTGAGACTCTTATCCCTGCGAGCAATTTGATTTCTGTGGCAGTCGGTAATCGTCATGCCTGTGCTGTAACGGCAGATGGTCTCGCATACTGTTGGGGCGATAACTCACGTCAACAACTTGGGTCATCTGGAACAGAAAGCAAGGCTCCTAGAGCCGTCCCTGGCATTGGTACAGCTTCTTCAATCACTGTTGGTGAGTATCACAGCTGTGCCCTACTTACCGGTGGTGCTGTAACCTGCTGGGGAGATAACAGCAAGAAGCAGATCAACACTTCAGTAACAAGCCAATTGGCACCAACCACTCTGGTTCTAGCAAATCCAATATCGAAAGTCGCGCTTGGTTCTTATAACACCTGCCTATTGGATTCATTGAAGAGCATCAAGTGCATTGGAGATAACGCCAAGAAACAATCACCAGCATCAATAGCTGGCAGCTACGTTGACCTCTCTTCAGGAGCTAACACAGTTTGTGCTGTAAAACTAGATGAATCAGTTATTTGTTTTGGTGCAGCTGATTCAGGAAAACTTGGCAGCGTTTCTGTTGATAGCGCAACACCAGTAGCAATTGCAGATCTATCATCCGCCAAGGTATCCGTCGGAGCGCAACACGTTTGTGCAATCGATGCGACCGGCACACTGCGCTGTTGGGGATCAAACACTTTCGGTCAGTTAACTTCTAGTTTTGGCTTCCCAGAAGCTTTCGCAGAGATTGTCGTTTCGATTACTGGTCCAATCTCGGTCGGAGATTCACTGAGTGTCTCGACAGTGAGTCAAGAGTTAATCTCCACGAAGACATATGCGTGGAAGAGAGCATCAACGCCAGAGGGTTTCCTATCAAGCCTTAGCTCACAAACTTCAAACACATATTTATTAGCTTCACTTGATTTAGGTCGATACTTTGCTGTAGAGGTGAAGCAAAGCAAATGGGGGATATCCTCCAGTAGCTATCAAAGCAAGTTGGTTGGTCCAATTGGTCCAGCCACTAGATTGCTTCAAACACCTGTGCCTGTAATTCTTGGAGCAAATAAGTTAGGAAAGATTCTCACTGTTTCCGCTGGACGATGGGACGCCGGAGTCTCATTTAGCTACCAATGGTATCGAGGCAAGACTGCTATCAAAGGTGAGAACAAGATTAGGTACACCTTGAAAACTGCTGATCTAGGAAAACAACTGTATGTTTCTGTAACAGGTTTCAAGAGTGGTCTAAAGAAAGTAACGAAGAATTCAAATAAAACTTTGAAAGTAGTTCGTTAGCCAACCAAGCTAGTTCCAACCAAGTGGCCAATTAAGTAAGTGATTCCCATGGTTAGAAGAGATACCACAAGGTTGCGCAGAATACCTCGGCCAGATCTGGCTCCACCAATTTTTGCTCCCACATAGCCGGTTAGTATAAGAGCCAAAACCACAGATGCTACGGTCGCTTGAATTCTGAACTCTGTCCAAGGGCCAGAGACTGCAAGAAGTGGTAGCAGTCCACCTGCTCCGAAAGCCACGAAGGACGATAGAGACGCTTGCAGGGGACTGACGTGATGATCTGAATCGATTCCTAGTTCAGCTTCTGCATGCGCTTTGAGTGCATCATGCGATGTTAATTCTTCCGCGACCATTATGGCCAATTTTGGGGATATACCTTTTTGCTCATAGAACCAGGCAAGTTCTCTTAGTTCACCTTCGGGGTTCTCTGCTAACTCTTTGCGTTCAACATCAAGAGCTGCTTTCTCGCTGTCTCTTTGTGCGCTCACTGACGTATACTCGCCACCAGCCATCGAAATGGAACCTGCCACCACCGCGGCAACTCCAGCAATCAAAATAGTTTCCGAAGTAACTCCTGGCGAGGCCGCAACGCCCAAGATAAGACCCGATGTTGACATAATTCCGTCGTTAGCTCCTAAGACACCAGCTCTGAGCCAGTTAAGCTTGGCAGCCATGGTGCTTCTTTTGAACTCGACCGAGGCAAGTGTTGAATCCATCGCGTCATCATTTGGTTTAGTCATGTTCTCTACGAAACACTACTTTTCACTGATTATCTAGCAAGGCTCGCCTAACCTGTCTGGAATAGACTTGGCAAAGCAGAACTCACTCGTCACGCATTACGGAGCAACCCTTGGACAGCACTGAACAGATCTCAATAAACCTGGATGGCATAAAAGAGCAGGTCAATTTTGGTTCAACGGGGTTCACGCTGTTCAATGACAAAAGCATCGTAGCCTTGAAAGTAAATGGCGAACTCAAAGACTTAGCTCACACGGTTCAAGCCAACGATTCCGTTTATGGCGTAAGAATTGACAGCGAAGATGGGTTGAACATTTTGCGCCACTCTGCGGCGCACGTCCTAGCTCAAGCTGTGCAGAGCATTAACCCAGAGGCAAAGCTTGGAATAGGTCCTCCTATCAAAGACGGCTTCTACTATGACTTCGATGTTGCTACACCTTTCACTCCTGAAGATCTCAAGGCCATCGAAAAAGAGATGGAAAGAGTCATTAGAGCGGGTCAGAGATTTGTTAGAAGAGTCACAAGCGAAGAGGCCGCTAGCGCTGAGCTATCGGCTGAACCATACAAACTGGAACTTATTGGTCTGAAATCTGGCTCAACTGATATCGGTGAAGCATCAGTTGAGGTTGGCTCTGGCGAATTGACTATTTACGACAACTTCGATGCCAAAGAGGGTGTGGTGGTTTGGAGTGATCTATGTCGTGGTCCACATCTTCCGAATACTCGAATGATTGGTAACGGCTTTGCTTTGACTAGAGTTGCTGCTGCCTACTGGCGTGGCAACGAAGCTAATAAGCAGCTACAGCGCATCTATGGCACAGCTTGGCCAACTAAGGATGAGCTCAAGGCTTATCAGCTCCAGATGGAAGAGGCCGCTAAGCGTGATCACCGCAGACTTGGTGCTGAACTAGATCTCTTTTCATTCCCCGAGGAAATAGGTTCAGGTCTGGCAGTATTTCATCCTCGCGGTGGCATCATTCGCAAGGTTATGGAAGATTACTCTCGAAAGAGACATGAGGAGAGCGGTTACGAGTTCGTTTACAGCCCGCACGTAACCAAAGCGAATCTCTTCGAAACTTCAGGTCACCTTGAATGGTATGCCGAGGGTATGTTCCCACCGTTGAAGCTTGATGAAGAAATTGATGACGCAGGAAACGTAAAGCGACAGGCTCAGGATTATTACCTGAAGCCTATGAACTGCCCATTCCACTGCCTAATCTATAAGTCCCAAGCACGTTCATATCGAGACCTACCTCTTCGAATGTTCGAATTCGGTACCGTCTATCGCTACGAAAAATCTGGTGTATTGCACGGCATCACTAGAGCGAGAGGATTCACTCAAGATGATGCGCATTTGTATGTCGCCAGAGAAAGTATTGAAATAGAGCTCACCAATGTGCTCAATTTCGTTTTGGAGTTATTGAGGGATTATGGTTTGAATGATTTCTACCTGGAGCTTTCTACTAAAGAAGAAGGAAATCCAAAGTTTGTTGGCGATAACGATATCTGGCTAGAAGCAACAGAAACCCTAGAACGAGTTGCTACTTATTCTGGTTTGAAACTTGTACCAGATCCAGGTGGCGCAGCTTTCTACGGCCCAAAGATATCAGTGCAAGCTAAAGACGCAATTGGTAGAACATGGCAGATGTCGACCATTCAATTGGATTTCAACCTCCCAGAACGATTCGACTTGGAATACACCGCACCAGATGGAACAAAACAAAGACCAGTGATGATCCACAGAGCCCTATTTGGTTCTATTGAGCGATTCTTTGGAGTGCTCACTGAACACTACGCCGGACACTTCCCGCCATGGCTTGCCCCAGTCCAAGTTGTTGGAGTCCCAGTTGCCGATGAGTTCTCGCCTTACCTGCACGGTATAGCAGCAGAGCTTCGAAACAGTGGTGTGCGCGTCCAAATCGACGATAGCGATGAGCGCATGCAGAAGAAGATTAGAAACCATACCTTGGCTAAAGTTCCTTACATGCTCATCGCTGGCGCGGGGGATCAGAGTCAAGGTGCAGTTTCGTTCCGCTTCAGAGATGGTTCTCAGATCAATGGAATTCCACGAGAAGAGGCCGTTGCTCGAATTCTTAGAGACATAGCTGAGAAACACCAAGTTTGATGAATGAAGGTTTTGAGGGACTCGAAGACGCGGCTAGCCTGCCTGGAGTAGCTGACCCGTTTCAGCGCCTTTGGACACCTCATCGCCTTGCTTACATTCAATCCGGTACGCAACCAGAAGATCACGAGTGTCCCTTTTGCATAGCGCCAGGTCTATCAGATGAACACGGTTTGGTAGTTCATCGTGGGCAAACCTGCTACGTCTTACTGAACCTCTTTCCCTATAACTCTGGACACCTACTAGTTGTGCCATACCGACACATACCTAACTACACAGACGCAAATGAAGCCGAGGTACTGGAGTATGGCCAACTAACCCAAAAGGCGATGCGAGTGCTTAAATCAATCGGGGGAGCACACGGTTTCAACATCGGCATGAATCAGGGTGAGGTAGCTGGAGCCGGTATAGCAGGCCACCTGCACCAACACATAGTTCCGCGTTGGAGGAACGATTCCAATTTCTTCCCGATAATTGCCCAAACTAAGGCACTTCCTAAGCTCCTAGGCGATGTTCGGATAGAAGTTGCCAATGCTTGGCTAAAACTTTCGTAACCAAAATTGGAAGGATTCAGTCTTGGCTTTAGAATAGGCCAATGACTTCTTCCTCACATGAAAACCAATCGACTCCGTTAGTAAAGCGTGGCCTAGCAGAAATGCTCAAGGGTGGCGTAATCATGGATGTGGTTACAGCCGATCAAGCAAAGATTGCAGAAGATGCCGGTGCGGTCGCTGTTATGGCTTTGGAGCGCGTTCCTGCAGACATTAGAGCACAGGGTGGCGTTGCAAGAATGAGCGATCCTGATTTGATTGATCAGATTATTTCTGCTGTTTCTATACCTGTAATGGCAAAGGCAAGAATTGGACATTTCGTAGAGGCTCAGATTCTAGAGTCACTGAAGGTTGATTACATCGATGAATCAGAGGTTTTATCACCAGCTGACTACGTCCACCACATTGATAAGTGGAAATTCAACGTTCCTTTTGTTTGTGGTGCTACCAACCTAGGAGAAGCACTTCGAAGAATCACCGAAGGAGCTGCCATGCTCAGATCTAAGGGCGAAGCTGGAACTGGAGACGTCAGTGAAGCGATGAAACATATTCGCACTATCCTCGGCGAAGTACGGGCTTTGTCAGCTAGATCAGAAGACGAACTTTATGTAGCTGCGAAAGAGTTGCAAGCACCTTTTGAGCTGGTTCGTGAAGTTGCTCGAACAGGAAAGCTTCCGCTAGTTCTTTTCACAGCCGGTGGAATCGCAACACCTGCCGATGCAGCTCTAATGATGCAGATGGGTGCCGATGGTGTATTCGTTGGCTCAGGAATTTTCAAGTCTGGTAATCCAGCAGCGAGAGCTGCAGCAATTGTACAAGCAACAACTTCATTTGATGATCCAGACGTACTCGCGAATGTGAGCCGTGGTCTAGGTGAGGCTATGGTCGGTATTAACGTTTCTGATCTTCCAGCACCACACCGTTTGGCTGATCGCGGCTGGTAACCTTGGGACCCATTGGAGTTCTTTGCCTTCAGGGTGATTTTCGTGAACATTTAGAAACGTTCAAAGCCGTCGGCATTGAGACTAAAAGAATTCGCAAACCAGCAGACCTTCACGGAATCTCAGGGCTAGTTATTCCTGGTGGGGAAAGCACAGTAATCGACAAACTGAGCCAAGTCTTTGAGCTTAGAGATTCTATTGTTCGATTGATTCAAGATGGTTTACCAACATTAGGCACCTGCGCTGGATTAATTCTTTTGGCAGACAGGCTAGAGGATGGCACAGCAAGTCAGAAGACTTTCGGCGGATTAGATGTGACTGTGCAGAGAAATGCCTTCGGTTCCCAGCTTGACTCTTTTGAAACTGAGGTAACCATTGAGGGAATCCCTGAACCAGTGAAGGCTGCCTTCATTAGAGCTCCGATCGTTACCCAGTCGGGGCCTAACGTAGAGATTCTTGCTAGGTTGAAGGACGGTCGAATCGTGGCGGTCAAGCAAGGTAGCCTTCTCGGAATCAGTTTTCATCCAGAAGTAACTGGAGAGACAGCAGTGCATAGCCTCTTCGCCCAAATGTGTAAAACTGCGCAATTCCAAGCAGATAACTAAACTGATTCTGAACAGAACTCAAGGAGCAACATGTCCGGCCATTCCAAATGGGCTACAACCAAACACAAAAAGGCTATCATCGATAGCCGCAGAGCAAAGCTCTTCGCGAAGCTCATCAAGAACATCGAAGTAGCTGCTAGAACTGGTGGTCCCGATCTAGATGGAAACCCAACGCTTTACGATGCTGTTCAAAAAGGCCGCAAGTCCTCTTTACCAAAAGACAACATTGAATCAGCTATTAAGCGTGGAGCAGGTTTAGATGGTTCAGCCGTTGAGTATCAAACCATCATGTATGAAGGTTATGGACCGAATGGCGTTGCGATGCTCATCGAATGTCTAACTGATAACAAGAACAGAGCAGCAGCCGAAGTACGACTGGCAGTTACCAGGAATGGTGGCACCATGGCAGATCCAGGTTCCGTGTCTTACCAGTTCAGTCGTAAGGGTGTCATAGTTGTCGAGAAGGCTGAAGGAACTAGCGAAGATTCAATTCTTGAAGCTGTCCTTGAAGTAGGGGTAGAGGATGTTCAGGATAGGGATTA
>Ga0209400_1003727_pt1 | contig 11031 bp, 16 predicted proteins | sample M_130807_EF_Meta_FD_187313 | JGI IMG/M metagenome (GOLD analysis project Ga0209400, IMG submission 187313) | Freshwater microbial communities from Lake Montjoie, Canada to study carbon cycling - M_130807_EF_MetaG (SPAdes) (version 2) | ecosystem: Environmental > Aquatic > Freshwater > Lake... | reverse complement strand
TTCTTGTTCAACTGCTACCAAGCCTACAACCCCTATTATGTGTTTGGCGTAAAAAAAGTGCCCGAGACTGAAGGGCTAACAGGTAAGTCTAATCCGTGGCCAAAGTTTTGGGCCATGTTAGAAGGTTTACGTCTTAGAACACTCACAGGTCACAATGCCAAAACTGCCATTGAGTTTATGAGTGAGCAGTTTGATAGCGACGAGTGGAATGGCTTATGCCGTAGAGTAATTATCAAAGACCTACGCTGTGGCATTAGTGAAAAAACTCTTAACAAAGTGCTGGGCAACACCGAATGGAAAATTCCAGTGTTTACTTGTCAACTAGCCACAGACAGTGAAAAGCACACAGCCAAAATGACTGGCCAGAAACGCATTGAGCAAAAGTTGGATGGTGTGCGGGTGTTGGCAGTGGTGACCAAAACCACAGTTAATCTATACAGTCGCAATGGCAAACCTTTTGATAACTTTCCGCAGATTGTCAACGCACTGGACAACATCAAACATAAGTTTACCAACTTCTTCCAATCATTTCCGCATGGCATTGTGTTGGATGGTGAAATCATTGGGGAAAGTTTCCAAGCCTTGATGAAACAGGCACAACGCAAAAGCAATGTCGAAACAGACGGCATGACATATAGTGTGTTTGATTGGATTCCGTTGTCAGAATTTGAACGTGGTTTTTGCAATGCTCAACAACACAAACGTCTAGCACTGCTGGAAAAATATCGTGCGGTGTTTGACTCAACCACGTGTGTGCGCCTTATGGACGGTATTGAAGTGGATTTGGACACAGCCGAAGGACACGATATCATGCATCGCTATGCCGAAGATGCTGTGGTGTTGGGGTTTGAAGGTATCATGATCAAAGATTTGGGTGCGCCATACGAGTGTCGTCGTAGCACTTTTTGGATGAAATGGAAACCTACTATAACAGTAGATCTCAATATTGTAGGTTTTGAAGAAGGCACTGGTCGCAATCTTGGCCGCTTGGGTGCTATAATTTGTGAAGGAGTTGACAATGAGCGAAGTATTCGTGTTAATGTTGGTAGCGGTTTGTCTGATGCTAATCGTGATGAGTATTGGCTGGCAAGAGATCAGTTACTTGGCAATGTTATTGAAGTTGAAGCTGACGCAGTTACGCAAAACCAAGACGGATCATACAGTTTGAGATTTCCTCGGTTTGTTCGTTTCCGTGGGTTTGAAGCAGGAGAAAAACTGTAATGCATTGGCTGTTGGTAGTGATATTGGCGTTTGTTAACTTGCCGTTGGCTTTGGCGTTGACAGCAATTTTTATATTTTTTGAAAATCGATAATAAACTATGAATAAAACAACTAGTGAAGTAATGGACATTCTCCAAGAAGAATGTGCTGAAGTGATTCAAGCTGTCAGCAAAATCCGCCGCTTTGGTATAGACAATGCCAAACCCGGCAAGGATAAAACCAATCGTGAACATCTCGAAGATGAGATTGGCGACTTGTATGCCATGATTGATATCTTGCAGGAGTTAGATATTGTAAGTTGGTCTGGCATCGAAAAAGCCGCGGAGGCCAAACGTGAGAAGCTGAAAATTTGGAGCACCATTTTTGAAAAGGCCGCTTGATATGGAAATTACATATGATACTGTTACAGAAGATCTAAACTCACGCAATCAAGAAATTCGTGACATATTGCAACATGGCGTTTGCGAAGTTACATTTACCAAACTAAATGGCGAACTACGAACCATGCCATGCACACTAGACACCACTTTATTACCGCCACTGCCGCTTAACGAGTCTCCTAAGACTCGTCCTTATAAACCTGAAACATTAAGTGCCTGGTGTGTAGACAAATCTGAATGGCGATCATTTCGTGTTGCCAATGTAACACGGATTGTGCAAATATAATGGATTGGCTAATACAATCCTGGTTTGTTGAGGCCGTAGGAACTATATTGCTGGCCATACTATTAGTATGGCTTCTTAGTAAGGTATTTGAATTTTTAGACAGGGAATAACATGGCAACCAAAGCAGAAAAAGAACAGTTAATCAACACACTAAAATTTACACCACGCACCTACAAGATTAGCATGTGGGGTTACGGTGGTGAAAAAGTCATGGGCACAGTAGATCGTGCGGTTTGGGACTACTGTATGGAGAACCAAGTTGACTTGTCCGAAATTGCATGGAGTGATGAGGAAACCGTGCAAGATGAAATGGGCTTAGATGTTGATATGTTGCCATTCCCACCGGGTTCGTGGTATGAATGTGATGACATGGTACACACTAACGGTGTTAGTCGTAACGCTGGTACACTACAAATTGAAGATGAAAATGGTACGGTAGTGTTTGAACGTTCATTGGAAGATTGCGACGGCAGCAGTGAAGACAGCCCAGTATGGAGTTGTAATGATGAAGCATGGGTTGGTAGTAAGCCTGCAGGTACTGTGGTGTTCATTGGCACCAGCAATGAAAAAGGCACATTCTTCGAAGGTGAAATTGAACTTACACAACCATTTGACATTGAAAAATTAGAACTGCATTACGATGAAATTGACGGTGAAGAACTAGTCAACGGTGTTGTATATGATGGCGAAGACATTGATAACTTTGGTGGTAGCACAGATGGTAAGAGCAGTGACTTTGGAATGTATCTTGTAAAAGATAGTAATTCGTGGGAAACTTATAGCCCAGAGGAAAAAGACTGGGGGCATCCTCCATACGGAACAAGCCCAAGTACCTGGGAACGATCTGAGACTTTTAAGTTTAAGAAAGTTAAACCTACACTTCCTGGCTATTACAGTTGTACCTGGCGACACTTTGGCACAACATATGGTTCAGCATACTGGGATGGCACACAGTTTGGGGAATGGGAATACGGCAAGTTCAATCCTATCACAGGAGAGATTGTCACTTGGTCGGGGTACAACTGGGATACCACGTCATGGGTTAACCAACCACCAGAACCTGTGGATGTCGCTTGTGATAATAAAACGTGTGGTTGGGTAGGCAAGAGTGAAGATCGTCGCACTGACGATGACTACAACGATCACTGCCCCAAATGCGACGGCACAGAGTTTACGTGGATTGACTATGACCCGGACAGTAAAGAAGGTCGCGCCAATCGTGCTAAGTATTGCAAAGAGTGGGATCCGGTAGTGGCACTGGAACGAATTCCGGTTCCAGAATAAATTTTAATCAAGGAGAAAACTATGAATGATACAGTTATATTTAATGATGAACAATACCGTTCAGCAGAACAAATCAACTCGGCCATGGGCCGTGTTTACGGACACATGAGCCTGGCAGTGATTGTGAGTATGGTGGTCAGTTACCTTGTAGGAACCACGCCTGAGTTGCTACAGTTCTTTTTCACTGGCGTAATGAAATGGATTGTGATCTTTGCACCATTGGCGGCTGTATTTGGTGTTGCTATAGTGCTGGGCAATGATCCAAGTAAACCAGTGGCACAGTTATGCCTACATGGCTTTGCGGCATTGATGGGCTTGAGTTTCTCAATGATCTTTGCTGTGTTTGCTATGGGATCAATTGTTAGTGCCTTTATGGGTGCGGCCATCCTGTTTGCGGTTATGAGTGGATATGGCTACTTCACCAAACGCAGTCTAGAAAGTCTAGGTCAGTTCATGTTTATTGGTTTGATCGCCATCTGTATTGCCAGTATTGTGAACATCTTTATTGGCAGCACCGTGATGCAGATGGTGATCTCCGCCTTGGCTATCATAATCTTTCTGGGACTAACGGCCTATGACACACAACAGATTCGAGAAGAGCTTAGTGTTGAAACCACTGATGCCGCAGAAGTGCGTGGTGCGTTGACTTTATACATGGACTTTATTAATCTGTTTATTAATCTATTACAACTATTTGGAGATAGAAAATAATATGCAAGTAAGAGTCAAAGAAGATCCAGCAGAATTTGGCCGATGTGGTTGCGGCCGTAGTCCAACAGGCAAATGCTGTGGGTGGCATGGCCTGACTGAAGAAGCCTACCAAACAGCACTAGACGAATACCAATTAAACGAATCAAAGAAATCAGCACAGGATAATAGCTAAATATTAGACTATGCTCTTTGGATATTTTACCTTAATTGTAGCCTTACTAATAGAAGTGGTTGGTGCTTACTACAGTATCACTGGTTTGGCCGCAATCTTTTCTGGTGCTATAGTTCCAATCTTGATCATGGGTGGTAGCCTGGAACTGGGCAAAGTTGTTGCCGCTGTTTGGTTAAAGAACAATTGGGAACGAGCCAGTTTACAATACAAATTATATCTATTACCGGCGGTGGTAATGTTGATGTTGATCACATCGATGGGCATCTTTGGATTCCTTAGTAAAGCACACAACGATCAAAACTTAGTGTCAGGAGACGTGCAAGGTAAGATTGCCATCTACGATGAAAAGATCAAGATCTCAAAGGAAAACATCGATGCAAACCGCAAGGCGCTTAAACAGATGGATGAGGCTGTGGACCAAGTCATGGGTCGAAGCAGTGATGAAAAAGGTGCCGACAAAGCAGTTGCTATTCGCAGAGGCCAGCAAAAAGAACGTGCAAGACTTCAATCTGAGATCCAAGCCGAACAGAAAACTATTACCGCCCTTAACGAAGAACGTGCTCCTATCGCGGCGGAAGTTCGACAGGTAGAAGCCGAAGTTGGGCCGATCAAGTATATTGCCAAACTAATTTACGACGACAATCCTGATGCCAACATATTAGAAAAAGCAGTGGTGTGGGTCATTATGATTATTGTTGCTGTGTTTGATCCATTGGCGTTGGTCCTAATTCTTGCCGCACAACAAAGTATTCGTTGGGCACGAGATGAGGAAACTGACGAACAAGCCCACGCCAGAATTCAGCAAGAGTTAACAGAAACAATGCAGGATCTTGGCATAACAGCAGAGCCCAAGTATGAAGCTGATAATGGTCCTTTAACTGAAGAACAATTACAACAGATTCAAGAGTTGGCAAATAAAGATTTACCAACCGGTGAAGTAATTGCCAAAGATGAATTATTTCCACAGACAAAGGATCCGCACCCTCCAGGATGGATGTGGGTAGTTACGGCTGCACCGCAGGCTACTTATCCTGATACTGATGAAGAAGTAGAAGAGTTTTCGCAGGCCAAACAAACAGCCAAAGAAGAAGTAATCGCAGAATCTTTACATGATCCGTTGTCTCACATTGAAGTGCCAGAAATCCATCCTGAAGATCAACATCATCTTTTAGCAAAAAATTCCTACCTAGCACAACACCCTGAAATTGATGAAAGAATGTTTCATGCATTACATCAAGACGGAGAAATAGATCACTTACCGTGGCATGATGCAGAACATATTAATACTTTACCAATAAGTGATGGTGAACGTAAACAATTAATTGATCGGTTTGCAAATAATTCTCTGCCTGAGCAAGAACCTGTTAAATTTGCACCAATTGAAATTGAATATACATTTATAGACGAGCACCACGAGCCTGATCTCCATGTATACGATGATGAACGTCTTGTATCAAAATTTGATAAGGTGCAAAACGATGGTAATCTCTGGGTTCCTCAACCCGACGGCACATGGACCAATGCCGGGCCAATGGATCAATTTGATTTGGGACTATCCGCCGATAACGCACCTAAATCAGCAGCCGGTGAAATGCGTGGATTTGGAACCAGCTTTCCGGATAATTGCAACAAAGGCGACATGTTCCTTAGAGTTGACCAACTACCAAGTGCTTTGTATAAATTTAATGGCACCGGTTGGATTGAAGTAGATAAAAAATTAAGTGATCAATATCTTTATGACGAAGCATACATTGATCATCTTATTGAAAAAATTGGTACCGGCGAGTATGATCCAGAGTTATTGAGTGATGCCGAGCGGGAAAGTATTGAAAAAAGATTAATAAAGAAAGTATAACATGAGCCCGGCCATAGAGCATTGTAGTTTTTGTGACAAGCACAAGGATCGTGTTGGTAAATTAATTGTCAGTCACAAAGTAGCTATATGCAATGAATGTGTGGATCTTTGTGATGGTCTGCTCAAAGACAGCAAACCTACAGCACAATCAACGTCAACTTCACTTACAGTTATTGATCCTAAAGATGTAAAAGATTATCTTGATCAACATGTGGTTGGGCAAGACCAGGCCAAGATTATTCTCGGTGTGGCTGTTGCCAACCACTACAAACGCATCAGTCGGTCTGACTCAACCATTGCTAAATCCAACATACTGATGATTGGTCCTACTGGCACAGGGAAGACACTGATGGCGCGAACTGTTGCTCAGTATCTCAACGTGCCATTTGTTATTGCTGATGCCACTTGTTTAACCGAAGCTGGGTATGTAGGCGATGATGTAGAAAGCATGATTGCTCGTTTATATACTGCCGCAGATGGTGATGTAGAACGGTGCCAACGCGGTATTATATTCTTAGACGAAATAGACAAAATCGCCCGCAAAAGCGAAAGTGCCACAGTAAGCAGAGATGTATCAGGAGAAGGCGTCCAACAGGCACTGCTTAAATTGGTTGAAGGAACCCGGTGTAGAATATCAGCACATGGTACTAAAAAAACTAGTAATTCAGAAATGGTTGAAATCGACACTACAAATATTTTATTTGTTGCCAGCGGCGCATTTGTGGGCCTGGACCGTGTGATACAAACTCGAGTGCAAGGAACTGCCATGGGATTTGGTGCAAATATTAATTCAAAAAATCTTCCAAGCACTGAGCCTGCTACACCGGATGACTTGGTCAAATATGGAATGATTCCTGAATTTGTAGGCAGATTCAACAGTTATGTAAATTTGCACGACTTGACCAAACAACAGTTGGTCAATATATTGACTGAAGTAAAAGGCAATTTTGTAGAACAATATAAATGGTTGTTCAATCAAGACAATGTAGAATTGGAATTTGATTCAGAAAGTTTAGATATCATTGCCGAACGCACATTGAAAACCCGAACAGGCGCCAGAGGCTTACACAGTGAATTAGAGCGAGTATTGTTGCCTCACATGTTTGATTTGCCTAGATACTGCAAGCAGTCTATCCTACAGGTCTCTATCAATAAAACCCAGGTAAATACTCCAATGACATTAATACAGGAAAATTCGTGAAAGAATACAAAAATTCAGTTCGTGTAGTGGATGGCAATGTAGAAAAAGCCTTACGAAAATTCAAAAAGCGAATACAAGAATCAGGATTACTTGACGATCTTCGAGCCAGAGAATTCTACGAAAAACCCACAACCGAACGCAAACGCAAAAAAGGTGCGGCCAAGGCACGTTTGCGTAAAAAATTACGCGAACAAGCACTGCCACCAAAACTTTACTGATGTGTTTATAGAATTTGATTTGCGTCAGACCCACAATTATCATTACGATTTAAATCTTATTAAACTGGACATTGCCGAATGGGCCAATCGTTACGGTATTCCTTACACACAAAAAACAATAAAATACACGCATAGATTGGCCTTTGACGAAGACCGTTTCTACACTGTGTTTGCCACTACCTGGAACAGTGAATTCGACTATCAACTTATTGACAGACGGTGGTAAATGTGTTATAAATATATTATGTAGATGCCGATGGCCGGGTCTACTGTATATGTCACTTGCTTAACAAAGGAGAAAACAATGACAAAAATCACAACTCTGGATCTCAATCCATTCTATCGCAATTCAATTGGTGTAGACCGATTATTTGATCGTATGATGCATCAAATTGATACTGCGGCTTCCTCAACAACCAACTACCCACCTTACAATATTGTAAAAACAGGCGAGAGCACCTACGAAATTCAGGTGGCTGTTGCTGGCTTTACACAAGGTGAAGTTACAGTTAATGTAAACGATGGACAATTAGTTATTACCGGTGAAAAGGAAAAAACTGATCTGCCTGAAGGTTATGCATATGAATATCAAGGCATTAGTGCCCGACGATTTATCCGCACATTTACATTGGCTGATTACGTTGAAGTAACTGATGCTACTAGTAAAGACGGTATTCTTACTGTCAGCCTAGAGCGTCAAATTCCTGAAGCAATGAAGCCTAAAACTATTGCTATTACTTACAAAAAGTAATATAATATAGTAAATACAGTGGAGGACACGGTGTCCTCCACACTGCTACCTTCAAAGGATCTGAGATGTCACAAATTGGAACAATAACAAAAACACAAGTTAATGTAGGACTCACAGAACCACCTATGTTTAAACTTATCTATCTCAATGATAATGCTACGCCAATGGAATTTGTAATTGAAACCCTAATTGACTCATTTAATTACAATACAGAAACTGCTGAAAAGATCACTATAGATATCCACGAGGCCGGCTCGGCTGTGGTTGCGGTATTGCCATATGAAATAGCCGAACAAAAGGGTATAGAAGTAACAGTTCAGGCTCGTAACAACAACTATCCGTTACAAATTAAATTAGAGCCCGAGACAGCCTAAACGTCAATCTCTATGCGTCGGGGATAAAAAACAGATCGACTCCATTGGGTATTTCCTCGCCCTTTGGGATTGCTTAGATATTGTATCCCGCCCAGTTGCTGATCCACAGGTTGATGATAGTGTCCAAAACACCATGTTTTAATTTTATTTTCAGTGTCTCCATTGATGGCCCTGGCAATGTGTGTGTTGCCCATACCATTAAATCTCCAAGTATCCACTAGATCTAAATCATGCGCGATTATCCACGGTGCTGGAACAGTATGGCTGGCCAAAACTATTGCTTTTACTTCACTGTGTTTTTGTAGTTTCTCTACACTCTTGATCAAGTAGGCCGCATCATGGTATGCTATACCAATTATATTAGTAGCAGCTGAATTACTAATATGAAAATGCTCTTGAACGTGCATTACGCTTTGATCCACATCCATTACAGGATCAAAATCATACGTCCACCATCCATTGGTTCCTAATATGGCCACGCCGTTGACAATGACCACATTGTCTTGAAGATACACCACGTTCTTAATTTGACTAACCCGTTGATATAAATCACGATAACTCTCACTTAAATCTTCGTAGTAATTTTTGTGTTCTTCGTTGCCGTCAATATAAAATACGCCACCTGGATAGCATTTTCCAAGATGTGTCAGCGTGTTGATCAGCAGGTCTCTATCACGGGCAACATCACCTGCTACTATACAGTAAGGCGCTGTGGCTTGCCCGGTCCAATCAAAATCAGGCCAAGTTTCTATGTGTAAATCTGAGATTAAATCAAATGCAAATTTCATAACGTATTTAATTCGATAAATACCCATATAATAATAATAAGGAGTGAATATGTCAACACCTCAAGAAACCAAGCCTCTTTCTAGGAGTGAAAGAGAAGCTCATATTAAAGATCGTGCTGGATGGGTAATCACTGTGCTTGCAGCTTTACTGGCCATTAACACCTTAATGGGCGGATCAAACTCTAGTCGTATACTCAACAACACTATAGATGCCAACAATACCTGGGCATTCTATCAAGCCAAAAGTATTAAACAAACTCTAGCCGAAATGGCCTATGATGATGCTGTTCGTGCTGGTGACCGAAAAAAAGCCGCAGACCTGCAGACAAAAATTGATCGCTACGAGTCTGACCCTGCTACAGGTGAAGGTAAACGTGAATTAATGGCCAAAGCCAGACAATTAGAAGTTGGTCGCGCTGAAGCTAAAAATCGTAGTCCTTGGTATACCTATGCTGGTAGTCTATTCCAAATAGCTATTGTATTACTAACTGCCAGTATATTAGCAGTTAATATGAATTTGTTCTGGGCCAGCATTGCGGTTGGTATCTTGGGGTCTGTGTCGATGACCGAAGCTATATGGTTATGGATCCTGTAAGCGGAGCAAAGGCAGCAGCTGGAACATTAAAAGGAGCACAGTCCGCGGGTAAAGAATTAGGATCAGTTGTAACCTCACAGCAGGTCGACATGGAAGCGTTAGTGCAGCAACAACACAAGGCACGGGTTCAAGCCAAACTGGCAGAACAAAGGCGAGCCACCATGTTAGAAGTCCGTGCTGTAGAAAAATACGAACAACAAAAGGCACATGAGCGCGAGATAGAAAAACTCAAACAAGACACTATACGCAAACATGGAAAAACTGCTTGGGACGAAGTAATAGTATTAAAAGCTAAACTACAAAAAGAAAAGGAAGATGAAGACCGGCTGGTAGATTATGACCGACAACGTCAAATTCAAGTTTTTTGGTGGTGCTGTACCGCCGCAGCCTTGGTCACATACTTTTTTAAATTATACAAATGAAAATGCAACCCTTATTTTTTATAGTTATTTTAGTGATTTTATTGGCAATGATTGTGTTAGAATCCGATACAATTCGATCATCAACTCGGGTTGCTATAGTGCATCGATAATTCGGGCTATACTTTAAACCCAGCTTAATATAACGAAAAAAACCTGTAAATACTTCAAGCTCTGACCAACAAGAGCATGGAGTATGATGAAAAAATATAGGGCTATCTACAGTGCTGTAATCTTAGTATTATTGTCGATACTATGCGGTTCTACGATAGTGTCAAGTTCACCCATGTACGGTGGTAATAGACCCAGTGTCGCCCGAGAATTGACTGCTCGAGAACGAGAAGTCCGACTCAATCACGGCGTTGCTGAGTGTGTTAGAACTGCCTGGATCGGTGACGTCAATAATAGAACCGTGATCTGTGTTGAGTATCGTTATCGGAAAGAGGTCAAGTAATGGATCCCATAACCCTCTTTGCTCTAGCCAATGGCGCGGTTTCTGCAGTCAAGGCCGGCTGTAAACTCTACAAGGATATCAAAGGAGCCGCCGGCGATGTTAAGGAAGTGCTCAAAGATCTTGATGAGCAGTTTCATAAGGCCTATGAAGGTAAAGGCAAAACTCCTACAGTAGAACAACGCAATCAATTCGTAAAAGAAAAAAATCGTGTAATTGAACTAAACAAACGCGATGGTGAGACCACAGGTATCTACACCGAGCTTGGTGAACATCTTGGTGCCTACTACGACAACTATTACAAGTGTATAGCAATCTTTGAAGA
>Ga0209400_1003724_pt1 | contig 11034 bp, 9 predicted proteins | sample M_130807_EF_Meta_FD_187313 | JGI IMG/M metagenome (GOLD analysis project Ga0209400, IMG submission 187313) | Freshwater microbial communities from Lake Montjoie, Canada to study carbon cycling - M_130807_EF_MetaG (SPAdes) (version 2) | ecosystem: Environmental > Aquatic > Freshwater > Lake... | reverse complement strand
GAAACCCGCGGATTTGGCCGCCAGAAGGGCCACACAGAAATCTATCGTGGCGCCGAATACACAGTTGATTTCATTCCAAAGGTTCGCATCGAAGTACTTGCAGATGATGCTGATTGTGATCACATCGTTGATTTAATCGTTACAACTGCAAACAGCGGATCTATTGGAGATGGAAAGCTCTGGGTTACTCCAGTTGAAACTGTTGTCCGCATTCGCACTGGCGAGCGCGGATCTGACGCCCTCTAAAGCCCACATTAAGAGTTTTACAGCACAATCACATCAGCAATATGGCGGCTAATCGCGCCACGGATGTGCGACAAGGCGTAACTTCCTGATAGGTTTCCCCCTGCATTCAAGCGTTTCCGGCGTCTGAATGCCTCGGGTGGTTAGCTCAGTTGGTAGAGCAGGTGACTCTTAATCACCGGGTCGGGGGTTCGAGTCCCTCACCACCCACTCCGAGTAATGCGTGATTCACGCTCAGACACTATGAGCATAGAACTCTCATTACTCAGAGTGATTGCCTCGGTGAGTAACGAGAGAGCAACGCTAAAAAGTGCTTCAACATAAGAAGAAATAGACACGCCGCAACCACCGCGCGCCAAATTCAATTTGGTCGTATTTTTCTTTCATGAAGTAGCACTGCGTAAGAGGTATCGATCGCACAGCTATCGACACCTACTACGAAAGGCAAGAACATGACAGCAAGATCAGCGAGCGCCTCAAAAGAGAAGCGCGCAAATGGCGAAGGATCTGTTTATACAAGAATCCTAAAATCGGGCAAGAAGCGTTATATCGCAGCTGCCAAGGACATTAACGGCAAACTGTGTCGTAAGAGCTTCCAAAAGGCTTCTGAGGCGCACGATCACCTCTACAAGATGAAGCAGGATCGATTGGTTGGCAAAAATACTTTTGCAGTCAATCCAAAGATGACTGTCACAGAGTTTCTTGAAGCATGGCTTTCAAACCGAGCTAATCTCAAGCCAGAGACTCGTCGAAACTATCAAGGTGCAATTACAAATCGAATAACTCCAGAGATTGGGAAGTTGAGAGTAGCGACTATCACGGCTGCCACTATTGAAAATCTGTATCAGAAACTTGATGCAAAGAATTACAAGGCAGGAACTTTGAATGTTACACACGCAGTCCTTTCTTCAGCTTTCGCTGATGGATTCCGCCTGAACCTTCTCACCCACAATCCAATGGAGAAGGTGAAGAAGGTAACGAAGCGAACAACACCTACAAAGCACATCCCTCAATCAGACGCAGAACGGATCTATGCCTACGCCACAAAGGATCCATTCACCCATGCTCGAATTGAGCTTGGAATTTATATGGGTCTTCGTCCGGGTGAAATCTTTGGATTGAAATGGGAGGACATTAGCTATCCTTCAAAGACAATCACCATCGAGCGACAAGTGCAAAGAGTTAAAGGTTCCGGATTGGTATTTCAAAGCGTTAAGACGGGGGATGTTAGAACAATCCCCTTGTCTGATGCACAAATTGTTATTTTGCAGCGTCACCAAGTAAATCAGATGGCGCTCGCCCCTTCTCTACGATCAGCCGAGAATCTCATATTCCCGAATTCTTGTGGAAACAAGATGGATCCAAAGCGCGATCACAAGTCATGGAAAGAACTGCTAAAAGCTGCTGGGGTAAAGAGTGACTACACCAGGTACCAAATGCGTAAAACTGCATTTACAAACCTTGCAGTGAGCGGTGTTGATCTTAGAACAATCATGGAGATCTCAGGCCATAAGCAGGTGAGCACTCTCATTAATAGTTATGTCCATCCGACATCTGAATCGATGCGAGCTGCAATGGATATTCAAGATCAGAGAAGAGCGCAGACGCCTTCAATCGAGGCAGCAGAGCGAATGCGCATTCTTAGAGAGGCAGCAGAAAAACATGGTGTACGAGTGCTGGAAGGTATTTCATTAGAGCAGCTACAAGCAGGGGGGCACTTCAATGCTTGATCTCAAGAACTATTCAATGAGTTTTGCATCGATCAAGATTCAGAAAAACCCTGAGATGGAGTCAACCATCCAGCGATCCAGCTTCTCTAATAGGTGTAAAAAGTGCCAAACTAAAGTATTCCCATTAGCCACAATTACACCAGGCGGAATGGCTGGCGTAGATAAGATAAAGATTTGGTTCAGCGTATTGCCAGGATCGGGTACATGGAAAACATTTCTTGATCACCTAAATGGCAGCCCGATGGGTGCATCTGCCCAAAGCATCACTGTCTATCATCCAGTGACAAAAGCCGCCCTTAACTTCTATTTCCATGTAGATAAGAAGGGTTGTAACTTATATCTGGAGTTCAATCCTTCGAGATTTAGTGACCCCACCGGATATTCACTTGTCCACCCAGAGCAAGTTCAAGATTTTGCTGAGGAAATCATCCGGGAGTATTTCAGCATTGGAATAGTAATTCCGGCCTTTGCCGCTGGTAGATACACGATGAAGAATTGGCATCCGGACTGGAAGCAAATGATTCGTATATCCAGACTAGATATATCTCGGGATATGTTGATTACTGATCCTGAGTTTTCCCCCTTTCTATTAAAGGGGGTTCAATCGAAGTTCTCTAGGGGAACAAATCTGGCATTTAATGAAGGCAACCCAAATGGGTGGGCAAACTTCTTAAAGGGTGCGGATGGAAGAATGAAGATTTATAACAAGTTCGAACAAGCAAAGAAGGTCAAATTAAATCCACTTCCACCTGAAGGGCTTTACCGATATGAGTATCGGCTAGGAAATCGACACCTCAATTCAAACCATCTTCACTCTCTTGGAGATCTTTCAGAAGACCGCTTCGAAGCTGCACTCCGATCAGGATGGGACAAATCTCGATTAGCTACACCTTTCTTCAAGCCGTACTCCTGGGTGGGGGTGGTTGAATCTTCTGCGCTCGCCCCAAGAGAGAAGGCTGAGATCATCGGATATCTAATCCAAGAAGATCGGGGAATAGATCTCTCGTACCCAATTCAGGAAGATTTAGCAATTAGATCCAAGATCAGATCTATTGGCCTTTCATTTAGGAAAGATCTACATACGCAAGGACTTGCTGCTTACCAATTGGACTTAGATATTGGAGATCTTCTTATTTCTAATTTGGCAATCAGCCCCCCCCTAGGGTTAAACCAATAAATATTCCTATCTGCACCAGGTGATACAAACAGTCAGTGAGATTTTGGGTTAGGCAGTGGTCAAGATTATTATGGGTTTGACCTTACAAGGTTGGATCTACATGAGAATCTTTCTTTATGAATGAAACTCAAAGGATAAGAAGCTATACACCTCAGCAAATTGCAGATCTTCTGGGATACAAGGTGTCTTCAATATACGCGCTACTAAGTAGGAAAGAACTACAGGCCTCAACTGTCGGTAGAAGTCGGATAATTTCCCAAGTGCAGTTAAATGACTTCCTGCACCGCAGGGAGGGATCGGATGTGGTCATTGACTACACCAAATAGGAATCGACCTTGTGATCAGCTAGCTCCACCTTGCAAGTGTTGTATCCCCTGGTTATATGCGCAGAATCCAATTACAAAAGAAAGGCAGTGTCCATGAAACCCACACGCCAGTTTCAAATAGCCCAGCAATCGGATCTCGATAATGCTCTAAAGCTGGCCCAAATTCAGAAGCTCCAAGCATCTGCCGCAAAAGATCGGCAGCAGGAATTTGAAATAAGCCTAAAGCCGCTAAACCCTTTGAGGAATCTCAAGAAATAAGTGCGGCACAGGCTGAACGATCCTATTCCTTGCACTCTATTCACTAAATCTGACAGGCTGCATTCATGGAATGGCTCATTTTCGCAATTCTCCTAGCCTTTTTCTTTATTCGGTTCTTGGTTGGTGAGGCTCGAATTTCAGACAATATAAAGCGCATGGATGAAAGAAAAAGAATTCAAGATTCTTACTACGCAAAGACGAAGGAGGAATTTCCTGAAACCGTTGGTATTTACTACACACCTAAACGCGATCCCATTGATAAAAGCCTTAGACCAAAGATTTTGTCCAGAACCAACGGGTTCTGCTTTTACTGCGATAAAGAGCTTGATCCGTTCCACTGGCAAATCGACCATGTTTGGCCATATCGGATGGGCGGTACTCACGAAATCATAAATCTTGTGCCTACTTGCAAAGATTGCAATGAGGATAAATGGGCTCACCTACCAACCACATACCTAATAAAGAAATGGGCTCTTGGTGGAGTATTTACAACACACGAAAGAAACTTCATTGAATATCACCGGACTCGCTCCATGAGTTATTTGATTTCAACCTCCGCATATTGGAAAAGTCGTGCAGATTACATTAAGGATTATCACTATGCCGAGTTTGCTGATTTAGTTTTAACAAGCCCTTCCATAATTTCTCTTAATGGCGATAGCCGCAAGAGATTAATGACCCGGACCGAAGAACTAATGAAGAATCTAGGTGCTCCAAGTCTTAGGAGAGGTGGATACGGGTTTTCCTACAGGGAAGAAAATGATATTCATAAATGGATTGACTCCTATGAAATGTGGAAAAATTTTAAACACGACTGACAAATCCTCGGTCCGATTCTGAGAGTTTACCCTCGCGCTTCCCAATCCCCAGTTGTTAGTCAGTACTTAAACTTAGCTATTAAGCAAGAGCGGCTAAGAAAATTGCAGTCACAAAACAAGCGATTAAAGGAAACAAACGGATAAGTTTCACCCCCCCACCCTTAAATGCTTTCCTATAAACAGTCCAAGCAGGGCTTATCCATAGGTAATGACTTTTTAATTTGGGCAGTGGCCAAGGTCTGGTAGATGAGTCGTACTGTAACCTTTATGGATGCAGCATTCACAGTGGCATTCTGACCTAACAAAAGTCCTTGATGATTGGGCAAAGTCCAACAAAAAGCGTCACATAGTTATCAGCCCAGATGTTGATGGACTCACAAGTGCAGCCATTCTCAATTCAATGTATCCAGTAAAAATTATTGGCATCTATACGACAACTCACCTGTTGCTTCTTGACGACCATACAAAAGAAGAAGCCAAAGACGCTCTCTGGTTAGACCACGATATAAGTCAAATAGGTGTTCGTTGCGTAGGCCAGCATCTAGTTCTACACAGGTCCACGGATAAGTTGCCATTGCGTGACCCAAGAAGTTGGAACCCAAATATTTGGGTGAAGCAGGCATGGACTGACTCTTTTTCTGGTGTTGGAGGAAAGAAAAGAGATAAGTATCCATACGGCACTGCACATTTCTTATGGGACCTTGCCCACAGGAATGAGACTCCATCACCTGAACAAGTAGCTATTTTGGCTCACGCAGATGGAACTTGGTTTGCCCTTGATTGCTACAAGGCGAACGGTCAAATCTGGAAAGACTTAATGTTCAATGACAGTGCATGGGTTGAGAAACTCCTAAATTATAGGAATGAGCATCCAGCCCATCCATTGCATAAAAAGTTTACTGATGAGTTATTTGAGATTGGGTATTCTTCCCAAAGTAGGTCCCCTAAAGCACAGTTATTGCCTGCAGAATTAAAACCTTTAGTTGGAAGACAATCTCTAACTATCAGAATAACTAGTAAGCCTGAGAGATATCTAGGAAAAATAACTCAAGGACTCAAACTTATTGGTGGCCACATCAAGAGCATTCCCGAAATTGGAACCAAGCCTCAACTCTTGATGAGTGGAAAACGAGAACTGTTATACCCAAATAGAATTGATAGCTTGGACAAACTCATGGTAGAAGAACAGATTTTTAGTCATGCATTCACCGATTTAAGGTCTCTCTCCTATACAGTGAATCTGCACCTTTAAAAATCACCAAGAACTAGGCCTTTTTAAGCATCTCTTTCCATTTCTCCCGCAACCTCAATATCACTATGCATGGCTGCTAAAACTGCTTCAGCCATGTAATCATTTGAGCGAATTAGGAATTCATCACTAGGGCGATTCTCGCTATCGGGTAATGCCTTCATATCAAGGTCTTGCATATAGAGAGCGACAGCGACGGGAACTATGTATCTCTCAGCCCGCATGTCTATCTGTCTCTCTGTAAGACCGTTTATTGATAAGGCCTTGTCCAAACGGAAATAGTCTCTGTTCACAAAGATAATGGTTTTTTCTTGAGTGACAATTACCTTGCCGACAGTCTTTGCATTAAATTCATGCTCTTCCCATTCAGGCTTTCGTACCCAAACAGGGTCAATATTTGGAACACTGCCACCTGTATTAGTTTTTTCTTCTTTCTTTGTTTGAGGGTCAACAATAGTTACTACTAGCTTGTCTGTAATCTCTTTTGTTGCAGTGTGAATAGAAACCGTTAATTCATAGGTCCCATTTTCAGTATCAGGTTCTGCCATTAAATACCATTGGGTCTTTCCACCCATAAGGCGTGACTTGGACTTTATATCTATTTTTCCTGTCTTTGGTCTTGGCCAAATAATCTTAAGTACATCAGGATTTTCATCTAGATAGCCATTCTTGGCGTCTACTTCTACCCAAATTGGTTTTTGCTTACCCTTCTCAATATTTATCTGCTTTTTCTCAAACTTTATGTAAGTAGGTGTATGTGGAAGGTCATGGTCTGTTGTTTTGCGAGGTTCATCAATCACCGCAGTTGGATACTTCTTAGGAACAGGTTTCTGTTGTGAGCCTGATTGAAAATCCCCTCCTTTATTTCCAGTTGCCAAAGACTGGTTCTGCGCAATCCGTTGCTTGATGTATTCGTTTAATCTAGTCTTTAATTTCTCGCTTGCTACGCCAATAGACTTCTGAAGTAGACGTTCTTGTTCAAGGTGGTCAAGCCTACGGAGTTCCTTATCATCTCTTAATCTTTGAGATAGTTCTTCAAAAACTCTATCCCTTATTTCGGAGTTCTTTATTCTCTCTCGTGTTGCCGAAAAGAATTGGCTGCGAGCCCATGGAGTTAATCCTTCAGCCTTTACTTGCACAACTAAATTCTTGTGGATAAAGCCAAGTTTTGTTTGTTGAGAAATCCAATATCTACTTTCTTGGCCTTGGCGTTGTCCATACAGAGTTACTGAAACGGCTGAATCTGGTGAAGCATATGATTGAGCAGGTCCACCCGACTTATGTACTCCTTCTGGATAAGCCAGCACCCAATACTTAACAATTACATTTCCTATTTTTTCTCCATCAGATGAAGTTCCCAGTTCTATATTATGCTCATTCTCGTAGTTGAGCTGAATTTCGCTTCTTGAAGTCTCCGTACTATCCAGACGAGTTGCGTTTCCATAAATTACACGTGTGCCTGTCGTATCAGAACTTGCACGGTAAGGCTTTTCGCCACCTAGCAAGAAGGGGATTACTGGGTCAAAAACTGCAGAGTTATAGAAGTAGTAGGGGTCTTGGGTGTAAACGCCAGCAATTCCATGCAAGTCATACTCAATATGAACGATACGTGTTCCGTAATCCATTTCTGGAAGTAGTGAAGCAGGGAATTCAAATACCTCATTACTCTTAGGGTGTACAGCGTAAGAATAATTTCCAGTCTTTAAGGATTCTGTAAAGAATTTCCGTACTACAGTCCATCCAATCACATCTTCTTTGCCTGAACGTTGGTCTGCTTGACGACGAGACATTATGAGAGTTCTTGGTGAATAACTGTAAACCTGCGAGCCTCCCTGTCCGTAGGTGCCCATCAGGTACTTCTTATCTGCTTTGTTTCCCTCGTTTAAGGAAAGAATAGTTCTTGGGAAATCCTTCGGCTCAATACCAATTCCTTTATCCGTAATTGTGAGTGTTGGTCTTTTCTTAACTCCGCTATCTTCCAGTTTTACGAGAATTCGGGAAGCAGACTCTCGCCTCGCTTGGTCAGACATCTCCTTGATTCCACCGTTTGGAATACCAAGTAATTTACGAGCAGCATCTTGAGGATTAGCAGGGATTATTCCTTTACGAGCAACTTCTAGCTCAATGATTGAATCAATGGCATTAGTAATTCGCTCAACACTGGAAAGTGTAGGGTCGGCAGGGATTTCAACTGTGCCAGCATTATTTGGTCGGTCTCCAAGTGGTCTGTAATTCAGCCCACCGTTCAACTCTGTAGCCATCTTTAAACATTCGTCTACTTGGCTTTGGGTGCGTGCATTCCAAAGACTCTTTGCCAAGGTGCTTAAATCGTTCTTTGACATTGCCGCCCCTTACTTCAATCGGAAATTCTTAGGAGTACCGACGCTTCGGATTTTGAATTGATTTTTGAGACTGTTTATTTCCTCTTGCAAGGTGTTTATAATCTTTTTGACATCATCTTCGTCATATTCATAGTTACTTCTATTTGATAAATTCCCAATAATCCGTAGGGACTCAATAGCCCTAGTTACACGGCTTTCAGCGAGCCTTATGAAGTTCTCTCTTTTTGAACTAGAACCAGTTTTTTTAGTTGCCATATTTCCCCCCTATTTGGTGCAAATAATAACCATATTTGGCACAAATATGCAAGAGGCATCACCCAGATATGGGGGAATGTTGGCCGAGGTTTAGTCGGCCTTAGAAGAGCACGTCCCCGCTATCCCAGAAGTATGGGACTTTATTGGGTACTCCAACAAGGTCATCCTTTAAACTCAAAGCCTTTCGGTCCATGAATGACGTGGCTTTCCCACCCTCAAACACAATGAACTCCTCGTCTTGCCAAGTCAACAAAGCCGAAAAGCGAGTGATTATGCGTTCCCTGAACTGGTCATTGAGCAAATGCCACACATTATTTGCCACATCTCTAGTAAAGACCTTATCTGCGACAGGGATAGTGTTTCTATTAAGCACAGCAGCACTAAGGCTTGGCCTACGGGCATACGGCTTGTCACCTACCCGTCTCACTATGGTCCATTGATAGGCCTTGCTGTACTTGAGTGTCTTTGATGTGTATGTCCTGACCACTCCATTCCCAAAGAACTCCCAATCGCTAGAGCGATTCTGAATACCTCCAAGGGTTTGGCCTATAACAAGTGACTCAATCGGCAAGTGGCTTTCCCAGTCATTTGGAGCTTCATAGACCGCAATCAAATAGCGTCCCTCCGTTACAAGGTCCTTGGCTTTTCCTATTTGTTCTTTAACTGTCTTCTCATTTGAAGAGTCAGCGGTTGAAATGAATGTAAGTACCGAGGTCGCCATTACTTTTTCCTTGCACCTAATCCCGCACCATGGCGTGTTTTACCTTTTGAAGGACCTGCTACAAAGTCTTTTGCGTGGACTGGTTGAACTCTTAATTGTTTCTCACGAACATTGCTCTGCTCTTTTAATCTCTTCTTTGCTAAAGCCACGTATTTCTTTTCAATATCAAAGCCTAAGCAGGACCTCCCTAAGTCATGTGCTGCTTTTGATGTTGCACCTGCCCCATTGAAAGGGTCTAAGACCCACTCATTTTCGTCGGTGAACATTCTGATTAGGCGGTGCGGAAGGTCTTCTGGATATGGTGCGGGATGATTCACAGACTTCGGTGGCACGGGAGCTAGGTCCCAGACTGTTTGCAACCATTCTTTTGGAACGTCTGTATTGGGTAGACGCACTGGGCCATGTTTCCTGACCAAAATGATGTGCTCGGTCATGATGTTTGGGTGCCAGTAAGAAGGGTAAGGATGTTGAATTACTGAGCCCGCTCTTTTTACACCTGCAGTAACTTTGTTCCAAAATATAGTTCTTACATACTCCCACTTTTTACTCTGCATTAACTCTGCGATTATGTCTTCGCCCAATGGATAGTGGTATCCACCATCCAATACTGAACCAACATTTACAGCGAAATATCCGCCTTCTTTTAGCATGGCGTGGGTTTCATCCCATATGGAATTAAGCAAGGCCATGTACTCGTTGGCGTAATCCTGCGAATACCTACTTCGGTAATTTGCCGTCGGGTCCTTGGCATGGTCCTTATAGTTAATGGCATTGTGATACGGGGGCGAAGTAACTGCCAGCGATATCTGGCCTATCAAGTCAGGTGCCAATTTTGAGGCTTCAGCACTTGAGCCCAAAGTTATGCGAGTCTCCAAGTCCTTGCCCCCTTTTCTAATGGTCACTTTATTCGGTATTGGCACAAATACTCCTTAATTAAAGCAATATGTGGAATCTTATTTACCACTGGCCTTTTTGCAGTTAAATTGCTCGTATGACCAAATTGCCATCCCCATCCGAACTTGCCCCAGTAGTGGTAGAAGTAATCAAGGAACTTGGAGGCACTGCCCACTTTAAGGACATAGAAAAGGCCGTAGTTAAGAAGTTGGGCCTGCCTTTTGAGGCCACCAGCCAGATAAGAAGTGGTAAGCGAACTGAGTTTGCATATCGTCTTAGTTGGGCAAGAACGAAATGTAAGTCTGAAGGTCTCATTACCAATTCTGGCAGTGGCATTTGGAAACTGGTAGCTAAGTAATTTATTCATTAAGGTAATCTACTTTTTACCTATGACAAGAAAACTTGTCCATAAACAAGTCCATATGTACATAATATTGCCCATAGAAAACCTGCAAATCTCACTAAGTGGTTGCAGAACTTGAGTAACTAAAAGAGGAGTCCCCTGCGTATTAATCGCAAGGGACCCCATGTTTAGAGAAGAGTCGCCCTATAAGCCGGAGACTACATAGTTATGCGTGAGGTCACGCATAAAAAATACAATTGCCCTCATTATTGCCCCCAAAAAATGTTATCAATAACGAAAAGGGTCAGTCTTTAGACTTAATCCCTAAAGATCGCTTAACACTTTTGAGCACGAGTGGAAAATCAGAAGGGGGCATCAATCCCTCAATAGCTAAAGAACTTGCACCATGGACAGCAGACCAAACAATTACTTCTCCACCAGTACGTGCACTCTTATCGATGACGCCATGGGCTGCAAGTTCATCAAGTCCGTCTCGAAGTAGGTTCCAAGCCTTACTTTCATGTTCATCCATATTGATCTCGCAGAATCCTCCGAACATAAGACGATAAAGATTTGGTTCGGAAGTCGCCCATGCAAAGTAAGCATTACCCATTTCTTCAAATTTCTTGATGGAAGCGGATGCCCCTTTGCCATTCACTTTTGCAATCGCCTTTTCCT
>Ga0209400_1003722_pt1 | contig 11035 bp, 7 predicted proteins | sample M_130807_EF_Meta_FD_187313 | JGI IMG/M metagenome (GOLD analysis project Ga0209400, IMG submission 187313) | Freshwater microbial communities from Lake Montjoie, Canada to study carbon cycling - M_130807_EF_MetaG (SPAdes) (version 2) | ecosystem: Environmental > Aquatic > Freshwater > Lake... | reverse complement strand
GTACTTATCTAATATCTTATTATTTACTTCCAATTTCTTTTTTATATATTTTACAAAGTCTTCAACTATACAACTTTTACTATTAAAATTACTTAATTCAGTTTCAATACTTTTAATACCAATTACAGTTTTATAGTTTTCTATTTTTTTTGCATATATAAGTCTTTTTGTTCTATTTAAATATTCACCATTAGTATAGTTTAAATATTTATTATCATCATTTACCATTGTTAATAATGATCTTTTTCCCGGGTCAATAAATATATGATTACCTTTTAAATCTTCCTTAGAAACATCATCAATATATGAAAATTCATGCTTAGTTGTGTTTTTCTTTTCGGTTTGCTTCTTATCTTTGTTATTATCCTTAATTTTTTGGGTTATATCTTTTTGTAATTTATCAGTTTTTTTGAGTTCTAGTTTTTCTTGTTTAATAAGTTCTTCTTCTTTTAATTTATCTTCTTTACTTAGCCCTTTTAATCTGTCATTACGTTTTTTTCTGCCATCTTTCTTTTTCTTATGTTTTAATTTTTCTTCTACTACTTTATCTTTATGTAAAAATCTTAATGCTGTTGAAAATCCATCAGTAATAATAGTATGGTCGAATACATAATTTTTAATTTTTTGATTAATATTAAAAATACTAGTCCATATAACTGCCTTTGTAATATCAATATCCTTTTTAATTTCTGATACTTTTGTTTCAAATAATTCTATCAAAGCACCAGTATCAATTTGAATATGTTTTAATACTGTATTATTTTGTAAAGGAAAAAATTGATACTGTTTCTTTCCTAATTTAGCAATCTCATTATTCATATAAATCATATGCTTTAAAAAATCCTGTGGATTTTTATTTAACAGTTTATAAATATTATTATCCTGAAAAACAGGTACAATTTTATGCCTATTTTCTATTAGCCACTCCTTATATTTATCATTAGATTCGCTAGTATTTTCGTGTATGTCTTTTTTTAACACATATATATCCCTATATAATTGCTTTTTAAATTCATTGCACTTTATTTCTTTTTCATATTTAACAAAAAAATATGATTTAATATATCTGTCAATATATTTAATAAAATTATTTTTAATATTATTTTCAATGGATGTTAAAATTGTTGTAGAATAATAATTTAATATAGTTGATAGTTTGGTTCCATTTTCAAAAGTACTATTAATATCTGATTTATATAAATCTTGTAGTTCAGTTAATATTAAAGCATTATTACCTATTGGATTTTTACCCTTTTTAATCATAACTGCATTAAAAGACATTCTAATAACATCTTTAGTTATCTTTGGAATATCATTATTGCTTTCATATTTTTTTAATACCCAAAGTCTTAATAACATATATGCTTTAATAGATATTTTATTAGTTCTTATCACAGCATCACTAATAGTTTCTAAAATATTTTTGTTGTTATATGTATTTGTATTATTAAGTATTTTATTAAATCTTATTTTAACACATCTATATTTATACTTATCTGGATCTTTAATTATATCCATTTATATATCTACTATTAATAGAATTGATATCCTTTATATTACTTTATAAAATGAATAAAGAAAATAAACGCAACGAATTAATAAACGAAATTATAAAATTAATTATTATAGAAGTTAATAAGTATAAAAAATCATTAGATTCTAGAGGACGTAAAAATAAAATAAGCTATAAAACTTTTATAAATATATTTATTGATAAGTTAGAAACAAATTTAACTTGGAATAAACTAGGAGATATTTATAAAATATCAAAAACATATATTCATACAGTATTTTGTAACTGGTCTAATTATGGTATATTTAAAAATGCATACAATAAGTTCTTAAAAAAATATCATTTATTTATAGATAATGGTGAAGCATATATAGATTCAACTACTATATTTAATAAATATGGTTATGTAAATAGTGTAGGAATGAATACATATGAAAGTAAAAAACATAAAAGTAATAAATTATCAATAGTGGCTAGTAAAAATGGTATACCATTGGGGATACATATAGATGGTGGTAATATTCACGATTTAAAATTATTAATTAATACACTGCCTAAAAAAAATTATTTTAATATTTTATATGCAGACAAAGGTTATATATCTAAAAAACTAAAAAAAAAACTACTAATTACTAAAAAAATAAAATTAATACATCCTTATAAAATTAATCAAAAAGCAATAAATACACTGGAAGAAATAGATGGATTAAAACGTAGAATGAGAATAGAACATATAAATAATAAAATAAAACAAAATAAATCACTTAATACTAGATATGTTAAAGATTTATTACATTTCGAAAGTTTAATATACATAGGTTGTTTAAAAATCGGCTTACAAGTAATTATTAATAATTTTTATATTTTTTAACACTATAAAAATCTATAATAATAGATAATTTATTTTCAATTTATATTGAATTAAAAATTAGTCATAGTATCAATATTAGATAACATTATTATTTTATAAATATTTAAATTTAAATTTAATTATTATAAAAATAAATAAAAATAATTATTAACCAAAAAACTGTATAAAAAACATTCAAAAAAATATTTATAACCTATTTATTTGAGGATATGCCTAATATAAAATAATCTATTCTAGACATTCTAGACATTCTAGACATTCTAGACATTCTAGACATCTTCTAGGCATATAGAATAAATATGGAACTCGATACTTTAACTGAAAGGCAATTAGCTAGCCTATTAAAGAGTAAAAATTATATCCCACCAGCAGCCCGCAATCGAGAAAATGTACTAGAATTGCGAACTGCTAGGAAACAGGCTAAAAGGGATAGCACTATTCAAAGGAAAGCGGCTCTAGAGGCACGGCGTATTGTAGAATTAGATACAATTGAAAGCAAGGTATCCAAAGATTTAGATAAAATCAATAATGATAGTAAAAGTCTTAAAGTTGTAATAGATATGCAACTTCTAATGAATTTTATTCTAGCTAATCCGCAATTTCTAGATTTGCTAGATGAGTTTAATAAAGAATTCATTCCTTATCTAATTAGTACCAGGAATAAGATAAATATGGTATTGAAATTAAATAATGAACGTAAGAGAACATACAAACAAAAAAAGGAAATAAAACGGTATCGATTTGCTAGACGAAGTTATTTGATAAATAGTGATTTAGAATACTAGACATATTGGTTTGTTATGTGTTATATATTATGTGTATGTGTTATATATTATGTGTTATGTGTTATTTATTTCTATAGATAGTCTCTAGCAGAATAAATAAAATTATTTCTAACTAGTATATAATAATCTCTAGTAGCTAGTTATTTCTTATTACAAATAAAAATGGTATTACCTAACACTGGTGTATTAGTTAATAGGGTATTAAATCGAAAACCGAAACAACAACGCAATCAACGTCGCGGAACAAAGCGATTTACAGCTGGTTATAGCACTCGTAAATCTAAGCGAACAGGAGTCCTTCAATATGGGGGTGTTAGTCCCTCGTGTGTTTTTGATGGTGCTAGTGGTGCTGATGTATTATATCGAAATTCCGGAGCTAATATTCATAATACTAATCCCCAAGCTTCTTTAGACCTAGATAATAAATTTATGAACTATGGTGGCGCAGTTCCTCTAGGAAGTAATATTTTACAAGGTGGTGCAGCTAAGTGTGGGGATGAAGGTCGTGGTGGTGCAGGTAATGGCAAGAGCGCAACTTTTAAACAATATCTAGATGGTCTGGAAAATCAATATATGATTGGAGGTCAACCTAGTATGCCGGAATCTGGTATGCCAGGAAGTGATAATATGCAAGTACCTAGTATGTCGGAATCTGGTATGCCGAGAAGTGATTATATGCAAGTACCTAGTATGTCGGAATCTGGTATGCCGGGAAGTGATTATATGCAAGTACCTAGTATGCCTGAATCTAGTATGCCGGAATCTGGTATGCCAGGAAGTGATTATATGCAAGTACCTAGTATGCCGGAATCTGGTATGCCGGAATCTGGTATGCCGAAAAATGATAATATGCAAGTACCTAGTATACAGGAAGGTGGTGGCTTTACCACAGACCCCTCACAATATATTGCAGGTCTCCCAGTTTATAGGGCTTATGATGATTGCTGCCCCCCGGCTATTGTTAATAATCAACTAGTAATGGGTGCCCCAGATCAACCAGTTTGCGGTTTAGGTGCTATTAAAGGTGGCGCGCGTCGTCGTCGTGCTTCTACTAGTCGTAAGAATAAGCGTTCATCAAAGCGTTCATCTAAGAATAATAAGTCTCGACGAACTAGTCGCCATCAAAGCCGTCGACAACGGGGTGGTGCATCTGGTGATTTTGTTTATTCTAGTACTAAGAGCACACCGGCACCTATGGCTGACGCTTTTAATGGGCCTCGTGGCGTTTTCCGTTATCCTGATGATATGACGACCCGCGCATTTGGTGAAGTTCAACCCAATTATTCCGTAAATGCAATTTAAACTTTATCTTTTCTATTAACTTTTTTTGATTGTAAATTAAATTTTAATTTGTATTGCAATTATATTGGTAATTATTAGACAGGTAATAATAACCAATAAAAATGCCTATTAATGTTATTATCGAACAAGTTTTTGATAAATTAATAGGAGGGCCTGTAGTTATTTTAGCAAAATTTGCTTGGTGGTTTTATGGCACTTTAATACCTTTTATAATAAAATGGATTGGTATTCCAATGTTCTTATTAGGTGTTCTTCTAGCAGTATCATTTGCTGGCGGAACTGCGCTATTTACGATAGTATTCTTTGTAGTAATGTATTTTTTTGTTAAAAAAATAATATTTGATACGATTCCTAAGCTAGCTTAGTTTAGCTTAGCTTAGTTTAGTTTAGTTTAAGTTATGTGATAAAGTGGATTATTTTATTGCTAGTTAGTAGTGATTGATAAAATGTTTCAGGGAATAACTAAATATAATAAAATAAATCTAGCAGTAGTGGCTATGGTAGTGGCTATGGTATTGGCTGCTGTTATATTATATATGTACTTTCATATAGAAACATTTTTAGATGTTAGTCCTAGTCTTACTAAAGCCAATTTATTTAATGATCCTAGATATGAAAAAAATCGCACCCTGCTATATGGTTCCCTCTTTCTAGATAAGCTAGATGAGCAGATAAAAGGTATGACTGACCCACGAATTCAATATGATACCTTTTCTTTGTTGCTTTGTTGCTTTGTTGCTTTGTTGCTTTGTTGCTTTGTTGCTTTGTTGCTTTGTTGCTTTGTTGCTTTGTTGCTTTGTTTTTCTAATAAATTATTTTATACCTTAACAAATAAATATCAGCAAAACATATAGTAAGTATATAGTAAGTATATAGTAAGTATATATTGGGTAATGGAATCGCAGCATTATCATAAATATATAATTTTTCTAGCACCTAAATTTTTTAAAAAATCGTCTTTTTTAAAATCCATTTATGAAAGAATACGCAAGAAATTAGAAAATAAAGGAATTCACGCGATTAATGTTTCTAGCGCAATAGAAGAAATTTATAATCGCAAATTACTAAAAGACATTAAACAATCAGCACCTTTAAAAAAACAAGAAAGTTTATTGATGTTAAATAGTTATAGCAATAGTTATAGCAATAGTTATAGTAATAATAATGAATGCAAAAACGGAAACGAAACTAAACTTTGCGAATTATCAGCATTACAATTTGACGAAATGGATTATCCTAGTGAAAATGTATTATATGTTCATTTATTCAATGGTATGTATTACAATGATAAAATTTATCCCAACAAGAAAATAACATTAGAACGTGAAATGCTTTTTTTATTGGCTGGTAATCTAGGAGTTCGTAAAATAACTTATGATATAACTACGAAAGAAAATATTATTTCCCGTAATAAGGCATCTATTAAATTAAAAGGTGTAAAAAACCAAATTGCCTATACTAAAAAAACTGGTAATACAACAATTACCAAAGGACAAGAAACATATATTAATAATGGTGCACCATTATATTGTTCCTGTTCTACAATTGACAAACTAAATTATGAGTTAGAGCGCACAATACATACTAGCATATTCAGTTATGATTTTTATAAAACAAATCCCAAATTAGAAACATTTGTTTATAAGCGACTATTGAATAAAATTAATCTATTGATGTATACATCAGAAACGGAGGATTTATTAGATATTAGTTTTATGGTGCATTCCTGTTTTGCGGATTTTGGTATGCAGGTGGCTTTTGAACAAACCATTACAACTACCGATTGTATTACTTATACACTGGAATTTTATGATGACCGCGAACTACAAAATGTCTACTTCACAATGAATTACATAGATTGCACTAAAGATTCATTTTATATGATTAAACAATATTATGATTCGGATATATCTGCCGGCAAAGAAACTGGTCTTAACCACATTAAAAAATATATTTATGAACTAGCTAGCAAATATCATTATAAATCTAAAGGCGCGTTTCGAGCTAGGGAATCCTTATTAGTGCGCATCAATGATTATATACGAAAACGTGGAGATCGTATTTTTAAAAATAAATGTCGGGAATTTGGATGCACTATGGATATCAAAACATGGATGTATAATAATTTAATTGATAGTAAGATAGAAGAAATTGTAGAGGCTGATTTTCTGAGTGATAATATTGCTGGCGTTGATAGTGCCGATAGTGATAATCAATCACATAATACTATCACAACTGATATAATAAATGAAATGGAAGAAGCTTATAAAGAACGTATTATGATGTTAGAAACTGAATTAAACCATTGCCACCAAATAATATTATCATTAACACACGAAGAAGACAAGGGAACTGAAAAACAGACAGTAAGCGAGGATGTAAGTGAGAATGTATGTGAAGATGTGGGTGATATTTTAAATGAAAGTATGAATATATGTGTGAGTGTAAATGAAAGTAATAATACTAATATAGAGAAAATATTAGAATTTCCAAAGGTTAGAATAGACGAACCAACTAATATATCACCCAGAAGAACCAATTCGCGCATAGAAAGCTTAACATCTAAATATAGGAAACACTCAAAAGATATTGGATTTGAACCTGGAAATATCAATACTAATACCTTATTAACTAATACGTCAGTGTTAGGTAATACCTTATTAACTAATACGTCAGTGTTAGGTAATACCAGTACTAAAAACAATACTAAAAACAATACTAAAAATAATACTAAAAACAATGAGATTGATGAGCTATCAATGATAGTATATAAAAATAAATATATTGAACTAGAAACTCGCGGTAATATTATAAAAACTCAAATTGCATATAATAAGATAAATTACGAAAATGAAAGGCAAAGTATTGATCGAGAAATTGAATCCTTACTTATAGAATTAAGTCTAACGAAATCTAAATTACGTTCATTGAATGAAAGACAAATATTAGAGCAAATAAAAGCAATCGGTAAAGCTAAAACTCGTAATCAAGATAAAAATTATAATAAGTGTAATCGCGATAGTTGCACTGGCACTGGCACTAGCACTCGCAATGATACTGGCAATGATACTGGTGGTATAATAAATGAAAGTAAGAATGCTCTTCGAAAATTATTTGCTAGTGATAATAATAGTCTAGAACGCCAAATAAGTAGAGAAACTAATAATGCAAATGAACTAGAACAGCAAATTAATGAACTCAAAGAACAAAAGGAAATGCGTTATCAAGAAATTAAATCATTAACACGTGAATATGATGCACTAATTGAAGAAAAGAATAAAATAATTCTAGAATGTCATAATTTGACAATTGATATAGAAAATTATAAACCTATTGTCGAAGTAGTAGATTCATTAACAATAATAATCCCAAATGAAACCATGGTTTAATAAATTATTTGGATTGCTCTAAAAAATTGATTTATTTTCATACTTTTCCTTTTTTTAAAATATATCATAAAAAAAATCATAAAACAAATCATCATATATGTCATTCATTCCCAATTCAGAGCAGGCCGAGTGCATAGCACAAATCTATCAATTCATTATAGATAAGAAACCATTTGCGCGGTTCTTAATTAATGGCAGCGCGGGTACCGGTAAAACCAGTATACTTATCTCTAGTATTATAAATCATTTTATTGGTAAAATTGCGGATAATCCTACCCGTTATGATGATATAGTTAGGAATAAAAAATGGGAACAACTAGATGAATTATTGGAATACTTTATTATATCAGCACCTACTAATAAAGCCAAAGATGTGCTAGTATCAAAATATAATGCATATTTAGCGGGTATGTCTAATGATACTCTATGCGAAAGATTAATTCTTAATGAAATAGTACATCGCCGTATTGATTTTCTTACAGTTAGCCAAGTGCTTAGTATTTCTCGTGTAATTAATGAGATGGGCGATGAAGAATTTACTAAAGGTAATGAAAAGAAAATTGCCGATAAATACAATAAGCCCCAATATGATAAAACCATCATTATAATAGATGAATGTAGTATGATTGATTCCAACACTGCAAAAATCCTGACAGTAATAAAATGCCCTATTATATTCATTGGGGATTATTGTCAGCTACCACCAGTAGGGGAAGATTTATCACCTATTTTCCAGATTGAAAATGTAGTATCATCGGCTGCTGTTGTTGCTGCTGTTGTTGCTGATGTTGCTGTTGCTGTTGCTGCTGCTTCTGTTGCTGCTGCTACAATAGCAACGAATAATACTATGGTATTCCGACTTTCAAAAGTGGAACGATGTCAACAAGATGTCAGTCGTGTGGCAAATATCCTACGTGATAAAATTTATGGCGTCATACCGGATTTCAACCTATTGAAACATAAAGTAGCTGATATAATTCAATATCCAAAACGGATGGAGAAATGGCTAGATACATATGTAGATGAAATAAAAGAGCAATTAGATATTATTAAGAAAATGCAAGTTTTATATTATTCAACATCTAATCTAGCAACATCTAATCCAGCAACATCTAATCTAGCAACTCCTGATCCTAAATCATCCCCTATTATAAAAAAACTTATGGGTAATGATAGCATGGCATTAGCTTGGACTAATAAATGTTGTGCGGCATTGAATCAAAAAGTTCGAAGTAAATTATTTCTCCATTATGTGATGTCATATGATGCAGACCTAGAACACGACACTGATTTTGAAAATATTGAAGACATTAACGAACATTTTCTAATTAAAGGAGATAAATTACTTGTGCGGGTGCCATATTATAAGTATGATAACAATATATATTCTAGCAGCATTGTATATGTTGCCAAATTGCAGAAAGTGCGATATAAACCTTTATCATTCCAGGAATGGTGTAATCTAGCCATTACTATTAAAAATAGTGAATTAAAATCTTCTCATTCCAATCTACCACCAGTATTCGATATTAATATACTTGGTCTTCTAGATGATCCCATACCTGCTAAACAACCAAAAAACATGGCTAAACAGAAATCGGTTATTGATTATTTTGAACCTTGTGCGCCGGGTACATCTGGTACTCCAGTGTTAGGTAATATCAAGTGCGAAGAGGATATCGCACGCGAATCTATAGTTAGGGCACAAAATGAACTGCTAGAAATGCGCCGGTTATTCTTTCAATATCATAATCTTAGTGATGTTCTAACTGCAGGAACATTTGAATTCAACGACGCCGTTTCCCGCAAATATAATGATATATGCGCTCAGGTAGATGCATCATATAGCAATGGTTATTGCCTTATGGATATAAAAAAAGCATCTACCGTGGAAGAAAGAGAAAAGAAGTATACCAAATGGCATCGTAAAGTTAGCAGTATATTATTCGGTATACCAGTAGAGCGCGTGTTATGTCGTAAATGTATGTTCTTTATAAACAAATTTGCAGGTGTAATGACTAAATCGTGTAATATCGCGGATATGATATGCGCGACGGAATCTTTAGAATTAGGTATGTATCTAACGGACTTGGCGGTGATGACTACAACTAGCAGTTATATTAATCACGATATTCCGGTTCTTGATATGCTAGAAAAATGTAATATAGATGCAATTGCTAGAATCCGTGATATTATCAAGTCTAGCTATGATGTTAAAGTTGCATTAACTAAGCAGGATTTAAGTGAATTGAAGACTATTAACAAGATGCTAGGAGAAGATTATAATAATTCTAAATATATTACTATGAGTCAAATGCTAGGTCATTATATGAGCCACGTGGTGTCTAGTAATTATCTAGAGGTGGATTATGGATATGCTATTACAGTTCATAAATCCCAAGGTAGCACATACGATGACGTCTTTATTGAATATGGCAATTTAACAGCTAATAAAAAAGATTGCGAGAAATATAAACTCTTATATACAGCAATCACTAGAAGCGCACGCAAACTACACATCTATTCGTAGGCAATTAATAATTTTATAAAAATAGTATAAATAGTAAATTTAACAAAAAATGAATATAATTATGTTGTTATTTAAATATTATTAACAAACAATCGATATTACGATGGCTTCTTGTGATCCAACATTTGAAAAAGCAGACCCAAACGCATATCGGCGTCCGCACACCACTGTATATTTGAAGCCCGTTGATCATTCGCAGGAATGGTGTAAGTTTGACGGCACACTAGCGGGTTGTCGAAATGGAAGTAAGTGTCGCTATGCACATCGCAAACCCTGTCATTTCTTTAATACGCCGGGTGGTTGCGTCAAAGGAGCTGGGTGTTTCTTTAAGCATTGCAAGCCTCAATAAGTGGATGGTGCAACCCTATTCGCATTTGCACTAACATACTTTGCACATCTTAACATCACGTGTCGGTATGTGTATTCATTTGTGTAAAAATAGATTTTTTTATCTGACATTTTTTTATTTTTACTATCTTTTTTTTAGTTATAAAAGTCCAATCACCGAAAAAAATTGAATTTTAATTTATCCACGACTTTTTTATTACTTATTACTTATTGCAAATCCCAAACGCTAGAACAAATAATTAAAACAAAAACATTATGGAAACAATCAATGACATCGTGTATAATCTTGCTAAATAT
>Ga0209400_1003709_pt1 | contig 11067 bp, 9 predicted proteins | sample M_130807_EF_Meta_FD_187313 | JGI IMG/M metagenome (GOLD analysis project Ga0209400, IMG submission 187313) | Freshwater microbial communities from Lake Montjoie, Canada to study carbon cycling - M_130807_EF_MetaG (SPAdes) (version 2) | ecosystem: Environmental > Aquatic > Freshwater > Lake... | reverse complement strand
CCATGGTTGCACTGGTCTGAGCGCGGGGTAATTTCCATCTGGCGCAGCAAGGCATTCATTTCTTCCACCGTCAATTTGCGGTTGGCACGCACCGCACCATGGCAAGCCATGGTAGCGAGTAATTCGTTTTGCGCGCGTTGCAACACAGTGCTGGCATCGTGTTGCTGTAATTCCGCTAAAACACTGCGTGCCAATGCAACTGGGTCACCTTTGGAGAGCGTAGTAGGAACAGCACGTACAGCCAGTGTCTTCGCTGTGAGTAAAGAGATTTCAATACCAAGATCTATAAGCACTTGCTCGCTGGCCTGCGCAGTCGCAATCTCTTGCTCTGTTGCTGGAAAAGTGGCAGGAATCAATAGTGGTTGGCTAGAGAGTTGGTGCGCATCGATTTGCAATTTGAGTTGCTCATACACAATCCGCTCGTGCGCTGCGTGCATATCTACTAGGACCAAACCTTGGCTGTTTTCTGCCAAGATATAGACGCCTTGTAACTGGGCAAGCGCCTTACCTAGTGGCCAAGATTCAGATGTGTCTTGATCTGCTGCAGGAGTGAGGTTCTCTGATTTTTGCCAAATTTGCCCTAAGTCTTGAACCTTCCCTCCTTGCAAGGTCATGGGTGCTTGTTGCCAAGTAGGTACTTTCCATGCGGATGCTGCGATGTCATTGGATGGTGCAGAGTCTTGCACCATGGCGGCGTTAGCACGCGGAATAGCCAATGCGTTTTCTACCGCGCGCCTGACAGCTTGGTGCACTTCACGCCCATCGCGAAACCGCAATTCAATTTTGGTGGGATGCACATTCACATCGACGCGCGTGGGGTCCATGTCTAAATACAAAGCATAGACAGGTTGACGGTGTCCATGCAGCACATCTTCATAGGCACTGCGCGCTGCATGCGTGACCACTTTGTCGCGCACAAAGCGACCATTCACATACAAGAACTGGTGGTCTGCACGGGCCCTTGCAGCGTCTGGAATGCCCGCGCGTCCAAAGACATGCAAATTGCCTTGTGTGAATTGCACTGCCACAGAGTTTTTTAAAAAATCGGCGCCAAGAACATCTGCTAGCCTGCGGTCTAATTCTTCATTGCCCGTTTGACCGCGCCATTGCTCAACCAATTTGCCATCGTGCCAAATCTCGAAACCTACTTGGGGACGCGAAAGCGCATGGCGACGCACAGCTTCTACACAATGCGCTAATTCAGTAGCGTCAGTTTTCAAAAATTTACGCCGCGCAGGCGTGCTGTAAAAAAGTTCTTTCACTTCCACTGTGGTGCCCAATGCGCGAGCTGCTGCTTGCAACTCGCCACTGCGGCCATCTAAACGCATGGCATGGTCTTGCTGTGCGGTGCGCGATAGCAAGGACAACTCGGAGACAGAGTGAATAGCCGCTAAAGCCTCACCGCGAAAACCCATGGTTCCAACAGATTCGAGTTCGTTTAAATTCGTGATCTTGCTGGTCGCGTGGCGTTTTAGTGCAATGGGCAGTTCGTCTGCCGGAATACCTGCGCCGTTGTCTTCCACGCTGATCAAGCGCACGCCGCCGCTAAGAAGTCTGACAGTGATATGCGTGGCACCTGCGTCTAAAGCGTTGTCCACCAACTCACGCACAACAGAAGCAGGGCGTTCGACCACTTCGCCAGCGGCAATTTGGCTGATCAATTCATCTGGGAGTTCGCGAATCGCGCGTTGGGGTTGAATGCTAGGGTGCACCTTGGCATTTTAGAGCCTGTGATAATCCGCCACCATGGAACTCATTAACTTCTTTATCGACTTCATTCTCCACATCGACCGCTATTTGGAAAGTTTTGTGCAAGCCAATGGTGTGTGGGTGTATGTATTGTTGTTCGCCATTATTTTTGTGGAAACAGGTTTGGTTGTCATGCCATTCTTGCCTGGCGACTCCTTGTTGTTTGTGGTGGGCGCCATGTGTGGCGTTGGACTCATGGACTATGGCCTCTCAGTGGCTTTGCTGGTGACTGCTGCCATCGCTGGTAACCAAACCAACTACACGATTGGTCACTACTTTGGTCCCAAAGTGTTTGCGTGGGAAAACTCACGGTTTTTCAATCGCCAAGCGTTTGACCAAGCCCATGCTTTTTATGAACGCTATGGCGGTATCACTATCGTGGCAGCTAGGTTTATGCCGTTCTTGAGAACGTTTGCCCCCTTTGTTGCAGGTGTTGCGCAGATGACACGACGTAAGTTCACATTCTTCGACGTTACGGGTGGATTGTTATGGGTCGGAGGCATTGTGTCCGCTGGATATTTCTTTGGAAATATTGAATGGGTCAAATTGAATTTACAAAAAATCATCTGGGCGATGATTTTGATACCAGGTGCCTTAGCGATTTATGGCGCGTGGAAAGGCTCTAGAGCTCCAAAGGCCTGACGCTTGCAACGCTTCCAATTGAAATAGAAGCTAAGTTTAAAAATTAAGTATTGCGATTGCGCGCTAGAGGTGGATTACGCAAGAAGTAGCGCTCAATGCTTCGCATCAGCGCATCAGAGAGTTCATTTTGGTAGCTCTCGCTGTTGAGCCGTGCTTCCTCATCGGGGTTGCTAATAAAAGCTGTCTCAACCAACACACTTGGAATATCTGGCGCCTTTAAAACCGCAAACCCCGCTTGCTCCACTTGCGGTTTGTGAAGTTTTCCGATGCGACGTATTTGCCCCAACATTTCATTACCCAGTTTCAAACTGTCATTGATTTGCGCAGTAGTGCTCATGTCTAGCAGCGCGCGTTGCACGGTGGCGTCTTGCACCTTTAAATTGAGCCCGCCCACTAAGTCTGCGCGGTTCTCTTGTGAAGCCATCCAACGCGCTGCGGCGCTTGTTGCGGCACCTTGGCTCAAAGCAAACACACTGGCTCCGCGGGCCTCTGGTGTCATAAAAGCATCGGCATGGATGCTGACAAACAAATCAGCTTGCACACGCCGTGCTTTTTCTACTCGCAACTGCAAGGGTACAAAAAAATCCGCATCGCGCGTGAGATAAGCGCGCATGGGCAGTGGCCCCATTCTGGTTTTGATCACCGTGTTGTTGATGCGGTCACGCATGCGGTGGGCGATTTGCAGGACCACATCTTTTTCTTTGGTGCCACGAGGACCGATTGCGCCAGGGTCTTCGCCACCATGACCTGGATCTAGTGCGACGATGATGAAACGCTCAGTGTTGTGATTCGATTGCCCTGCAGTAGCTTTTGAGTCTGTTGAAGACGCGGAAACACTTGGTGCAGCGATCATGGGTGATGAAGCATTGGAAGCAGGCGAAGTGACGGTGCTTTGCTGAGGCGCTATAGGTGCACTTTGGGACGCTGAAGGCGTCAGAGGAACCGCCGCCTTATTCATCTGACGCGCTAAGAGTTCACCCAAGGGGTCGGGGTTGGTATGTCGAGCAATCAAAGCCTCTAAAGGATCTGCCACTTTGGTGGGATACAAATCAAGCACCAAGCGGTGTTGGTATTGGGCATTACCAGAAGATCGCACAGGCGGCAAGTTAAAAACCTGAGGCAACACCATTTGGCGTAAATCCAAAACCAAACGAACCGTATTGGCCGTGTATTGCCCAACGCGTACACCGGTGATGAAAGGATCATCCGAACGAACTTTCCCCACCAATTCTTTGAGTGCTGGGTTGAGTTCAATCCCTTCAATGTCTACCGCTAAGCGTGGAGGGTTTGCAATAAAGAGCGGTGTAGTGGTAAGCGCCGCATCGCTTTCAATCGTGACGCGTGTGTAGTCGCTGGCTGGCCATACGCGCACTGCCAATATCGTGGCGCCCCACGCAATGTCTGCTCCGCCCAACATCAAAAGAGCGCTGGTGGTCTGTAGAAATCGTCTACGTGGTTGTGGGTAACTCACGTCTGTCTCTCCAAGCGCGCGATCAACTCAGAGCCCAATGCGGTGTGAGACTTCAAAGCTATATGGCGTTGGTCTTCGTTATCAACACTTATGTGCATAGCAATATCAGGCATTGGCAACACACCGTGGGCATTTGTAGGCCATTCGCAAAGTTTGAGCCCCTCGCTTGCAAATATGTCACGAAAACCAGCGTCCTCCCATTCCTGGGGGTCATTGAAACGGTAAAAATCAAAATGCCAAATATGACCTGTACTCACTTCATAAGGTTCTACCACCGCATAGGTGGGGCTTTTAACGCGACCAGTCACGCCCAAGGCTTGCAACAGATGGCGCACGAAGGTCGTTTTACCAGCACCCAATTCACCGTCTAATGTGATGCAGGCGTTTAATTCTGTTTGCTGGTGAACGAGAGATGCTGCCAATTGCTGGGCAAAGCCCGCAGTAGCTTGTTCGTTAGGCCAGAGCAGTGTTTTTACAATGGTTGAATTATTCAAGGAAGTAGAGTGCCGATCGATCCCACATTGTTACTCGCGCACATCCAAAAAACAGGACATGCACTGGGATTTTCCCAAATTGCGGTGGCCCCTGTCGATTTGTCGTCCGCCGAGCCCGCTTTGCTGTCGTGGCTAGAGAAAAACTTCCACGGTGAGATGGACTATATGGCCCGCCACGGCCTCAAACGCGCCCGTCCTGCAGAGCTGGTTCCTGGTACGGTTAGCGTGATCACCGCACGTATGAACTATCTACCGCGCGACACGCCTGAGGGTTGGCAAGAGGTGGAGTGGGGGCGTTTACACAATCCAACTGAGGCGGTTGTTTCTGTGTATGCCAGAGGGCGCGATTACCACAAGGTGCTGCGCCAACGATTGAGTCGATTGGCACAGGAAATAGAAAACTACCTAGAAGACCAAGAAGGCTCACTACAAACCCGCGCATTCACAGATTCTGCGCCCGTGTTGGAAGCCGAATTAGCCACCCGCAGCGGCCAAGGATGGCGCGGCAAACACAGCTTGGTGCTCAACCGTGAAGCTGGGTCGATGTTTTTCTTGGGCGAGATTTTTTTAAATATTCACTTGCCAGTATCAGAGCCTGTCACAGACCACTGCGGGCAATGCACTGCTTGTATAGATGTGTGCCCTACCCAAGCCATAGTTGCGCCAGGCTTGGTCGATGCTAGACGATGCATCTCTTATCTAACTATTGAGCACGCAGGTTCTATTCCTGAAAAGTTGCGCTCTTTAATAGGTAACCGTATTTATGGCTGTGACGACTGCCAGTTGATATGCCCATGGAACAAATATGCGCAGACATCCAACTTGCCTGACTTTGATACGCGAAATGGTTTGGTGGGGCAACAACTTGTCGATGTTTTGGGATGGACGGAAGAAGAGTTTCTGCGTCGAACAGAGGGGAGTGCGATTAGACGAATTGGGTATTTGCGTTGGTTGCGCAATGTGGCGGTGGCTGCGGGGAATGCGTTGCGGGCAAAGGAAACCAAAGATTCAAAATTAACACCATCAAAAACAAAAGCAGTAACGCCAGAAGTATTGACTGCGCTTTATCAGGCTTTGCAAAGACATGCAAATCATGCAGACGCCATCGTGCGTGAACATGTTCAGTGGGCTTTATCTAGCTAATTCAGATTTTATAGCGGCGCCCAACTCAATCACCGCGAGCGCATAGTAGCTACTCCAGTTATACCGAGTCACCACATAAAAATTCTCTGTACCCACCACATAGCTAGGCGCATCTGTTCCATTAAACAGTTCCACCAACGCAAGATTGCCTATATGTTGTTGCGCATCTGAAGAAAGCACAACACCTTTGTCTCTCATACTGGTGGCACTAAACGACGGCAAGATATCAGGCGCTAGCAATGTGGGTTTATCTAACCTAGCTTCATCAAACTGCACAGGGTAGTGCGTAGGCATTCCTGTTTGCCAACCAAAGGCTTTGAAGTAATTGGCAACAGATCCAATCGCGTCCACTGGGCTTTTGAGTAAATCAATACGTCCATCGCCATCAAAGTCCACCGCAAAGCGCGACCAACTCGACGGCATGAACTGTGGCCAACCCATGGCGCCTGCATAGCTGCCGGTGATGGCGGTCTGTCCTTTGGGTCTGGCATGCACCATTTTTAAAAAATACCCCAGCTCCGATTTAAAAAACGCTTGCCGCTCTTGTGCACGCGGATGCTCTGCTGGGAAATGCAAAGTCAGAGTCGTCAACACATCAAGCACTTTGTAATTGCCCATGTGTTGCCCATAGAAAGTTTCTACGCCAATCACGCCAACTATCAGTTCTGCAGGTACGCCGTAAGCCTCTTGCGCACGGTCCAATGCTTCGCGGTGCAATTGCCAAAATTTCTTACCTGCCTCTATTCGTCTTGGTTCGACAAATCGCGCTTGATAAGCAGCCCAGTTTTTTGGTGATGAAGTGGGTGGAGGCATCACCATTTTTTCAAGTCCTTGCACGCGTCTGGCCAAGTTGAGTTGACGACGCACCCATGCAACGGGTAGTTGTTGTTCTTGTGCAATGTCCTCGGCAAGTTGTGTCATCTCAGCGCGCGGACCAAATGGCGTGGTGCGAACGTGGTGGACAGCATGTTTCTTGCCATGACCAGCAGCTATGGCAACAAAAGAAGTTAAACATGCAAAGAAGGTGACGAGTAAAACTAAGTAACGCATCGGATAACAGTTAAACAGAATAGGGAGTTTCACGCGGTAGAAAATAGAGAAAAAACTAGGCTTGCATGGTAAGCTGAGTTGGATATATTTATCACGCATATGCACAAAACAGGTTATTACACACATCCTGAATGTCGAAGACACGAAATGGGCGCCGGACATCCTGAATGTCCTGAGCGACTAGACGCTATTCAAGAGCGTTTGCTAATAAGTGGGTTAGACATTGGCTTGACCGCCATTGAAGCTCCGGCCGCCTCATTTGACGATTTGGCATTAGCGCACGATGTGGACTACATCGACCACTTGCGTTTAACGTCGCACCGCTTGATCGAAGACCAATCTGCAACAGGCCCTACGTATGCGCATGTAGACCCAGACACTGCGATGAATTCACATACATGGGAAGCGGCTTTGCATTCTGCTGGTGCTGCTATTGCGGCGACCGATGCGGTGATCAACGGCGAATTAGCCAACGCTTTTTGTGCCGTGCGCCCACCAGGACATCACGCCATGCGACGCAAAGCGATGGGATTTTGTTTTTTTAACAATGTGGCGGTGGCTGTGAAGCACTCTATCCATCAACATGGTTTAAAGCGTGTGGCTGTGGTGGACTTCGATGTGCACCATGGCAATGGCACGGAAGACATTCTTGCCAACGATGACCATGTGTTGATGGTGAGTTTTTTTCAGCACCCGTTTTACCCATACTCAGGCACCGAGAAGACAGCGTCGAACATGGTGAACATTCCCGTTCCCGCCTACACATGCGGCATGGATGTGCGTGACTTGGTTGAAAACTACTGGGTTCCGCGGTTAGAAGAGTTCAAGCCCGAGATGATTTTTATCAGCGCCGGCTTTGATGCCCACCGCGAGGACGATATGGGGCAAATGGCTCTGACCGAACAAGACTATGCGTGGATCACCCAGCGTATTTGCGACATCGCCAAGCGCCACGCCAAGGGCCGCATTGTGTCGTGCTTAGAAGGCGGTTATGCCCTGAGTGCATTAGGCAGAAGCGTAGAAGCGCATTTGCGCGTCTTAGCGGATTTGTAGAACCATGACTGCACTGCAAGAGATTTTTGTAGATTTCCAAAACCCATCCATGCCGATGGAGTTAACAGTTTTGGCCGCGTCATTGGCTTTGGCTTGGCTGTTTGCTTGGGCGCTTGGGCGGGGCACTACACGCGACTCCATCTTGTTTGGCCGACGCGTGCTCGACGGTTTGCTGTTTCCTTTATTGGCTTTGGTTTTTACGCTGGCTTGCAAAACTATTTTGGTGAAGTTCCAAAGTGTTGCGCTGCTTAAATTGGCGGTGCCGGTGTTGTTGGCCTTGGCGGTGATTCGCCTGATCGCCCGTGTTTTAACCTCGGTATTTCCTGAGTCGCAAGGGGCGCGGTTAGTAGAGCGCGCAGTCTCTTGGCTGGCGTGGGCTTTTGCAGTGATGTGGATGACCGGTTTGCTGCAACCGGTGCGAGAAGAGTTGGACGCCATCGAGTTGTCTGTCGGTAAATCGCATGTGTCTTTGTTGCATGTTTTGGAGGTCATTCTTAATTCCAGTTTTGTGTTGGTGTTGACCTTGTGGTTGTCTGCTTTCTTAGAGTCCAAAGTGCTGAGCCGAGCCTTGACGGACTTGTCTATGCGCAAAGTTGCGTCGAACGCCATGCGCGCCTTCTTGTTGTTGATCGGCATGCTGGTGGCTTTGTCGGTCTCTGGCGTCGACCTCACTGCGCTGTCGGTACTCGGTGGTGCCTTAGGCGTGGGGCTGGGCTTTGGTTTGCAAAAGTTAGCGGCTAACTATGTCAGTGGCTTTGTGATTTTGTTAGAGCGCTCGTTGCGTATTGGCGACTATGTGCGGGTAGATGGTTTTGAAGGCTGGGTCACAGACATCAAGACGCGCTATACCTTGGTGCGGTCTATGAGTGGCGTCGAATCAGTCATTCCTAACGAGTTGTTGATCATGCAACGGGTTGAAAATCTGTCGCTCGAATCTAGCCACTTGTTACAAAACTGTATGTTTTGGGTAGGACTGCACAGCAATGTGGAGGAAGTTCAAAAACTATTGGTCCAAGCTGCCATGTCGGCCGATTTGGTCATTGCAGACCCCCCGCCACTGGCCTTGTTGGCGGAGGTGGCGCCCCAAGGATTGAGGTTCCAACTGAATTTTTGGATGGATGATCCCACCCATGGGCAGGGCTTGGTCAAGTCGAACGTGAATGTTGCGGCGCTGGAGGCTTTGAGAAAAGCGGGCGTTCTCATGGGGCCAGCGCCTCACGAGGTGCAACTTATCAATAGTGCTGAAAAATAAAGGGCGCGTGCCTCAGGGCATATGCAGATCAAGCACTTAAAAAAGCACGACCGTGCTAAAGTTTGGGGTTTAGATATTAGAATGTGACGTTTACGTAAACGTCAATCAGTTTTCATTATTTTTTGGAGTTCTCACCATGAAAGTTTTGGTCGCAGTCAAGCGCGTTGTCGACTACAACGTGAAGGTTCGCGTGAAGTCGGACAACACCGGAGTCGACATTGCCAACGTCAAGATGAGCATGAACCCGTTTGACGAGATTGCAGTGGAAGAAGCTGTTCGCCTGAGAGAAAAAGGCGTGGTCACCGAGGTGATCGCCGTCTCTTGTGGTGTGACCCAATGCCAAGAAACTTTGCGCACCGCCATGGCGATTGGCGCTGACCGTGGCATCTTGGTCGAGACGACCGAAGAACTCCAACCATTGGCCGTAGCCAAGTTACTTAAAGCCTTGGTCGATAAAGAACAACCCGGCTTGGTGATTCTGGGCAAACAAGCTATCGATGACGACTGCAACCAAACCGGTCAAATGTTGGCTGCCTTGGCCGACATGCCCCAAGCTACGTTTGCATCGAAAGTGGAAGTGGCAGACGGCAAAGCCAGCGTGACCCGTGAAGTCGACGGTGGTTTAGAGACGCTCTCTATTAGTCTGCCCGCTGTAATCACTACAGACCTTCGCCTAAACGAACCACGCTACGTCACCTTGCCCAACATCATGAAGGCCAAGAAAAAGCAACTTGATATCTTCAAGCCAGAAGACCTCGGTGTGAATGTCGCCCCCCGTATCAAGACCTTGAAAGTCAGCGAGCCGCCCAAGCGCAGCGCCGGCATCAAAGTGCCCGATGTGGCCACTTTGGTCGACAAACTCAAGAACGTGGCCAAGGTCATCTAACTAGAACAGATCAGGAGAACAACAACATGTCATCCCTCGTTATTGCCGAACACGACAACGCGTCGATCAAGCCCTCAACCCTCAACACCGTCACAGCCGCTCTGGCCATGGGCGGTGACGTCCATGTGCTGGTCGCTGGACACAACGCAGCTCGCGCCGCTGCCGCTGCCGCCCAAATTGCAGGCGTGAGTAAAGTGATCCACGCAGACGGTGCTGACCTCTCACATGGCTTGGCTGAAAACTTAGCCGCGCAAATTTTGGGGCTGGCCAGCAGTTATTCCCACATCGTGTTCCCAGCTACCGCTAGCGGCAAAAATATTGCCCCCCGTGTTGCAGCCAAATTAGATGTGGGCCAGATCAGCGATATCACCAAGGTTGAAAGCCCAGATACCTTTGAGCGACCTATCTATGCTGGCAACGCGATTGCAACCGTGCAATCTACAGATGCCATCAAGGTCATCACGGTTCGCACTACAGGTTTTGATGCTGCTGCTGTAACTGCTGGATCAGCCCCTATCGAGATCTTGGCTGCTGCAGCCGACTCAGGCAAAAGTAAATTCATGGGAAGCGAAATCGCCAAAAGCGATCGCCCTGAATTGACTGCAGCCAGGATCATCGTCTCTGGCGGTCGTGCCTTGGGTAGCGCAGAGAAATTCACTGAAGTCATTACGCCCTTGGCGGACAAGCTGGGTGCTGCACTAGGCGCAAGCCGCGCGGCAGTCGATGCGGGCTATGCGCCCAATGATTGGCAAGTTGGACAAACCGGCAAGATCGTCGCGCCTCAGTTGTATGTAGCATGTGGCATCAGCGGCGCCATCCAACACTTGGCGGGTATGAAAGACAGCAAGGTGATAGTGGCGATCAATAAAGACCCAGAGGCGCCTATCTTCTCGGTGGCGGACTTTGGTCTCGAGGCTGACTTGTTTGTGGCTGTACCTGAACTTGTTGCCGCTTTGTAAATATTCCAAGTCCCACGAATCTTCTTCCATTCTTTTTGCTTAGCGCTTTCGCGGTTCAATTTAGGAGCACGCCATGTCGTACATCTCACCCGTCAAAGATATGTTGTTCAATATGGCCCATCTCGGTGGCCTAGAGCAAATTGCACAAATGCCTGCGTTCGAAGACGCGGGTCTAGAAACCGCCCAAGCGGTGCTCGAAGAATGCGCCAAACTCAACGAGACTGTTTTGGTGCCTTTGAACTGGGAAGGCGATAAAAATCCGTCTTACTTCAAAGACGGCCATGTACACACAACGCCTGGTTTCAAAGAGGCCTATGTCCAATACAGAGAAGGCGGATGGCAAGGCTTGCAACACCCGACAGCTTTTG
>Ga0209400_1003708_pt1 | contig 11068 bp, 12 predicted proteins | sample M_130807_EF_Meta_FD_187313 | JGI IMG/M metagenome (GOLD analysis project Ga0209400, IMG submission 187313) | Freshwater microbial communities from Lake Montjoie, Canada to study carbon cycling - M_130807_EF_MetaG (SPAdes) (version 2) | ecosystem: Environmental > Aquatic > Freshwater > Lake... | reverse complement strand
CTCTTCTGCTATTTTTCGACTCATTGGCATTCCTTTCTTTTGCCAGTGTCATCCTTTTTGAGTCAACGACCTTCTCCAGCCCCTCCTTGCCAACCCTCTCCGGTGTCAAAACTTTTGAGGCAACACGTGAGGCGAAATCCGCGAAAAACGGGTCTTGACTTCACATCGCAGGGTGGGACGATTTGCAGGGTCTCCCATCCACCACGCATCGCATGAACAATCCTCAGCAACCGGTCACCTTCTCACCTCAGTAGCAGCAGTTCGCCTTCAAGATCCGCAAGGAGGTCGAGCAGTCGGTGCAGGCCTTGCAACAAGGAAGACTGGACGAAGCCATCAACGGCCTGCAAACCACCCTGAACAGTCACAAACCGGATGTTCCGGGGTATGATCTGGTCACGCACAACCTGCTGGTGGCATGCAAAAGGAAAATCGAACAGTTGCTGGCCGCAGGCGACCATGGGGGCACGTCGCCCTACATCAATCTCGTGCTGTCATTGCAGCCGCGCGGTCAACTGGCGAACGACCGCGATTTTCGCAACGCCTTTGCCGACAGCCTGCACGGGTTGGGCATCGGTTACGCGGACCATTTTCTCTTCGAAGCGGCCTCGCTCTGCTTTCGCAAGGCGATTGCGATCAATCCCTGCCCCACCTATCACAACGATCTCTCGTTCGCGCTTTCGGCCATTGGTTTGCCGGGAAAACTGACCGACTACGCCCCGGCCATGGAGCCGAAACAGCTGGGCCAGCACATGTTCATTTCATGCATGCCGAAAAGCGGATCGACGTTTCTGAAAAATGTCATTTGCAAGGTTACCGGCTACAAGGACTGCTTCTTTTTTCATGCCCACGGTCAGAACGAACATGACCTTTATCTGCCGACGGTGCTGAAATTTTCGATGAAAAACACGGTCACCCAGCAACACAGCCGGGCTTCCCACGCCAACATCCAGATGATGCAGGCGTTCGACATCAAACCCGTCGTGCTGGTGCGCAATGTTTTCGACGTGGTGATCAGCCAGTTGGACTTTTACAAGGGGCCCGCTCGAATCAACACGTATCATCAGGGCGGATTTGAAAACCTGGACGACGAACAAAAGATCGACCTGATCATTGATAATTTCGTGCCGTGGCATCTCCAGTTCCACGCCTCGTGGCTGGATGCGGAAGCCCGGCAGCGCTTGCCGATCTTTTGGCTCACATACGAAACGTTGATCGCCGACAAACCACTTGCGGTTGAAAAAGTGCTCGAGTTTTACGGCTTGAAATACAGCCGGGAAGTCATCGCGAAAACCATCGAAGCCGTGGAGGGCGACTCGCGCAAAAACCTTTTCAACAAAGGTGTTTCCGGTCGAGGCAAGACCGGGTTGAGCGAAGCGCAGAAAGAGCGTATCCGATCGCTGACACGCCACTACCCGTCCGTGGATTTCAGCGCGATCGGTTTGTAGGTCCGCTCAGCGGGGAAATGTTTTTGCGCCGCGTCAACGGAATCAGTACTGTGGTCGCGGGTGATTCCTTCTTGTCAACGACGGCCTTTTCCGCTTGGCTGCTTGCGTGGATGCGAGACTGCAAGAACTGATTTCCGGAGCTTTTGCCACCGGGGCCACGGATGTGTTCTTGATGGAAGGCGAAGCGCCGCGTTTGCGGATCAACGGCACCATGGTCGAAGTCGACCAGGCCCCTGCCGCTCATGAAACGTTGCGGCAATTGTGGCTGGAATGTCGCGCCGACCCCGATGCCGACCTGGATCACGATGCCAGCCTCGAAGTCCACGGCTGCGGGCGGCTCCGCGTGAATTTTTTCAAATCGCTCGGCCGTCTGGCGCTGGCGATCCGACCGATCCGCCGGGAGGTTCCCGGCTTCGCCGAACTCATGCTGCCCGAAAGCCTGCTGTCATCGTGGATGGCCTATCGCTCGGGCCTGATTCTGGTCACCGGCCCCACGGGATCGGGCAAGTCCACCACCCTCGCCGCCTGCCTGCAATGGGCGAACCTCCATCAAAGCCGCCACATTGTCACCATCGAGGATCCGATCGAATATCTGTTCGCGAACGAGCGGAGTTTTTTTTCCCAGCGCGAGGTCAGGCGCGACACCGCGGATTTCAGCTCCGCCCTGCGCGCCGCTTTGAGGCAGAGCCCGGACATCATCCTCGTCGGTGAAATCCGCGACCCGGAAACGGCGGCGATCGCCCTGCGCGCGGCGGAAACCGGCCATTTGGTGCTCTCCACCTTGCACAGCTCGGGCGTAGCCGACACCCTGGAGCGCCTGGCGCACATCCTCGATGCGAACTCGCAAAACACCGGCACGGCGGAAATGCTCTCCCAGCAACTGATCGGCATCATTTCACAGCAGTTGTTGCCCACTCTGCAGGGATCGCAGATGCCGGTATTGGAATTCATGCAAAACGAAGGCGCCAGCCGACCCTGGATCGCCGCCCGACGCCACGCGGAAATCCATGATCACATCACCCGCACCGGCGATGGAGTGTCGGCAAAATCATTCCTGCAATCGCTCGTCGCCGCGGTGAACGACGGCATGATCGACCCCTCTCTCGCCCGCTCCGCCGCCGGACGACCGCAGGATTTCGATCGCGCGATGCGCGGCATTGTTTGATTCCATCGCAACACCCTCATGAACGAAACCAGAGACATCGTCAGTTATCTTGCGCAGACCGTTCAGCTCGGCGGATCGGATTTGCACCTTTCCGCAGGTGCACCTCCCGCCGCGCGGGTGGGCGAGCAACTCACGCCCCTGGAGGATTTTCTGCTCGATAAGGAATCGGTGGAAAATCTGATCCAACAAACCCTCTCGGAATCGCAACGCGCCGTGCTGGAGGAAACCTGGGAGCTTGACTACGCCGTGCATGTCGATCAGGTCGGTCGCTTTCGCGGCAATGTGCACATGGTCCGCGGCCACAGCGAAGCCGCATTCCGCTATGTTCCGCAGCAAATCCCGGATCTCGCACAACTGGGGCATTACCTCAGCACGGAAAATTTCTGCCAGTTGCGCCGCGGCCTGGTGCTGGTCACCGGTGTCACCGGCTCGGGAAAAACCACCACGCTCGCCGCCATGGTGCAGCGGATCTCGGAAATCCGCTCGGGCGTGATCATCACCATCGAGGACCCGGTGGAGTTTTTGTTCTCTCACAAAAGCTGCCTGGTCAAACAACGCGAACTCGGCACCGATACCAAATCATTCCCCGTCGCCCTGCGCCAGGCGATGCGCCAGGACCCGGATGTGATCGTGGTTTCGGAATTGCGCGACCTCGAAACCATCCGCGTCGCGCTGACCGCTGCGGAAACCGGACATCTCGTGCTGGCCACGCTGCACACGCTCGACGCACCGCAGACGATCGATCGCATCGTCGATGTCTTTCCTGCGGACCAGCAGCAACAGGTCGTCACCCAGCTTTCCGGGGTGCTGCAGGGGATCGTTTCGCAGCGACTGATCAGCCGGGCCGATGGCCGGGGCCGCGTGCTGGCTTCGGAGGTTCTTTGCGCCAGCCATGCCTTGCGCACCTGCATCCGCGAACGCAAGATCGAACAAATCGTCGGACTCATGGAAATCGGCTACCGGGAAGGAAACCGCACCATCGACCACTCGATCGTCGATCTGCTGCTGGCCGGAACCATTTCCCCCGATGAGGCGTTCTATCACTGCCGCGACCGCAAGGTTCTGGAAAGCGCGCTCAACACCGCGGCAAAAGCGGCGAAACAACCGTAAATTTCATGTCCGACGAACAATCCGTGATCAATGCGATCGGCAAAGAAGGCATCAACCGCATGGTGGAGGGCTTTTATCGACGTGTGAAAACCGACGACCTGCTCGCGCCGATGTATCCGCACGACGACTGGGAGGGCTCCGAATCGCGACTGCGCGATTTTCTCCTGTTCCGCCTCGCCGGGGATCCCAAGTACATCCTGGAGCGGGGCCACCCGCGCCTGCGGATGAGGCACATGCCCTTTCGCATCGGCATGGCCGAGCGCGACCGCTGGCTGGCCTTGATGGGTGCGGCCATGGACGAAGCAGAGGTCGAAGGAGCCGCGCGGGAATTTCTGGATGCCTTGTTTCTGCAAATCGCCGATTTCATGAGGAACCAGCCCGAGGCGATGCCCTAGCTTCAACAGCAAGGCATCAGTCTTGTTGCCACTGTCCATGGGCCAAAGGCCCCAGACATGCCGGCCCGGGGCATGCCCTGGGTATGCAGTCGCACATCATCTCTGAAATCCTTGACCCGCGACACCCGCGTTCCAACCCGCGATACCGACGTTCCAACCCGCGATACCGACGTTCTAACCCGCGACACCGTCGTTCCAACCCGCGCAACCGGCGTTCCAACCCGCGCAACCGGCGTTCCAACCCGCGCAACCGGCGTTCCAAACCGCGAAACCGGCGTTCCAACCCACGACACCGGCGTTCCGACCCGCAATGCCGGAGTACAAACCCACGACACCGGACTTCGGAACCCCACCCCCCCACTTCGGAAGGGGGGGGTGAGATGTTTTCAGTGCGTGGGCGGCGGCGTGGCGGGGGCGGAGGATTGGGTGAAGCGCTCGCCCAACTCACTGGCGAGGACGTTGGCACCCGGCACGCTGACCTTTGAGGCGGCTTTGAGGGAATTGTAGAGGGTCAATGCCGTGACGAAGGCTTCGGAGCCGGCGGCCATTTTCGTATCCGCGACTTTTTCACTCAGGGCGGCGAGCTGCATCTCGATGCCTTGCAGGCCCACGGCGAGGTCGTAATCTTTCCGCATGGCGGCAAGGTCCACGTAGGGAGGGATGAATTGCGGGTTGTTGGCGGCGATTTCCAGCGCTTTGGAAACGAAGGTCTGGGTGTTGTTGCCCATTTTCGGCAGCACCTGCCGCTCCTGCGGGGTGAGGTTCACCAGAAATGCAAGGTTTTGCTCGATTGTGGCGATGGCGGCGAAGACCGCGCTGCGCTGGGCTTCGGTGATTGAGGCGTCGATGTTGGTATATGGCATAGTGTTTTTTTGGTTGGATGGTTCGGCATCGGGAGACAATTCATCATTGGATAGATTGTCCGACGCACATTTTGACACTGGCAAATTTTCCCCCTCCCGGCAATCCAGATCTTGCGCACAGCCCGGAAAAAAATGGCCACCTCCGGATGGAAGCAGATTTTCAGCGACTCGCTGTTATCCGATCCAGACTCTCATCATACCTGCGTTGCATGCAAAAACCCCACCAATCTCAAAATCATAAAAATCCTGTCGATTTTCGAACTTCGAATTCAATACGTTTTTGCACTTGTTCCGACACTTTGACTTTGAATCTTGACGCGTCGGAACCGAAAGCATAATGGCTTGGTATTGCAGCAGAGAGTCATGTCTATTAACTCGCGAAAAAAAGAACAATTGGCCCATAGAGCCTTCTCAAGGTTTCCTTGGTTCAAGGTTCTTGCCGGTCTGGGTGGTGTTGCCATCGCGCTCGTTTGCTTTGCTCCATTTTCCTCACCCCGGCAGCAAGGCATTGAGGTAACCGTCGAAAAGAATGAACTCTCGTTGCCGTCCATCCTGCAGATGAACTCGCAACAACTGGACGATGTTGATATTGGGCTGCGCAACATGCTCTGCGCGCAAGGATTGCCAGGTTCCGAGCAAATGAACGTTGATGCATGCATGAAGAAACTCGATTCCATGGCACTGCGGGCAAAGGTGGAAACCGATAGAAGTTTTCATCGTTTTTTTGAAAATCCAGCAGAGTTCCATCATTCTCAGGGCTATTTCCGCATGCTCATGCTGGTTACCGTGTTGCAGCAGGACTTTGGTGCTGTTTATAATCCGGAACGCGTCACTCCTGTCGGAGTGTTCGAACCCAATGCGCGATTCTTCGCTGATTCTCGCGATGTATTTGTCCATGGACTGCTTGGGGAAGGAAGAGGCGGCACCTGTGCATCCTTGCCGATTTTGACTCTCGCCGTTGGCAGGAGGCTGAACTATCCGCTGGCTCTTGTCAGTGCGCAGAATCATCTCTTTGTGCGTTGGAATGATGAGCGAGAGATGCGCAATTTTGAAGTTTCTTGCATTGGTCTTAATACCTATCCAGATGACCACTATCGGAAGTGGCCTTACCCCATGACGGAAACGGAAGAAAAAGAGAATCACTTTCTCCGCAGCATGAGTGCCGCAGAGGAAATGGCCGTATTTTTGTCGATTCGCGGTGCCTGTCTCATGGCAGCAAACCGCTGCAAAGAATCGCTCGGGGCCTATCGTGCTGCTCGCGATATGGCACCCCACATCCGCCTCTATCATCTTATCCTTGCCCAGGCCGAACGCGAAGCAAATTTGCGCCTCTTTGGCACACCTGCAGGCATGCCGCCTGACCCGACACTGCGCGATGAAACACCCGAGATTGCTTGGATTCTCTACAATCAAAATCAACGCGCACGTGGAGCAAATTCAGCGATGATACCTGGCATTTCCACCCCCACAACAGCGGTTCCTGTGCCTTTCCAAAAGACGACACTTCCAGGTCAACCCATGCACGATAGTAATATACTGGACCAAACTTCTCCTTCGCTACAATCAAATTCCACTAGTCAACCACGCAATCAATGACACAGATGAAACAACATATCCTGACTTTGCCTTTGTTACTTATATGGCTGCTCAGCAGCATCGCCTCTGCGCACTATGACCCCACGCTCGGTCGCTGGCTCAACCGCGATCCCATCGCCGAGGATGGTGGGGTGAATTTGTATGGATTTGTGGGGAATGATGGGGTGGGTAAATGGGATATTCTAGGATTAGACTTCATTGCAGTTGGCTCTTGTAATGCATTAGGAAAATATGCTCCACCAGGAGCTGGTCATTTAATGCTTACTTATTGGAAGGATTCAAAATTATGCTTGCGAGTAGGTGATTATAAGTATGGAAATTCCAGCCAAGATCCAACGAATTGGCTTAGGGATGGTCTCTCTGGTTTGTCATTTTACAAGGTGACTAATGATGCTACAACTGGAAATGCAAATGATGACGTGATTCAGCTTGGTTTTAGCTCAGACTGGGAATTGAAATATACAAGAACTTTGGTGTTTCTTACTTGGATAGAGGTAGATAATCCTCGAATCAGTCAGATTAACACATCTCCTACTGACAGTGCGGCTGATCAATACAAAATAATCTATGCTGATACTCCTACTACAAAAGATGCTGCTATGAAATGGGCCACAATTCAAGCAGCAGCAGCCTCATACGCCTATGCTGAGCATAAACCGTTTGTGACGGGTACCGTTGCTAAGAACTGGCCAAATTCCCATTATGGTCATCTTGTGGGGGACGGGAATTACAACAATAGCAATACTTTTGCTCACGCTATGGCGGCTTCTATTGGAGCGACAATTCCTCTATATGGATGGGGTATGCGATCTCATCCAGGTAATATTATCCCTGTTCCAGTTACTGACACAAGGCCAGCACCTAAATATAAATAATTGTGAATAAATTTCTCAAATTCTTCTTTCCTGCAGCAGGCATTTTAGCAATTGCCTTGATTATTGAATCCTATACATCCTCTGACCTTGTTTCCCATGGCTCTGTCAAACTGACATCATTAGGAACTAGTAGTCTCGCGCTGAAAATATCAAAAAGTTATACTCAACCCTATCGGCTGCAATTCCAATCTCCAGGCATCATCGAGTTAGACAAAATGTCCGAAAAGGACGACTTAGAAGTTTTTCTAGAAAATAATGACGAATTACCCTTGATTATTTACCTGAATTCAAAAAATGCAGATATCACAATTGCCCCAAATAATTCTGAAAGAATTTTCACAGGGACATTCAAAGGACTCTTGTTGGCGGGGAATAGCGAATGTGAAAACTTTACGATTCGTTCATCCAATGATCGGATCGTCCATGCCACTCTCAAATTTATTAGATTGACAGGTAACGATCCATTGACTATTGAGATCCGCTCTTGGCGCATACATTATGGACTGTGAGCCTGAACACAATAAGTGACCACAATAAGTGACCACAATAAGTGACCACAATAAGTGACCACAATAAGTGACCACAATAAGTGACCACAATAAGTGACATTAAAAGGAAGCCGATAACGGCATCAAAGTCAGTGATCTATGCCGCCAACACGGTATTAGTCAGACGACCTACTACAACTGGAAGAGCAAATACGGCGGCCTCAGCGTCTCCGAACTCAAACGCATCAAAGAACTCGAAGCGGAACACTCCAAGCTCAAACGCATGTATGCCGATCTAGCCATGGAAAACGACGCACTCAAGGAACTGATCGAAAAAAAGGATCTACCTAAGGATAGTGAGGGGGAAGGCACTTTTTGAATATGAACACCCTGCAAAAATTATCGACGTTTGCTTTGATTTTACTCAGCACTCTCGCGGCAAATCCGATCAAAAAGGAGAATGTTGTGTATCGCATCAAAGGCCAAGAGGGAAATGAAGAGTTGATCATCTCTACGGACTATCTCCCCCTTGGGAAAGCGGAAGATGGACTTACGGTAATCATTTCAGACAATAAGGGCAACTCATCAGGCACCGTAAATTGCGGATATCTACTGGAGGAGATTTTCAGACAAACACTCGAAAAATACCTTGAAGAATCGAAGAAAAACGAAAAAAAATCCATATCTGTCAAAGGAAAACATCCTGATCGTTTTTCCATTTTAATTGATGATGGGCAGGTGACTTTTGGCAGTTCCTATGAAGGCAAGGAATTCGCCTACAAAGTAAGCTGCAGCCTGGAATCGGCAAAAAAGCTAATGGAGAAAATCCGCGCGTTCCGGGGCAATGCCGATCTGCACTTGCCGGAAGGGTCCTTTGAAACATTCAAAAAGGAGATCGAATTGAAGACTGTAATGACCAATAAACCAGCACCAAAATCAGACGCGAATGAAGTTCCCATGGATTGAAGATGTAGCTGGTGGGGACAATGTCATCAGATTGAACCCCAAAAAACTTTTGCGTGCGCAAAGAGTTAAAATGCAAATTTTTCAAATGAATATTTCCCAACAAGACCGGAATCAATGAAACAACAAATCCTGACTTTGCCTTTGTTACTTGTCTGGCTGCTCACCAGCATCGCCTCTGCGCACTATGACCCCACGCTCGGTCGCTGGCTCAACCGCGATCCGATTGCGGAAAGCGGTGGCGTGAATTTATATGGGTTTACGGCTAATGCTCCTACGGGGTCAGTTGATACGGATGGAAGAGCCGTCGTCATGTTGGATGGAGGGCAGTTCGTTTCCACTACCGTCATTCCTGAATACTCCGGTACTATTGTCATTGTCTCGGGCTATGACCCGTTCGGTGGAGCGACCGTCAACCCGTCCTCCGGAGTCGCAAGGGAATTTGTGGACTCCCTCAACGGGAGAACCTGCTGCAAAGGATTTCAAGTCACCTTGAAGGTGAAGTGGGATGCCACCCAAGAGCAAATTCGGCAGGAGTTGGAGACGGCGAAGGCTTCCCACCCCAATTCCCAAGTTTTGTGGGTGGCTTTTGGCCAGGGTGGTGGCAGTAACTTTACAATGGAAAAGACCGGACGTAATACTCGAGCCCAGGATCGAGACGATTACAACCAGAGGCCAGGGTTATCACCAGGATCAGGGGAGATACCAGTTTCCGAGGAGAACCGCCCCGGGAAACCACAGTTGATCCATAGCCCCGACGATGTCGCGGGCATCTCCGAGATGATTCGCAAGCGCGGGGTGGATATCCGCCCTTCCGACTACGCGGGACGATTTCTGTGTGATTCGACGCTGTATGAGTTGTTGTCCCTGATGGAGGAGGGAAAACTTGATTCTGGTAAATTTTTCCATGTGCCCATAGACGGGGTTTCTAAAGCTGAACAAAAGAAATTTGCGGATGCACTTCTTGATGCCATCTTCCCCTTTGACTGGAATGCGCCGATTGTCTCACCGCCTTGATCCACTCCTATGAAACTCAGCCGCTTGTTGAAAAGTAGCCTAACGCATTGGATGGCGATTCTATATCTTCTCTATGGCAACACTGCCAGCGGTGAAGACAGGGAGATCCGCATCCGCCCCCACAATCCCCAGTTCGGCTTCGTTGCTGTCAATGATGATCCTTATATCATGGTCATGGAACGGCACGGCGGACTAAAGCCAAGACCAGCGGAATTCACGGTGTTCGAGATCGTTGAGAAAGGGCATCGCCTGCGCAAGCTCTCAGCCACAGTGGGTCGCAATCCCAACACACCGCTGGGTGTTGTTAGCATGGGGCGTGGGCGTTTTCTTGTGACTTTCGACGAATGGGAGGGCAAGGGCATTACCGACAATTGCTTGGTGATCTATGACTTTGCCCGCAAAACTACGGTGGCAATGCGCCTGGAGGACTTTGTTCCCGCAGTCGTTCGTGCAAAGCTTATGGGTGCTGTTTATATGTCGGGTTTTACATGGCAGGGAAACCCCGTTGTCGATTACCAAAACCTCATCATTTACGCTTCATCGCCGGCGGACTGCAAAGATTTGGGTGTGCCCTTTGTCGTGATTGATGTCCGCAGCCAGACAGTAGAGGTGCGTCCAGTCCCCGCAGCCCTTCCTCCTGCAGCGGGCAAACTAGAGAAACAGCTTCAGAGACCGTTTTGGGACTGGTCGATGGGCGGTCAGCCTGACCCGGACATACTTACGAAATTCGCCTATCCGACGTATCTGAAAATGAGTTTCCGAAAGGAGTCCATGTCCAAGGAGTTCAAGGATAGTATCGAGTTTGACGAGAGTGCCTGTTACGAACTTGATCCGGCTAGCGGAGACTACATTCGCTGCGCATTGGAAAAATGGATTCGTAGACCCGATGCCAATAAATTGCCGACCGACAAGAAGTGATGAAACGGCTGCAGCCCGAACGCATTTTCTGAACAAAAACTAGGTATTATGAAACAGTTTTTATTAGCAATAATTTTCACAATGGGTGCCAACTTTTTCATGGGCTTCCGATCCATTTTTGAACACATTTGAACATCCGGGCGCTTATTTCCCGTCGCCAGTTTCCGATACGCGCGCAGTTCCAACTTACGATCCTCATTGGTAATGAAACCGCGGACCTACATCGCTCTTGT
>Ga0209400_1003706_pt1 | contig 11070 bp, 10 predicted proteins | sample M_130807_EF_Meta_FD_187313 | JGI IMG/M metagenome (GOLD analysis project Ga0209400, IMG submission 187313) | Freshwater microbial communities from Lake Montjoie, Canada to study carbon cycling - M_130807_EF_MetaG (SPAdes) (version 2) | ecosystem: Environmental > Aquatic > Freshwater > Lake... | reverse complement strand
CGTCATCAACCGAGCGGGCGCGAGAATAGGACGTGTGCCGCACGATGCAAGGACAATCGCCACCGAAACGCAGATTGTGTGCATTGCGCGCTCGGCGCGGGCCGATCGGCGCTTCGGATCGTCACGCGCGCGCCAACGACCACAACGGATGGTGGCCTGTGCGCCCGCAACCACAACGCACCTGCCGGCCACCGTCGGCGGCGCCGTCACGGTGGTGGCGTCACGTCGCGCGCAAGCCGGAAACCGGCGGTCTTGCGCCTGTACTCCGGAATCCGAGCCAACCGCGAGGCGCTGCGGCAGCTGTGCGGGTAGTTGCCCCACGACCCGCCCCGAAGCACCGTGGGGATCCTCCGGTCACCGAGGCGCGCAGTGCGCGAGGATGCCGCACTGCACCATTCCCACACATTGCCGTGCATCTCGTGGAATCCCCATCGGTTCGGGGGCATGCTTCCCGCTGGCACGGCCGCGTTTCGGCTGACACCGACTTCCGGAGTGCGTTCGTTCCGCCTGACCTTGCAATTCATCTGCATTGCATCGATCATTGCGGCATGGCTGAATGGCGTGGTCGATCCCGCTCGGCACGCGTTCTCCCATTCCGCCTCGTGCGGCAAGCGGAACCCTGGCCCGCATCGCTTGGCGAACTCCAGGCACTCCCATGCCGACACGTTGTTCACCGGATGCCCCGGCGCGGGCGACACGCTGGGGTCTGACCCCATGATGCGCGCCCATGCCTCCTGCGTGACCGTGCATTCAGCGAGGTAGTAGGGCTCCTTGATCGTCACGGCAAGGATGGTTTCGTCAGGTTGGTGTCCATACTCCGAGATCGTCGACCCGATCACCAGCGAGTCCGGCGCGCAGAGCAGCATCACGATGCCCGTCTTCTGGTCCCGCACGCGCCATGGGAGCCCGATGGCCGCGATACGCTTCATGGCGGCAAGCTGCATCGTGCCGTCGAGCGGCGGCTGTTCCTTGAGCACCTTGCAGTCCCATCGGCCGTTTCCATTGATGGTCATGTCGCCGCCCCCGTTCGTGCGGCACCCAGCCACTCGCGGACATCTGCGCGGAAGTTCGCGCGCACCGCCTCGAGTGCGTTCGCGCTCAGTTTCGTTGCCCGGGCGCGGCGGTTCGCGATTTCCTGATCGAGTCGTCCGAGCTCCGCGCGCAGTTGCTCGATGTCCGGCGCCGTGCCATCGGGCGCGGACCGCTTGGCGGGCGCATGGGACTCTTCGACGCTGGCGCGAACCTCCGTGGCCCATCCCGCGAGCCGATTTAACTCCGGGATGCTCCTCATCGCGACGCTCGGTGCGTCGTCATTCCCGCGCCATCCCTGTTCCTCCATTCCCCCCTTGAGCCCCGTGATGATGATGTTGCGCGGGATTTCGGCGAACAAACTCTCCGTTGCAGAGAAGGGCTCGCCGTTCAGGCTGGTCGCCAGGAACGCATCGAGTGCGTTGGTGATCCCGCGTTCTTCCAGTTTCCGGAGAAGTCGGGAATATTCCGTTCCCGCGCCCTCCGGTTCAAGCGGAATTCGCTCCATCGCAGCGTCGACGCGCAGGACTTGCTGGCGCCATTCGATGCGCCGCGCCAGGCTGCGGCCGTCCGGCAACGAAGGCGAAGGACCGCGTGCGGAGTCGGCGTCCGTCGGATGCTCGGCATTCGCATCGCGCGCTCCTTCACGCGCGGCGGATGCACCGTCCGCGTGGTCCCGGATCGCACCTTGTGCGGGCGCAACGTACTCGTCAACCTCGCGTTCGAACTGTTGCAATGCGTTCCTGAGCCGCCTGCCTTGCCGCCATCGTGCGGACCAGGCCGGCCTCCGGAACACCAGCATGCCGGCGAGTACCGCGATCGGTGCGCAGGCGATCCATGCCCCGGAGCCATTGTCCCACGGGATCCTCGGCCCCAGCAGCATGCCACCCGCGAGCTCCGTACCGACACACGCCACCATGCTGGCGACGACGCGCGTCCAGAGTCGCGGCAATGCGTCCAACCACTCGACCTCGCCGATCGGCGGTTCGGTGGCGTGCAATTCTCGTGCGGATGCGCCTGCGTGTATCCCGGTCTGCGTCGTCATTCGCGTCCCCCAAAGCCGGGGCGCATGGTATCGGTGCCGTGTCAGGCCGTGTCAGGCCGTGTCAGGCCGCGTCAGGCCGCGTCAGGCCGTGTCAGCCAGTCGAGGGCGCGGCCGCGGGCAATCGGTCCGTCGGGCTTACCCCTCTTCCGCCCGCACCCGCCCGTCCGCGTCCACCACCATCCGCGGCACCCGTCGCGTGGCGATCGTCAGCCGGTACCGCACGTGCCGTCGCGCGCCGTGGCGTTCGAGCGCGCCCATGTCCACCAGGTCCGACAGGTCGCGGGTGGCGGTGGCTGGGCTTGACCGGGTGATGCTGATGTACTTGCCGGCGGTCATTCCGCCCTCGAACCCTGCGCTCCCGGCTTCCAGCATCCGCAGCAGCCCTTTCTCCTGGCGGACGTTCAGGCCGTCGGAAACGCGCGCGAAGAACCGGGCCTTCGCCACGATGAAATCGACCTCTGCCACGGCCCGCAGCTGCGCTTCCAGCGCGATCCCCGAACGTGCCAGCGTCCGCACCTGGCGGGGCCGCCCGCAGGTTGGTCGAACCACTCGAGTTATCGCTCACGTTGAGCGATAGAACATCGTTCTATCGCTCAACCAGCCAGCAGAACAGCATCATCAGCCGAATTGGCCGCGGATTGCAGGCGCCGAGCGGCACCTTCCCCCTCACACCGCCGCCACCCACCGCGCGCGCAGCCCCTCCGCCGCGGCCTCCGGCGCCACCGCCGTCCACGTCTCGCCGCTCTTCGTGGCCACGCCCAGGCGCTCGAGCTTGGCAAGCGCGTCGTCCACCTCGAAGTCCACCGGCTCACCGAGCTTCTCGCGAAGCCACGCCTCCACGCGCGCGTCGAGCGCGGGCTCGGTGCTGGGGCCGTGCGCCATGAGGAACGCGTAGGCGAGCGTCGCCTCCTTGGCCTCTTCCTCGAACGCCTCATCGAGGACGCGCAGGAACGCGCCGGACTCGCTGTCGAGTGTCTGGAAGTAGAGCGTCTTCGAATGCGCGTTGGCGTACTCCAGGCGGCGCTTCTGGTACTTGGTCCACGCGCCCATGGTGATGCCGAGCAGCGTGAACGAGCCCGCCGCCACCAGGCCCCAGCCACCGCTCTGGATGGGCTGCTCGCGCTCGAGGCCGATCCAGAACTTGACCAGCGCAATGATGGCCGTGATGGAGAAGATCACCTTCGACGCGGCCAGCGTCACGCTCACGGCGGCCGGCACGAACACCACGGCCTGGTCGAGCTTGCGCATGCGTAGCCGCGTGTTCGGGAGGAGCATCTCCATGTCCGGCACGGGAATGCCGCGGAACAGCTTGAGGTTGAGGGTGGATGGCTCGAGCTTGGCGCCGCCGTGGCCCTTCGCGCTTGCCTTCGCCTTGCTGCCGGCGCGCCCGGCGCCCGCCCCGTCATTGGTGCAGGAAAGCACCAGCACCCGCTCCAGCACGTCGAAATCCACGCGCTTCTTGCGCAGTCCGAAGAGCGAGCGAATCACCTCGCTCCGCGGGCTCTTCCCGCGCGCAAAGATGTTGAGCGCGCGGAAGGCGGCCATGTCCACCTCGATCTTCACCGCCGAGAGCGCCTGGGATTCGAACGCCTCCTCAAGCTCTGCGCCGGAGATCTCGCGGTAGTTCGCGCGCTCGAGCAGCTCATGCAGCGCGGTGGCGAACTGCCGGTAGGCCGCGGAATCCGGATCGCACCCGGCCGCAAGCGTGGCATCGTGCAGCGACTTCAGCGCGTCGGCGCGCGTGGAGCACTCCAGGCGGAGCAGGGCAGCCAAGAGCTGCAGCACCCGCGCGCGCGGCGACCCGGCGGGGGCCATGCCAGACTCCGCAAGGAGCCGATCGATGCGCTCGAGCGAGGCGGGAATGCAGTGGTCGGAAGGGGTGGCGTCAGGCATGCGCTGCGCAGGGTAGTGGGGCCACGGCCGGTGCAGCAGGCAGTCCTGGTGCGTAACGCCGTCACGCGCTTTGCAGGCCCTCCGGCACCTCGCCCGACCGCCGTGCGCGCTCATGATCACCAGGCGCTCGCCGTGGAGCATTCCGTTGTGCGGGGCGCCGACCCCTGCCCAGCGAGGCGCCCGGCAATGTCGACGGGGTCGTTCGTCGGGGGATCAGGACAGCCAGTTGCCCGCGCGCATCGCGCATGCCATCAGTGCCGCGACCGCGCCGGCCAAAAGCACCACCAGTCCTAGGCATCCGCCGCCGCTCCGGTTCGAGATGCCCGTGCCCGGAATGCGGAACGAACGGAACGTGCGTCCGGTCGCCGAACGGCCGATGCGAAATGGTCCCGCGCCCAACGACGTGCCGATGCCGCGCTTTCCCAGATTGATGCGCAGCGGTCCAAGGTTGAATGACCGACGGAATGACCAGCCCATGATGTGCTTCCAATCGACGATATCCCGCCTATTTGTCCGGATCCACCGCTGGTTGGCGGGCGCTGCTCAGCAGCTTGATGAATCGGTCAATCGCGGCGTGGTGGTCCGCGATGCTTCCCGCGGAGATCTCGTTGACCAGCTGCTCGGAGATCGCGGCCAGCAGCTCCTTGCTTCGCAGCAGCGCCGGGTCGAACGCCCGGAGCACCTTGAACGACGAGTCCACGAGCTCCGATGACTTCCGGCTGAGGAATTCGCCGTCGATGCAGTATCCGCCCGCCACGGGATGCACGCCGAAGCCCGCCGCCGCGTCATCGTCGCCGTCGTACACGAGCAGGTAGTGGCGGTCCGATTCCCCCGCACCGTCCTCCACTCGAAGGATCGTCGGGGGCAGTTTCAGTGCTGCACCCGAGTATGGGTTCGGCGCACCGAACTTCTCGGTCGCAGCACGCCGGAACGGGACAATCGCGTCCTCGATGAAGGCATGCGCGCGCATGGCCCGAAGCGCGGGATCGTCGCCGTCCACCGCCCGGAGGAGCCGGCCGATGGCGGTCGGGTCCTCAAGCGCGGTCTCCAGGTCCTTGATGGCGGCTTCCACGGTGGGGTAGGGGACGGGATCCTTGTTGGGCAGGCTCGCGGTCCAAGCGTTGAGCTCGTCCACTTCCGCCTTCACCGCTGCGGCTGCCGCGGACCTTCGTTGCTCGATCGGTCCACGGTCGGGTGGCGGCGGCATCGTGCCGAGCCCGGCGCTGAATGCCGGCATCGCCCGGATCCCCGCTCTCCGGAGGAGTCCCATCGACTGGATCGAGAAATCGGAGTCCAGGCATGCCTTCTTGGCCTGGGCGTCCGCGCTCTCGACAGCGCACTCGAACACGTTCCACTCGTTGCCGCGCCACCGTTCCGGCAGGGTCGCCACGACGGAATGTATCGCGGAATCCGTCGGTGGGGCTGCGTCGCTGCCGAGCATCGTTGTTTCCACGAAGAGCCAATCGTGGTCCGAGTCGTCGCCATTGAAGTGAAGGGCGAGGAACACGTGCCCGGAGGTCTCGCAGATGTGAACGTCGAACCCGAGCGCCAGCAGCACCGCCGCGAATGCGGCGGTGCCATCCGCACAGTTGGCGCCGGAGTCGGTGATGCTCTCGTGGATCTGCCGCATGCGCTGCGACCGCTTGCCGTCGCTTGCGCCTGCAAGCGATACATACGAGAGGTCGCGGCTCCGGAACGCGCTCCAGATCGCGAACACCTGTCGTGCGGCATCGTCGCGACCGGTCTCCGCGGAGGCGCCGAGCGTTGGCGCGATCCGCAGGCGCGAAGCCTCCGTGATGATGTCCTTGACCCACGGATGCATCTCGTTGGCATACATGGCCACCGTGAACGTGCCGGGAAACGCCATTTCCGCCACCGATGCCGGATGCAACCGCAGCGGGACGTCGACCTCGTCCGCGAAGTCCCCGATCTGCACGCCCAGATGGGCGGTGACGTCGGTGGGTTGCTCGAGCTTCAGCAGTTCGGCCGTGATCCACTCTGCCTGCGGGAAGATGTCGAGCACTCCCGAGGCGTCCACCTGCAAGGTCATGCGCCCTGCGGTCCGCGTCAGGCCATCCACGGAGACGGACGAGACCACCTTGGTTCCCTCCGGGGCCCAGACTCGGATAGCTCCGGGCGTCGGATGGCTGGCGAGGGATGACGATCTCTCGCGCCAGCGCGCGTAGATCGTTCGCGCCGTCGATTCCTTGAATCCGTTGGTGAGTGCGCGGCCGAACGCGTCGCGCCCGTCCTGGTTCCATTGGAAGAAGTCGCCCAGGAACTCCCGGGCGCATACCAGTGTCGACGCGTAGGCCTCGCTCTCTGTCCATGGCGCCCACCCGGAGCGCTCGGCGGGCCCGTCCCCGGCAGGGCTCGGCACAAGGCGCAGCGGCGCACTCGGCCCCGCGTCCTTGCTGGGCCAGCACACCAAGCCGGAGGCCATCGCCCTCCTCATCACGGGGGCAAGCGCCTCGACGTCGTTCACCACCTCCTTGAGCGCAAGGCGGAGCTCGTTCGGATCGCTGTCGTCCTGCGGCAGCGGTATCCGCACGCGCAGCATGGCGGTGTCATCGGAACCATCCACCTCATAATGGGCAATTGATTCGAGTTCGCCCGGCGCGCCAAGCAAGACTGCACGAGCAACGGATGGGTGTTCGCAATGCTCGAACGAGTAGAGATTCAGGCACGCGATCTCGAGCCATTTCCTTCCGGCCCCGGCGGCCGGCACCAGATACATGGCGAGGCTGTTGTCGCCTTCCAGATCTCGATATTGCTTCGTCGTGAACGTGACCTTGATCGTCTCGCCTTCGTCACCGAGGACGCTGAACTTGATCCGGTTCGCCTCGAGTTGGCTGGCAACGGGCTTCAGGGCGTCGCAGGGAGGCACTGCGGCATGACTGCTTCCGATCAGCAGCCATGTGCTCGCGGCGACGATGGCGAACCAACCACGATGAAATGCTTGCTCCGACCCGGTTGGCATGGCATGCTGGTACATGTGACTCAAAGCGTAGATCGCGCGCGGCCCCGGTCAACGGGGGGTGGTCATCTCGCTGGTGTTCACTTGGGAAACCCAATCCACACGTAATAGTCGCCGCCCTGGCACGGCGGCACCGGCGCTGCCAGGAATTCCACCGTCCCGTCCTCGAAGACGCGGTACGGCCCCTGCGAGGCCCACGCCATCACGCTGTCCTTGCAGGGGATCGCGCCGGAGACGGTGAGGTTCGTGGCATCCGCGGGCACGCTGCGCGGCACGCGTGAACCCGCGCCGCCCGAGTCGAGGAACATGCCCACGCAGCGACCGTGGTTGGCGGAGGAGAAGCTCGCGGTGGGTTGGCCTGCGAGCAGAAGCGCGATGAAGCCAGCAGCGCCTGCGAACATCAAGATTCGGGTGGTGTGGGTCACGTGACACTTGCCCTCGGCGTGGACCGCACAACGCACGCGAGGCTCGTTGCCCCGCCTGCTGTGCTGGACGGATGGTATCGAGTTGAGATTCGCGGTAGCCGTGATGGGGGCCAGGGCGAGCGCAGGCGCCAGGCAGGCCGACATTCGCCCTCCGCGGTCGGTGCGCTGAAACGTGTGCTTCAGCGTGATGTCCTATGATGAAACAAGGTTACGACGAGGAGGAGTCTTGGTCATGTCAGACAAATACGCATTCCCCCGCATCTTGACGCACCTCTCTGCGGACGAGGGGCTGGTGCTTTCCGCAATCCAGCGGGACTGGGGCATTGGCCTGCAGTCCCAATGTGCTCCGCAACTCGCAAAGGCCCTGCAATTGCTCGGCTGCCGTCGGCGTGACGCACGGTCGAAGCTGCAGCTGACCCCGGGCGATACGTCGCCGGCGCCGACGCCGGAGCTGACGGTGTGGCTGCAGACCTGCGTCGCGGAGGCGGAAGTGGCGCTGATGTTGTCGCTGCTCGCCTGGCGTGACGGTGCCCCCCACCTGCTTGCCGGCGTTGTTCCGGCGATGATCGAGATGTTTGAGCCTTCCTTGGATGACCCCTACCGGGAGTGGGGCGTCTACAGTGGCCCTCCGTGCTTGCCTCTCGCTGCACGATGCTGCCTGCTGTGCAGCATCCTCGTCGCGGATGCGGTGCAGCCCGGCACCCGCGCGAGTGCGGTTCCTTCGGATCGCCCCGAATTGGCTGAGCCGGACTTCACGTTGGTGTGGCTGCTGGGGGGGCTCGATGGCCGCAGCGAGTCGCGCATTGGATGCGTTCAGGTGATGCACGGCATCATCACGGGGCGCGGGGCCCAGCTTGGCGACATCTCCGATCGCCAGGAGCGCGCCCTTGCGTCCGCGGCCCTCGGAATGGCCTTGGAGCAGACGGCATTCGGTGCCGATTTCGGGAATGGGCCAATGAGCAGCATTGCGGTCGAGCGCGCCGTGAGGGCGGTTCCGGCGGCATCCCGCTCGTCGGTGGCGGATCGGGTGGAGAACATCAGCCGATGGGCGGTCCACCAGGTCCCCGGTTTCCCGGAAGCGCTTCGCTACGTCGCCGACCGTGTACGCAACCCGTCGGCAGCTTGAAGCCCACTCCCGGAACGCGCTTCTGGAACGCACTTCATGCCCTCAACGCATCGCCGGGTGCCGTGCATCGCCGGGTGCCGGGTATGGCGCACGGGAGTGCTGGGGTTGGGCGGTGGGCGTGCCCTTCAGGCGAAGCGCTGCGAGCCGAAGGCCTGCGCCGATCTGCGCCAGCGCGCGCCGGAACACGCCGTCCAGCAGATCCGGGTGGGGGATTCCGTTCACGAGCGGCACGGCAGACTCTGCCGATGCCGAGACCTCGCCCTCGGGCGAGCTGTTCATCGCGAACTTCACCCCTTTGACCGTCGCGTTGAGGTCGTTGCAGAGCACAAGCAGCCGTTCGTGTGGGCCGGCCTTGCGGCAATCGAGGAATGCGGGGAAGAGCAGGTGGAAGTGCTCCGGGTCATCGGGATGGATGACGGCCACGAACACCCCGAGCTCCGGGTGTCTGAACACGACGCTGCATTCGCGTTCGACTCGTGCCACCAATCCCAGCGAGCGTTCGATCGATTCCTTGTACGCCTGCGCAATCCTTTGCACTTCAACCACGTCCAAACCTCCATGTATTAGATGCCTCACACAGGGCCGATGATAGCACCTGCCGTCGTGGAGCCCGCAAGGTTGTCTTACGTGGACAAGCCCTGGCGCATCTAGTGCGACATCGGAAGTGCGGGGTTCGCCGGGGTCACGGATCCGTTCCAGGCGACTCCCGGGTTGTACCCGTACACGTTGGTGTTCTGTGGTATCGACGCAGATCCCGGGGAGGCGTAGCAACTGCCTGCCCAGGCGGAGGCAAAGCCAGGCCAACCCATGCAGGGCCATGGTCGGTACGGGCCGTAGCCGTATCCCCATCCGCCACCGTTACATGCCACGATCCCAAAGTAGCCGGGCGAAGCGATGTTTCCGTTTGGGTCCACGAACGCTGTGCCGCTGGTGGTACCGGTCGTGTTCGGATTGTAACCGTAGCCGCTGCTGCGGTTGACATAGCACGTGACCGTTCCATCGGGCGCATGCACCTCGGACACGATGTCGGTCTGCTGTGGTTGGCATCCGGCCAGCCCTCCCGCCGCCATCGCGATGACGGCAGCGACCGCACCGGGCGGGAAGCGCAGGATGCGGATTCTTGGGCGTCGGGGACGGCGTGCAGGGGCGAAGTTCATCATGCACATGAGTATCAGTGGTGAAGGTGAATCATTTGCTTCACGATCGGTGCATCTCGGGTCGACTTTCGCGGCATTGTGAGGTGCTTTCTCCGGGACGTCCCCAGGGCATCCGTGAGTGTTGCGGCGCGACTGCTATTCTCTGCGGGCCGGCTGGCAGTTCGTCGGTTGGCTGCCGCACCCATCTTCTCAGAATCCACTCCAGAGAATGCCCGTACACGTTCTCTCGCTGCTCGAGACCTTTGATGCCCCCGTTCCGATGGACCGGCTGCGCTTCATCGAGTCCGAGCTGGCGCGCTTCGCGATCGCGGAGGCTGCCCGGGATGGCATCCCGGGTCGTTGCCGCGTGAGCTTCGGGCAGCTTCGGTTCGTGTCGATCGATGATGCGGTCGCCGAGATACGCGACTGGTGTCGCAGTGGGGTCGTGGTTGTACTGACGCCATCGGACCTGGCCATCGGCCGTGCGCTTTCGGCAGCGACCGCCGAAATGCCTTGCATCCTCCTGCACCAGAACCTGGACCCCGCTTCCGCGGAGCACCCGTTGGCTTTCCGATTGGGAGTCGGCGATCGTGATCACAAGGCATCGGCCGCTGTCGCGCTCCTGGCGATCCGTCGCTGCGGGTGTGCCGTGTTCGTGGGCGCCTCTGCCCCGGCGAAGGCACTCTCTGCGCTCCCGGGCTTGGTGGCCATCGACCCGCCGGCTGACGCGTCGGGCGTCGAGGGCTGTGCGCGGCGAATCGCGCAGTCGCTTGCTTCCGGCGGCACCGTGCTTCTCGAGTGCGGCGGCGAGCTCAATCGGGCGCTCGCTCGCGCGCTCGCCGGCAGGGCGGACGTGATCTTCCTGAACGGCAATCCGGATTCCTGCGACGCGGCTGTCGCTGCGCGCCTCACCGAGGTGGTTGGCAACCTGCCCGATCGAATCGGCGGCAAGCTGGCTTCGGCGCTCGCGGTCGTCACGGGCGGTGCGTCCCAGGCTGAGCTGGATGCGGTCGGCATGCTCGCCTGGCGCATCGATGCGCTCCGCCTGGTACTGGAGGCCGTTCACGGGGTTGGAGACGCCTCTCCCGACGCGCGCTCACTCGCGGCGTGGATCGGCGCATGTGACGGTCGCCAGCGCATCTTCCGCGGTTGGCATCGCCCGATCTGGTTCGACGCCAGCCGTCGCAATGCATGCGTCGAGGCCGTTGCGGCACGCGTCGACATTGCCTCCGGGCGGCGAGTGGCGGATTGCGAGCAGGTGGCCCCGGACGGCGAGGGCCGGTTCACTCGCGTCCCTTCGCTGGCCCTCGACGTGGATGTGGTGGAAGTCGGCCGGATCGACGAGGCCATGGGCATGTTCGAGGCGGAGGCGGCGGTTCGGGTGGTCTCCGACACGGAGTGGTCTCACCTGAATGGCCCGCAGTGCATCCGTGTGCTCA
>Ga0209400_1003702_pt1 | contig 11076 bp, 10 predicted proteins | sample M_130807_EF_Meta_FD_187313 | JGI IMG/M metagenome (GOLD analysis project Ga0209400, IMG submission 187313) | Freshwater microbial communities from Lake Montjoie, Canada to study carbon cycling - M_130807_EF_MetaG (SPAdes) (version 2) | ecosystem: Environmental > Aquatic > Freshwater > Lake... | reverse complement strand
GTGCTTGAACTGCACCGTGGATATCGTCAAGAGCGAACTGCCTTGGCGCCCAGGAGATTTGTCAGCAGACGCCTAGGCAGCGATCAAGTCTTGTACCTGTTGGTACAGCTGATCTAGAGTACCGTTGTTGTCCAACACAGCATCAAAGTCAGTGCCGATCCAGGCAGTTTCACTGGCATGTATACCATACTGCATGAGCTTGTCCCGGCTGCGACACCAGTCAACGTGGCTGGGACCTGCATTTGCTGCCTGTGCCAATGCATACCACTTGGGTTCGGCACCACGAACAATACGCACCACCCGGCCCCCGGCTCGTTTGATGGCAGCAATTTCGTTGGGAAATCTGCAGTCTGAGATCACTATGTTGTCCCGGCTCTGGCGCAGTCGGTTTTCCAAGCTGGCAATCCAAACATCGTCATGAAACGCTCTACGGCACACTTCAGTTCCCCAGTGCTGCAACACCCAACGTGGGGTTAAATCAGGCATGCCAAGCCGTTGACTCCACCAGACATCAGGTTGTTCACGCCATTCCCGGGCCTGCTTGGTACGCCCTTCCAGCATGATTCTGTCCCAACCAAACACAGCAGCCACAGCGTCTTTGAGAGTGGCAGCAAAACTTTCACGGCGAAATTCATGTAGGTTTACCAAATAGTCAGCAGCAGTGTCTTTGCCGGCGCCAATCAAGCCCACCAGACCAATGATCATCTCAGTTCCTTTACATTCAAATGTTCAAGTGTTTTTTGTAACAATTCAATCTGTCTGCGGCAATCTTCCAGGGCATGGTGACTGGTAGGCGGGCGAGGCAAGTCAGGCCATAGGCTGTACACAGTTCTAGCATCGCGAATTTTGTAGAACTGCCAGGGCAAGGGTTTACCATAACTCTTGTAGGCATGCTCCAGAATGTTGGCATCGTATGTGGGACCGTTCATCCAAATTCTGTTGCTTTGCCAGGCAATTTGGTGCAGTTGATCTAGGGCTCGATCCAGGGGAATTCGATCAGTTTCACCAAATGCTTCTTCTCGAGCAGCAGAGGGTTGCGTGGCCCACCAGTCTATGGTGCCTTGTTGGATGCTGCGATCGGGCTGACTTTCCAGGGTAACACGAGCATAGTAATGCCGATCATACCAACCAGTGCCCAGGGGATCAAAACTTTGAGCAGCAATGGTCAAGATTGTGGTATCCGGACCAGTACCCAAACCTTCTATGTCTATCATTAAATCTGCCATACTGCTAGTATAACAGATCTGTCAAATTAAGTGTGCGGAAACGGTGCGATCAGCCAATAACGAAAGAAAGTGGCTGACTGCCGTCCATGTAGTTGACCAACTGCAACATCAAGGCATCTATTTGAGTTTGTGCTTCAGACTTCATTGCAGTGCCATTTAAAGTGCCACCGCCCTGGGGGCCAGCAATGGTGCCGAACTTTTCACGAGCTTCGCCAATCATCATTTTGCACGAAGCCACCATGTAGTCACGAATCCACTGGCTGATTTGAAAGTCCTGCAACAGGTTGAACTCGGGTTTGAGATTGTAGGTCCATAGTAGAACATTTTCCCCAGTGCCCTTGGGATCACGCACAATCTGCAGTTTTTTGGTCACTGGATTCCAGGTATAGTTGATGTAGGCACCAAACATACGGCCTGCCAGTTCCACATACTGGCTGTAAAAGTCATATGTGGCCAAGCCCCCGGCCACGTTGAAATTCATGAGATACACATTCAAACTGGCCTGGCTGAACGGGTCAAAATTGCTGGCAAAGGGGCCTTGGCTGTCTCCAAATGTTCTGCGAAAGATCTGGCGTACTTGAATCACTTCCTGGGGCAGGGTGTAGATGTTCACATCCTTGACCAGTTCCATGAAGGTGTAGCTTTCTTCATAGGCAGCCTGTGCTCGTTGGCGATAGGTGCCAATGGTGCGTTGATATGCTGCTTCGTAGTGTGCAGGGTCCAGCTCAACATCAATCATGCCATCGCCCAAGGTCAGGCGTACATACTCGATGAGATTTTGCTTCAGTGTTTCAAGAGAATTTTCGGACATTGGGTACTCCAGTCCTTGTATTTACCAGACTCGTAGTATGATCAAGTTATCGGTACCACGCCCATTAAACGCTGTTTCTGTGGTAGTGAGCTCTCGGAATATTTTCCTAGCTGCTGGCTTGCCGGCTGCACTCATGGCTCGGAGTGTGTCTGCGGGTTTGCGAACAGTTTTTTGCTGAGTTTCCACTGTGCTGAATCCAATGATGCTGTTGCCTTTGATGGTAAATGAACCCACATGCGAATCAGCTACCACATGGATCAACTTGCGCTTGTGGGTGTCATACAACCAGGCTTCGGTCTTGTCCACTAGACTAGCAGCTGGCAATCCCCGGAGCTTGAGTTCTGCAAACTCTGCTTGAGTTTTGAACCGGGCTGCACGTTTCTCAGGCGGAATTGCCTTGACCTTGCGTGGTTTGCGTTCCACTTTCTTGATCTGCACGTATGCACCGCAGTCGTTGATCACAGCTTCGCAGAACTTGATCACATTGCGCAGTTGAATTTTTGTAAAATTGCCATAGGCTTCCACTAACTGTGCATCACAGCCTTCAATCACAGTTTCGTAGTGGACCAGGCGGGCTCGCCAAATTTCAGCCAGTTCGTTCACCATTTGCGGTACCACATTCTTGCCACGAATCACAGCAATGGGCTTGTAGTCCGCAGTCATTTTGGCGCCGTTGACCACAAAGTCGTCAAACAAGCCATCAATCTCGCCTGCACATTCCGACACTTTTTCTCTAAGACGGTCTTGTATGTTGGGACGAGCTGGTGCAACATCCACTGTGTCAGCCACAGTTTCTTTTTCAGACGAACTCAGGATTTCTTCAATGTAGTTGTCCAGGCGAATCTGTTCGGTGTTGGTGAGTTCCAAGCCCACCATGCTCATACGGCACAACCAAGCAGTGGTGAGTCGTATGGCCGAATCTGGTACGCTGCGCAGAGCACGAACTTGATCTCGACGGTCGTGCAGCTCCAAGTAGGCCACAATCATGTCTCTAGCATCTTTTTTGCCGTAGAAATAGTTGTACCAGGAAAAGGCCTGGGTCATGCGACTGATTCTGTCAGTGTCGGGTTGTGTGCGCCAAGTGGGCTCACCGCCCATGATGTTGGTGTCGGGCGAGCGTGGGTTTAGAGGTTTAATGACTCGAGCAGCAGTTTTCACATGATCTCCTGTTTCAATGCTGTAATTATAACACTTTGACAAAATGGTGTCAACTTGGAGCATGTTGTTTAAAAACAACACTAAAAAATCCCATAAATACTGTATGATTTTTCACCAGATTTTGGGAGAGCGCAGTGCCTAGACTCAGCATGTGGCGGCCAAACCGCACCAATGACTACCAGTTTTTTGACCGCACCATCAGCGAGCAATTCACTGTGGGCGGTCTGGACATCTACTGTCACAAATACCTAGGTCCCAATACCGGCGATGTGGGCGATGCCGATGCCACCTTGCCGGTATATGATACCAAAAATCCCCTGTTTATCGAAGACCTGTTGCTGCTGGAAAATCGAGATCGATCATACGATCCCAATGTGTATGTCATGCGTGGTGTGTATCGCACTCAGGACATTGACTTTGATCTCAGCCAGTTTGGTTTGTTTTTGAACAACGACACCTTGTTTATCACGTTTCACTACAATGACATGATTGACACTTTTGGGCGCAAGCTCATGTCAGGTGATGTGTTGGAAGTGCCCAATCTCCGAGACTATCATCCACTCAATGCTCAAGGCATTGTGAAAGCCCTGCCCAGATACTATGTGATCCAGGATGCGTCGTTTGCCAGCGAAGGATTCAGCCAGACCTGGTTGCCACACCTGTGGCGTGTGAAGGCCACTCCCATGGTCAATGCACAAGAGTACAATGACATCACTGACGAACCTTTTGAGCCCAACAACATCTGGGATCCGGGCAATTTCTATCCTGCTGGCACCGTGGTCAACAACGGTGACAAGTTTTACACAGCCACAAAAAATGTTCCCCCGGGTGTGGACATTGGTGATCCTGAATACTGGGCAGAAAAAACACCTGATACCATTGCAGACAAAGCCTCCACTCGCAATCGTGATCTGGAAATCAACGATGCCATACTCACACAGGCTCAAATTGAAGTGCCCAAGTCGGGTTACGACACAGTAAAGTTCTACATCTTGCCCACTTATCCTGATGGGCAACCAGCCAGTGCAGGGTTAACAGCGGACCAAACTGCACCCACAGTGGATGGTACCGATGGAGGTCAAGGACTAACGCCTAGCTCCGACGGCTATACCATGGGCTACTTGACCGGAGATGGCATTGCACCCAATGGTTTGCCTGTGACTCCGGGTACCAGTTTTCCCCTGCACCCTGCCATTGGTGACTATGCGCTGCGCTTGGACTATTTCCCCAATCGACTGTTCAGATACAATGGTCGTGCCTGGACCAAGATTGAAGACAGCGTGCGTACTGGCCTAGTGTTTGAGTCCAATGCTGAAACACTGAGAGCCGGCTTTGTCAACAACACAGCCACAGTACAGACCACAGATCGAGGTGCTATCCCCAGCAGACAAAGCCTCAGCGACATTCTCAAACCCACGGCAGACAACGGCGGTTAAACATGAGTACTCCACTTTTCTTTTACGACGAACAAATACGCCGCTTCTTGCTGCAGTTCACTAGAATTTTTTCAAACTTTCAAGTGGAATATGGACGCAACGAAGAAGGCACCAATCATGCGCTAATTCGTGTGCCTGTGCGTTATGGTGATGCCAGTCGTCAAGCCCAGACCATTATACAGCAGAACTCAGCCAGTGCCATGCCCAGCACGCCATTGATGACATTTTATATCTCCAGCTTGGACTATGATCGGCCCAGAATGCAAGAGCCCTATCATGTGAGCAAGATCAATGTGCGTCAACGCACCTACGACGAAGCCACCGACAGCTATGAAACCACACAGGGCAATGCTTTCACTATCGAACGCCTCATGCCTGTGCCCTACAAGCTCACGCTGAAACTGGACATCTGGACTTCTAACACCAATCAAAAAATGCAGTTGCTGGAACAGATCCTGGTGCTGTTCAATCCCAGTCTGGAAATACAGAGCACTGACAATTTCATTGACTGGACCAGTCTCAGTGTAGTAGAATTAGAATCAGTACAGTGGTCAGGTAGATCAATACCACAAGGTACCGAAAACCCCATAGACATTGCCACACTGACATTTACCTTGCCCATTTGGATATCATCGCCAGCCAAGGTCAAAAAACTAGGTGTGGTAGAACGTATTATTATGAGTGTGTTTGATGACCAGGGCTATGCCAGTGACGCAGTGATGGACAACGATCTCTTGCTAGGCACACGACAGGTGATCACGCCCTGGGCGTATCAAACACTCCTGATCAACAACAAACTGCAGGCCCTGAGACCGTCACAGGTGGTCAACGAGTCCAACGCCAGCTTGGCACCGCCCACTAGCCCGCCCAGCAACTTGATGTGGTCAGCTGTGATCGGTGCGTATGGTACTTTGAGACCCGGGATCAGTCAGATCAAACTGGCACAACCCGACGGAACTGATGTGGTAGGAACCATAACCTACGATCCCACAGACGACAGATTCCTGCTGTTCACAGTGGACGAAGACACTGTGCCACAAAATACCCTGGCTCCTGTGGATGCTGTGATCAATCCGCTACGCAGTGGGCCAGGGGATGGTATTGCACCTGCTGCAACAGGACAGCGTTATCTGTTGACCCAGGACACCGGCAGTGACCAGGGTTCAGCTGCGGCCTGGCAGGGCGAGGACAATCAAGCCCTGATTGCGCATGCCAACGATATTGTGGAGTATCAAGACGGTCGCTGGTGTACGGTTTTTGATTCCACCAATAGTCCTGTCAACACACAGTATGTGACCAATATCACCACAGGTATCCAGTATCGCTGGACTGGTGAGGCCTGGGTCAAAAGTTATCAAGGTATCTACCCCGGAGGCGAATGGACACTAGTATTGTAAACGCCGTGGGTGTGTGGTTCCACAGCACCACCACCAACCGTTATCTCTATTTGTTGCGCAACGATCCCAGGCATCCAGGCACATGGGGCTTGCCCGGCGGCAAAGTAGACCCAGGCGAAAGTTTGTTGGCTGCCATGACACGCGAGTGTGAGGAAGAACTAGGCTCGATGCCCAGTCATCAACGAGTGATTCCCATAGAACAGTTTACCTCCAGTGATGGTGGATTTGTGTATCACACCTTTTTCTGCACTGTGGATCATGAGTTTGTGCCTGTGCTCAATGATGAACACATTGGCTGGGCCTGGATCAATGCCGGCACTTGGCCCAGACCCATGCACCCAGGACTGTGGTCAACTGTGAATTTTGACGCTGTGAGAGAGAAAATAGCCCTGCTGGAACTCAGCGTATGTCACAATACGTGATGAACTCGGGATAGCTCATGGGTCGCACGTTGGCGTACTCAAACAAGTTCTGGGGCTGGTTGGATTCCACACCCACCAACACAAATTGAGTGGCAGAGTAGGCTTCGATCACTCGAGCAACATGTTGAATCCAGTTGGTTGAGCCAGCATCAGCTTCTTGATTGTAGCCCAACATGAACACTTCTTGGTGTCCGTCAAATGCTGCCAGGTACAACAACACCGCAATGCTGTTGAGCACAGGGTTGTAGGGAATGAGATAAAATTCTCCGGGATTTTCCACACACAGTCTGCTGGTGGTGTACACCACATTTTCCACATGATAGTCTGTGGCCTTGAGGTCGTTCAAGCGTGTTTTGTTGATCTCCACTGCAAAATCCAGCTTCATTTGATGTGCAACTTCACTCACACCATATGTTTGCAGTCGGAGTGAACCCAACAATCCGCCACGGTGACGAGCCAGTCTAGTATAGTCAAACAAGTAATGATCCACTGCGGAACCGATGCAGGCAGCACGACTGGATATATGCCGATTTTCAATAGGGTTTGGGATCCATTCGCGGGTTTGTTCACGTTTGCCGTCTCGCCAACGAGCTTCTGTGACCACAAACTCCCCAGGATAATCAGTTCGATATTTTGCTGTAAGCATAGCTTTATTTATTTTATTTCTGGAAACATGTAATCCCGGGCAAACTTGACTTGGTCCGAAGTTTGAACCAGTCGATTCAACACATCAGGATTGATCAAATCAGGGTGTACAAACCAGTCTTCGTAGGCGTGTTTTTTGTCATAGGCTATGTTGCCTGCTGCCAACTGATAGCCACGAGATTGCAAAAACTGTCGAGCCCAGTCTCTCACCACTGGGTTGGAATAGTAGTCATGCTCAAATGTTATGCAAGCAAATTGATATTGATCAAAAGGTATCTGTGTCAATATTTTGTAAGAAGTTTCCGGTGGTTCACAGTCCACTTGCAAATAATCAATAACCCGGGGTAGTTTGTTCTGTTGCAACAATTCAGCATAATCTATCTTGGTTGCATCGCGACACAACACTGTGTTTTTTCTTGTTTTTGCAAACTCATCAACCTTGGTTTTGCTGAAGTCAATGCTGACTCCGGTCCAGCCAAACTGTGTTTCCAACAACGCGGTGTTGTTGCTTTTGAACGGTTCAGCAGATCCTATTTCAAGATAGGTGCCACCTGTTTTTCCATCAGTGGCACACAACACAAACAAGTCTTGACAGCTTTGTGCAAAATTTCTTTCAATGCGTTCCACTCCCAGAAACCGATGTCTCATGTGGTGTTGCATGTCGGCGTTGTATTCAACTCGATTTTGGGGCCAGCCCAGATTTGCCAAGTTGTTTTCAACAGCTTGTGCAAACTCAGTGTGCATTGTGTAATCTGCCCTTAGCTCGGCCATGATTTCGCGACATTCCTCACAGTGCCCCACCCACCAAGCTGCCACTCCCCGCTGAAACAACAGTGCATATTCGCCCGGATACACAACATCTTCAATGAAATTTTTATCAATATCACAGAATTCCAAACCAAGGCACGCAACAGTGTAACATTCCTGCCAGTCCCCTGCCCTTTCAGCCAGTCTACTGAGCAAGAAATATGCTTCGGGTCTCAGTGGCAACAGTGCCATGGCCTTTTGAATCAGTGTCTTTTCTGTGCTGTCCCGGCAGCGTTGGCGTTCAAAACACAATGCCGAGTGCAACAAGGCGGTGTATTGTTCAAGAGGATCCGTACTGCGTTCGGCACAGCGTAGATAAAAACTCAAGGCCGATGCAGTCTGCCCCAAGGAGTCGTACTCTCTGGCCAAGTCAAAATTGATGGAGGAATTTTCAGGATCGTGTATGTAGGGCAGTAGATTAACTAACATGGGGTTTTACTCCATTTTCACACCCTGAACACATGGTAAAGCAGGTGTTGGGTTTTGGCACTATTTCCTCGTAGGTTTGATCATACAGGTTGCCAATGATATGAGCCAGGTCATAGTCCATGCAACACAAACTGACATCACCGTTGGGCAGCAACACATTGTGATACAAGTGCTCAACACAACCACATGTGCGTTCGTCTTTGTGGTGTATTCGAATCCAACGATCTTTGATTTTGTTGAGATCAGGCTTTAGTATGGCTTCTCTACTGAGATTGCCTGCTCGGTCAAACATTTGATAAAAATTAGTATCTTTGAATCCGTGTGCATCTGGGTGCACTTTACCCATGCTCATGGTTGAAAAATTTCTAATTCTGTATTGATTTTCTCGGAACCACTGCAGAGTTTTCTTGTATCCTGGAGTCATTGGGTGTTTGGCCAATTCCTCGGCATCAGGCAAATGCAACACAAACCCGCCATTGGGGTTGCCTGCATATGGTATGTCAGCTATGCGCTCACAGTCTTCAACGCTCATGCCCACACCTGTGGTAAACACACTCACTGGGTGCCCTTGTGCATGAGCATGTAGCAACATATCACTACAATTCTTGTTCATCCAGGGCTCAATAAATCCTGAAAATGTAATACGAACTTGTTTGGGGATACGCTCAATTAGATGTTTGAAATTGTCCAACGTGAGTATTCGTTCACCTGTGTATTTTTTCTCCAATGTGCGTTGTGGACAAAACGCACAATCAACCACACAACCTTTTTCTGGAACAATGGTTGTGATTTCCATGGTAGGTGCTTGATACTGTTGCCAAAACGGGGGAGGCGGTTGAATGCTTTGCGTACTTCTGGCGTCTGATGTTTCAGATTCCAGGTACTGGTCAATTACTGACGTTGGGACTTTTAATACAAAGGCACAGTTGTCCTGAAATCCAAATGATATCAAAAAGTTGCCTTGGTATTCCGCCAAGCCACAACAAAATTCAATGTCGGCATTCATGAAAGTGAATGCGTCTGTGATCCTTACAATGTTCCAGTTGCGGTCCCAGACCACAAAGCGATGCATGTAAGTGGCATCTTTTTGCCCGACTATGGGTCGTGTTAGATCCACTTCGTGTGTGATGGCTATGTAGAAATTTTTATAAGGAACAACATGACTACCACCACGTTGATCTGGTAACCCAGGCACAAAGTTAGCAGTGTCCAGGTGTGTGGTCACTGTGGTGTTGGTTTTGAGATCATATCGAACTACTTCGGTGGGGTTGGTCCATTTGACCCAATGAAACGGCTGATCTAGAATGGGCATCCAATTTTTTTCACAATAGCTGTTGTTGGGTTCTGGTGCTGGTATTCTCACCCGGCTAAATTCTTTGTTGTTGATGATTCTGCTGAGTTCCATACGACCTTCGCCGTTGGTGGTTGTGTCGCGTCGTACCCCGCAAAGGTACAGCTCATTGTGCCATTTGACCACACGAGCATCTTCTAATCCTATAAATTCCCACAGTGGTTCTACATCCAACTTTTGAGTGTTGACATAATTGGTGCTGCTTAACTCAAATGTGTTGGGATCAAGTACACAAAGATAGTTCCAAGTTCTCAACTTGATGTCGTTTTCGGGATTGAGATATTGCAGTGGACCAAACTTGTGCTGGAATCTTTTGTTTTCGCTGTGATACAAGGTGTAATTTACATGTCGCACATTGACCAAGACACGATTGCCGTCAACAAATACCGACGGATTCATTAGGCCAGTACCGTTGGTGGTTTCAGCAGGAATGACCAAAGGATGTATGCTTCCGCCGTGATCAATGGCCATTTTGGCAAAGCCAAATTTTTTGATTTGTTGAGCAAGATTCATGCCAGTATTTAATGGCAAAAAGAAAAGGGCTCTATTTCTAGAGCCCTGTTTCAAAACAATTTAAAATTGTTTTTTTTGGATTAGAAGCGGCCTACTACCACTTCGATCACGCCTTGGTCACCGTCAAAGTTTTCCAGAGCTTTACCGATCACTGTTCCAACTTTAGGATCAGCTTCGGCACGTGCCTGACCGTTGCCAGCAGACACCATGATATCGCCCTTGCTTACTTTGCCCACAACCTTACATGGCACGCGACCTGTCAAGGCCACAGCAGCTACAATACCGTCGCTGAGCTGACTATTCATCAGGTAAGCAGGATCGGTAGTGATAACGCCAGCCACACGCTTGCTCATGTCTGTCGTTGCCATTGTGACTTCAGCGTCGCCGCCAAATTCAACAACTGTACCAGGCGCATACTCAACATCAGAACGATAGCATTCTGCAATGTCGGCGTATTGAGCGCTGGTTGAAGTAACAGTCAATGTATTGGTTGCAGCATTGAAGCTGAACGCTGTGGCAGTTGTTCTGATGCTTGGTGTCTGGTTAGAACCAGCAGCAGCAACAAACACAGGGTAGTATGTACCTGTAGTAACCGCAGTAGCATTGATTGCTGTGCTAGGACCTGTAGCACCTTGAGCACCTGTGCCACCATTGGAACCGTTAGTACCAGCAGTACCTTGAGCACCTGTGCCACCATTGGAACCGTTAGTACCAGCAGTACCTTGAGCACCTGTGCCACCATTGGAGCCAGCAGTACCTTGAGCACCATTGCTACCAGCAGTACCTTGAGCACCGTTGGAGCCATTGGCACCTGTAGCACCTTGAGCACCGTTGGAGCCATTGGCACCTGTAGCACCTTGAGCACCGTTGGAGCCATTGGC
>Ga0209400_1003699_pt1 | contig 11088 bp, 13 predicted proteins | sample M_130807_EF_Meta_FD_187313 | JGI IMG/M metagenome (GOLD analysis project Ga0209400, IMG submission 187313) | Freshwater microbial communities from Lake Montjoie, Canada to study carbon cycling - M_130807_EF_MetaG (SPAdes) (version 2) | ecosystem: Environmental > Aquatic > Freshwater > Lake... | reverse complement strand
ACGCGGTTTTCTTGCTTTAATGATTCCATACTTCGCAGCCCTCAATCAAATAATCAGTCATCTATTATTGCCAAAATGTCGCAAAATGGTGACATTAGACTCTTGGCACCTCACAACATAAGTGAAAACACTCAGGATTTGCCTCTATGGCAAACCCTTAAAATAGCTCAAACCAGAAAATTAAGCAGAAAATATGACCAATATTAAACAAAACGACCTGATTCAAAGCGTTGCAGATGCCTTTCAGTTCATTTCTTACTACCACCCCAAGGACTTCATTAGCGCCATGGGCAGAGCTTACGAACTTGAACAAGGTGCCGCCGCAAAAGATGCCTTGGCACAAATCTTGACTAATAGCCGGATGTGCGCTGAAGGTCATCGCCCAATATGTCAAGACACTGGTATTGCTGTCGTCTTTCTAAAAATTGGTATGAACGTCCAATGGTCTGATGCCACGATGAGTGTCTCTGATATGGTGAACGAAGGTGTGCGTCGCGCTTACCTCAACCCAGAAAATATGCTCCGCGCTTCGGTCTTAGCCGACCCAGCTGGCAAGCGTAAAAATACGGGTGATAACACCCCTGCTGTCATCCATTATGAAATTGTTCCGGGTGATGATGTTGAAGTGATTTGCGCTGCCAAAGGTGGTGGCTCAGAGAACAAGGCCAAGATGGTGATGCTCAATCCTTCAGACTCGATTGTGGATTGGGTAGTGAAAACAGTTCCTACTATGGGCGCCGGTTGGTGTCCTCCCGGAATCTTAGGTATTGGTATTGGTGGCACTCCTGAAAAAGCCATGTTGATGGCAAAAGAATCTTTGATGGGTCCTGTCGATATTCAAGAGCTCATTACTCGTGGTGCTAAGACTCGTGCTGAGGAGCTGCGTCTTGAGATCTATGACAAGGTAAATAAATTGGGAATTGGTGCCCAAGGCTTAGGTGGCTTAGCAACGGTTCTGGATATCAAGATCATGGAATACCCAACGCATGCTGCATCCCTGCCAGTCGCGATGATTCCGAACTGTGCAGCCACCCGCCACATTCATTTCCATTTGCATGGCGATGGTCCTGCCAAGTTAGAAAAACCCTCATTATCTGATTGGCCAGATGTCACTTGGACTGCTGATACTAAAAAATCGAAACACGTCAACGTAGATACGCTAACCCCTGAAGAGGTGGCGAGCTGGAAACCAGGCGATACCCTGTTATTAAATGGCAAGATTTTGACTGGTCGGGACGCCGCCCATAAACGCATACAAGATATGTTGGCTAAAGGCGAAGAATTGCCAGTGAGTTTTAAGAATCGCATCATCTATTATGTTGGCCCGGTTGATCCTGTGCGTGATGAAGCAGTTGGTCCCGCAGGCCCTACTACCTCTACTCGCATGGATAAGTTTACCGAGATGATGCTAGCAAAGACGGGGTTGATTTCAATGATTGGCAAAGCTGAGCGTGGCCCAGAGGCAATCGCTGCCATCAAGAAACATAAATCTGCTTATCTGATGGCCGTAGGTGGCGCTGCTTACTTGGTATCAAAAGCTATTCAGTCTGCCAAAGTAGTCGGCTTTGCAGACTTAGGCATGGAAGCCATTTATGAATTCGATGTGAAAGACATGCCGGTGACCGTTGCCGTGAACTCTGAAGGCATCTCGATGCATGAGACTGGCCCGCAAGAATGGCAAGCAAAAATTGCTGGCATTCCAGTCAAGATTATCTAAGCTAGTACTGCATTGGCACTCATTGGGGTTTTTGATTCTGGCGTCGGGGGCTTATCCATATTGGATGAGACTTTACGCCAGCTCCCCCAGCATGACTATATTTATCTTGCGGACTCAGCCAATGCACCCTATGGAGAAAAATCTAGCGAGTGGATAGCCGCCCGTAGCCTTATCCTTTGTAAATACTTAGCAAGCAAAGGTTGTGATGCGATTGTGGTCGCTTGTAACACTGCTACAGCAGAGGCAATCAAACAGATTCGTGCTGAACTGACTATTCCGATAATTGGAGTTGAGCCGGGAATAAAACCAGCAGCCATGCAATCTCAAAATGGCATTGTGGGTGTCTTAGCTACTGAGGCCACTCTGAAGAGCGATAAATTTAATGCCCTATTAGCAACCCTGCCAGACCACTGTCGTTTCATAAAACAATCTGGCGCAGGGCTAGTATCTCTAATTGAGGCTGGCAAAGGAAATAGCGAAGAAACGCTTGATTTATTAGGCAAGCATCTTGAGCCGATCTTAGATGCGGGCTCAGATACTTTAGTACTAGGCTGTACACACTACCCTTTCTTAAGAAAATCTATCCGCAAGCTATTAGGTGACACTATCACCTTAATTGATACTAGTGAGGCCGTTGTAAGACAGCTTAGGCGTCAACTAGAAACCTTAGGTCTCAATCCCGATTCTGGGGAGCGTGGGTCCGTCACTTTCATCAGTAGCAAGAATGAAGTATCACTGCTAGCGATGGCTAAAGATCTGCTTTTAAGTGATTTGAATCTTCATGCCACTAGCACTGCATTGTTGGGTGATGTCTCATGAGTACACTTCTACAAAAGCTGAGCTCTCGCCTGCCATTTACCAAATCAGAACGCATCATTATTGTGATCGTTTTGATTCTTCATGCTTTACCTGCTCTAGAACTTTTTCATCTGAGCACTCGCCCATCCAAGATCGATGATGAGCGAGTAATCGCAAATTTAGTAAGTCCTTCGCCAGCTAAAAGCCAGGAAGCGCCATCCGCCCCCAAGTCTCCACCACCAAAACCTAAAGAAGAGCCCAAGAAAAAGGTAGAAGAAAAGTCAACTCCAAAACCTGAGCAAGCGGAGCCAAAACAATCGACAGCCCTCCAAAAGCAAGCAGAGTCCAAGAGCGACCCCCAGCCTCAAAGTGCAGCTGTTGCCCCCTCAACTAGTGGGGGCGCTAGTGGAACACCGATTCAGACTGACATTGGTAAACTGGAGGTGCTCTATCAGCCTGATGCAGATGCTTACTATACGTCGTTCTCAAAGCGATCTGGCGAACAAGGTACCGTTATAGTGCGTTTGATTATTGATCAAAATGGTAATGTAGAAGATGTTGTCCTTTTGCAGTCAAGCTCCTTCCCAAGGCTTGATCGTTCAGCAACTGAAATCGGGAGACGCTATCGTTTTAAGCCTTATTTGGTGAATGGTTCACCACAAAGAATTTCCACCAATCTCTTAATTAAATTTAATCTTAAGTAAACATCATTATGAATACACCATTTGGCATAGCAAATCTTTGGCTTGAGGGCGATTTCGTTACCCGCTTTGTAGCGATTGCACTTCTCGTGTGCTCAATCATCACGTGGGTCATTTTGCTGACTCGCTTCTGGGAATTACGCAACATTCGCAAACTGAAGACTGAGTTAGATCAATTCTGGAGAGCGACATCTTATGAGCAAGGGCTGCAGTCATTTAGCAACCAAGGCCTTAACCCCTTCTATCAACTTGCTAAATCGGCAGCTACCGCTTCTGCACATCACCAGAATCAAGCACATGATCATCGTGAACTATTACAAACACTCAATTACTCCGAGTGGATGGCCAGAAGTTTAAAGAACAGTATTGATGGTATTGCTGCGGGTTTTCAGAAAGGACTTACCTTTCTTGGATCGACAGGTGCGATCTCGCCGTTTATTGGTTTATTTGGGACGGTATGGGGAATCTATCACGCTCTCATCGCCATTAGCAGCTCTGGTAGTGCGCAGTTAGATCAAGTTGCAGGCCCGATTGGTGAGGCGCTCATCATGACTGCCCTAGGTTTGGCAGTTGCGATCCCGGCGGTATTGGCCTTCAACACCATTAATCGCGCTAACAAATTAATGGTTGCCGATCTTAATCGCTTCGGGAATGACCTTCTAGCCTATTTTGCTACTGGTGCCCGCGTTAAATCTGGAGAATAAATATGTCTTTTAATATCCCGGATGATCGAAGTGATGACAGCATCATGTCTGAGATCAACATGACGCCGATGGTAGACGTGATGTTGGTCCTATTGATTATTTTTATCATCACCCTGCCAGTAATCCAACAAGCAGTCAAGATAGAGCTTCCAAAAGCCAATAGCGTGCGTAATGAGGTCAAACCAGAATCTGTACAGCTCACGATTGATGGTAAAGGCCAAATTTTTTGGAATAGCACTGCTATTGATTTAAAAACCTTTGATGGCTATGCAGTAAAAGCTGCACAAAAAGAGCCACAACCAGAAATTAATTTACGTGCTGATAAGTCTGTGAAATATGAGTATGTTGCTCAAGTGCTGGCCGCATCTCGTCGCGCAGGCCTGACAAAGTTAGGCTTTGTGACTGATCCTGATTAAGTAATACTCAGAACTTATTTAGCCTTATAGGGCATTTTCGATAGAAGGCAGGTTTCTTCGCTGATAAATGTTCCGTTACCCATAGTCTCGCCTAAAATCCCGCCCTGTATTTTTTCTACCTTTTTTAGATTGCCGGTGACAGGATCTAGTGTGATATTCGTAGAAACTGTTCCAGCAGAGTAAGAAACACCCATCAAATTCTCAGGCTCAAAGTTGGCCTCAATCAAAATCAGAATATTTGGACGGGCTAGAGTCACGCTCTTGACTACTTGCTTGCCATAAGCATCAGACCGATCTAGATCTCGACCATCTAAAAATAACTTAGCCTTTTGAGTTCCAGAGGCTAAAGTAATCTTCATCTCATACTCTTCTATAAAGTCTTTTTCTGCCCGCTTGCAATTAAATTCGATGACATCAACTCCCCATGCGGCTAAGGGCAAAATGGTCAAGCAAAAGCAAAAAAAGGGTTTTTGTAAATTCATCATCTCAGCAACAGAGCCATCTAGCCATTAAGTACAGATAGATTAAAGGGCTTATTTTAATCTGAAGCATCTATTCATTTAGAGTCGGATCTGAACATTATCCAAAAATCAGCAACTGAAGTATTGGGCCCAGCTTCGGATAGCTGCTGCGTGAATCAGAGTCAGAGCCCAGCGTGATGGTGGGTGTGATACTAACTTCTATGGTGCCCGAGGCCGGAATCGAACCGGCACGACTTTTTTGAGTCGGCAGATTTTAAATCTGCTGTGTCTACCGATTTCACCACTCGGGCTCGCACAAACAGAAACTGCTGCGCTAAATAAATCAAGACAGATGAAATTTTAGCATGCAAGGCCAGAAAGCCTCGGGAAACAGGTGCTGGGCAGACTTGGGGCTTGGGGAGCCTAAAACCACTAAACTATTACTATGACATTGAATAGCAAATTGACCGGACCTGGAAAGCTCTTGCGCCCAGTTTTTTGGGTTGTTGCTAGTGTCTTGGTGATCTGCTTAGTGATTACGATTGCCTATTTGTATTCTGCACAGGACTCCCCTTCGGGTAAGCGCATGATCAAAGGTATCGGTGACTTGGTAGTTATTACCTTTGATGAATCTGATATCCCTCATATCAAAGCGAATTCACAAACCGACGCATTATTTGCCTTAGGCTACTTACATGCTACAGAACGCTCTTGGCAAATGGAAGTGAATCGTCGTCTTGCTAGCGGCCGCCTTTCTGAAATATTGGGCAGTGATACGATCAAAATTGATCGCTTCATTCGTACGCTGGGCATTAAGCGCGCTGCAGAACGCCAATTTGATCGTTATCCAGTTGCTACAAAACGTTTACTCCAAGCTTACGCAGATGGTGTGAACACGGGCAATACCCAATTAGGCTGGGCATTGCCCATTGAATACTTTCTAACAGGATCCAAGCCGGGTCATTGGTCGCCTACTGATAGCGTCGCCTGGATGTTAATGATGGCCTACGATCTTGGTGGTAACTGGGATAAGGAGTTACAACGATTTGAACTCTCCCAGTTCTTCACCACTAAACAAATTTGGGAAATCTTGCCCTCATTCGAACCAGGTGCACCAGTGAGTAATATGGATTTCGCTAAGATGTATAAAGATCTGATGGTGTTTAATCCTTTAGCAAGTCCTTCTGAAGGTAAATCCAAGAACCTTCCTTCTACTGAACTTGGTTCTCTCGATCTACCAGGCGGCAAAGAGGGCATTGGGTCAAACAATTGGGCGTTGAGCGGCAAGCTTACTAATAGCGGGAAGCCCTTGCTAGCAAACGATCCTCATTTAGGTTTATCAGCCCCAGCAATTTGGTATTTTGCGCATCTGGACGCCCCAGGCATGAATGTGATTGGCGCTACCCTGCCAGGAATACCAGCGGTAGTACTTGGCAGAACAGATATGTTTGCATGGAGCTTTACCAACACCAATCCTGATGTGCAAGATTTATATATCGAGCAAATTGACTCCAATAACCCTGGAATGTATCGCAGCCCCGATGGGCCTTTACCATTCAAGGTTCATCAAGAAATTATTGATGTCAAAGGCGCCCCCTCCATCACCTTCTTGGTAAAAGAAACACGTCATGGGCCCGTGATTTCTGATTCCTATGCACGCGCTAAAAAAAGTATCGACACCAAACGATTTGCTTTAGCCCTTCGCTGGACGGCATTAGATGTTGAAAACCAATCCGTTGTGGGTCTTTTAGAAATGAACCGCGCTAAGGATCTTGATTCATTTAAACAAGCACTTCGCAAAAACTATGCCCCAATGCAAAATGTCGTGATGGCGGATGCCGAAGGCAATATCAGTTATCAGGCAGCAGGTGTTGCACCTAAACGTATCTTGCATCAGGGCTTATATGGCATTGCTCCGGCACTAGGGTGGGAAAAGCAATTTGATTGGAACGGCTATATTCCTTTTGAGCAACTACCAGCCAGCAATAACCCAGAACAAGGGTGGCTTGCTACTGCTAACCAACGAATTATTGCCACCAATGATCCAAATCCTTTAACCAGTGATTGGGATCTACCAACACGCTATGACCGCATTGTTGAACTGCTAAAGTCTAGAAATAGTCATGGTCTCAATGATATGAAAACCATGCAGGCAGATACGCTATCGCTAGGGGCTACCCCACTATTAGGCTTATTTAAATCAAGTAAGCCAAGTCATAAACTGGCTTCCCAAGCACAAGACATCATCCAGAGCTTTGATGGTGATATGAAAGTCGATAGTGCTGGCGCTCTCATTTTTAATGCTTGGGCCGATCAACTCACTCGCAATCTATTCTCACGCCTGAGTTATCTATTTACCGAGAACTATGGTTCGAGGAGTTTTAGGCAACCTTTATTACTTGCATTGGAAAACCCCGATAGCCTTTGGTGCGATGACCCTAAAACAGCACCAGTAGAATCATGTTTGGAGTCATCTAACAATGCTTTTGATAAAGCGCTTGAGTATTTAAGCGATGAGTATGGCAATGATCCAAAAAGCTGGGCATGGGGCAAAGCCCATATCGCCGTTTCAGAGCATCGTCCACTCAGTAAAGTTCCTGTATTGGGAAGCCTCTTCAATATTAAAACGCCCTTTCCTGGAGATGCCTTTTCTATAAATGTTGGCAGACCTCAATTCTTGAAATCTATAAATCCTTATGAAACAGTTCAAGGCCCCAGCATGAGAGCGATCTATGACCTTTCAGATCTAGAAAAATCACTCTTTGTCTATCAGTCAGGCCAATCCGGTTGGGTACAAAGCAAGCTCTATCGCAATATGAACCCGCTATGGGCGAAAAGCGAATATTTACCATTGCAAATGAAGCCCGAGAGCAGTAAACGGCAGCTAGAATTGAACAACAAATAAGACTTATCAGAAGTGCCAGCTAAGGCGTTTAGAATGTATTGTTGCTATAAATCAGTCACTTATCAGGACTCTGACCCATGAAAAAATTGACTCCCTTTGTTACCGCCACCATCTTCGCCGCATCAATGTCTAGCATTGGTACCGCCTATGCCGAATGGAAAGAACTCGGCTCTAACGAGGCACTGGTTGTTTATGTTGATTTGGATACCATTCGTGATAGCGGTGAGAAAGCTCAAATATTGTCAATGTTAGACTTCAAGAAGCCAGGTATGAATCCAAATAATAAGCAAGCAGTGAGCTCTATTATTGGCCTCAATGAATACAACTGCCCTGAGACTAGCTACCGACCAATTGCTTTCAAAGAATTTGCGGGGAACAAGGGTGAGGGCAAAGTCGTTTCTGATAACAACACACCTGATAGCAAATTTGAACCTGTCATCAATGGCTCGTGGACGGCCGGGGTCTTTAATGTTGTCTGTCAGAAACGTTAGACTTCATTCAGGATCCCTATTGAATTTCTGGGCTTGCCCATTCCTAATGATGATCTGTTTAGGTTTACAAGGCTGCGTTGCCCCCATTGCAGCAATAGGAGCATCAAGCTCTGCTGCCGCTAGCTCCGCTGGTGGGACTATAGCAACTACAGCCGTTGCCAACCCAATGACTACCACGAGTTTAGCTTCAACTGCAGCCACCGGCAAATCTCCTTTAGAGCATGCTGCCTCAGCTGCCACTAAAAAAGAGTGTAGTTTTTTTAACCCACTTTCATCTAAGCCAATCTGTGTAGACGTCTCCGTACCGAAGGTGACCGATAACAGCACACCCCTATTGGGTCCTGCAGATCAAGAGATGGAAGTAGTCAAGTAGTAACACTCTGTCTAAGGCCTGACCCCTGGGGCTTCTAATGGCATGCCCCTGGCTCGCCACATCAAGAAGAGCTCTAGCTGAGCCATTTCAGGCGAACCATACTCAAACTGCTGCGCCCTCACCCCACTCATGCAATTGCGTAAGCGGCGCTGCAAAGATCCCAAGGTTTGCCATTCCAAGCGATAAATAGGGTAAGCATTAGGGTGGCCTTGCGGTATCAGACTACCGCCCAGCTTTAATCCCGCCCTATCCTCATGACATTGAGCGCAAGATAAATTGAGTTGTCCTATTCTTTCGTTAAACCACTGACGACCTTTTTTTAATTGCTCTTGATTGGATGGCGTTTCTTTAACAGCAATCGGCATGCCTTTTGACTGGACTGCAACATAGGCAGTTAAGGCCAATAACGCTTTACTCTCATAAGCTAGTGCCGGTTCATTTTGTGCGGCAGATCGACATTGATTAATCTGTCCTTCCAGAGTTTGCAGCTTACCTTTGACCATCTTCGGAAATTGGGTTGCCACACCACGCATTGATTTTTTGGCATCGCTATGACAACTAGTACAAGCCAGATTCTTGGGGCCTAATTTGGTTTGCCATAAGCTCTCCCCTTCTGCAACCCAAAACATTGCAGGGTTAAGGGACGGATCATCCTGCATCGCCTTGTTTTCAGTAGACATGAGCTCATAACTAGATTGTTTTGTATTGGCGGCTATAGAGACCGATACTGCAAACAATGCAGAGCAACAAAAAGCGATAATGCAAAGAGAAGTTCCTGCGCGCACAGAACTCTTATAAAACCGTGATACGAGCTTGATTAACCGCCGCATAACCATCATCACCAAGCCACTTGAATACGAGGGTTCCTGATTCTGTAGCAACAGTAGTAAAAATGATTAATGGATTAGCGCCGATGCCTGGATAGAAGTCGACCTTGAATACCTCAACATCGTTATAGCTGCAGGTAAAGACACGAATAATATCTCTTGGGATTAATTTACCGGATTCTGTATAACGAAATCCTGACTCCATATCATGCTGGACAATCGCTCGGATCTCAACAATGGAATTCTTCTTAGCAGAGGCTGGCACCGTCACCTGAGTACGTGATGTTTTACTCATACCATCTCCGTACAAGCAGATAAGGTCACCAAAGTTTCTGCTGAACCTTGCCAAAAACTACCATTACTCATTTGCGCAATAGCCCAAACACGCTGACTATCAGCTAAACGCACCCGGGTTGTAATATTGGCAGTTCCCGAACGCGGTGTTAAGTAAGCAGTAAAGATATTAGGCAAAGGATTGCCTTCTGCAATCACATGAATGGCCTTCACATAATCATTAGCAGTCATCGGGCTCTCTACACTTACCTTCAGTACAACTAGATTGCCATTTTCAATTAAAGGCGGGATGGTCAAAGTAACGCGTCCTTCCTGAATTCTCGCGTTACCAGTGATTTTTTGTATAGCTTCGTCTGCATCTTCTTTTTTAGCGAAAACGAATGAAGGACTAAACCAAGCGCCCAGAGTAAACAGGCCAAACTTTTGGATTCTCTGGAGCCAATGACGGCGATGTATTTTGAAGGATGTATTGAATCTCATGTTCATTTTGAATTTTACTTATTTAAGCTCACTAGGTATGCGACAACATCCTCAATTTCCTGGGCGTTTAAGATCGTTTGCCCTGCAAATTTTGGAGCAACTCGATTCAGGTGTCCAGTTTTGTAATAGGCGGGCATGATGGTGCTCGGATTAAAGTGACTCGCATCCACAATCCGCGCCCTTAACTGTGGCGCTGTGAGACGAGCAACGCTAGTACTGAGCTCTGGTGCCAGGTTCCCCTGAAACCGCTCTTCTGGAAATGGGCCGCTGTGGCACAAGAGACATAAACCTGTTTGACGACTCGCAACAATCGCTCTACCTCGAGAGACATCACCGGGGGTAGAAGAAAGGGATTCGAAAATCGAATCCCCCGCAATGGTTTGAGCATTTGCAAAACTGAGAGTGAGGAAGCTCAGCAAACATGTTGCTAGTGCGTACCTCATTCTCATCGGTGCAAAGTCACGGCAGCATTAAACCAGTTTGATGCCACTATTTTTCAATGGCACTGTACGTAAGCGTTTACCGGTTGCACGATAAAACGCATTGAGTACAGCTGGTGCTGCAACCGCAATCGTTGGCTCACCTACACCACCCCAATCTTTACCACCGCCTTGAATAACGATAGTTTCAACAGGAGGCATCTGAGATAGGCGAATTGAACCAAAGGTATCGAAGTTCTTTTGAACTACTGCACCTTTTTCGATGGTGATCTCTTCCTCAAATAGAGCTGACAGGCCATAAACAAATGAACCGGACACCTGACGAGCAACTTGCGCTGGATTGACAATGTAGCCTGGATCAGTAGCTGCCACGATACGATGAATCTTCACTTCATTGCCATTTTTCACGGAGAGCTCGCACGCTGCTGCTACATAGCTACCGAAAGAACGCATTTGTGCCACACCACGGAATACACCAGGT
>Ga0209400_1003696_pt1 | contig 11097 bp, 18 predicted proteins | sample M_130807_EF_Meta_FD_187313 | JGI IMG/M metagenome (GOLD analysis project Ga0209400, IMG submission 187313) | Freshwater microbial communities from Lake Montjoie, Canada to study carbon cycling - M_130807_EF_MetaG (SPAdes) (version 2) | ecosystem: Environmental > Aquatic > Freshwater > Lake... | reverse complement strand
TTGTCTCTCAGAGCTACCCTTGGCTGCCATAGTGCCAGCAGGAATTATTCCTTCTTCTTTAATGGCTTCGTGGTCATAGTAATACTTGGATGACTTGCTTAACAAAAAGATGTATTCGTGCGCCTTGGTGCATCTATCGGTCACGCTCTCAGGCATGGGGTTAGGCTTGTGCCAGATAATGTCTTGCCTTAGATACCAGCCATCAGCTCGTAGGGCAAACGCCAGCATCCAAGGGATACCGATTAGGTCTTTAGTCTTTAGCCCCTCACCAGTCCGATTGACAACCCTCTCCCTTGGGTTACCAAAGCCAGCTCTGCCGTTGTTAGATGCTTGGGAATTGTTGCCAGCGTAACTGTCCCCAATGTTTAGCCACAATGTCCCGTCATCAGCCAGAACGTCACGCACACAACTAAACACCTCAACCATAGCGGCTATGTATTCCTCTGGGGTTTCCTCTAATCCTATCTGCCCATCGTGCCCGTAGTCCCGCAAACCATAGTAAGGTGGGCTTGTCACGCACGTTTGGGCTTTAATTCCCGCAGCTGCCCATCTACGCATAGTCTCTCGGCAGTCACCGAATTCAATCTTATTCATGGGGCTTTCCTTAATGGGGCTTTCCACCCATGCTTGCGCCAAGTCTCAGCCACATTAGTAGCCCTTGCGGGCGTGTAGTCAAAGTTAGGGCTAGTCAACGGCACACGGGGGCGCGTGGGCGAGCGCGTGGGGGGAATCGGCTCTAGCGTGGGGGTTAGCCATGCCTTGCAAATAGCATGGGCTTCTATGTCGTTATAGTTCATCGGTTACCTCACAAAAGGATTAAGAGGGTTACTGACACGATAAAGATTAAAGCACAAATAAGGTCATCATTTGTGGGCGCGTGTGCGCGTGGTGCATCACGGTCAAATTGTCGCGTTATGGCGGCAGTTATATCTTGATTGACCTTATCAAAGATGTATCGGCTTTGCATGGGTTTTATCCTTTGGTAATGGGTTGACATGGGTGAGCAAAGAAACCCCCCTTAGAGGGGGTTTTAATGGCTTTTAAATAGCTTGGTACTTAGTACCGTTCCACCGTTCCAATTTATCGGGTGTAGCGGTGTCCCATGTAATGGAGCGTTGTGCTTCTTTGAGCGCATCGGTGTCATCCTTTGCCCCAATCATCACAAAGCCGTAGCGTCCTTTGTAACGGTAAGAGGTTAGCCCGTGAGCTGCTAAAGGCTTATCGTGTAGGCTTATCGCTATCATGTTTACCCCCTTAGATATTGGCTTGATGTAAGAAATACTCATAACCGTCTTTTTTAGCGTTTAGAGTGTCAACAATTTCTATCGCTTGGTCATAAAAGTAAAACAACCGCGTAGAAATGGCTTCTGTACCTAGTTGTTTATTGATGCACTTAATGAAATAGGCTTGCATAGGTTTACCCCTCAGTTTAGGAATGGTGCGACATTGCACCGCAAAGCCTACGGTAATAGGCTTCACGCTGCATAGTCTTACGCGGTTATCTCAGTTCTTACGTACTCAATGCCCTTACGGTAAGCATGGATAAGGTTATAAAGGTCACGCATCGGGACATGACCGCAACTAAATATGTCACGAATACCGCCCGCCTCATTCATTGTTTGATGTAGCGCATAACCGCTATATGCGCCCGATATATGAAAGTTGCCGATATTGGCAACCCATTTACCATGTTCACCGTGATACGGTTCGCTTGGGTTGTTTGTAATGCGGTTGAGTAAGTTAACCGCGCCCTCTAAATCTTTACGTGTGATTCTTTGCATAACTAGCCCCTTACAATTTAGGAATGATGCAATAGCGCATCGAATAAGGCTAACCCGTAGCCTTACCCGTTAAGCTATTAAGCTGCTCTGGCTATCTTTGCAAAGGCTTTGTAATACTCCATCGCTGCCTTATAGGTGTCGCATCTAATCTTGTCCGCTATTTCACTCCCTTTGTATAGTTGGACAAGGTACATACCGGAGGGAAATAACCTCTCGAATGTTGCATAGCCGTTTTTGTATTCCTTAATTCTCATGGTTTATTCTCCTTTGAATTCTTGGTAAACAAAGAAGCAGCCGGAAACCGTGCCGTAAACGATACAGGCTATAAACCCATACGCATCAATAGCACCGGTAGACAATGCAAAAATAGCAAGGCACATAAGCACCAAGCTAGATAGATAACCCGTTTTGTAAAACATATAAAACCCCTTGTTGATAACTGCTAGGAAATGTAGAGAGTGTTTTCTCCACAATATATTAGTATGCTAAAACCATGCCAATATTGAAACCCTTATAAATCAAATACTTACAAAAAAGCATAGCACTAACATAGTGCAATAGATAATCATCATACTCTATTATAGTGCATATAATCTCTATAATGGTGCATGGTGTGGATAATGTGGATAAGTTAGAGTTATCCACAAGCATACTATGTTATTAATGTAATTATGTTATTATGTAACTACATTCTCTACATATTATGTTATCTACATAGTATGTTATCTACATACTATATATATTATATAGTAACTACATACTATGTAATAAATGGTATTACTATAGTTAAGTATCTACATACTGTAAACGCTCACAATGGCGGTTAGAGCTACTATATAGCTACACCATGCCCGATAGTAAATGGGGCTTTTATAGGCGTGTAGCGTAGCTCTATGCGGCGTACCATGCACGCTCTATGCTATTGGCTATGGTCATTGGACACGGTAACGCTACGCTCTTACGCTCTACGCTCTCGCGGTCATCGATTGGGTTTGGGACTCGTTTGGTGTGTGCCCCATTCGCTTCCTCCACCAAAAAAAATATGTGTTTTCCTGTATAGTCAGATTGCCGGTTGCTTTGCAGTTGCCGGTATTTCCTTTTCCACTTCGTAGAAGTTGGGTTATGGGTTTAGGGTTGCTCTTGTAGTGACCCTTTTTTTTGTCTATACTGCCCAACATGGATAGGGGGATGCAAATGATTAGTATGGAAGTAAGTAAAGATGTGCCTGTGCCACCTGATAAGCGGCGGTATCCGTACAAGGTGATGGAGGTTGGGGACAGTTTCTTTGTTGACGGTGGGAAGTTACAAGTGGTGTGTAACAACAACTACCGGACTGGGAAGAAGTTGGAACGTAAATTTATCGCTAGATGCGAGAAGGAAGGAGTAAGGGTATGGAGAACGGCTTAGTAAACGGTCATAACGCCATGATGCCTATGGCTGCTGAGGACATGAAGAAGGCTTACATGACCCGTGTATCTCGGATGAACGCTGTGGAGTTGTTTCAAGAGCTGATGCGTGTGCATACTGAGTCTGCTCGTCTTATGCAAATGGCACAAGAGGAGTTAGAGAAGGTGCGTAGCCAGCTTGAGCAATACGAACCTATCCACTAGAGAGCAGTTAAGGGCGAGTAGGGTTTGGCTTCAGGGAGAAGTCAGGGCTGCGCTTCTTTGTAAAACCAAGAAACAGAAGATTGCCTTGGTTGACAGATGGAAATTGCAGTATTCGCCCATAACTGTTCAGGAGCTACTAAATGTGGCTAGGAACAAAAAGACTGCCGGGGACATCATTCATTGGAACTTAGATGAAATTTAATTTACAACAGTTCTATAAGTTCTGCGCTCAACTCAAAATTGAGACTAAGGAGCAAGGTCTAAGGAACATGGACCATCTCCTTGGCACACAGACCTATGTCATGGAAGAGATTAACTCTGGCTTGGCTAACGGTATTCACTTCTTTGTTATTTTGAAGGGTAGACAGCTAGGGATTACCACCATATCTCTTGCGCTAGACCTTTATTGGCATTTCACTAACGCTGGTCTTGGGGGAACACTTGTTACAGACACCGAAGAAAACCGAGATATGTTTAGAGGAACACTCGGTGCATACATGGATGGACTCCCAAAAGAGTACAAAATCCCCATGCTTGCCCACAACAGAAACTCTCTGTCTCTCAAAAACAGAAGTCGTATCTTCTACCAAGTTGCGGGACTTAGAGCCAAGGGTTCTCTCGGACGAGGAAAAGGCATCACATTTCTTCACGGCACAGAAACATCTTCTTGGGGTGATGAGGAAGGTCTGGCTTCCCTCTTAGCCTCTCTTGCTGAGAACAACCCTGAGAGACTCTACATATTTGAATCTACTGCCCGTGGCTTCAATATGTTCCATGAGATGTACGTTACTGCTAAACGGGCTAGAACTCAGAAAGCTATTTTCTGTGGCTGGTGGCGCAATGAGTTCTACTCTGCTGACCCAGACTCAGACATCTACAAAGTCTATTGGGACGGGAAACTCACCACCGAAGAGAAGGAGTGGACGAGAGACATCAAGAAGCTCTACAACTTTGAGGTCAACTCAAGACAGATGGCTTGGTGGCGTTGGAAGATGCTTGAAGGTATCAAAGATGAGAGCTTGATGTACCAAGAGTTTCCACCCACAGAGGACTATGCCTTTGTGATGACCGGCACTAGCTTCTTCTCTATTGCTCGCTGTACTGACGCAGCCAAGATTTCTAAGAAGCTAGTCCATGATAACTACCGCTATGTCTTTGGCGCTAACTTTCAAGACACCCAAGTAGTCAAGTCTACTGAGCGTCTGGCTACCCTGAAGGTGTGGGAAGAGCCGGTAGACACCGCCTATTACGTCATTGGTGCTGACCCTGCTTACGGGTCAAGCGACTGGGCTGACCGCTTCTGTATTCAGGTCTATCGTTGCTACTCGGACGGTATGGAGCAAGTCGCTGCCTTTGCCACCTCTGAACTCAACACCTACCAGTTTGCTTGGGTGATTGCCCACCTTGCTGGCGCATACAAGAACTCAACCCTTAACCTCGAAGTCAATGGACCTGGGCAAGCTGTTATCAATGAACTCAAGAACTTAAAGCGCCAAGCGGCTGCTATGGCTGGCGAGATTGGTCGGCAACTCATGGATGTCTACGGTTCAATGTCCAACTACATCTGGCGTAGGAACGACACAATGGGTGGAATGTCCAACTCTATTGGCTGGCTAACAACAACCCAGACCAAAGAACGCATGATGACCTACATGAAGGATTACTTTGAGCGCGGAATGATGGCGGTCTACGACATGGATACCCTAGAAGAGATGAAGACCATTACCCGTGAAGGCGGTGGTATCGCTGCATCTGGTCGCAACAAAGACGATAGAGTTATCGCCTCTGCTCTGGCGGCTGCTGCCTATGCCGAGCAACTACAACCTCGTTTGACCGCTATGCGAATTAGCCGTGCAGTCTCTCGCGCCATTGAGGACAAGACCCCCGAAGAGGTGGCTGTCGGGCGCAACGTATCTGACTACTTGAAAAGGATTGGTGTCTATGGACCATGACAACCTAACCATCGTTTCTGTCTACGGTAACAACGATGGGGCAAGCGCTATCCCTTCAATACAAAAGTCTGTACGAGAGCTGCCGGGTTCACAAGGGATGCTCTTGTCTATCTCTAAGCCAGAGAACCTACCTGATGACATCATTTGGCACAGAATAGGTTTCCTCGACTACATGATGTATTCGGTCTTTGTCATGCACAGCCTGTATGCGTTCATTGATACTGACTACTGCTTGATTGTTCAAGACGATAGTTGGGTGCTAAACGGGGCTAATTTCAAGCCTGAATACTACGAATACGACTATATCGGTGGAGTCTCACACGCTGCAATGGTCGGCAATGAGTTACTCCTACAAGGTTCATGGCACGACAAATTTCCACGAACTCTTGTTCAAAACGGGGGTTTTTCTTTGCGTAGCAAGCGTTTTCTTGAAGCGCCAAATAAGCTCGGCATTGTCCACAACCACGCCCAAGACATTCACCTCTGGAATGAGGACGTACAACTGTCTTGCCTAAAGCGCCACACCTTTACTGAACTGGGTATGAAGTACGCCTCAGAAAAAACTATCCGAGACTTCTCCATTGAGAACGTCATCCCCACATTCCATGATGACTTTGACTTTGGCAGACTTGTAGGCTGCCACTCAACTTCTCGCAAACTTGTTTCAGAGACACACATACTGGTAAACCCTATATGCGTCACCTCACATAGAGAGCCAGATTTTCTATCCTTCTTGCAATCCATTGGATACACCATCGAGTATGTTGCCAGTAACCATACCCAAGCGTGAATTGTTGCGCGTGATTAAACGCTTAGTCAAAGACCAAAATAGAGGCATCTCTGTCAAGCTCTTTGCCGAGCTATGTGGTGTTGACAAAGACCATTTGCTTGATGTGTTCTTCTATCGCATTCGACCTCTGACCGAATATATGCAGATACGGGTGAGTAAAGGCTACAACTCATGGCTAAAAGGCGAAGTAGCCGTTATGCAAAACAGAGACAAGACACGGTTTGTGGAATACAGACGCGAACCATTGCCCCGACTAGCCCGTACAACGGGTCTACATCTAGTCAATGGGGAAATAAAGATTAAGGTAGGGGTGGCTAATCGCGGTGATTACTCAGGTCAGACCTTAGATGAAGCACTAAAAAGGGGATAACTATGTCTGTGCTAAAAGACTACAAATGCGACAAACACGGATACTTTGAGAGCTTTGAGGCTAAATGCCCAATGAAGAACTGCTCAGAAGAAGTCTATGTTGTCTTCTTGCAAGCTCCGGGACTCATCTCGGATACGACTAAGAGGAACGACAAAAACATCAAACAACTCGCTATGGAGTTTGATATGACTGATGTCAAGTCAACCCGTGAAGGAGAAAACCAAGGGGGCTTCTTTACTCGTAAGAACAAAACTTCTAAGCGCCAGCTAGAGAAAGAGGCTAAACTTGCTGCAGAGCGCCCAAGAGAGCCACAACCAAGAGACTCTGCTATTTGGGGTGGTGGTGGAGGTGTAGATATGAAGTCTGCCTTGTCCGGAAGATTCAACCGACCCGTTGGTCCTCAACTCGGCAAAGAAACAGAGGTTGTATCAGTAATGCCTAACTCTATGGGAAATTTGACTGGACCGAAGATGGCTAGTTATACTGCCGACCATGAAAACCTAAGTCTGAAGAAATAATGCGGATTCCATCCAACGAAATTCTTAGAGAACAGTTCTACCGTGACTTGATTGAAAAGTGCATGGTGTCCTTGCAAGAGCGCAAAGGTGACTACGCCTCTCTGCGTTCTTTCTTTCTCTTTGGTTCTGGTCCTGATGAGTCCCCAACCATCTTCAACAAAATCTATCCCCACATTGACCAATTAACATCGTTTCTCTACTCAGCAGAAACAACACGGTTCTCCATCAATGTCGGGGCTTCTGTCCCAGACCAAGAACACATTAAGATTCCTCGCTTGACGCTTGCGCTCAATGACGAGTGGCTTAACTCCAATGCAGACCAAGTGTTTAGTTCAGCCCTGACTTGGGCGCTGTGCTTTAACTCGACCTTCATCAAACTTGTCTACAACAACGGCATACATCCATACATGGTAGAACCAGCCAGTATGGGAGTGCTAAGAGAAGACACACCCTATACAGACCGGCAAGAAGCCATCGTTCAAACTTACTACATTACCAAGTCTGAGCTTTACAACCGGCTGTATTCCCATCCAAAGCGCGAGTCAATTGTCAAGCGCATCACAACTAGCATCCACACTAAGACTGAAGACTTGCCCGAAGGCGTTGACCGCATCATCATGTCGCAGTCAAACCCCACCATCTACGGCAATGTAAACCTAGACCTCTCAGGCATGAACCGCTACAAGGCACGTGTAGCTGAAGAAACAGTCAAGATGTATGAGTTGTGGGTATGGAATGACGAGACTGAAGACTATCAATGCGTCACGATGGCTGACCCTGACATCTTTATCTACGACAGACCCGGTGCATCTATGTTCCTCAAGGGTGAATTGCCCTTTGTTCAGATATGCCCTAACCCTCAGTATGACTATTACTGGGGACAATCCGAAGTACAACGCTTAGTATTCTTGCAGCAGTTACGCAATAACCGCATGACCGAGATTCTTGATTTGCTCTCTAAGCAAGTTAACCCGCCAACAGCCCTCACAGGCTTTACCGGCATCTTGGATGAGAAGAACTTTGCTCTAAATCGTGCTGGTGGACTACTAGCAAGCGATATGCCCAATGCAAAGGCTGAACGATTAGCCCCTGATATGCCCTCATCTTTGTTTGAGGTGATACATGAAGTGGACGCAATGTTCTCAGAAGCCTCTGGCATCTCTTCTGTATTGCAAGGTAAAGGCGAATCTGGTGTTCGTTCCTCTGGTCACGCATCCCAATTAGCCCGTTTAGGGTCTAGCAGAGCCAAGAAACGCGCCCTGATTGTGGAAGATTCGCTAGAAAAGGTAGCTACGCTATACCTAAAACTGATGCAAGCGTATGACAAGACGCACTTCAAAGACGAAGACAACCACCAATTCATTGCTGAACAGTTCACCAAAGACTATGTGGTCAAGGTAGATGCCCACTCTAACTCGCCAATCTTCACAGAAGACTTGCGCCAGCTTGCATTTAACTTGTTTAAAGCCAAAGCTATTGATACAGAGTCTTTGCTTGACTTACTTGAGCCGCCAATGAAACAATTGCTCAAAGACAAGCTGAAGAAAAAAGAAGCGGCAGCCGCTAATCAACCTCAACAGCAAGAACCTCCCAAGCGGGAGAAACCGGACTTGAAGGCAATGTAATGGCAACACAACAGTTGACACCAAAAGCAGACCAACCCGTTGTAACGACAAAAGAACTTGGTCGTTCAGAACGCGCTGGCGCTGGTGGAAATTTGCAATACAAAAATGTTGATGTTAGAGTCAACCCCGCAGCAAAAGCAATGCGCTCAATGCGCCAGATTAATAGAACTTAAAGGAGTACATCATGTACGGAAAAAAATCAAAGCGCGGACGTAAAGCCTGTCGCTAAACAAGTTTCCCCGAAAGGGAAAAGGGTGTGGCTTCCTTCCCTACTGAAAAGGTCGCTGCCTTCAACTTTGGAGAAGACTATGCGTAAAGCTCGTAAAGGTCGTAAGAGCCGCAAGTAATTAACGGGGGGCAACCCCTGTTGATTGCACGGTTTGACCGTTCATATTCCTTTGGGGGGCTGGAATCCAAACTTGCTCCCCACTTGACAAATTACAATAGTCTGATTTAATCGCGACTGTTGAACTGATAGAGGGAATATATGGCAACTGACAAAATGATGGACTTAATTCGCTCACAGCAAGGTGGAGCAGGGACAACTCCCCCTGCAATGACTCCTGAAGCGGGAATGTCTGATGCGTCAACGCCACCAATGTCCTCACCAATGTCTACGCCTGAACCCAAGATGGGAAACAAAGAAGGCGCAATGGTCAACATTAGTATGGCAATGGATTTGATTGAACAAGCCTTGCCAAGCCTCGGTAGCGAATCTATCGAAGGTCAAAAAGCCCTAGCTGCTATACGCGCTCTCACGGGACTCTTAGGACCGAAGAAACAACAAACTGGTGAATTACAGCAGTCTGAGATTATTCAGATGCTACAAAACTTGCCTCAAGCTGGTGGTGCTACACCAGAAGGTCGTGCAATGTCTCAAGCCCCGGCTGTTCCAAACCTACCGCCAATGCCGGGCGCAGCCCCTAGCCCCATGTCAATGCCGGGTGCTAGTGGAGGCGGTGCTTCCCCTCAACCAACTCCAATGTAAGGAAAAATCATGGATTTGTTCAAACCCCGTGGTGCTAACAGCCCACGCAGACCTACAGACAACAACCAACAAAATGGTGTTGTAGTTAACACTCCTCGCTTCTCACAACTGGGTGGCTTGGACGGTGCAAACGCTATCGGCTCTAAGAACAAGATGCAAGTTCAAAAGCCCGGTGACGGTAAAAAAGTAATTTAATTTCGTTAGGGGATAACTATGAGTTTAGAAGACATGAGTTTTGAGCAGCGCGACCAAATGGCGTTGCTAATGCGTGAGTTGTCTGACAATCCAGAGACTCGGAAAGAAATTCTGCGCTTGACCCGTAAAGTCAAGCCCGGTTTAGTAATTCCTGAGTTGGATATTGAAGACCACACATCTTCTGCTGTCTCGAAAGTCTATCAAGAACTTGAGCAGATGAAATCACAGAGGCGTGAAGATGACGCTGTTGCCGACCTTAACAAACGCAGAATGAGTTTGATTAAAAAAGGTTTGATTCAAGACGAAAGCGAAATTGAACAAGTTGAAAAAATAATGCTTGATAAGGGCATTACCAATCACGAATCGGCTGCGGAATACTGGGACTGGATGAAACAGTCTGCTGTACCCACACCGACTGGCTACAACCCAAGTGCAGTTGCTAAGTTTGACTTAGGTAAATACTACAAGAACCCAGTAATGGCAGCACGGGATGAAGCCTCGAAAGCGCTCAATGAGTTGCGGAGAAATCCAAGACCCATTGGTTTGTAAGCAGGGGATTTTTTTTCTAGGAGATAACTATGCCTATAGGTGGCGGTATCGTTCCAGCAACGGGTAGTACACAGTACACCGAGTTAACTTACGTTACACGGCGTGCGTTTATCCCAAAGCTGGTCGTACAACTTTATAACTCTACGCCCTTGATGGCGGCTTTGATTGCAAACAGTCAAACTGCTTCTGGTGGTGTTTCATCTGTAACCGTTCCCGTTCAGGGCGCTCAGTTTGTTAACGCTCAATGGTCTGACTACTCTGGTTCATTCAACCAGCCTTCAGTCCAACAAGGTGCTTTCAATGCTGAATTTGACCTGAAGCTGATGATTGCTCCCGTACCGTTCCTCGGTATGGAAGGCGCTGTTCAGCAAGACGCTGCAATCATTCCATTGATTGAAGCCCGTATGAACGATGCGACAAACGTGATGATGGATGCAATGGCTACCGCCTTGTACACCAACAGCACTAACACGCAACAATTCACAGGACTCCCTGCTGCTGTTTCTGCCTCTGGCACTTATGGCAACATCAGCCGTTCTGCATACACTTGGTGGCAGTCAAAGGCTTACTCAGCCGGTAACGTCAACCCAACTCGTCAAAACATCTTGCAGTACATCTCTGGTACTGTGAAGAACGGTGCTGAAGTGCCTTCTTTTGGTGTTTGCGGATTTGGTACTTGGACATTACTTGCTCAAGACTTTGTTGGTCAAGAGCAGTAT
>Ga0209400_1003695_pt1 | contig 11097 bp, 12 predicted proteins | sample M_130807_EF_Meta_FD_187313 | JGI IMG/M metagenome (GOLD analysis project Ga0209400, IMG submission 187313) | Freshwater microbial communities from Lake Montjoie, Canada to study carbon cycling - M_130807_EF_MetaG (SPAdes) (version 2) | ecosystem: Environmental > Aquatic > Freshwater > Lake... | reverse complement strand
TTGGAATACCATTAAGAGCCTGAAATCAGGGCACTTTTGGCTGTTCCGCCAGTTTTGGAGCATACCTGTGAAGCGCACATATCAACCCTCGAAGCTGGTGCGTAAGCGCCGCCATGGTTTCCGTTCGCGCATGGCCACTGTTGGTGGTCGTCGTGTGATCGCTGCCCGTCGCGCCCGCGGCCGCAAGCGCCTCTCGGCCTAATACGAGACCCCTTCGGGGCTCGCGTTCAGGGGGCCGAACCAGATGACAGTCCAAAATGACGGATCTGTCGGCGCATCGGCCCGCACATCATCCTCAGTCGCCCAGTCCTCGACACTTCATGGGCGGCTGAAAGAGCGCCAGCAGTTCCTCGCCGTTGCCAAGGGCGCGCGCCTTCATGATGCGGCCTTCACCTTGCAGGCGAAAGTGCAGCCAGCTGATGCGCAGACAGAAAGCCGCCGCTTCGGCCTCACCGTCACGAAAAAGACCGGCAATTCGGTGGAACGCAATCGCATCCGCCGCCGCCTGCGCGCTGCTTTGCGCGACAATAGCGTGACACAGAACACACTACCCAATAGCCCTGCTTGCGATTATGTGATCGTTGCACGGCGCGAATGTCTTTCCCTCCGCTTCGCCGATCTGACAGAGAAACTTGGCGCGCTGATCGCGCGCATGGACCGGCGTCTCACCAAAACCACCGACACTCATCAGGCCCAAAACACATGAGCAGCGAACAAAAGAATCTCTTCCTCGCCATCGGCCTGTCGATGCTGGTGCTGTTCGGGTGGAATTATTTTTACGGCGCGCCGACGGTTGATAAACAGCGGCAAGCGCAGCAAAGCGCCACAACAGCTGGCGCGCCCTCGGCCAATGTGAACCCGGGTGCAGCCCCCGCTGCAACTGCGCAAGCCGCACCAGTTGCGCGCACACGCGCCGAAGCTCTCCCGCTGTCGCCCCGCATCACGATTGATACGCCCACGCTGGCTGGCTCGATCGCCCTCAAAGGTGGCGTGATCGACGATGTGTCGTTGAAGAACCATCGCGAGACGATTGATCCCAAAAGCGCGATGATCGAACTCTTCGCGCCTGTTGGCTCGATGCATGCTTATTATGCGGAAACAGGTTTCCGCACGGCGGCTGGCAGCACACTCACGCTGCCTGACATGAACACGCTTTGGAAAGCCAATGGCACGAGCTTGTCGGTTGGCAAGCCGGTTGAACTGACATGGGACAATGGCAAGGGCCTTGTCTTCAAGCGCAGCATTTCCGTTGATGACCGCTACATGTTCTCGGTGAAGGAAACGATTGAGAACAAGAGCGGCGCGCCGATCACCTTGCAGCCCTATGCCGCCATTACGCGCATCGGCAAGCCCAAAACCGATGGCTATGCAGTGCTGCATGAAGGCCTGCTCGGCATTATCGGCGACAGCCGCATCATTGAGCTGACCTATGATGCGATTGAAAAAGAAACACAGATGATGAAGCTTGCCGAAGGCACGTCTGGCTGGCTCGGCTTTACCGATAAATATTGGGCGACAGCTATTGTGCCCGCTCAAGATGCAAAGTTCGGCGGTCGCTTCTCGGCTTTCGGCCCGCAGGGCGCAACCCGCGGCTACCAGACTTTCGTTCTCGAAGATGCGCGCACGATTGACACGGGCACCACGAGCGACGTGACAACCACGCGCGTTTTCGCAGGCGCTAAAGAAGTGCGCGCGATTGATAATTATCAGACTTCGCTTGGCATCAAGAATTTCGATCTGATGATCGACTGGGGCTGGTTCTATTTCATCACAAAGCCGCTCTTCAAACTGATCGACTTGATTTACAATTATGTCGGCAATTTCGGTGTTGCGATCCTGATTGTCACTGTGCTTGTGAAAGCTGTCTTCTACCCGCTCGCCAATCGCTCATATCTGTCGATGGCAAAGATGAAGGCTGTGCAACCGGAAATGACGCTCCTCCGCGAGCGCTTCAAGGATGACAAGCAGAAGCAGCAGCAGGAATTGATGGAGCTCTACAAGCGCGAGCAAATCAACCCGATCGCGGGTTGCTTGCCGGTGGTTGTGCAAATCCCCGTCTTCTTCGGCCTCTATAAGGTGATCTTCATCACGCTGGAAATGCGCCACGCGCCTTTTTTCGGCTGGATCAAGGATCTCTCGGCGCCAGATCCGACGACCATGTTCAATCTCTTCGGCCTGCTGCCATTTGATCCGACAGTCCTGCCGGTTGTTGGTCAGTTCCTGGCAATTGGCATCTGGCCTCTGCTCATGGGCGTTTCCATGTTCGTTCAGATGAAGATGAACCCTGAGCCGACTGACCCTATTCAAAAGCAGATGTTCACCTGGATGCCGGTGATCTTCACCTTCATGCTCGGCACATTCCCGGCAGGCCTCGTTATCTACTGGACGTGGAACAATTTGCTCTCTGTCACGCAGCAATATTTCATCATGAAGCGCTCCGGCGTGAAGGTGGAATTGTGGGACAATCTCACAGGCCTCTTCGGTAAGAAGTCGTCTTAACAAACAAGGGCGCGCACGCTTTGTGCGCGCTCTGTCCTCACCGGGATTGATTTCATGACCGAGAGCGATCCCGATTTATTCGAGCGCGCACGCAAACTCTTTGCAGGAAATTGCGAGTTCATCTGGGCGGCTGCCAAAATCGACGGCTTGCCGCCGATGGGCCCACTCGAGATCGCCTTTGCCGGGCGCTCCAATGTCGGCAAATCCTCGCTGCTCAATGCCCTGACCGGCCGCAAGGCTCTGGCACGCACGTCCAACACGCCCGGCCGCACGCAGCAGCTCAATTTCTTTGCCATGGGTACACCCGGCGAAGAACCCATGCGCTTGGTCGATATGCCGGGCTATGGCTATGCCGCCGTCTCGAAAGAAAAAATATCGACCTGGACCAAGCTGATGCACGCCTATCTGCGCGGCCGCGCCTCATTGGCGCGCGTCTTCGTGCTGGTCGATGGGCGCCACGGCTTGAAGCCACCAGATCTCGAAATGTTCGACCTGCTCGATTCCAGCGCCATGTCCTATCAAATCGTGCTGACCAAAAAGGACGAGTGCAAAAAGTCGGAAGTTGATGCGCGGATCGAGAGCGTCCGTACGGCGCTGCTCAAGCGACCGGCGGCTCACCCCGAGATTCTCTTCACCTCGTCTGAGACGGGTGAGGGAATCGGTGAATTGCGCGAGGGGATCGCCCGCCTGATGAAAGAGCGCGGGACGGTTTTTTAAAACCGGCTCCACCCTGTCTTGAGGCTGCCATGGGGACGGGCTAAATAGGGGCGCGCAAAAAGTGACCACGCAAGGACCGACCATGACCGACACGCTGAAGGGCAGCCCGCAGGAGCAGGCCGAAATCCTCATGCAGGCGCTGCCGCATATGCTGCGCTATGATGAATCCATCATCGTGGTGAAATATGGCGGTCATGCCATGGGAGACGAAGAAGTCGCCCGCCGCTTTGCCAAAGACATGGTCCTGCTGGAGCAGTCCGGCGTCAATCCGGTGGTTGTCCACGGTGGTGGCCCGCAGATCGGCGCCATGCTGAACAAGCTCGGCATCAAATCCGAATTCGCAGCAGGCCTGCGCATCACCGATCGCGCCACAGTCGAGATTGTCGAAATGGTGCTGGCCGGTTCGATCAATAAAAATCTCGTCGGCTATATCAATGCTGAAGGTGGTCGCGCGATTGGTCTGTGCGGCAAAGACGGCAATATGGTCACGGCGCGCAAAGTCACCGACACGGAAGTCGATCTGGGCTTTGTCGGCGAACCCGACAAAGTCGATACCACTGTACTCGACCAAGTGCTTGGTCGTGAATTGATACCCGTGCTTGCACCTGTCGCCATGGGCGCCGATGGCGAGACCTATAATGTCAATGCCGATACATTTGCAGGCGCCATTGCCGGCGCACTCGGTGCCAAGCGTCTTTTGTTTTTGACGGACGTGCCCGGCGTGCTCGACAAGAACAAGCAGCTCATCAAGGAATTGAAAGTTGATGATATCCGTCGGTTGATTGCCGATGGCACCATCACAGGCGGTATGATCCCCAAGGTTGAGACCTGCATTTACGCGCTGGAACAAGGCGTGGAAGGCGTTGTCATTCTTGATGGTCAAACACCCCATGCCGTGCTGGTTGAATTGCTCACCGATGGTGGCGCTGGCACACTGATCACGAGGTAAGACCCATTTCTGGAAAAGCCGCAGATTTCGAGACCATCTTGAACGACGCGGCTTTTCCGCTTCTGCCCGACACAACCCGCGCAGCCTTTGCCCATGTCGAGACATGGGTGTTTGATCTCGACAATACGCTCTATCCGCCCTCCAGCGATCTCTGGCCGAAAATAGACCAGCGCATCACTGTGTTCATGTCGCAGCTATTCGGGCTAGATGGGTTGTCGTCACGTGCTTTGCAGAAATATTACTACCAGCGCTACGGGACGACGTTGCGCGGGCTGATGGAAGAACATGCGATTTCGTCAGATGAATTTCTGGAATTCGTGCACGATATTGATCGCTCGTCACTGGTGCCCGATCACACATTGGCTGAAGCCATCACGCGCCTGCCGGGCCGCAAACTCATTCTGACCAATGGTTCGCGCAAACATGCTGTGCAGACGGCGCAAAAGCTCGGCATTGATCACATGTTCGAAGATATTTTCGACATTGTCGCAGCCGACCTCATGCCCAAACCTGCCGCCGAAACTTATGAGCGTTTTTTTGATGCACATGGTGTCGACCCAGCGCGCGCGGCCATGTTTGAAGATATTGCGCATAATCTCGCCGTGCCCCATGCGCGCGGCATGAAGACCGTGCTGGTCACACCAAAAGCCGGCGCGCATGATCATCGTGAAGATTGGGAAATCGCCGCGGGGGCCAAGGCAACCCATGTGGATTATCTGACGCAGGATCTGGCGGGATTTCTTTTCGGATTGGGGTTCACAGGCACCGCTCCCGCCCCATAGGTGGGTGACATTCGCCCCCCCGCTTGCTAGAGAGCGGCACCAGATAAACCGCTGTTTTCAGCGGGTGCCGCTTGAGGGGAGTTTCTATGTCCATTGCCGATCTTGCCCAGACCATCGAAGCCGCTTTCGAAGACCGCAACAACATCAACGCCCAGACGCAAGGGCGCGTGCGTGATGCGGTCAATGAAGCTCTGAACCTGCTCGACACGGGCAAGGCGCGTGTGGCTGAAAAGATCGCTGGCAAGACCGGCCCGGAAAGCTGGGCTGTGCACCAATGGCTGAAGAAGGCCGTGCTGCTCTCCTTCCGCTTGAATGATATGGCCCCGATCTCGGGTGGCCCCGGTGGCTCGTTCTGGTGGGACAAGGTGCCGTCCAAGTTTGAAGGCTGGGGTGCTGCTGAACATGCAGCCGCCGGCTTCCGCTCTGTGCCCAATTGCATCGTGCGCCGCTCGGCCTTTATTGCGCCGGGCGTTGTGCTGATGCCGTCATTCGTCAATCTCGGCGCTTATGTTGGCGAAGGCACGATGGTCGACACATGGGCGACTGTCGGCTCCTGCGCACAGATCGGCAAAAATGTGCATCTGTCGGGCGGCGTTGGCATTGGCGGCGTGCTGGAGCCGCTGCAGGCGAACCCCACCATCATTGAAGACAATTGCTTCATCGGCGCACGCTCGGAAGTTGTTGAAGGCGTGATCGTCGGCGAAGGCGCGGTGCTTGCCATGGGCGTGTTCATCGGCGCTTCCACCAAGGTCATTGATCGCGCCACGGGCCAAGTGCATGTCGGCTATGTGCCGCCTTATTCCGTCGTGGTCTCCGGCAATTTGCCGGGCAAGCCGCTGCCAGATGGCACACCCGGCCCGTCGCTCTATTGCGCGGTCATTGTGAAGACGGTCGATGCGCAGACGCGCTCCAAGACCGGCATCAATGAACTGTTGAGGGATTGATGAGCGCGATCCTCTCTGGCGAGGGCTTCCACTTTCTGTTCCGCACAGACAAGGGCGTGATTGCACGTGATGTCTGGTGGCTTGGCACGGCGCTGACAGGCGCCGTTGCTTTTGTGGCCACCCTCATCTGGTTCGCCATTGCACCACTGGCCAAGCATGGCCTCGCAGAGCGTGGCCTCATTGATGCAGCCACTCTCGGCGTGCATCTCTATCTGGCGGTCTATGCGTTTCTGATCCTGCTGACGGGCGTGTGCTGGTACAATCTCACTGCCAAGCGTTTTCGCGCGATGGGCCGCGCGCCCGCATTCGCCGGATTGCCTTTGGTTATGGGGCTTTTCGTAGGTGCCGCACATTGGGTGGCACCGCGCCTGCCCGAGATGGTCCCACAATGGTCCGCCACTGCAATAGACATGGGCCTCGCTTTTGTGATCATCTGGACGCTGTTTGAATGCGGCTTCAAGACCAAGGCCACAGAGACGGAATGAGCAGCGCTCTCGACATTGCCCGCGATCTCATCACCTGCGCGTCCGTGACGCCGCGTGATGAGGGCGCTTTGGATGTTGTCGCGCGCTATTTGAAAGACGCGGGCTTTTCGATCGAGCGCATGCGCTTTACCGACACGGACACGCCCGACATTGATAATCTCTACGCCAAGATCGGCAAGGGCAAGCCCTGCCTGATGTTTGCCGGCCATACGGATGTTGTGCCGCCCGGTGATGCAAGCCAATGGCGCTTTGATCCATTCTCGGCAGAAGTCGCAGACGGCCAGCTGTGGGGACGCGGTGCGGTTGATATGAAGGGCGGCTTGGCGGCCTGCATGGCTGCCGCCATCGCGCATGTGCGCGAACACGGCACCGCCAAAGGCTCGATTGTTTTTCTCATCACCGGCGATGAAGAAGGCCCCGCCGTCAACGGTACGGTGAAATTGCTCGACTGGGCGAAGGCGCGCGGCGAGCATTTCGATCATTGTATTCTGGGTGAACCGACAAACCCTGAAAAGCTCGGCGATATGATCAAGATCGGCCGTCGCGGTTCACTGACAGGCCGACTTGTCGTGCACGGCAAGCAGGGCCATGTCGGCTATCCGCATCTGGCTAACAATCCTGTGCCGCACATGGTTGCAATTCTCGCAGCATTGAAGGCCAGCCCGCTCGATGCAGGCACGGAACATTTTGATGCCAGCAATTTGGAAGTGACCACCGTTGATACAGGCAACGGCGCGACCAATGTCATTCCTGCCTCTGTGCGCGCGACCTTCAACATTCGCTTCAATGATCTCTGGACGCCAACATCGCTTGCGGAAGAAATCTCGCGCCGCGTGAAGGATGCCTCACCTGACGGCAAGTTTGATCTGACCTTTGATCCGACCAATGCGGTGGCTTTTCTCACCTCGCCCGGCCCCTTTGTCGATCTCGTTGCAAGCGCGGTTGAAAAGGAAACGGGCCGCCGCCCCGTTCTGTCGACCACAGGCGGCACATCGGATGCGCGTTTCATCCAAGCGCATTGTCCGGTTGTGGAGTTTGGCCTCGTCGGCCAGACCATGCATGCGGTCGATGAGCGCACGCCGGTTGCCGAGCTGGAACAGCTCACCGCGATCTATCGCCGGATTTTGCAAGCCTATTTCGGCTGACGCTTAATAATCAACGCCGATCAGATAAAGCCCTGCAGCAGGCGCCACCTGTCCGCAACGCGTACGGTCTTTCGACTCGAGCACAGCGCGCAATTCGCGCGCACTCCATTTGCCCGAACCCACATGCTCGATGGAACCAACCATGGAGCGCACCTGCCGATGCAGGAAAGAGCGCGCGGATGTGTAGACGTGAATCTCTTCACCCACGCGCGAAATATCGAGCCGATCCAGCGTGCGCACCGGACTTTCTGCCTGACAATCGGCATCGCGGAAGGTTGAGAAATCATGGCGGCCGACAAGCTGCTGCGCGGCTTCATGCATAGCCTCAGCATCGAGCGGACGCTTCACCAACCACGCCTTGCCCGCATCAATGGTGAGCGGCGGGCGGCGGTTGATGATACGATAGAGATAATGCCGACGCGTCGCTGAAAAGCGCGCATCGAAATCATCGGCGACCAGTTCAGCTTTGCGGATCGCGACCAGATGCGGGCGCATATGCGCATTGACCGCATCACGCAATTTGTCACCGCGCCAATCTTTGGTGAGATCGCAGGTTGCCACCTGCGCCGTCGCATGAACGCCCGTGTCGGTGCGCCCCGCGCCCTTGATCACCACAGGTGCGCCATCGACTGCGCCGAGCGCTTCTTCAATCACCTGCTGAACAGCCAAAGCATTAGCTTGGCGCTGCCAGCCGCAAAAGGCCGAGCCATCATATTCAATATCGAGGCGATAGCGCGCCATAACGATCAAGCCGGAGAGGGAAGGACAAAGCCCTTCGACAGACGCACACCGCGCAGGAATTCATCCGCCTTCATCGGCGCTTTGCCGGCGCGCTGCACATCGAGAATCTGCAAAGCACCCTGCCCGCAGGCAATGGTCAGTGCATCATCGAGCAATGTACCCGGCGCGCCTTGGCCGCTGGCCAGTTTCGAGCGCAAGACTTTGATGCGCTCGGGACCTTTGCCAAAATCCACTTCGAAGAAAGCGCCCGGAAAAGGCGACAGGCCGCGCACATGATTATGCAGCTCAGCTGCACTGCGCCGCCAATCGATACGCGCTTCGGCTTTTTCAATCTTGTGGGCGTAAGTCACACCCTCTTCCGATTGCGGTGTGAAATGCAAAGAGTCCCGCGAGAAAGCAGCCAAAGCGCGCACCATCAGATCAGCGCCGATCATCGACAGGCGATCATGCAGATCGGAGGCTGTCATATCGGGCGTAATCGTCACGCGCTCGACCATGCCAACGGGACCCGTATCAAGTCCCTCTTCCATTTTCATGACCATGACGCCGGTCTCGGCATCACCCGCCATTATCGCGCGCTGGATGGGCGCAGCACCACGCCAGCGCGGCAAGAGAGAGGCGTGGAGATTGAGGCAACCCAGACGCGGCGCATCGAGCACGGCTGTGGGCAGGATCAAACCGTAAGCGACAACAACCGCCACATCGGCCTCATGCGCAGCAAAGCGCGCGATCTCTTCGTCATTGCGCAAAGTCTTGGGCGTGAAAACCGGAATACCGAATTTATCGGCTAGCGCATGCACGGGCGAGGGGCGCAAATCCATGCCGCGACCCGCAGGCTTGGGCGCGCGCGTATAGACGGCGACGATCTCGTGGCCTTGGCCTAAAATTTCCGTCATCACGGGGACGGAAAAATCGGGTGTCCCCATGAAGACGACGCGCATCGTGCTTACTCGTCGTCGCCGCGCAGACGCGCAGCTTTCACAAATTTCTTGGTGACGCGCTCGCGCTTCAACCGCGACAGATGATCGATGAACAGCACGCCGTTCAGATGATCGATCTCATGCTGGAAGCAGGTGGAGAGCAGACCATCAGCCTCGATCTCCTTCACCTTGCCGTCACGATCCAGATAACGCACGCGCACTTTTTCAGGGCGCTCAACATCTTCGTAATATTCGGGGATCGACAGGCAGCCTTCCTGATAGACGTTCTTTTCCTCAGACGACCAAACGATCTCGGGATTGGCGACGCACAGCGGGCGCGGCTCTTCCTCTTCCTTGGCGACATCAATCACCAGCACGCGCTTTGGCACAGCCACTTGAATGGCCGCCAAGCCGATGCCGGGCGCGTCATACATGGTCTCCAACATGTCATCCATGAGCTTGCGCACGGACGCGTCAATTTCTGACACGGGTTGCGAGACAAGCCGCAGGCGCGGATCGGGCAGTTCAATGATGGGCAGAATGGCCATGGCGCGAGACTTCCGGAAAATGATGGATTGGATGTAGTCAGGAAGCGTCACAGGGTCAATGACGTTCATCTTCTGTTCGCTTGCCACCCCGAATCGCGCTAGGCTTGGGGCATGGATACGACCCTCATCATTCTCGGTCTCGCCTTTGCAGGCGTGACCCTCGCCCTCGTTTTCGTCATGAGCCGCGCGCAAAGCCAAGCGCAGCGAGCGCAGGAGATCGCCAGCGCGACATCGGCCGAGCGTGAACGCGAACTCGACGATAAGGTGGGCGAGCTCAACCGCATCAATGCGCAGCTCGCTGGCCAAATGCTGCAATTGCAGCAGCAGCTCAATGAGCGCCATTCGGAACTTACTCGCACGCTTTCAGAACGACTCGACAATGTGAGCAAGCGAGTCGGCGATTCCATGGAAGCCACGACCAATAGTACTGCAGAGCGGCTCACTGCACTGGGCGAACGCCTCGCCGTAATTGATTCAGCCCAAGCCAAAATCACAGGGCTCACGCAGGAAGTCGTGTCGCTGAAAGATATTCTGGCCAATAAGCAAAGCCGCGGCGCTTTCGGCCAGACGCGGATGGAAGCCATTATCCGCGATGCCATGCCGGTGGGCGCTTATGAATTCCAAGCAACGCTTTCAAACGGCAAAAGGCCTGATTGCGTCTTGCATCTGCCCGGCGATAAGCGGCCTCTGGTGATCGACAGCAAATTTCCGCTAGAATCTTTCACCGCCTTCCGTGATGCCAAAGATGATGTGGCGCGCAAACAGGCCGAAGCGCGCGTGCGCACGGATATTTCCAAACATATTTCCGATGTGCGCGAGAAATATTTCATCCCCGAAGAGACGCAGCCCATGGCGCTGATCTTCGTGCCGTCGGAATCGATCTATGCGGATCTCGTCGAGTTTTTTGATGATCTGATTCAAAAAGGCTATCGCGAGAACATCAGCATCATCTCGCCCTCGCTTTTGATGATGGCTGTGCAAGTGACACAAGCCTTGGTGCGTGATGCCAAAATGCGCGAACAGGCGCATGTTATCCAGAAGGAAGTGCATGTCTTGATGCAGGATGTCGGGCGCTTGTCGGAGCGTGTCAGCAAGCTCAAGTCGCACTTCAATCAGGCGACCGCTGATATCGAAGCGATTGACACATCGACGAATAAGATCGTCTCGCGCGGGAAGCGGATCGAGAAGGTTGAAGTCGGTGACGGCGAACCACCGCTTCTGACAGCTGAATAATTTCGGCCGTCATTGCGAGGAGCCGTAGGCGACGCGGCAACCCAGAGCGACACGTGAGGCCCCTGGGTTGCTTCGCTTCGCTCGCAATGACGGGCGGAGAGGTGGCGTGAGCGCGGCTTTGGAGCTGCTTTCAA
>Ga0209400_1003693_pt1 | contig 11101 bp, 10 predicted proteins | sample M_130807_EF_Meta_FD_187313 | JGI IMG/M metagenome (GOLD analysis project Ga0209400, IMG submission 187313) | Freshwater microbial communities from Lake Montjoie, Canada to study carbon cycling - M_130807_EF_MetaG (SPAdes) (version 2) | ecosystem: Environmental > Aquatic > Freshwater > Lake... | reverse complement strand
GTTTGGCTAAAGGTCGAAGGAATGAACCCAACCGGTTCATTCAAGGACCGCGGTATGACCATGGCTGTCACCAAGGCTGTTGCCCATGGAGCTAAAGCTGTCATTTGTGCTTCAACAGGAAACACTTCAGCTAGCGCTGCCGCATATGCTGCAGCTGCTGGAATCAAGTCAGTGGTGTTAATTCCTGAGGGAAAAATCACCTTAGGAAAACTAGCTCAGGCCATTGCTCACAAAGCATCAATCTTGCAGGTCAGAGGAAATTTTGATGACTGTTTGGTTCTGGCCCGTGATTTGAGTGAAAACTATGCCGTGCACTTGGTCAATTCGGTAAACCCCGATCGCATCGAAGGCCAAAAGACCGCAAGCTTCGAAGTCGTTGAATCGCTCGGCTTTGCTCCAGATTTCCATGTCATGCCAGTAGGCAATGCTGGAAACTACTCCGCTTATTTCAAGGGCTATTTAGAAGAATTCAATGCAGGGACAATCAAAGAAGTTCCTAAACTCTGGGGTTTCCAGGCTGAGGGGGCTGCACCTTTCATTGCCGGCCACCCAATCGAAAACCCAGAGACTATTGCAACAGCCATTCGTATTGGTAACCCGGCATCTTGGGATCTAGCGCTTAGCGCTCAAGATTGCAGCAGGGGAGAGTTTGGTGCTGTTAGTGACGCAGAGATTCTTTCAATGCATAGGTTCCTCTCGAACGAAGTTGGCGTATTTGTTGAACCTTCATCTGCTACCGGTGCCGCTGGTTTATTCAAGAATTCAAAACTTGGCAAGGTTCCTCACGGTGCAAAGATCGTAGTAACTGTTACCGGTCACGGCCTAAAGGATGTTGGTTGGGCTCTGAAAGATCAGAATGGCGATGAGGTCAGCCCAACCTCTTGTTCCAAGGATGCTGCTGAAGTTGCTGAGCTATTGGGCTTGGAGCGGAACTAATGCGTTTGGATGAGGTTAATTCCATTATTGGTCGAAGAGTTGTAGTCAAAGTTCCAGCGACCTCTGCAAACCTAGGTCCCGGATTTGACACCTTAGGGATGGCACTTTCTTACTATGACGAGCTAGAGGTAACTGCAGTTGATGCTCATGATTCTGTTGTTGAGGTTATCGGTGAAGGCCAAGGTGATGTTCCAACCGGAGATGACAATTTAGTTGTCAAATCAATCGCTTATACATTTGCCCATTACAGACAACCTATGCCTGGCCTTCGCCTGAAAGCACATAACTACATTCCACATGGCCGGGGAATGGGTTCATCCGGAGCTGCGGTAGTTGCCGGCATTATGGCAGCTAAAGGCTTGCTTGATGGATTGGTTGAGATGAGCTCTAAAGATCTTTTAGAAATCGCAACTGAATTAGAGGGACATCCAGATAACGTAGCGCCAGCACTATTTGGAGGCCTAACAATTGCTTGGCAAGACGAGTCTGGACCCAAGCATAAAAAACTATTTGTGCACAGAGGAGTCTCACCTTTGGTTCTTGTCCCTAAGAACAAGATGTCAACAGAATTGGCAAGATCCCTTCAACCAGATTCAGTTCCTCACGATGATGCTGTTTTCAATGTTTCGAGATCTGCGTTGCTGATTGCGGCTCTGACCCAGAGTCCAGAACTACTTCTGGCTGCCACCGAGGATAGATTGCACCAGAACTACCGGGCGGCAGCAATGCCTGAAACTGATGCGGTAATTACTGTTTTGAGAGCTGAAGGACATGCCGCAGTTGTATCAGGAGCAGGGCCATCGGTCTTGGTTTTAGCCTCAGATCCCGCGCAAAGACTGGCCGCAGCCAAGCTAGCAGCAGAAAAATTTCCCCAGTGGCAACCGTTAATGTTGGCGGTTGATTTCAAAGGTGCTACTGTTATCACGTACCGAAAGTAAGACCTTATTCCTTAAGAGTCTGGTACCAAAGCCCACAAAAACTTGTGGATAGCGCATGACATGGTCGTGCATCAAAGCAATCAACCTCACAGAAGAAACCGATTGCGAATCAAGAAAGAGTTATTACCAATGGATGAAATCCAAAAACCTGAAACACCAAAGAAGTCTCGTCGCGTAACTGCAGTTCCTGCAACCGACGCAGCTCCAGCGGAAGCAAAGAAGCCAACCAGGGCGCGCAAAACTGAGGATGCTCCTGTAACTGAGGCAAAGCCAGAAACTTCTTCCTCTGAAAACAGAGGAAACCGTAACAGATCTAGTGCTTCCGAATCAGCTCCAACTGAATCAGCACCTCGCACCGATTCACCTCAGCGTGACCGTGAAGTTGATAGCGAGCGTCCAGAGCGTAATGACCGAGCGGGTCAGAACCGTAACCGTAATCGTAACCGCAACCGCGGCAATGATCGTTTCCGCGATCGTGATCGCCGCCGTGGACCAAACAACGACCGTGAAGAAGCTGAACCAGAGATCTCTCCGGATGATGTTTTAGTTTCAGTTGCTGGAATCCTAGACATTTTGGATAACTATGCCTTCGTGAGAACCACTGGTTACCTTGCAGGTCCTAATGACGTTTATGTTTCTCTTGGTCAGGTTAAGAAGTACTCACTTCGTAAAGGTGATGCTGTTGTCGGTGCAATCCGTCAACCTCGTGAGGGAGATAGCCAGGGACGTCAGAAGTTCAACGCGCTGGTTCGCATTGATTCGATCAACGGTCAGACTTCTGAAGAAGCCTCTAAGCGTGTCGAATTCGGCAAGCTAACTCCGCTATACCCACAGAGCAGACTTCGTCTTGAAACTGAGCCAAACAAACTTTCAACTCGAATTATCGACCTTGTCGCTCCGATTGGTAAGGGTCAACGTGGTCTTATTGTTTCTCCTCCAAAGGCTGGTAAGACTTTGGTTCTGCAGGCAATTGCTAACTCAATCGCTCAGAACAACCCAGAGGTTCACCTAATGGTTGTTCTTGTCGATGAGCGTCCTGAAGAAGTTACTGACATGCAGCGAACTGTGAAGGGTGAAGTTATTGCTTCTACCTTCGACCGTCCTGCAGAAGATCACACCACGGTTGCAGAACTTGCAATTGAGCGTGCTAAGCGTTTGGTAGAACTAGGTCACGACGTAGTTGTATTGCTTGACTCAATCACTCGTCTTGGTCGCGCATACAACCTTTCAGCTCCAGCTTCTGGTCGTATTCTTTCCGGTGGTGTTGATTCATCAGCTCTGTATCCACCAAAGCGTTTCTTTGGTGCCGCTCGTAACATCGAAGACGGTGGCTCACTAACCATCCTTGCCACAGCTCTTGTTGAGACTGGTTCAAAGATGGACGAAGTTATCTTCGAAGAGTTCAAGGGAACTGGAAACATGGAACTTCGTCTTTCTCGTTCACTTGCAGACAAGAGAATCTTCCCAGCTGTCGATGTCAACGCTTCTGGCACACGTCGTGAAGAAATGTTGATGAGCCCAGATGAGACCAAGATTGTTTGGAAGCTTCGTCGCGCACTTGCCGGTCTAGAACAGCAGCAGGCTCTTGAATTGGTTCTTAACCGCTTGAAGGAAACTAAGAGCAACGTTGAGTTCCTAATGATGGTTCAGAAGTCAATGCCAGTTCCTTCAGGGTCTGACGGCGAATAATGCTCTCTTCAGTCCAGGCGCTTCTGGCTGAACACGCAGAGTTGCAAAATCAACTCTCTGAAGCTTCGGTCCATGCCAACCCAACACTAGCTAAGAAGCTAAACCGCAGATATGCGGAGCTCAACGCTATTGTTTCGGCATACCATTCAGTCAATTCGATGCAGGCAGATCTTGATGCTGCCAAAGACATGGCTAAAGAGGATGAAAGCTTTGCTGCTGAAATTCCAGCAATGGAAGAGAAACTTCACGAAGCAACCGAAAAACTCAGAAGACTACTAATCCCTAGAGATCCAGATGATGGCAGAGATGTCATTATGGAAATCAAAGCTGGTGAAGGTGGTGCTGAATCAGCACTCTTTGCTGCAGACCTGTTGAGAATGTATATCCAGTATGCGAACAGCAAGAACTGGAAGACTGAGATTCTAGACAAGAACGAATCTGACCTCGGTGGTGTGAAAGATGTTCAGGTCGCGATCAAGGGCAACTCAGCAGATCCTGCTGAGGGTGTTTGGGCTCACTTGAAATATGAAGGTGGTGTGCACAGAGTCCAGCGAGTTCCAGTAACTGAAACTCAAGGACGAATTCACACCTCAGCTGCTGGTGTTCTAGTCTTCCCGGAAGTTGATGCTCCTGAAGAAGTGGAAATTAGTCAGAACGATATTCGTGTTGACGTTTTCCGTTCATCTGGTCCTGGTGGTCAGTCGGTTAACACAACGGACTCTGCTGTGCGTATTACTCACTTGCCGACTGGAATCGTTGTTTCGATGCAGAATGAAAAGTCTCAGTTGCAAAACCGTGAAGCTGCGATGCGTGTGCTTCGTGCTCGCATCTTGGCGGCACAGCAAGAAGCTTTGGAAGCAGAGCTATCGGCTGCTCGTAAATCACAGGTAAAAAGCGTTGACCGTTCTGAGCGCATTAGGACTTATAACTTCCCAGAGAATCGAATTGCTGATCATCGCACTGGATACAAGTCATACAACCTTGATCAAGTGATGGACGGTGCTTTAGAGCCTGTTGTTCAGTCTGCGATTCAAGCAGACGAAGAGGCAAGATTGGCAGCTCTAGGCGAATCAGCGTAATGAAGATTCAGGCAGCACTTGAATCTGCAACTGAGACTTTTGCAAAAGCAGGTATTGAATCGGCGGCAGCTGACGCGGAGATTCTGTTAGCGCATTTACTCAAGATATCGCGTGGCGAATTACAAGCCAAAGCCATCACCGGTGGTGACTTTGCGGAATCAGATATGTTTAGCGAGCTGGTACTTAAGCGAGCAGAACGAATTCCACTTCAGCATCTGACTGGTGTTGCTCATTTTCGAAGGCTAACTCTTAGAGTCGGTCCCGGTGTTTTTGTGCCTAGACCTGAAACCGAAGTGGTAACTCAAATTGCGGTTGATGCCCTTAGAGCAATTGGTCACCAAGAACCAATAGCAGTTGATTTAGCAACTGGTTCTGGAGCTATTGCACTGAGCCTTGCGGTTGAGGTTCCTAATGCAAAAGTTTTCGCCATTGAGCTAAGTGATGATGCACTCAAATACACTGCACAAAACTTTTTAGAGCTGGCCCCTCAAGCGGTGCTTGTTCAGGGTGACCTAGCGCATGCGTTCCCTGAATTGAATGGAACAGTTGATGTTTTAGTTTCTAACCCTCCATACATCCCAGATGAGATGATTCCTATTTACCCAGAGGTCCACCTGCATGATCCAAGCCTTGCTCTCTACGGTGGAACAGATGGATTAGACATCATTCGTAAGGTGGCTGAGTCTGCGAAAAGACTTCTCCGAGTAGGAGGAACTCTTATCATTGAGCATGCCGACATGCAGGCAGAAGCAGTTCGGGAACTACTATTGGCATCAGGGTGGCGACAGGTAAGAACCCATCAGGATTTGGTTGGTCGAGACCGAGCAACCACAGCTTTGGCGAAGAAAGTCAGGTGTAATTTGCAGAAGATATTTGATTGTTCAGTAGATATTGACCTGCTTACCGGGATGAGGTTAGCCAAAGTTGGTTTAGGTCGAAATGATTTAGCAGTAATCCCAACGGATACTGTTTACGGTTTAGCTGCTAACGCATTCTCACCAGCCGCGGTTCAGAAACTCTTAGCCGCTAAAGGAAGAGATAGACAGTCTCCACCTCCGGTACTGATAGCAAATCTGAACATGGCTAGAGCTTTAGTCGAAACAATGCCTGAAGCAGCAGTGAAACTTGCAGAGACTTTCTGGCCTGGAGCACTGACCCTTATTCTCAAATCTCAACCTTCTTTGGATTGGGACTTGGGGGAGACCAAGCAGACGGTTGCACTGAGAGTTCCAGATCACAAGATTGCCCTTGCCCTGATAGAAGAGACCGGCCCGCTAGCAGTCTCCAGCGCAAATCTCACTGGCAAGCCAGCAGCGACAACAGTGAAGCAGGCTTTTGACTACCTTGGCGATTCAGTTGAGGTGTATTTGGATGGCGGCCCAAGCCCCAAGGGTGAGGCCTCTACAATTCTTGACCTCACTGGGCTAGTCGACAGTTATGACGATAGTGGCGCAATGACGATAACTGGAAAGATAAAGGTGATTCGTCAGGGAGCACTAAGTATTAACAAAATCAAGTCGGTCATTGGTGACCTTTTAGAGAGTACTGATAACTAGTGCGCGCCTATTTACTTCTGATGGGAATAGCCTTCGTCGTCACATACATCTCCACTTACTTAGTTCGTCGCGCTGCTAGGAAGTATGAGATTTACCCAAAAGACATCAGATCACGGGATAGCCACAAAACTCCGACCCCAAGAATCGGTGGAGTTGCCATGTTCTTGGGTTTCTCGGTGTCGTTGGCAATTGCTGCACCAATCGGTTGGTTCGATATTGTTTTTGCCGATCCAGGGCCGATTATCGCCATTGCTGTGGCTTCACTAATTGTTATGGTCGTTGGTTTCTTGGATGACATCTATGACCTGGATTGGACTCTAAAACTTGCTGGACAGTTCTTAGCAGCTGGTGTGCTTGCTTGGAACGGTGTTCAAATTGTGTCTCTACCAATCTTCGGTCTAACTGTTGGTTCTTTTGGGGTTTCATTTGTGGTGACAGTTTTTCTGGCAGTCCTAATCATGAATGCAGTGAACTTTATTGATGGCCTAGATGGCTTGGTTGCCGGAGTTGTCCTCATTGGCACCGTGGTTTTCTTTGTCTATTCATACTTGTTAGCCCAACAGATTTCCCCTACTAACTATTTCAACCTAGCTACCATGATCTCGGCGATAGTTATTGGTATGTGTGCGGGGTTCCTGCCACATAACTGGCATGTGGCAAAAATCTTCATGGGCGATTCAGGGGCGATGCTCCTCGGTTTATTGATGACTACCTCAGCATTGACCGTTACTGGCCAGATAGATCCTGCATCCCTGAACCGGGATGACCTGGTTCCTGCAGTTTTACCGCTAATTCTTCCGATTTCAATTCTGATTCTTCCGCTACTCGACTTCGCTTTGGCGGTGGTTCGTAGAGTGGCTGCCGGCAAATCACCGTTTGCAGCAGACCGAAAGCACCTTCATCACAGACTTCAAGATTTTGGTCACAGTCATTTGGGGTCTGTCCTGGTTTTTTACTTCTGGTCAATTTCAGTCTCAGTTAGCTGTTTGCTGCTGTTCTTAGCCGATCTGGGCTCGGTTATCTTATTTGCTGTGACTTCAATCTCAGCCTCGCTAACATACACAGTCTGGCCTGCCGTAACCAAGTTCCGTAACAGAAAGAGAACAGCAAATGTTTGATAGTTTGAGCACCGTTATGGCTAGGGTCCTGAAACTAGGGTCATTGCTTGTCCTTGCTATAGCTCTGCTAGGCAGCTTGGTTGGCTACCTGACAATTGGTTTATCTGGTGTTTATGCCGCTCTCATTGGTTCTGGAGCAGCTTTTCTTTTCACAGCGCTAACAGCCCTGAGCGTTCTGATCGGCTCAAAGCTGAATTTGGCTGGATTTCTAGGCGCTGTTTTGGGTGGTTGGTTAGCCAAAATGGTCCTTTTTCTGATTGGTTTCAGCACGCTGAATAAAGCAGCGTGGTTGACCAGAGAGTCCAGACCTATCGTGTTTTTCACAGTTGTGGCAGCAGTAATCGGTGGACTAGTTATCGACACCATGATTGTCTCTAAGGCAAGACTCACTGCAACCGAAGAAAAGCCTTAACTTTCCGAGAAATATCAACCTAGTTGGCGTTTTTCTTCTACTCGTTCCTGATAACATTTAGACATCGCTTGCACTTATGTCGCAGCGTAAAGCACTGTAAATCGCCGCAAGGTTAGGTTATGACCTGCCCCGAAACAGGAGAAGAAACTGTTCGCTTCATTGTCTTTAGTTCGCACCGCAGTGTGCCCGGAGGAAAATCCGCCCGGAGAAGGACAATTCCACGCCCCGACAATTTGTGAGTTTTATCCTCACGTTGTTGCATTTGAAGACACACCTTTTGAACTGAATCGAATCATGTTGATTCGTCTTCTTGTCACAGCTCTTCTAATCTTGGTTTTCTGGCTATGGTCAAACCGTTTCCGTAAGAGCACCAAAACTGGCCAGCTTGTTCCAGGCCGCTTCCAGATGTTTGGTGAAATGGCTTTGAACTTCGTTCGTAAGTCAATTGCGCACGAGCAGCTGGGGGAGAAGGACGGCGATCGCTTCCTGCCTCTACTAACCACAATCTTCTTCATAGTTCTAGGAATGAACATCACTGGAATCATCCCAGGTCTAAACATTGCTGGAACCTCAGTTATTGGTTTGCCTCTGATCCTGGCTCTAGCTGCCTACGTGACCTTTATCTACGCAGGTGTAAAGAAGCACGGTCTAGGTTTCTTCAAGAACGCGCTATTCCCAGCTGGTGTGCCAAAGGCTTTCTACGTATTGGTAACTCCAATTGAGTTCCTATCAACTTTCATTCTTCGTCCAGTGACTCTTGCCCTTCGTCTAGTGATGAACATGATTGCTGGTCACTTGCTCTTAGTACTATGTTTCAGCGCAACACAGTATTTCTTTTTCAACTCTGAAGGTATCTTCAAGACCTTCGGTGCAGGAACCTTTACCTTTGGGTTTGTCTTCACTCTCTTTGAGATGTTGGTGGCATTCTTACAGGCATACGTCTTCACACTGCTAACGACTGTATACATTCAACTGTCGTTGGCGGATGAACACTAGAAACAAAAAGAGTTAGCAACCGCTAATTCAAACCATGGAAGGAAAATAAAGTGCAGATTATTCACTTAGCAGCAGAAGCTGTGACTCAGGTATCACAGGTAACAGGTAACCTCGGCGTTCTAGGCTACGGCCTTGCAGCGATTGGTCCTGGTATCGGTGTCGGACTAGTTGTATCAAAGACAATCGAGTCAATCGCTCGCCAGCCAGAACTAGCAGCTCGTCTGCAGGTAACAATGTGGCTTGGTATTGCGTTTACCGAAGCTCTAGCCCTTATCGGTCTAGCAACCCCATTCATCTTCGCAGCCTAGGACTTACCTAAATGACTCCAGTTATTCACGAAATTATGCGCACTTCGGCGGAGGTAAACCCGCTAGTGCCTCCAACTGCTGACCTCGTTTGGTCTGCTGTTGTTTTCGCGATTCTGCTGGTCTTCTTCTGGTTCAAAGTGCTACCTAACTTCAAAAAGAACATTGATGCTAGAACTGAGGCGATCGAGGGTCGTCTAGCTCTTGCTGAAAAGGCTCAGTCTGAAGCGGCAGCAAAGACTGCAAACATTGAAGTTGAGCAGGCTGCGGCCCGTGCCGAAGCAGCTCAGATTCGTGAATCAGCTCGTGCAGAGGGTGCGGCAATTCTTGCTGAACTCAAGGAACAGGCTTCTCTTGAAGCAGCTCGCATGACTGAGACAGCGAAGAAACAAATCGAGGCAGAACGTCAGGCCGCAATCATCTCTCTGCGTGCAGAAGTTGGCAGCCTAGCAATCGACTTGGCTTCATCTGTAGTGAAGAACAACCTAAAAGAAGACAAGAGTGCCTCAGCAATTGTTGATGGTTTCTTGGCAGATCTAGAAAAAGAAGGCAAGTAGTAATAATGGCTTCTTCAACTCGACAAGCGCTGGCCCAGGCTAAGGCAGAGGTTTCTGCCTACCTTGGTACTGAGCTTGGCTTCGCAACTGACCTATTTGTCGTTGCCGATGCAATTTTGAGCTCAGCTCAACTGCGCGGCATTCTCTCAGACCCTTCCACTGAGAGTGCAAACAAGAACGGTCTGGTTGACCGTGTGTTTGGCAGCAAGGTTAGTGCTAGCGCTATCGAGTTTGTGAAGAAAGTTGTTGCTAAGCGTTTTTCTAGAGGCATTGACCTAGTAGTTGTTCTTGAGCAGCTTGGTGTTCACGCCGCAGCTGCAACTGCAGCGAACACCTCAGTTCTCGACCAGGTGCAGACCGAACTATTTGCCTTCGAGCAGGTAGTTGCTTCTAACCGAGACCTTCAGTTTGCACTTAGCAACAAGAGTGCTCCTAATTCAGCAAAGCTTGCACTGGTTGAATCTCTAGTTGGCAGCAAAGTGAACCCTGTTACCAAGGCAGTTATCAATCAGGCGGTCGGAGCAACTCGCGGTCGTCGAATTGCGACTGTCCTAGATCAGTTCGCAAAGCAGATTGCGGCCTACGGTGAATCACTGGTGGCTAAGGTAACTGTTTCAACTGCAATAGACCAAAACCAGATTGAGCGTCTACGTTCAGCTCTGGCTAAGACTTACGGTCAGCAGATCCGCCTAAACGTCGAGGTTGATTCGTCAATCATCGGCGGCATGGTGGTTCAGGTTGCTGGCGAAATAATCGACGGAAGCGTAAGCAGCCGTTTGCAAAACCTAAAACTTCAGTTGGCTTCCGCCGCTGCAAGTGTAAACCGAAGCTAACGCTTCAGAAGTAGAGGGAACAAGATGGCAGATCTAAGCATCAGTCCGGATGAGATTCGCGACGCGCTAAAGGACTTTGCTAGCTCGTACGAGCCAACTCAGGCAAGCCGCACTGAGATCGGTCACGTAATCGATGCTGGTGACGGTATTGCTCACGTTGAGGGTCTTCCAAGTGTTATGGCTAACGAACTTCTAAAGTTCGAAGACGGCACACTTGGTCTAGCTCAGAACCTAGACGAGCGTGAGATCGGTGTCATCATCCTTGGTGAGTTCGGTCACATCGTTGAGGGTATGAAGGTAGAGCGCACTGGCGAGATTCTCTCTGTTCCTGTTGGTGATGAGTTCCTTGGTCGTGTTGTAAACCCAGTTGGTGCCCCAATCGACGGTAAGGGTGAAATCAAGACTTCTGCTCGTCGTGCACTTGAGCTACAAGCTCCTGGTGTTATGGCTCGTAAGTCAGTTCACGAACCACTACAGACCGGTATCAAGGCGATTGACGCGATGATTCCTGTTGGTCGTGGACAGCGTCAGCTGATCATTGGTGACCGTCAGACCGGTAAGACTGCTATTGCTATTGACACCATCATCAACCAGAAGGCTAACTGGGAGTCAGGCGACCCTAAGAAGCAGGTTCGTTGTATTTATGTTGCTATCGGTCAAAAGGGTTCAACTATTGCATCTG
>Ga0209400_1003691_pt1 | contig 11104 bp, 15 predicted proteins | sample M_130807_EF_Meta_FD_187313 | JGI IMG/M metagenome (GOLD analysis project Ga0209400, IMG submission 187313) | Freshwater microbial communities from Lake Montjoie, Canada to study carbon cycling - M_130807_EF_MetaG (SPAdes) (version 2) | ecosystem: Environmental > Aquatic > Freshwater > Lake... | reverse complement strand
AGTTGCAGATAATCCAGCAGCCACATCGGCGGGCATTCTACCGGCTTCTGTTGCCCCAGCCGCCCAATCAGACCCAACAAAATCCGTACCGGCGGCAAGGTAGTCAACCCCATACGGCAACAGATTGAGCGCAACTTTCCCCCAGTTACCTTCGTCAACTGCCATTCCAACTTTGGCGGCAACGGCAAACGGCTGAATTGGGCTAGGTATAACGGATGCAAGATTTAATAATACTTGGCCAAATTCTTCTTTAAAAAACCCGCGAGCACGTGGGTTATAGTCGTTTAATTTAAATCCAACCCCTGTTTCCGCCCCGGGGTTAAACCCTATGCGATACGTCCCTTTACCGTCGTCATACGTAGCAAACTGCTGTGGGATCGCTTGGTTGGTTACCTTGTTGTAGAACTCAGTCTTTGTTACGGGTACTTCGACTTGGTACGTAGAGCCGCCCGATTGGGAATCGTCTACGGTCTGATACTCAATCCCCGGAACCTGTCGTACACCAAGCTGACCAAGGTTAGTAATCCCATACCGTTCTACAAGGGTCGAAGCAATTGCGTTAGTAGGACCGCTTTCTTTACCACCTAACTGCTCGATGATCCCTTGGATCGCCATGACGTTTTCGGGTTTAACACTACGTGTGTACCCATAGTCACCAGAAAGCTGTTGCGCTCTGGTTGCAAGTACCCCTTCAGGCGAAGCAAGATACGCCGCCCTCTGCGCCTTAGCAGCTTCTCTTTGCTCTACGGCGTCCGCGTCTAGACTTTCTTCGCCTACCATAACTAACCTACTTTCCAATTAGTGCCGTCAGAATACACAGGCACTTTAGTTGATCCGCCAGCGGCTACCGTAGTGCCAAATGTGGATACAGAAGAGTCGGTTACGAACGCCCTAGACCCAACACCTGCGGTCGCTGCACTAGGTAGGTTAGCTACCGTTACAGGTACGTTAGCTTTTAGTTGCCCAATAATCTTGTCGCGCTGGTTGAAGTACAACCGCAAGATGTTGCTAAATTGGTCTTGGTATATCGGGCTATATTCTAACGGGGCAAGCGGTAGACTGGGCGCAACAGCCTGAAATAGCTCGTCATCAGAAGTGACAATGTAACTCATCTTCTGCCGTCCTGACGGATATCAATCCGTGGATACCCTAGTTGCCACTGAACCCCGAGAGCGGTAGATGAGACTTTCATGATCATCTGACGCCCACGCACTCGGATGTAGACCTGCCCCGTGAACTTCTCAATTGGTACAACAGCGGTGCGGGTAACCGTAGCGTTGTCGCTCCCGCCAACAGATGTAGGGTTGTTATAACCCGACCCCGAGTTTTGCATTGGGAGCAACGTCATGATGGCAGCAGGGTTAGTTACTGTAGAGCCGTCAAAAGTTATGTCAGGCAGCATCCGGTAGATAAACCCAAACCTGTCGCCGTCGTCAATATCAAACTCTGACGAAGAGATGTACGCTTCAATAGGTAGCGTAGTAGTCGTCTCCGCGTTATCAACACCAGTCTCTTGGTTGACTAGGTTGTAACTGTATGTGGCAGCAATAGGCACGTCCAACAACCCGGAGTCCAGCCACGCTGTACGCGCCAGAGTGCCGTGATACCAAATACCTTTACCGCCCTTGCCATCAGGTTCAAGGTAGTTGTATATGACGTACCGATCAATCGTGGTGTTGGGGTTGGCTGCATTACCCGTGCCGTTTGGCCCAGTGATTGAACAGTAGAACCACCAGACCTCGTTAAACCCTTCGCTGGTCCCACAGAACACCTGCCCCGTCTGCCCAAGGTTTATGTCTTGGTAAATATACTTACGCAGATCACAGTTTAGCGTTTGTACCCGTCCGTCATACAGGTAGAACTTGTCTACGCCCATCCAGTAAATCACACCAGACGCAACGATAGCCGCGTTCTGATTGATAATTGAGATGTTGTCGCCCAGAATTTGCTGCCCCCAAACCGCTGGGAGGCCGAGGTACTGTAGTGAGTAGACAGCGGAGTCCGTGAACACCACGATCTCTTGTCGAGTCTGAACCGCCGTAACGATAATAGACCCATGCGAAAACGTCAGGCTACCCGCCTGACTAGTAGCACTAACGGCCCAACTAGCCGGATCTTCTTGATTAGACCACCTAACAAGCATGGGGTTGAGCGTACCGGAACCGTAATCGTTGCAGCCAAATGCAAAAACAAACCGGTTGTCCGACACGTAGACTATGTTCTGTATCGTAGGGACATCCGCCGCGCCCGACAAAGAAGATAGTAATACCGCACGGGTAGTTAAACTTCCTCCCGCATCCCAGTAATAGATAGCACCCCCACGTGGACCGAAGATCAAATCTTCGCCAAAGTTACCTTGGTTCCAGAGCCTCATGGCTGAAGTTGATGTAGTGCTCGTACCCCAAACGCCAGAACTCCACGGTCCTGCGCCCCACCCTACAAGCGGCACTTCGATAGCGGGGCCGGTATTGATCTGGTATGCAGCCGAAACAGACGCCCCGCCTTCTGAGCCAGCAGGGGTTAGAACCGTAGCAGTTGTGATGGTGTAAGAGTTAGCGTTTACAACTGTGATCTGATACTCGGCGTTTAAGGTTGCCGAGTTAGTACCCGTAGCTCCGCTAAACGTAACAAAATCTCCAGTTAGCGCACCGTGAGCGTTAGCCGTAACCGTGACGGTTGTTGTCGTGCCGTTGATCGCAAACGGGTTGCTGCCTAGTGTGGTGGTTACACGTATGGGGGTAACGTCGTAATACTGCCCACCGTTCTGGATATAGAACTTGAGGTTAGTCCCCACACCAATTAGGTTGGCAAATCCAAGCGTCACCCAATTCCAGAGGGACCGGCATATGCCTTGAAAGGTAGCGGAAGAAAGGCGTTGCCACCCACCAATCTTCTCAGGCGTACCTTCCCGAAACCGGACTTTCTCGCTGTCGTACCAACCGTTTTCGTTAGCGTAGCGAGTGTTTTCCTTGTTTACACCGGGACGAAGTTGGAGTTTCTTGAGTGGCATTACTTGCTCGCTACACCCTTGTGCTTCTCAAATGACCGCATACCACCGAACCCGAGAAGGCCAGCCAGCAACGTCATGAGTTGTTCGACATCGAGGTCAGGGGGAGGGTTAAGCCCTTTAGGGATTATGTCATAACCTTGACCAAAAGCCCAGAGCCACTGCATCAGGGGGTAGCCGAGAAATTGGTAAGCCAACCCAAGAACGCCCACCCACCCCACAGCAGGGCGCCACCCAGCGACAAAAAAGCTAGAACTTGCCGCTTCAATCTTATTGACCTCAACCTGTGCCAAGTCAGTGGCTTGGTCAATTTTCTTTTCCTCCAGATCGAGTTTGCGCTCTTCAAGCGCCATCTGGAGTTTCTCTTTATCGGTGGTAATGAGGTCACCGGCAACCTTACCCACGCCTTCAATTATTGATCCTATTCCGATCAGGTCCATTACTTGAGTCCTTGCAGGGTGCGGTTGATCCATCCGAGCAAGAACTTGGATTGGGATCGGTCTTTGTTGCAGATGGCGGCGTATCGCTGGATCTTTGCGAGTGCGTAGGTTGGAACAAACTTCTCCGCCGTGCAGACGTTAAGTCGTTCAACCGTCTTAGCACCGATAGCACCATCTGGAGCAACTCCTACAATTACTTGGGCGAGCTTGGATGCGACCCCGACTCCGGTGTTGACGGCGAAGTTGAAGATTGTTTCGGCAACAGCTTGGTCCTTAATCTCATCCCCTCGGACACGATCCCAAAAATTAGCTTTATAGAATTCGCGGACCAAAGGCGTAGCCGACCCAAAGTCTTTGCGGTCGATGTGTTGCCATCCTGCCCAGTCGGGGTTTGGTTTTCTTGCGATCCCTGCATATGTTTGTCCTCCCCGGTCACCCGGAATGTCGGTTAGTTGGTATCCACCTTCATCGTGGATCATCTTTTCAAACGCAGGTCCAAAGTCAGCCATTGTGTGGCCTCTTATTGATGAGGTCGAACAGGGTTTTGACTTTCTCTTCCAACACGGCAACGCGCAGATCCAGCTTGGCTAAAACAACGATAAGCGTAATCAGCGCAAGGATCGCCGGAGACGCCTTGAGAATTATCTCAAATGTTTCCATCACTTAACCTTTTGTTCAAGGATTACGATGCGCTCGCGGTTCAGATGGATAAGTTCCCGGTTCTCATGGATTTGCTTTTCTAGATCTTGGCGCAACTTTTCCCGCGCCAGTTCAGCCCCGGAATTAGCTGCTTGTTTATTGTCGGATGTAACAACAAGGGAGATCTTGGCATTGAGTACCGTTACGTCATGCGTGATCTTGTCCAATGCGGACATCAAATAGACCACGCACGTGAAGAGAATTGGCAAGACGGCAAACGCCGTCTTCTCAATTAGCTGACTTTTGGCTTCCAGTTTCTCGGTCATGTCTGATAATCGCCGTTGAGGTTTCGCGGTCAATTGTCATGTACCCATGACAGGTTATGTTCCAATCTGGCCCTGCTGACATTTCGCTCTCAGCGGGAACTTCCAACTTAAAGTGCTTGAACAAGTATTCCTTGTCGTTCTCAAACACTCGCCACACATGATCCATCGTGCCCCGTCCCGGCTGGCCTCGGCTTTTGTTGAACCGGATCAAGTACTTGTTCAAATTATTTTCCAAATGGACACTTGGTCATCAAGTTTCTTTCGTTTGCTTTCTTAATGATCTGTTTATAAAATTGATATTTTTCAGCGGTACTATTTATGTTTGGGTTAAAGTAAGGCCGATTTATTGCTCTAACGTATTTAAAATCTTCTAAATGATGTTTAATTTTAATTACGCAATTTTCCATAGGAGCAAGCATGGCCACAGGTTCAGCAAACGGTATGGTTATGGTGTATTCTTCCGGCTTGTATTTAAAGATTACATTAAGCAATGTGTCAGGTTGATATTTATAGTCCACCACACCCGGAAGAACGCAATAATCTAAGACCTCTTTCCTATTCCAAACGTGATCTAACCAAACAAAATTTATAAACCTACTTGTTTTAAAAAACCACGCGGTTGGAATTTTTAAATGCTGGTACGTATTTTCATCGTACATTCCAGATGTCTGGGCAATAGGGTGTTCAACAGCATGAACGCTTTCTTCCGTTGTGCCAAACATGGCCCATTCAAATGTCTTGTTTGGAGAAACTTTTATTCGTACCTCAAAAGACGAGGGTATCGTAATTGTATTTTTACAATAGATATCTTTAAATGCTTTGCATCCTTTTAACGAAGGCCCTTTTTTGCCCTCTTCCCCAACTATTTTTGGTAGTTTTAAAAACCATTCTGGAAAAAATTTATATGAAAAATCAGGTCTGGAAAATTCATGTACCGAAGGTATATAAGTAAAGCAGTCTAATATGACCTCTTTACGTTTAACCCAAAAAAACATTAAATTACTTCCGCTTGTGGTGCAGCGCAAGTCTGCACGAACTGCACGCCAATATTAAAATGCACAAAAGTTAACGGCTCGTTAGCAGCGTGACGACCAAACGAATGAGGCAACCATGCGTTTGAAAACATTAACAGCCCCGGTTCAGGGGCGAAGTTAATCATGTTGCTGCCGTAAGTTGCTTCTGCCATGTTTGCTTCTGGCAGGTTAATTTGCACTTTGCCGGGGCGAGGATCATGAAACAAGACTCTTGAACAGTTGGTTGGACAGTCGAGGAAGTAAAACCCTACTAGTTGATCCATCCCACCGTGAACGTGCTGTTCCATCAACGAATGCTTGTGGTGCTCTTGCGTCCAAGCCCCGGTAAAAAACGTATTTAAGTTGGCGTTAGCGTACCCCTGTTGCCCAAGAATGTTCCAAGCGGTTTGTAAAACGTACTGCGAAAAGTCTGCCAGCCTAGCATCGCCACTTAAATCGTGGCTCATGCGAACCGGATAGATTTCGTTTACGTCCTTGGGCAATTTGGCAAAAGACTCGTAAGACACTGCCTTCACAATGTCCACGAATTCCGGTTTGCTTTTGGTGTAAACAGCAGACGGAAAATAAAACGCTTGGTTAATTTCGTCGTTCATTAAGCTGGTTTAATAGGCCAGTTGATGTTATCAGGAAACCCAACTTGAAGACGGATTTCACGTAACGCTTTGCGGTAGGCTTGCCACAGCACTTTGTCACCTTTAGTCAACGGCACGTCTGGAAGCATCGACCAGTCTGATGCGGCTAGTAATGATTTAGCTACTTCCCACGCTAACTCAGCGGGAGTAGATACAGGTAATGCAACAGGCGCATCGCCCTCAACCTGAAACCAACCTTGATCTTCAATACCTACAAACGACAGGTCACTGATCTGATCAATAAAACCGGACATCCCAAAAATTGGACCCCAATTTTCGGGAAGGACTTGAGGGCTGTTAAGCGGTTCGCCGGTTGATAGTTTCTTGAGCTGCCACAACATTATCAAACTCCTTTTCACGTTCGTTCTTTAAGTTTTCAGGCGGAAAAAAACTATCCGCCCTACGTTGGTCTTCAATAGAAAACCTATCTGTACCCGTATTCATATGCGGCTCCATATCATTTGGAAACGCTGGGTGCCCCTGCAAGTGTTTATGTTGATGCTCGGTTACACGCCAATTTCTCCAGCTAGAGAAATCGTTCCTCGGTGTAATTTGAATATGACAGCCTATGCCAGCGGCAAGTTGATGGATGAGTTCCGTAACTTCAACGGGCTGCATTGGCGACCAAAGAGTACGTCCATCATCAGCCCGCATTGAAACTTCAACCGTCCCACTAAAACTTGTACCTACCAAAAGTGCGCGAGCACGATTTTTGTTAGCCTCTAAATCACGAAGTAGTCTAGCTTCTTCGGCCAATTTAAGTTGTTTCTGAATAGATTTTGTCATTGCGTATTCCAACCAACTATGACTTGACCCCCAGATGGGACGACAATCGGGTAAGAACCAACCGGAGTTACCGATATACAATTTACCGTAGAAGTATTAGCGGCGGAACCCGGATTCCCAGCATTCCCCGGATTTCCTGCGCCACCAGCACCGCCATTATTACCGGGACCTCCAGCACCTCCGGGGCCTCCAGCACCCCCACCACTTCCTACACCGCCTCTTCCGCCTCCACCTGCGGCACTGCCAATACTGCCGTAAGGAGCACCTCCTCCCCCTCCAGCCCTCCCTGAATTTGCATCTTTACCCCTAGCCCAACAAGGGTTTGGACCCCCCCTTCCACCCTCACCCCCACCGCAAGCCCCACCGACCCCACCCGGTCCAGAATTTCCAGTACTATTTCCGGGTCCACCATCCCCGTTTACCCCTGCGCCACCCCCACCATTAGTTGTAAAAAAATATATACAAGGTGTGGCAAACGTATTGACTCTTCCCCCAGCACCGCCTCCCGGAGTTCCACCGCAAGATCCGTTTTGATATAGCCCTACAGCGCAACCGCAATACCCAACATAATAAGTAACTTGTCCTTTACTTCCCCCATTCCCCCCCGAACCACCGGGGCCACCGGGGCCAGCGTTACCAGCCGCACCAGCGTTACCAGCCGCACCAGCGTTACCAGCCGCACCGCCGCCGCCCGGGCCTCCCCCGTTGCCGCCAACTCCCCCGATAAACGTCTGACCGATTGCAGTTGCAGAAGCTCCCGTACAACCAGTGTTTCCCGGATTCCCCGGATTTCCCGCAGCCCCTGCCGAACCGGGGTTTCCACTCCCTCCGGGATTTCCGCTTGCGCCAGAACTACCGCTATTTCCAGACGCCCCGCTAGATCCGGGGAAAGGTGGCTGATAGTTAGCTGTATAGCCTCCCGGTGCTCCACCCCCTCCTGCTCCGCCACCATTTTGAAAACAGTTCGCCCACGAGGAGTTAGTTACCCACCAATATCTACTTGATGATCCACCTCCGCCACCAAATCCAGAATTTCCGGAATTCCCCGAACTACCGGGATTTCCCGAACTACCGGGATTACCTGCACTACCGGGGTTGCCTGAATTGCCTATGTTTCCCGGATTTCCCGCAGCACCGGGGCCACCTTTCCCGGTTACATATACTTTTGTAATACCAGCGGGAACGGTAAAAGTACCCGACGTATTGAACGTCTGACAACCTGCTGGAGTAAGCGCCCCACCAAATATTGCAACTTTTGGAGTACCTGCTGGCATGACTAATCCTTAATCGTAGTAAAACCAGCCAGTAACAATGTACTTACTGGTATTCCCAAATACAGTATTGCCTCGATGGGCATGGGTATATGCCGCAGGCCAAATAACCATTGTATTTTCAATTGGCTTGAGTCTAGTTCTTTGGTACAAAAACTCAGTTTCCCCTGCGGATTCGGGTTCAAGGGTATTTAAATACAGCATATAAACAAGCACTCTTTCGGCATGTTTACCGCTCCCTTGTTCCCCATGCCACACATGATACCCACCACCGGGGGCTGTTCGCTGCATCTTCATGATAGTGCCGCGAATTTTTGAATCTTTTAGTACCGAAAAGTTACTAGTATAATCTTCATAGCATTCCTGAAGACCATTAAAAAAAATATTTATAGAATCTTTACCATCAAATCGTTTCGGTTCATGGACGCCAATATTGAACAATATTTGATGGTCGTTCTTAATATGAGTTGGAACATTGTCGGTAGTTTGGCGATTTGATCCCGCCCCGCTATTGGCGAGACGTTCAAACTCGTCTATTAAATGTTGGCAGTACCCATCTGGGTAAACCCCAGTATATGTGGCAATAAAATCCTTGTGTTCTACTTTCATTTGAATTGTGGCCCCGATACCCATGCAACTAATGATTGACGGTTTCCTTGTGTTACAGGTGTAACTTGATGTAAAGCGTAAGAAGGAAAAGCCACTATAAGTCCACGTTGTTTTTTGACGGTTTGCGGCTCCGACCCAGTTTTTATTTGCAAGTTACCACCTTCATACTCTGATGGGTCAGATAATTGCAATACCAGAGAAAGTTTACGACTTACCCCCGCGTTGTAGTCTTGGTGCCAACCATACATTCCATTTTCAGACTGATCATAGTGGGTAAGCTGCAATGATTCACCAAATCCAGTTAAATCAAACCCAAACCAATTTGCGTTTAATTTTGCGGCGACAAACCCAAGTTTTTCAAAAACCCAGTGCGTTTCAGGGGTATTTGAAAGCCAACTTACCTGAGAGCGACGAATATCTGGATTAACACCGCCTACACCCTGTCCGCCACCCACAGAAGCATCTTGTTTAGCTTCTCTTGCCATAATTTGCAGCCAATTAAGTTCTTGCTCGGTAAACGCCCCTTCCCACCAAACATACGGTTCAATTGATCTGGCATGGGGCGTTAACACATATTGCATTAGACTTAACCGTTAACGTAAGCTACAAGCGACTCTGCATATGCTGTGATATCAGCAGCGGAAATTTCCCGTGCATCAACCGGCTGGTTATTGCGGTTTGCAATTAACGTGCTTTGGGCAAGTTGGACCGCAGCAAGTTTAGCTTGTTTAGACTGCAACGCCAACGCGGCGGCGGCTTGCGCGGCTTGTATCTCGACTTGAGATGTAGATTGAGACGCCTGAAGCGCAGCTTGAGCCGCAGCTTGGGCTGATTGCAGTGCGGCAGCAGCATTTTGGTTGGAAACTTGGATTTCCAATGAATTAGCGTGCTGTTGCGCCATAAACGCTAATTGATTTTGTTGTGCGAGTTGAAGTTCAGTAATACGTTTAGCAACTTCAGCGTCAATCGCGGCTTGTTGTTCGGTGGTAAAATCCATTTCAAACTCCTAAATTAAGTGGACATGTTCTTCATTGAGATGTTGCCGTACCACGTCGTACCGCCGTCCGGGGTGAAGAATACCCAGACATCTACGCCGTTAGCAGCGGTCGTGCGAGAAAGCGATGCTGATCCGTTGGGGAACTTAAATGTACCGCCTGACCAAGCCACCGTGCGTCCCGCAGTTGCGTCGTTCGTTAGTATAAGTGTAAACGAAGACGAACCCGACGCAATCGGGGCAGAAAGTGTGAAGGTACAGTTACCAGTCAGCGTAGCCGTGAAGACGTTGCCACTGGTGCAAGTAATCGTAGTCGCAGTGCCCGTGTTGCCCAACGCAACTACTGTGTCAGCGTAAGCTACTGGCTGAGTGTAACCCGTCGAAGTTAGTGCTAGTCGGCTGGTTGAGTTGGTCGAAAAGTTCAGCGTATTAGCCGCTGATAGGTACATCCCGTTGGTGGCAACGGTAGAACCAGAAGGTACAAACCTAGCAGCAGTCGCAATGCCAGTGGTCAGGAAGTCTGTGCCATTAAACGTCAGCCCAGATCCACTTGCCAAGGCATTAGCACTGCTGGCGTAAATAATACCGTTAGCTGTAAACGGCGTTGCGCCAGACAACCCCGTCCCACCGTTAGAAGTAGGGACAACCCCCGAAACAACCGTGGAAGCAATTTTTACAAAATCTGTGCCGTTAAAGGCAACTACGCATTTTTCAGAAACCGCAATTGTTACGCCTGTCTGCCCAGACGCTTTAAATGTAAAAGTAAACGACCCTGATAGGTTGTTTACAACGTAAATCTTGCTCGCCGCTGGAACAGTAATTGTCCAAGTGCTTGCATTAGGCGTTACGTTTAAGACTGCGTATTGGGAAGACGTGGACCCAAGCGAAACTGAACCAGTGGTCTTGGTGAGCGTCACATCGCCCGTCAACGAAATTGCAAGTGATCCCGCAATTGCTGAGTCAAGATAAGTGGTAATGTAATTATTTACTTCGTTGCCCCAACTACCCGACAATTCTCCTTGAGCGGGGAGGGCAAGCCCTAATAACGTAGTATACGAGGTTGACATTTTAAGTACCCATCAAAAAGTTGGAACCGGAATCCATGTTCCAGTAGCGCCGGTATCAATTGGAATCCATAAGAAACGCTGCCCTGACGAATCAACAATAGAAGCAGCTTCAGAAACAGAACGCGGGTATTTGGGGTTGCCGTTTATTATGTCAGTGGCCGTTACGCTCTCTGATATAATCAGACCAAAAGAACCTATTGGAGCGACATTATCAAATGAGTACACAAATTCTTCTATATTACCAAACTCCAAACCCAATGCACTTGCAGTATCAACCCCAGAAGCCGCTTCGGACAGAG
>Ga0209400_1003690_pt1 | contig 11107 bp, 14 predicted proteins | sample M_130807_EF_Meta_FD_187313 | JGI IMG/M metagenome (GOLD analysis project Ga0209400, IMG submission 187313) | Freshwater microbial communities from Lake Montjoie, Canada to study carbon cycling - M_130807_EF_MetaG (SPAdes) (version 2) | ecosystem: Environmental > Aquatic > Freshwater > Lake... | reverse complement strand
CACACACGAGAGGAACATCTGCAAAGAGGCAGATTCTCACAAATAGGAAGACTGGCACATTTATCTTGTTCAGACCAAAGGTTCGAACTATGTGCTGCAAACGACTACTATCAAGATTTCTTGACTTGTTAACCCTAACGGAAAGGTAACGTTTTGCCTAGAACTATTTTTAGTAAGAGTTGAGGCTAGCAGCAGACACTATAAGGGCGATTATGACTATTATGCTCGCTATGAAACCGATCCCAATAAATACGTAGCCCAAAATCATGCCGGCTAAGGCTAGACCTCGATTGTCAGCTGGAATTTGCCCGCGTTTCATCTGTGAAAGTGAGATGTGGCCCAAGATCACACCAACAATTGGGAAGATAAAGGATCCAACTAGAGCGAATATCGGTAGATTGCTAGGGACGGAAGCTGGGCTGTAATGAGGGGTAGCCTCACCTGAGAAGGCTATGGTTCCTGAATTATTAGGGTTCGGTGAGCCCGCGAATGAGATAAATTTTGACACTACAGCTAAAGCAGTCGCAAAAACCAAAGTTACTAGCGTGAGCCAATCGACCCACTCGCTGCTATCAAACCAAGACAAGTGGAAAATATCGTAACTGTTGTAAACGCCACCAAGGTTGAACAATACTGGGTAAAAGTAATGGAATATCCAGCTAAATACCGCAGTAAGTACAAATAGCCCTACCGCGCTAAATACCCAGAAAGTTGACCTCAACTTCAAAAAAGCCGAAACTCCTAGAAAAATGCTACCGATTGGGAGAACAAACGTGACTAATAACAGTTGAATTAAATCGAGTTGGACTGCACCAAATCCTATCTGCCCAAAAAGCCACTGAAATAGTTGGACTGACTTCCAAATACCAGGATTTACCAAACTCAATAGCCCTGTAATCAGAAAGAAGATTCCCGCAATTAAGCGGGCGGGATTTAGAGCAACTTTTAGGTTAGAAGAAGTCGATGAAGTGTCCACAGTGAAAGTCCTTTACTTAAATTTCTCAACTTCAAGATTATTTGTAAAAAGCTACTTTCGCTTCTCCAAACGGTAACAAAATGAAAAAGAATTAAATCAGCCCTCTAACAACCAACTCAGCATGAAGTTCTGGATCAGTCGGCTCAACCAGGTGCTTGCCATCTGCGAAGAGGATTACTGGAATGTTGGTTCTACCGGAGATGCCTCTAGCCTCTTCGGTGTATTCAGCTGATTGTTCAACGTCTCTTTTTTCGTACTTTACGTTTAGAGCTTTTAGGAGAGCTTCTGATCTTCTGCAGTCTCCGCACCAGTCAGCACCATAAACAATTACTTCACTCATTTACCTAATCCTTATCGAATCTGGAATAACTATCTCTTCACCATCAAAACTAATACCTGTTAGGTCTCTAACCACAATATCTGCCTGAGACTTTACTGCTCTTTCACCAACACCTATTACTAGTCCTATCTCAGCCTCAATGGCTGAGATAACACCAGCTTCAGCATCTTCAAAGACAATGCAGTCTTGAGGATTAAAACCTAAATTCTTAGCTCCCAACAAATACGGATCTGGATGTGGTTTACCTTGTTTCACATCATCCCCCGTCACAAGTTCTTTGGGTATAGGTAACCCTGCTGCTTCTAGTCTCGCTCTACCTAGGTTTGGGTTCGCTGATGTGCAAATGGTCCAAGTACCTGACTTTAGAGAAAGAAGTAGTTCTTTTGCTCCAGCTAGAGGAATTGTTAGATGTGCTGTATCTTGCTCTAGAGCGTTGATGCGATCATTAGCAACTACAAAGAGTTCAGGGCTAACAAGTTCCCTAACCATGTCCTCTGCTCTTCTACCTGCGTTATTAGCTTTGTCTAGGTCATAACCAGGTGAGAACTCTGTCGCCCAGATATCCCAAGCAGTCTTAGCTGCAGCATGAGAATCAACTAAGACACCATCGTTGTCAAAGAGGATTGCACTTGCTGAGAACTTCATAACTAAAAGATTACATCTCAGGCTCTAAAACACTTTTTTAGTATTCTGAAATAGAGATTCAGAACACTAGTTAGGGGAAAATAGTGGAGATTTTGTTTGTAGATATTCTCAAAGGTATTTTTCGAAAAGGCCAAGAACGAACTCCAGTTCAGAGAGCAATTCTCGGAGCTTTGGTTATTTTCTTAGGCTTTTTGATTACCTTCAGCCCGTTGCTTATTGCCTTCCTGTCGACACCTCCTGGGGGCAATATGTTTAGCGAAGGCGGTGGAGGTGGCGGAGCTGCAATTTGGCTAATGATCTTCACCTTGCCCTTTGGTGGCATCACCTCATTGATCGGTGTTGTAATGCATTTCGGAGGAGTGATTTCAGCACTAAAGGCAAAAGCGACTGATGACCAAGATGACCCAGAACGAAACAAAGTTGTTGCGAACAAAGCCCTTGCACTAGCGGTGATGGGGCCAGTAGCGCTTGTCACAACCTTCCTTGTTTTCAACTTAGGTGGGCTGTTTAGCTCTCAAGGCAGTGAGGGCTTGTTTGGATTCTTAGCTCTGTTTATTGTTCTTCAGCTACTAATCGGTGGACGTGCAATCTACTTAACCATGCAAACAAAAAACTCAAAGTTCACTTTTGTAATCACGTCACTTGTCTCAGTAATTCTGTTCGGTTACCTTTACTTAGCTCTTAGCTACTTCCCTTACATGTTCTTCTTTATCGGTTAGTTACTGACAAATAAAAACACCGCTGCTATTCTCAAATCAGTGGGGCACAGTAAGCCCCTCTAGAAACAGGGGGAACCATGTCTAAGAAATCTGTATGGCGCGCAGTCGGTTTAGTGGTAGCACTAATTCCTTTGGCGATACTCATCTTTGCTCCAGCTCCTTTAGGGTTTACCGGTGGAGGACCAGCTGGATACGCTTTCATGTTCTTTATCTTGAGCATTCCCGCAGGATTGCTTGTTTCACTGATTGGCAACGCACCCCAGCTGTTTAGAAGAATCGTTGCAATCGCTGGTGGATCAATCTTGTTCCTATACCTATTGTCAATACTTGCCAACATGGCTTCATAGTCCACAAACTAGAAAAGCAAAGCCCTTCAAAGCACCGCCACACTCAACAAACATGAGTGCTATCTAAAGCGGAAAAACTTTAGGTTCACTAGTCTTGAAACAGCGGGGGCAGAAGGTCTTCTTAATGAGTTAGGGGCACTCCAGTGAGTCTCAGTGTTAATCCATTTCAAAAGGGCGTCAAACGCAAAGGTTTAGCTGTAGTTATCTTCGGAGCTTGCTTTGTTGTTGGAGGTCTTCTCTTCGCCTTCGCACCAGCACTTCTTGCCTTACTACTCTTTCCAATCGTCGGTGAAGGTGGCGGGGCAGCCATCTGGTTCATGATCCTGACTCTTCCAGTTGGAACAGCTGTTGCAATGTTTGGACTAGTCACAATGATTGGCGGAACAATAGCCACTCTTCGTATGAAGCTTCCAACACAGCAAGAAGACGCTGTTACTAGAAACAGGCTGCTGAGCCACCGAGCAATAGCACTGGCATCACTACTGCCACTGTCTCTTATCCCTACCCCAATCGTTGCCTTTGTCCTCACCAACATGGTTGCTGGCGGTAACTCAGGAACAACTGCGTTCTATGTAATAGCAGCACTGCAGATAGTCGCAGGTGGCTTTGCTCTTTACTTTGCCATCAGGACTAAGCGAACAGCTCTAATTGTGATTCTCGCCGGCGTTGTATTACTTTCACTAGCAGGCGCGTATGCGCTGAACGCCTTCGTAGTTTCCTTAGAAACTCTTAACTCGGTAGAGAATCTCTAGTTCGAAGCAACAATACTTCTGATGCGAACTGCAATATAAGCAGTCACATCTACTAGAGCCAAGATAAGGATTGCTGGAAGCATTGAGTTTACGAACCACTGCAGAGTTATTGCATTAAGAGGTTCTTTCTTAAACCAGCCGCCGTAATAGTTCAGTTCAGAAATTGCAGCGATACCGAACATGAATGACATGAAGGTAACAACCACTACAAAGATCACAACCAGAACAAAGTTCAAACTAAGAGCTGCTGTTCCAGCAACCTTCTTAGGCTTAGCCTGGCTAGCACCGTGAGCTCTAGTTCTAGCAGCGTAGATGCTACCTATAGCAACAGAGCCTCCAACAATAGCCAAGATCAAAACCCAAACCCAAGACTGAGGGTTCTGTCTGTTTGACTGATAAACAGTAATACCAATTAGAAGAGCCAAAGTAGTTCCAACGATTGGATAAACAAAAGCTAGAGCAGCTTCACGCTTAGCTCTCTTCTGCTCAGGGGTTAGCGTTCCTGCAACAGCTTCAGACTTACGGTAAACAGTCACACTTAGAAGTAAGAAGACACAGACAGCCGCAGCCAAGATGATTGGCACATAAACACCGGTTAGCTGATCAACGACTGTTCCAGATGATCCAAACATGTTGAATGAAGCACTAAAAGCACTAAGCGCAAAGAACACCAGAGAAACCAAAGAGACAACAACACCGACAGTTGCAAACCTAAAGACCGGTAGTGCTCCAGGAGTCTTCTTAGACACTGCGTAGTCAGCCTTACGGTAAGCAAGGCCTGAGAAACCAGCAAGAGCAACTAAAGCAGCCAGGAAGACATATGTGCTGCCCTTAGTCAGGGCCTGAGATCCACCCTCATACATTCCCGGCTCAACATATCTAGGACCTTCAAGAATGCCTAGGAAATTTGCGATCATGAACCCAAACCAAGCGAGGGTTAGACCTAGAAGAACGAACAGGGTTGCTACTTTGAGTGATTTATTCATAGTTCGAGCCTAGTTGCCAACCAGCTCACCCCTTACCTCACTGCTGTCCCCCAAATTGGGGACAGTAGTGCGCTTCTCAGGTAAATCAGCTTTTTCTAGGATTGTTAAGGACAGTTTTAGCGAACTGGGATTGGGAAGCACATTTTTGAGAGAGGTTGGTCCGCGATGCTTAGAAATAAAAGCAGAAGGGCTCAAGGCTATTTGTCTGTATTTTTGCTTGTGCTAGGAATTGTAATTACTGCAATTAGTTTTCCATCGGCTATGCAAACTAGTGAGTTATTGAACAACCCCGATTTGAATGAACCGGGAAGTGCGGGGTCCCTTCTAATGATTTTCATCATCCCTATTGCGATAGTGTCTTGGTCAGGTTTGATCATTGGCCTCTCAGCCCTAGGTGCAGGGATAGCCCTGGCTTTCAATGTCCTTAAAAGACGTTAACCGGGACAAGATGGTCAAGCAGAATACTTTGATCGGTTTGATCATCAGTGCGAGAACCTCTTTCAAAGTGACTTGAGGTGTCTACCTAGCGGCGTTTATTTCGCTGGTTACTTTAATCCCGTTCAGATACAGGCTGGTGTCCCAATAAACTTGTGACTATGTCTGCAAGTGAAGTAACTGCCTATATAAAGGCACAGGACCCTACCAAGGCTAAGACCCTTGAGGCTATGAGGTCCCTATTACTAGAGGTAGAGCCAAAGCTAGAACAAACAATCGCTTGGAAGTCAGCCATGTTCAAATACAACGACAAGTTCGTTGTTGGCCTTTGTGCTCACAAAGGCCACCTGTCCTTCTCACTACCTAGTTCTGAATTACTAGAGACCTTCAGTGAAGACCTAAAAGACTTTGTTCTATCCAAGAACTCTTTCCAATTTGCAGTTGACCAGGTCCTACCAAAGAAACTGGTCTCCAAATTGGTAAAAGCTCGACTAAAAGAAATAAGAGAAGCTAAATGATCGTAGTAATCGGTGAAGCCCTAATTGACCTAATTGAATCTAGAGAGACTAAAGGTCAGTTCCAGGCTGTTGTTGGTGGAGCTAACGCTAACGTAGCGTTAGCGTTAGCTAGAAGAGGAACCAACCACCAATTCCTAGCCCGAATCTCAAGTGATCGATTCGGTGGTCTAATCAAGGAACGACTAACTAGTAACAATGTGAGCCTTGACCACATCATCAACACTGATGAACCAACAACCCTTGCTGTGATCAGCGTTAACGCTCAAGGTTCCCCAACATACAACTTCTATACCAATGGCACAGCAGACTGGGGTTGGACTAGAGAAGAACTACCTTCTAAAGAAACCCTTAGAGCCCTAAATACAACTGCAATCGAGTTTGGTTGTCTAACCATGGCTATGGAGCCAGGTAACAAAGTAATTGAAGCTTGGGCTCAAGAAGTAAAGGACGATGTCACCATCAGCCACGACATCAACATCAGGTCAGCACTTGGCTTTGATAGAGCAGTAGAGAAGGAAAGAGTTGAAAGAGTCAACTCTTTCTCACACATCATCAAAGCCAGTGATGAAGATATCGAGTGGCTATACAACCTAGAACCAGACTCAGATCTAACTGAGATCATCAACAACTGGATCAACAACACCAACAAGGTAGTCCTACTAACCAGAGGTTCTCAAGGAACCAGAATCTACAGAAACAATGAAGTAGTAGATGTTCCAGCAAGGAAGATAACTGTTGTTGACACTGTAGGAGCAGGAGATACCTTTATTGCTCACCTCCTAGGTCAACTAGAAGAGAACAACTACCTAGGTACTAACGCTCTAGAGAAACTAGCCTCACTACCAACAGAACAACTAGCCCAATACGTCAAAACCGCAGGCATAGCAGCAAGCATCACCTGTGAGAGAGCTGGTTGTGAGCCTCCTACTTTGGATGAAGTTAAGGCTCTTAGCTAGCCTGGAAGCCCAAGATCGTCGGTGAACGTCACAAATGACGAAATGCAATGCTTGAAGTTACTGACAAGTTCGCTTTTCACATTTGCTTCGTTTAGTCGGTGCAATAACGAAGTTGCAAACAGCTCCGCAAAGTGATCCAATGAGCTGTTAATTAATGGTAAAAAGTAAGCAATCGCCTCCTGAGTTGATGTAAACAGTTTGAATGTTGCGTTTGCCTTCAGAACTTCTTTTGATATCTGCTTATCGTCTAAGTGCCCTGTGTACGCAGAATTAGAAAGCGCGAAATAAAGTATTTTGCGACCGCCAGATTTGGAAACCGACTGGATAAAACCCTTCACCTCTCCGGTCCCTATCACTTTCTGCTTGACTTCTGAGAAAATGACGATTTCATCTTGTGCAACGACATGCACATCACCAACCAATGATGCATCTGGGTCTTGGGAGTCACCTTGGAGTACAGATTCTGAACCGTATAGCAATGAAAGCAGAGCCGATGCAAAAGCTTGACCAATTTTGCCGCTGTCCGAATTAGATGTTACGTAGGTATCGACAGCTTCAACAAAATCTTCAATTTTGTTCAGATCCATTTTGGAAGAGTGGGCCACCACCGCAGGCTTCGCAACTTTTCTTCTCATACTGAAGATCAATGTGAGTAAGTCTTGCGCAGTCTCTGACGAACATAAATCAATTTCGTTTACCGCACGAATAAAGTTTTTCCAATGAGGCTTTGCGCTCGCCCTAACCCCCATGTCATCGAGAATAAAATCTTCAAAAGTAAATGGTTGGTTATTCATGGGTTGGGACGAGCCGGCCCGAAGATCGATATCATGAGCCTTAGCAAAACTGGCCAAAGTGCTCCCTATAGAGGAGGCAGAGTAACCCTTATCACTCGAGCCAGTTTTAATATCCCTAACATTTAGCAACTCTTTAGGTTGCATACCCCTAGCGGCCACTAAGACCCCGAAAACTGCAAGATAGGTTCGAGGGCAGGTTTCAACGCAAAGGTCATCAATTATTTGAAGCCACTTGTTTCGCTCCTGGTCGTCAAAAACGATTTCCCCTTTTAGCGCACGTTCATTGGCATTGGCAATCAATTTAAGGAGATCTTGATTATTTATTGCAGGGATAATGTCACCTCTTTTTTGGAATAGAAAGCAGTAATTTATCTGGGTTTTGGGAAGCGTTGGCTATTAGGTCTCTAAGCAATCTACCTTTCGTGGATTTTGAGAGGACATCAGAATCTCGTTCCACGAGGAATTTTAACGCTCGCCAAACCGCTCCAACATTAACTGCATTACCCAGTTGCTTGTAAGCTGCTCCTTCTGGTTGGCCTCCTAGGTCAAACCAATCTGGAAATCCTTGGAGTCGAGCGGCCTCACGAACGCTTAATTTTCGGCGAAGAGGCCCGATAATTGACGTTTGATTTATCGCTACCAAGGCGGGTACATAGGTCATCTTCTTTGCGCGGATACCTGATGGTCTAAATTGAATGAGGCAATCCCATAGAGAAGAAGAGTCCTGCGCCTGCCATTCCAATTTTCGTCTTGAAGGTGGGAATTTGGCGACAGAATAGGTTTTCAGCCATTTATCGCACCAGGACTTATTTTGGGTGTATAGATCGGCATTCTTGATTAAGAAATCCGATTTCCACTTAGGAGTCCCGGTTGGAATTCTTAGGTCTTTTGAATCGACCCATGAATCAACCCAGATTGGAAAGCCCGGAGGCTTAGTGCCATTTTTGCTTAGGTAGGTTTTAACCCAGTTGTCCCAGGCTTCAATCCATTCAGTTTCATCATTTTTCAGTGCATTGACCGAGTCTGGCTTGGAATCCAAGGGTAGATCAGTGATTAGATCCCATTCCACACCTTTTGAAAGTCTCTCTATTTGCTGCTTCGTCGCTAACGCGGGAATATCATGAGATTTGGAAATAGGCGATCCAGAGTATACACCAGCGATAAATACTCGCTCTCGGACTTGAGGTCTTCCGCCTTTTGACTTAGGAATTTGGTGCGGAGAGAGAATTGTCGGCTCAAAACTTACGGTGTAACCTTCCTTTCTTAGCATGGTCACGATCACATCCCACTCGTGGGTATGGCGCGGGCCAGTCAAATTCCTTACATTTTCCAAAAGTATGATTCTCGGATGATGCGCTTGCACTATTTTGAGAATGTTCCAAAAGAGCGTTCCACGGGTCTCTTCCATGCCTTTTTGTGCGCCTGATTTTGAGAAAGGTTGACAAGGAAAACCTGCTACCAACACGTCGTGGTTTGGAACATTCATTATCTTGTCATTGGCGTCTTTTGTTATGTCGCCTAGAGGGCTATGGCCCCAATTCTTCGAGTAAACCTCAGAGGCATTTTTGTCGATGTCAACTGAATAGACAGCCTCTCCTCCGAGAGCTTCCAGTGCCGCCGCAAAGCCGCCTATTCCAGCAAAAAGGTCAACATACTTGAATTGCTTCTGAGGCTTGTCTGTGGGCATAATCCTAGAATAAACGGATGGTCAGACAATACGGCGCAAATACAACGTGATTATCTTCTTCCTTCAATCTCTACCCATTTTCCTCACTATCCGATCCCACAACACATCCACATGATGCTTATCCTCAGTACCCATCATTGGCCAGGAGATCCTTCGTCCTACTAGCCCTCTGAACTTGGGGTTAGGTTCTGGTTCTAGGGTTTTGTGGTTTCTGTGGTGTTTGGATTCGATGATGGCTAAGAGGTTCTCTGACTTCTCTATTCTTAGACCACATGTACAGGTGTTCTCCTGGATTAGAGAGTGTAAGCCCTCCTCGTAGTCCTTTAGGACTACTCGGTAGGGACTTACCTTCGCCCAATAGCCAAAGAAAACTGGACTAGAGGTTATTCGCCCGTATTCCTTGTCTATTGCAGCTATCTTCTCCTCTGGGTTCTCCCACTGCTTTGTATAGGCCCAGCCTTTAGTTGTCATCCTGATTGCCAATCACCATAGGTCTGCGTTCTGCGATGATCCTGTTGATCTCTTCCATGTCTGGCTGTATTAGTTCTCTAACGCAAGGGGTTAGTGGTTCGTTAGTCATGTTGAAGCAGTCCTTGGAGTAATTGCCTTCGACGAAGAGCCAGGTCCTGCCTTTGGTAGCTGTGATGTTCTCTGGCTTAGCACCGGCAAGAGCGATTAGCAGCCTTTGAGGGTTGTGGGTAAACCAGAAGCTGGTTTCTCCCTCTACTGTGACTTGGAAGGCTTCGCCTAGCACTCTTACCTGTGCTGGGACTCTTGGATGACTCGCGCTGTTTATCGCGATGTAGTGGAAGTGGTGTCCACCTGCGTAGCTGTAGCAGCGATTGTTGTTTGTTTCTTCGGACATGAGTAATGCCCCTTTCTTCAAGCTTTCGCTTGATCTATCGGGGCATTGCTGCCCCATCTTTGTTTGCTTCAACGAATGTTGAGGCCTGTTCCTTTGTTACTGCTTTGGCACCTTACCGATGGGAGGCAGGTTGCTCTCTTCTTAAGTTCTTGCGAACTTGAACAGAAATATTAAGTTGTGTTTGTATCGTATTACTTCTTCTTGAAATACTCAATAAGTTCAAGAGCTCTGTCGTTCTTACCCTGAGATAAGTACTGCACCAAAGTTTTCTCTTTGTAGCCATTTGCTACTTTGGTGTTTTTGAGATCCTTGTTAACTCTTGCAGCGTTCTCAAGCGCATAACCAAGCTGCTCACTGTCCAGGTTGGTTCTTGAATCATCTAGAACCTGCTTGTTAAGTTTGAGTGCTTCTTCGTGTCTGTCGCATTTTTGTAGTGCGTGAGTCACGATGTTTTTGAAACGAATAACAACTTCGTCTTGGTATTCCAATCCGTTGAGTGTGCTTTCGTCCCAGAGCTTTAGGACACCTGCGTAATCTCTGTCATTACGTAGAGTGATGGCAGTTTCACAAACAGCCTTCCAGTGCATTGCGATATCTCCTGCTTTGTCGGCTTCTGCTTGCAACTCCTGGCATTTCATTTTTGCCAGGTCGTATTTACCGGACTTACGTAGACCTTGAATTTCCTTCAAAGCTAGTTCGGTCTTCTTAGCGTCTACTCCTTGGACTCTTGAGCTAAGAGCCTTACGCTGTTGTTCGATTCTTGCTGCGTCTGCAATCTTGCCCTGAGCTTCAAAGGCGATGGTTAGATAACCTAGCGCCTTTAGTGCCAGTCTTAGGTCCTTAATCCACCCTTGGATTGCTCGATCTGCGATGCGGTCAAAGAGCTTCTCTGCTCTTTCGTATTGACCTAGCTCCATGTATGCCAGACCTAAGATCATCTTTGTTTCGGCATGTGATGAACTGAACATTCTCTGCTCTAGAGCACGAACTTCCTTGAGTTCATCCTTTGCCTGGACAGGGTTTCCCTCGAGCAGGAGGATTCTTGCAAACAGTCTGTCTGTCTCACACAGTGAGGCGAGCTGTGAAC
>Ga0209400_1003688_pt1 | contig 11109 bp, 21 predicted proteins | sample M_130807_EF_Meta_FD_187313 | JGI IMG/M metagenome (GOLD analysis project Ga0209400, IMG submission 187313) | Freshwater microbial communities from Lake Montjoie, Canada to study carbon cycling - M_130807_EF_MetaG (SPAdes) (version 2) | ecosystem: Environmental > Aquatic > Freshwater > Lake... | reverse complement strand
TTGCCTCGATCATGCACTGTGGAAAGTGGCATCAGCCTTGAGTCCTCGTTGATAAGAGTCATCTTAGAGCAGTCAGCATGACGATCGCTAAGCCTCTTAAATGTGGCTGTATCCTTCTCGTAAAGGATGGCACTTCGATTCAGTTTATTGCCTCGGTAATCCATCAGGTGCTTGCGGATAATTGCTGGTGAAGAAGACCCTTCTCCCATGGTGTCTGCGCCATCTCCGGCGCAAAGATCGACCGCGAGAAAGTTGTTATTGCAAGGAGTGCGCCCACTGCATTGCGCTCCAATAATCTTGCCGATCAATGTATCAAGCAACTTGTGCTTGAATGGCGTTCGTGAGGATGTGCCGACGCTCTTTGTACGTCCTCTGGTATCGTCGAGTTTGAATCCTAATTGTGTCATATGGTTGGTATTGAGTCGTTTGCATGGCCTCTCCCCTGTGTTAGCGCACAGGGGAGATCAGCCAAGCTGCCGAGTTTTTTGGATGCGCTAACATCGTGGGAGAGAGTGAGCGATCAGAATGCCTGATCGCGTAAAGCCCGTCAATGATTAAGCCAGTCAGCCGCTGCCAGCACCTTAGCTATCTCCGGTCCGGTGTGCTTTGCCTTGGCGTTTCGCATGGCCTTTGAGCCGCTGAACAGAGTGTATGCAGCCTTAGTTTTACTGCCGTAATTCGTAATGACGACGACTCGGTCCACGGTAATTCTCACCATCGCTCGCGTCCTGCCGATCTTAGCCAGGACGATCACAGACTCGTCGCTGATGCAGTGTTGTTCTATAATCATACTCAGCTATTTAGGCGATCGGCGGCGACCAAGATCGCTTTCATTTTTGGCTCGAAACAGTTGCGGATCGCGTTCTGCATTGCGTTGGGTCCGGTGAATCGGAAGGTGCCGACCTTGTCCGAGAATCGCATGTGCTGGACGATGTAGACTCCTCTGCAGGTGATGAGAATATCGCCGATGATATCTCCGCATCGGATGCGACATGACAGGCCATCCTCCTCGACCGTGTGCTTCAGGATGTGGATTGGTGGTGTTGTTGGTGCTGGTTGTGGTGTTGGTATCATAGATTCTTTCTGGGGAGTCTCACTCTGTAAGTGTGGTCCGTGGCTGCCTTTGCGGGTCTGACGCTGTAGCCGCCAATCTCGCAGTCGTGGCACCGCTGACAGACTTTTGCGCCGGTGTCGCAACTAGACGCTCTGACCGCTGGCTGACCGCACTCGCAGACCGTCCTGCCGAGCATTTTTCCACCGATCTTATCGACCTTGTGCGGATGCGCCTTGGTTTGGTCGATTTTGGGCCGAGTCTTAGAGTCGCAGTGATTTAGCCTGCCCAGAGTCGGACCTGCCCAGACCGCTCCGCAGACATGACAGACCGCGGTCATAGTAGCTCCAGCTGTGGTCTGCCATTGGTCGAGTCCTCGAGGTACCTGAGCAGTCCAGCGAGCTGGGCTTTGTCACCACGGAACCAGCCAGTCCCATCGCAACTCTCAGCCCCTGCCTCATGCGCCTGCCAGAGGAGTCGCTCGGTATTTACGCGACCGACGTGCACTCTCGGATGATTGGCTGTCCAAGTTTTTAGACTGCGCCATTTCCATTCGGTGCTTCCTCCGACAAAAACCACATCAGCGTCCCCTGGCACATCGTGGGGAGTCATGCCGTCCTGTACCACAAAGGCTTTTTTCACTCCGTATTTGCTGACTCTCTCGTGATGATCGATCCAACTCCGAAGCGTTGCCTCTCGGTCACCGACCACATCTGGAACAGCTACCCACATGGGCTTGTGCGTCTGTCCCACAGTCCGTTGCAGGTGCGAGTAGAAGGTATCGTCGTCCCATTTCAGACCATTGGAGAACACGGTGAAAGCTCCGTTGTCGAATGCGTATGGGAGCCAGTCGTGTGGCTCGCGCCAGCCACCGGGCGACATCAGCCAGCCAAGCCGTCCCTGATATTTGCCAGCCAGATATCCCACCAGCATCTTGGCGTTGTTCGCTGGCATGACCATCATCGCCCGGCGGCTGACCAGCATCACCGCATCACTCCGCTCGAATGTGATCAGCACCAAATCATCAGGCTCGGTCACGATCTCGAGCGAGCCAGCCATCGGCCATTCGTAGCCACACTCCACACAACACCAGCCCTGATAGCCGTGGTTGCCACCGCTGACCTCGTCGCTGCTGCACTCAGGACAGACGATCACAGCGTCAGGATGACATTGCTGGTTGGGGTCTCGCGCACCTCGACTCGGGACAGCAGTGGAAGCAGGTGCTGGATCTCGCCGACGATCCAGATCGCCAGATTTTCTGCAGTGGTGTAGCAGGGCAGGATCTCGTTGAGATTCTGATGATCCAACTTGGCGATGACCGGAGCCACGGCGGCTGAGATGTCAGCGTAGTCCTGTACCCATCCGCACTTGAGATTCGGACCGCTGACCGCGACAAGCACCTCGTAGGAGTGGCCGTGGCAGCGATGGCACTGGTGAGTTTTCGGCAGGTGTGAGAGCGAGTGCGCCGCCTCGAATCGATAGGTTTTGGTGATGGTTAGGTTCATGGGTTTGTGAGTTAAGACAGAGAAAACAGCGTGCAGTGGAACGGCTTACCGGCTCGGTCCCTCAACAGCACAGAGATCCAGCGCGAGCGACCTCGGAATTTTAGCTTCTTTTTCTTCAGCTCTGGACCGATGACAATACCGACCACAGCCATTGTAGACCAATGCCTTACGGATGCGTCGAGCTTCACAACATCCTCCTGACTGCGCCTGGCGTGGATCGGATCGCGATGCTGTATGTGTCGATGATCGACGCATGGCCGGAGCTGACTTTGCTAACCCGGCTCTGCTGGCGCATGTCTCGCTCGATCTTGGCACAGCGGTCGCAGACTGATCCGGAGCTTTTGCGAGTCGTTGCCAGCCTACCGCACAGGCACATTTTGTTTCGGTCGTAGGCCATGTCAGACTCCGTATCCCTTTGGTCTAAGTGCTTTGGCTGCTTTCAGATGCTGTGCCGTCGCTCTGATGTGCCAGCGTTTGCCGACCTTGACCACCTCGTAGAGCTCGTGCGGATCCATGTGCACGCGATGCACTGTCGCAGCCATCCACGTCGTCTCGCTAATTTTGTCCACGATCGCAGCGAGCATCGCGGTGGCCTCGCGTTTAGTCGCGTGAGTTTTTTCGAGGGAACAGATCATTGTGGTTGAATATGTTCACGAAACAGATTTCGTGAACATATTGGCAGGGTTTGGAAGAGGTCCTTGCGTGTCATTGCGACTCCTTCTTAGTCCGTTGCGAGCCAGCCTGCTCAAGCCAGTGGTTTGCCAGCCTTTGGTTTTTCTCGACTCCCACGCCCTTGCGATAGGCATTTACCAGACTGAGCTGAGCCTCGTAGTTGCCCTGCTCCGCCGCCTTCTGCCACCACTCCACGGCCTGTTCGTAGTCCTGTGGCATGCCGTCTCCGTAGTAGCACATTTTTCCCATCTGATTTTGCCTATTCGCATCTCCGGCCTGTGCGTATGCCAGGGTGGTGCCGGTCAGGTTTGGTGACGAATCAGATTTCGTGACCAAATCTTTCTCGAGACAGTCAGAGATCTCGCCGAGCAGCCGAGCGTTTTCGATGTCCGCCAGTGCTTTGCGTCGAGTGATTTCGCGCTCAATGTACCAGGCCGCCTTTGCTAGGTCGTTGATCGCGTCGCCTTTTGCGTCCGCTCTCCAGATGTATTTTAAAGCATTTCCTAAACAGAAATTAAGATGCTCGGTGATGGTGATGCACTCGACGCCGGAGCGATGAGTGAGGTAGTGGGCTGGATGGTTGACTGGATCTGGTGTGCTCATTGGCTAAGATGTAAGTGGTTGATTGCAAACTGAATAGATTCTTGAAAACTGTAACTGACCAGCACCGGCACTCCGGCTCGCTCTAGGTCAGCGATGCACTCGCGCTGGTGCTGGCTGAGCCGACCGCCTCGCGCTTTAAGCTCGATGCAAGCGACTCGGCCAAGGTGCATGATCGTGAGGTCAGGGTGGCCTCTCCTGATCGTCGGCTTTTTGTCCGTCCGACTGACGAGCACATAGGCACCGCGCCGCCGCAGATCAATGCACACCAGCTCGTTGAGTTTTCGCTCCTCGCCGACCTGCCAGAGTTCCTGCGCTGGCGATGCCATCGCGGCGGCAACTGCCTGCGCCTGTGCGCTCTGGATACTCTCCAGAGCGCACGGCAGGTTGTTTTTTTGCTGATGCTCTCGCACCTGTTGCTCGGTCATTCTCATGTCAGAACACGAAGTCGTCGTTCTCGTCGCGCTCCTCGGCGTGCTCGATAGGCTCAGGCTTTTTCAGACCTGTGACAGGGTTAGCGACTCGCGGCGCCGTTGATGCTGGTCGTGGGATCGTGGGAGCTGGTCCCCTGGCATCTTTGGTTGCGGCTGCGGTCCGCTGTGCCAACTCGGCATCGTCGTCCTCGGGACAGATGCCGACCATCGCGCTCAAGCCGTAGCGACGAGCGTAGGTAATCGCCGATCCGAGTCCTTGCGGGTCGTCTTTTTGCAGGTGGATGTAGCACTTGCTCGCGATCCACTCGCCGCTTGAGTGAGTGAGGAGAGTTTCCACATAGTAGCCGATGTGATCCTTCTCCGGCATCTGGACGACAGCAATGCCGTTGCTGGTCAATGCCTTGCGGCATGCGTCCCAGCAGGACGCAAGGTCAGCATAGCGAGTTTTGAAATGCGGGTTGACGCTGTCCTTGACTGCGCCGACGAGGATCGCCTGTGCCTTTGCCAATGCCGTGCCAATTTCCTTGATGCTGTCGCTGCGAGTGCTCATTGGCCCTCCCACTTGACTGCCGTTTTCGCGTTGCCGAGGATCGGTGTCTGCACCTTCGCCTCGACCTCTTCTTTCGTGCTGCGTTGCTTGATCATGTACTCGCCGTACGGCGACTCCGGTGTGGGAATCATGATGAGGTCGAGGAAGGCTGCTTCCTGTCCGTTCTGGCGCGTCATGCGTTTGAGTTTCTTCTGGTCGATCAGTTTGAGATCGATGCTGATGCTGATATTGCTCATGGTTTTTTGTCTCTAGTTGTTTGGTTTGGTTATGCTCTGGGGAAAGAATGGGTAGCTCATCCACGATCAGCGGATGAGGCTCTGGCAGTCTGAGTGCGCCGATCGTCTTGGACTGCTGATCGTAGTGGGCCTGCAGTTTTGCTCGCAGAGAAAACTCTGCTGACTTCTTAGCCTGGTCTGCTTGGAGTTTAGCCTGCCGAGTGTCTCGGATCGGTGCTGGGCTAAGCTCCGGCACTTTGTGTGGCCCTATCATGCGCAGAGCCTCCACAGTAGCCACAGCAGTCCGAGGATCGCGCTGGTGAGCACGATACGGATCATCGTGCGGATCGCTCTCATTGTCCGATTGGCTCGCGTCACAAGATCTGGATCGTGATCGCTCATCGCATTGTGCTCCGAATAATGCTACGGAGGCGATCGGACTCAAGTCTCTCGGACTCAAGCTGTAACGTGACCAACTCCAGCTCCATTTGTAACTCGGCGATTTGAGAGACAGGTGTCTCGAGGCGGTGCGGGATGTGAGCCTCGCAGACCATTTTCCCGAGGCGGCGGTTCTCTCGACGTTGACCGAGGCCGACGACGAATGCGCCGGTGGCGATGATGGAGCTGATTAATATGTAGGTGATGATCATTTTTATTTGTAGGTTAGGTGCCGAGGAATCCTCGGCACCTCAAAACCCACTCCCTTGTGAGGAGTGGGTGAGGATGGAGAGAAAGAAGTCTAGAGTGCTGACGTCCAGTTATCCTGCATCCACTGCGTGATCTCGTCGCAGGTGTCGTCGTTGGGGCCAGTCGTGGAGCATGAGCCATCGCCTTCGCTCCAGAGCTCGGTCACGAGGTTGGGGAACTCACGCTCAGCTTGGGCGCAAATTCGCATTGCAATATCCTCAGCCTGCTCATCAGTGCACTCGCTGCCGTAGTAACTGGCCTCCTTGCTGACGAAGATGGTATACTCGCTGTAGTCACGCTCGACGGCAATGCTGAGCGTGAATGCCTCGCCATCGTCGGTCGTGCCGTCCACATGCCAGCGAGGCCCGAACTCGATCGCAGCTGCGTCCGGGCTGGCGATCAGCGCGGTGATGCTGTAGATGTCCGGTGCTTTGATGGTAATGAGGGGGCGGGTTCCATTGCTGACGGACTCGGCGATGGCGTTGTTGATTTTGGTCATGTCGATCATTTTTATTTGCTTTCGGTATTTGTTTTTTCCTCAGCGGTTGTCGCTTTGGTGAGATCAATCTGCACGAGCCCACTGCCCTTGTCCACATTTATTTTTAATTATTTTTCAGAAACAGCCATTTACCTAGGGAAAACGCTCTGAATTATTTTTTAATTCCCGCTTTTCTGCCTGTCTTTTTCGACGAAAAATCGTGCTCAACGTGGATCAGATGCAGAATTCTCGCGTGATATTTGCGGTTGCATCGACGCCCTCGCTTAAACCACTCATGCACAGCACTATAGCTGGTGCCTAGATGCTCAGCTATGCGCGACATAGCACCGCGCTGGATCGTGCCAGTCTCGGTCGTAAGTCTCTCTCTGAGTAGTGCTATCAGCCTCGGTCCCTCGCTTGTTCGTGGTGTGTATGCCATGCATCACTCTCTCCCACTCTCTCTCCGCTGTCGTCCTTTATTTTTTAATCTCTCATCGCTCGAGTGATGATGCAGGCTGCGACCAGCATGCACATGCACCAGACTGTAGCCACTCCGAGAGAGTCTTTTAGAGCTTCAGGCATCATGCCGGTTGGAGCTCGTAGCCTGCGACCGATGAGCCTGGAAAAAACGTGTAACAGAACCGATGCTCCTCCACTCCACCAGTCTTGGGATCAGCGTTCAGCCCAAAGAACTTAGCCAGCGCAATCGAGCCTTCGCCGAGATGATTGCGCGGCCCGAAATCTCCGACGATGCACTCAGCCTCGCGACCAGTCAGCGAGTCGTGGACGACAGCACGACAGCCCAGCACGATGCCTGCAGCCTGCATGCGCCAGTGACTAGGCAGGACAATAAACATCTCCGTCGTCGAATCCAAATACCGATCTGGATCGGTAATTGCCAGTCCCTCTCGCTGGTAGCTCGTGGTCGATACATAGTAGCCGGGCGCAGGATCTCCATTGTGCTGAACGACTGGCCTGCCAGCGATCGTGACGATGCCCCACCAGTTGCCCTCGTGGCCAGCATTGGCAAGGTAGTCGAGTGGATCGGTGCCGGGAGGTCCGTAAGCTCCTCGTCCTGAGCCGTCGTGACCATTGGCACCGTCCGCATCGATGCTCATGCCAGCGAGGAAAGTGTATGAGCCGTCGTAGTTTAGCGGTGGTAATGGTTGGGTCATGAGTCTTTAGGGTTGAGTTTGTCTATGACGTAGCCAGCGACTCCTGTCGAGCCGCGAGTGAATCCGAGATAGCCGAGCACGATCGATCCGATCAGACCGTAACGGCACAGAGCGAGCTGTGTAAATGACTGGATCTGAGCAGCATTGTCGAGCGTGTACAGCGTTGCGACATCCGACCAGTGGACAATCCAGACCACATACAGACCGCCGATGGTCACCCATAGCGTGCGACTTAAGAAGATGGACAGCACGACGACGAGCAGATCTAGAGTCTGGCGCATGGCTGATCGCAGAGTCATAGCAAAAGCCTTGCGAGCCAGTAGCCTGCGGGGATGGCGGCGACTGGCAGAAGGAATCCGTAGGGCGGTGGCAAGATTGATGTGAGACGCAAACAGACGATGCACAGAAGCCCGGCACCGAGCCAGCCGAGCAGGTTGCCACGATGGTCTGCCAGCCTCTGAGCCTTGACTGCGTCAGCCTTTGCGCCGACAGCGATCCTTGTCTGCTCATCGGCTTGCGCCTGTAGGTTGCGGATGTCCTGATCCACTTTGAGCAGTTGATTCTGACTGTCCATCAGAGCGTTGGTCGCACTTGTCAGGCTTGCCTGGACTCTGGCCTCGCTGGCAATTGCTCGGTCAGCGGTCGCGATCGCATCTGCGGTCAGTGCTCGCAAATGCTTGATCGTCAGCACGATCTCCTCTTTGCTAATCTTACTCAGCTCGTCGTCGGTGATCTGAGCCCAGACCGAAGACGCTGACAGACAGATGATTGCCAGCCATCTCATCGCTGGAACTCCAGCCACTTGAGGATCAAGACTGATTTCGCATCGACTCGATCTTGAGCGGTGCGGATCTTCTGGATATCGATGATCGTGCCTTTGCTCTCGTCGATTGCTGACCGCACAGCGACGCTGGCTGATGCTGTGCTGGCCTTAGCCTGAGCGACCGAGACGACTGCTGGCGAAGGCTTTGGGCGGTTGTGCTCACAGGCGCAGAGCGTGCACAGAGCGAGCAGGATCAGACTATTTTTTAAGGTCGTCATCGGTCTGTTTAAAAATCACGCCCTCCCATTTGCGAGTCTGCCAGTTGTGGTAGATGCGCTGGCAGAGCGAGATGAACATTGCCAGAGACGCAAGACAGCCAAGGATCATCCCAGCTGTTTTCGCTATGCTATCAATCTCCTCGTGCGTCGATGAAATGACCGCCAGCCAACTGCCAGCCATGCCGACTGAGCCGCGCCAGAGGTCGCCAAAGATCTCGTTGCGGAGCATTAGACAGGAGTCACGATCGGTGGCGTTGGAAAGTCTGGTGGCATCGCTGCGTCAAAGATGGCCAGAAACTCTGCGCGAGTCTCGCGCTGTGGAGCGCAGGCGATAGCAAGCGAGATTGGCAAGCCAGCGACGCAGGCTCGTGCGCCGACTGGATCGAGCTGGCCGAGTAGGTAGTCCGAGCCAGCAGCAGCCGATGCCCAGCGTCCTCGCGCCGAGTCGCTTAGGCTGGCAAATTTGGCGTTGAGATCAGCACGGAGTTGGGCGATTTCGGCGGGTGTCATGTTCAGTATTTTAGGACTTCGACGCAGGAGTTTTTGGACATTGTCGACGCGGTTGCGCTTGATACAGATTGAGCAAAGACTACAGCGAAATCTCCAAAGGTGTTTGCCGTTGATCCTGTTAGGATGTCAGCAACAAAAGTCTGTCCTCCAGTTAGCCCGGGGTCTACAATCGTCTGTTGCACTGCATCACCTGATGCATATGCGGCTGACCAGTTTTTGTAAATTTCCAACGCAGTATTTCCACTGCTGTCTGAAGACATAAGTGATCCATCAAAGGTTGGCAATGCAGACGGAAAGGTAAATCCGATTTTAAATCCATTATCTCCAACTGCATACAGCCTGTAGGTCAGCCTATATCGGGACGATTGCGCCAGCGTAACGGTCAATGCCGATAGACCGGTGTTGCTAAGCGTCGTGGTCGATGTCCTAGTGACATCACTACCCAGCGCGACTCTGCTCACGCCGATGTTGGCCAGTGCCTGCGTAATGTCAGCCGCTGGAATGGTTTGCGACTCAGTGAGTAGTGCTCGTGATGGCATAGATTAGAGTCTTCGGAGCCAAAGGCTCTCGTTGGTGGTGGTTGCGTAATCGCCTGCACGCAAGGTGCCTCCAGCGATATTCTCTGCTGTGGTGCCTGTCGCGTTTTCCCACAACCCGAAGCCGTAGGTAGCGTCATTGATGAAGATCTGCCGACCGCGAGTCTGACCAAGCGTGACCTGACCAGCCAGCGCGGTAGCACCAGAGCCTGCCAGCGTGGTAATGCCGAGCGCAGGACCAGAGCCGACTGCGGTCATTGTCGTGTAGTAGCTTACGCCTGCAGACGGTGTGCCAGGAGTGGACGAGATCAGCTCTGGCTGGATCGATGTGTCGAGCCGGAGAGCAACGGTCGTGTCGATCGTGCTGACAGTCTTTTGGACCTCGAGATTCGTGACGATCGCCGATGTGCTCGAGCCGATCAGAGCCAGCACGCCACTGGTCCGAGCGTTGACTGTGCCGTTGAGATATGTCGGATAGAGGAGCGAGTCAGTGACCGTCATCTGCGCGATGTTTGTCGCGCCAAGATCGCCTCGGAAAGTGATGTCGTAGAAGATCGATGCGCCGACCGAGCGAGCCACAGCAAAGGATCCGCTGACTGCGCGATCGCTCGAGTGCAACTCCAGAGCAGCCTCAAGATCAGCCTCCGAAATGTTCCATGCGCAGGGTCCGATTGTGCGAGTCAGAGCGGTCACGCTAAAGGTCGTCGTCGTGCCTCCTGAGCTGGTGCAGTTGATCGGGATCGTAAATGTATTTGCGGTAACGACAGTCACCGTATGCGTGCCGACGATCGTCGCATTTGAGCCGTTGTTGGTAGCGATGACGATGCTGTCTCCGGTCGCAAGTCCATGCGCTGCAGCGGTCACCACGGTAGGGTTGGCAGCCGTGTTGCTCTGGATCGCAATCGGTCCGTGTGGCAGAGCCAGCGACAGCGAGAAAAAGCCGTCGTAAATGTCGTTCTGCAGCGTAAGCCGTTGCACCTCGTTGACTCCGACCGCGCCTCCTGTGGTCGTCGTGACAGCGGCGGCTGTGCTCGTGCTAGCTGTCCAGCTCGTTGTCAAAATCGCTGGCGCAGGTGCAATGGTCACGTTCCATTTTTCGCTGAGCGACGCCGTGCCATCCTGCGTGTTGACGATGACGATGGTCGAGCCGACTGGACTAATCGCAGCCGTTGATCCTGTGATGTTTGCGAGTGCGCCGACAGTCACTCGGTCGATCGTGTAAGGACCGCCAGCGTTGCCAGTTACGACGCACGCTGAGAAGTTTGTGGCCAGTAATCGCAGCGCGGTCTGGACCGTCGCTGCGCTGGCATTATAGGCGATCGCAGCCGTGGTCTGAGATCCTGCCGTGTCCGTGATCGTAAATGTCCCAGAGTCTACCGAGCCACCGATCGTGCCGACTGCCAGCGTCGCGGCTGCTGGTGGCGTGTTGTACACGAATGGCCGAGTCGGGTCAGTCTGGTCTGGATTCTCGCTGAGAAAGTGGAGCTCGACAGCACGACCGTTGTCGCCTTGCTGAAAGGTCACAGGAGGAGCACTTTGCAGGCTGAAAAAGCCTGTCACGAGTCCGTTCTGGGCCGAGCTCGCTGACTCGTTAATGAAGAGTTTTAGTGATGCCATCTTGGTAGGTTTGGTGCTGTCAACTTAGGAGTCCCATC
>Ga0209400_1003683_pt1 | contig 11113 bp, 13 predicted proteins | sample M_130807_EF_Meta_FD_187313 | JGI IMG/M metagenome (GOLD analysis project Ga0209400, IMG submission 187313) | Freshwater microbial communities from Lake Montjoie, Canada to study carbon cycling - M_130807_EF_MetaG (SPAdes) (version 2) | ecosystem: Environmental > Aquatic > Freshwater > Lake... | reverse complement strand
TATCTTTAAGCATCACGCCGTTATCGAGACCCAGACGATGATTCAAGCCACCACCGCAGGCAACAGCGTGCTTTTCAAGCATACGCAGGCCTGGCGTGGTTTTACGGGTGTCGATCAAGCGCGCACCCGTACCGGCGATTTCGGCGTTGTAGCGAGCCGTCTCAGTGGCAATGCCACACAGGCGTTGCAAAATATTCAGGGCAGGGCGTTCGGCCGTCAAAATGCTGCGTGCGGGGCCTGATACGGTCAAAATTCTGGTGCCTTTTTCTACCTTGTCACCGTCTTTGGCAAGTTTGGTGACGGTCAGCGCAGCATCGTAGCGGGTGAAGATACGCGCGGCCACATCGATACCGGCGATGTACATCGGTTCGCGGGCGTTCATATGAAACGTGCCAACGGCGTCTTCATCAATCATGAGTTGTGCGGTCAGGTCACATGAGCCGATATCTTCGGTCAACCAAAGATCGATTAAACGATCGGTCTGAAAAACGTCATACATATCGGGTGACCTCGCAGGGAAGTGGATGAAGGTAATTAAACAGAAAATGTAGTGTTTGCTACATTTTCATGCTAATTTAAATCACTCAATTATGCAAGAGCAAAATTCAAATTTGATGACTAGCTCAGGGTTTGCGTAGTCCGCTAAGGCCGTTGAATCCCTACGAAGACACGTGCGTTCCAGACGCCTCAGCAAGGGACTAAGCGCTGCTCAGCCATCCCGCACCTTAGCCTCTGGGGCATCGCGACTTAGACACTCAACGCATTTGTGTGCCGCCGTTCACATCCATAATCGCACCCGACACAAAGCTTGCCGCCGGTGAGCACAGATAGGTCAGCATGCCAGCAATCTCTTCGGGCTCGCCCATGCGTTGCATGGGATATTCGCTGCCCTGATAGCCCTGACCAGTGGTCATGCCTGTATCGATCGGGCCCGGCGCCACACCGTTCACGCACACATGATGGGGCGCCGCACGTTGCGCAAACCAGCGCACCAAGGCGTGCACGCCGCCCTTTGAGGCGCTGTAGTGCGGACCGGCCCGCAACCCACCGGTCCAGCCTGCAATCGAGCCACAGAGCGCGATACGGCCGTGCTTGCGCTCGATCATGCCAGGCAATACCGCGCGCACCAGATTAATGGGCCCCAACACGTTGACCTGCATCACACGCATAAATGCGGCTTCGTTCCAGTCGGGCGCCATCCAGTCGTCTTCAAAGGGGCAGATGCCTGCGGTGTCAGCCAACGCGGTAAACGGTTTGTGTCGACGCACTAAGCCTTCAACCGCGTCGCGCTGCGTGACGTCGCAGGCTTCGACAGCGACCGAGCCTTTGAGCGTGTGTGCAAGCGCTTCGAGCTTCGCGATTGGGCCGATATCCGTCAAGACCAACGAGGCGCCAAGCTGGCTGCATAGCCGGGCAGTTGCACTGCCGATGCCGCCAGCAGCTCCTGTAATCCACAAGTGGGTACCGGTCATGTCAAAAGCTTGTGATGCGTTCATTTTTGAAAGATGCATAGCAGTCCCCTCAGTCGTTAAAAGCCCCCCGCACTAAAGGACGAGGAGGATGTGAAGCCGACAGCTCACGTTGTTCAACAGGATTGACGGCTGTTCAACCGACAGATCCCGTTGTTTAACAGGACTGGCGGGCGTTAAGTCGCAGATCCCGTTGTTTAGCAGTACGGGCGGCGCTATACCGACAGATAGCGTTGTTTGATATCGGCGTTATCGTTCAGTTCGTGGATGGTTCCGCAAAAGACATCCGTGCCTTTGTCGATCACCACGGCCCGGTCGGCTAGCCCCAGACAAAAGTGCAGATTTTGCTCGGCCAAGACAATCGTTTTGCCTAACTTGTGCAGGGTGGCGATCAAATCACCAATCTTTTGCACCATGATGGGGGCCAAGCCTTCGCTAGGCTCGTCAAGCAGCAACACGTCGGGGTTACCCATCAGTGCGCGGCCCACGGTCAGCATTTGTTGTTCGCCGCCCGATAATTGTCCACCCATTCGTTCTTTGAGGGGGGCTAGCAGCGGCAGCGTGTCGTACACGCGTTCAAGGCTCCAGTCGTCTTCACCCTTCGCACCTTTTTTGATTGCGATGGTGAGATTGTCGTCGACGCTGAGATCCGGAAATATCTGCCGGTCTTCTGGCACATAGCCAATGCCTGCGCGGGCAATCAAATGTGCAGAGCGCCCGGTGATGACCTTGCCGTACAACTCGACGCTACCCTTTTTTGTGGGATTCACACCGGCGATGGTCTTCATGGTGGTGCTTTTGCCAGCGCCGTTTCGCCCAAGCAACGCCAAGGTCTCGCCCCGGTTGACTTCAAACGATAGGTTGAACAATGCCTGACTAGTGCCATAAAAGACATCAATGTCTTGCACTTTTAGCACGTGGTCGCTCATGCGTGCTCCTCGCGGGGTTTACCCAAGTAGGCCTCAATCACAGCCGGGTTATTGCGGATTTGCTCTGGGTTACCCTCAGCCAAGAGCTTGCCGTACGATAAAACGTGGATGTATTGCGAGACTCTGAAGACGATCTCCATGTCATGCTCGATCAGCACCACAGTTAAGCCACCTTTTTTCCAGAGACCATAAACGGTCTCAATCATTTGCTCGCGTTCTTCGGGGCCCATGCCAGCCACGGGCTCGTCTAGTAAAAGCACTTTGGGCTTTAACACTAGCGCCAAGGCCATATCCAATAGCTTTTGATCGCCGTGCGACAAATTGCCGCTAATTAAATGCGCTTTAGCCTGCAAGCCAAGTTGCTCCATGACTTCAAAGGCCCGATCACGTGTCTGCGCTAAGGGAAACCGCCCGTGCATTTGCGCTGAGCGCCCCAGCGGCGACATCAAGGCACCGCGCAGCGACTCTTCAACGGTGAGGGTCTTAAAGAGTTTGGCCACTTGAAACGCGCGACCGATTCCCTTGTGTACGATCGCGGTGCTCGTCATGCCAACAATGTCTTCGCCGTCTAACAAAATGCGACCCGAGTCGGGCTTGAGCGCACCTGAAATTAAATTAAAGAACGTTGTTTTGCCAGCGCCATTGGGGCCAATCACAGCCGTGAGTGATTCAGTCTTAAAGTGAATCGACACATCAGAGGTTGCAACGACACCACCAAAGGCCTTGTGGAGGTTTTCGATCTTAAGCATTAGTGGCCTCCTGAGATGTTGGTTTGAGCGGGCGGTACGCCGCCATAGGTTTGCCAGGTCGATCCGGCCAGCCAACCAGCATCAACTGGTAAGTTGATGCCCGTGATGGCCTTGGCGGCAGGCGATAACAAGAAACCCACTGAGTCTGCAATTTCGTCTGGGGTGACCATGCGTCCCATGGCGGCTTGCGACGTGAGGTCTTCGGGGTTGCGATCGCCGCGATCAATCGCGGCTTGCAACGCTTCGGTGAGTACGTAGCCAGGCGAAATCGCATTGACGCGCACGCCAGCACGGCCCCACTCAGCAGCGAGGCAGGCCGTCATTGACGCCACAGCCGCCTTTGCAGGTGCATAGGCATGCAAGGGTACCGAACGCATCGAGGTAATCGAGGCGATATTGACGATCGCCCCTGCGCCTAGCTCAGCCATGCGCGAGCCAAAGACTGCGCAGGCGAGGTAGGTGCCACGTTGATCAACAGCGACCACGCGATCCCATTCGGTCATGGTGAGTTTGTCGGGTGTTAAGCGGCGTTGCAAAATCCCCGCGCTGTTGACCAAGGCCGAGATGTGACCGTGCTTGGCCTCGATCATTGCGGCAGTGTCGCGCACCGCTTGCTCGTCAGTGACATCGCAGGGGTAGGCGTGTACGCCTAGTTCTTTCATTTTTGCTTCAGACCAAGTGCCAGGCAAGTCGAGCGCAATCACTAAGTCGCCGCGCTTGGCCAAATGCCTGACGCAAGCAGCACCGATACCACTTGACCCGCCAGTTACTACGCTGAGATATTTTTTTGTCATGATTGCACACGCTTCTTGGTGAGAGCGTTATACAACTCTCCCACAAAGTCAGTAATGCCGCGTTTAAAGCCTAAGGCAAAGATCAGCACGATCACGCCTAACGCCAAACCGTGATACTCGGTCGTGCGTGTAATGACGTCGTTAAAGATATTCAACAAACCTGCACCGATGATCGGGCCCAAGAAAACATTGATGCCACCCATCATGATCATAAATACAGCTTCGCCTGACATGGTCCAATAACTAAACTCTGGGTAGGCCCCCGAGACAAATAACGCCATCAGCGAGCCACCGATGCCGGCAAAGGCACCTGCCAAAATAAAGGCGTACAGACGAATGCGCCAGACATCAATCCCTAAGAAGCGCGCGCGATCTGCGTTGTCGCGCACCATGCGCAATGTGTAGCCAAAGGGTGACTGCAAGACATAACGCATAATTAACAAACTGGCCACGCCGATGACGACACAAAACCAGTACAGGGTATTGGGATCCGCCACATTAATGCCACCCCAAAAAGGCCTGCGTGGGATACCACCCATCAAGCCTTGATCGCCGCCCGTCAATGAAGTCCAGGTGATAATCACACTGTGAATCAACATCTGAAACGCGAGGGTCAAAAATGAGAAATAGATCTCTTTGAGTTTGACGCAAATCATCCCGATCACACATGCCAGCAGTGAGCATAAAACAATTGCTCCTAACAGCGCGACGGGTATTGAGACATCAGTGCGTTGCATTAGCAGGCCAAAGGTATAAGCGCCGCCGCCAAAAAACATCGCGTGACCAAAAGATACCATTCCCCCGTAACCCACCAAAATATTCAGTGAAGTGGCGAACACGCCTAAGGCAGCCAGGCGAATCACGAAGTCAAGCGTGACGCGCCCGGGCGACAGCAGGGGCAGCGCCGCTAATAGAGCGAGTACAACGAGCCCAAAGAGCAATTCTTTTTTGAAGGCAATGTTCATTAACGTGGCTCCTTACCCAAGAGGCCGCTCGGCTTGAGAATCAAAATCAACGCCATCGCCAAAAACATAATGCCTTCAACGAAGAGCGGAAACCCGATCGAGCCAAATGAGCGCACCAGGCCGATGACTAGGGCGCCCACTAACGCGCCGCTTACCGAACCCATTCCACCAATCACCGTCACAATAAACGACTCAATCAAAATCGAGAAGCCCATGCCGGGTGACATCGAGCGTACCGGCGCGGCAAGTGCACCGGCTAAGCCCGCAAGTGCACCGCCAAAGGCGAACACACCGGCGTAGATCCAGGTGGTGTTTAACCCAAGTACTGAGGTCATCGTCGGGTTGTGCGCCGCTGCGCGCACCACCTTACCGATGCGAGTGCGTGTTAGCAAATACCACATCACTAAGGCGATCACCCCTGAAGCACAAATCATGAACACATAAAAAACTGGCACGATGCCGTCAAAGATAAACAGGGGCGGTGCTTGAAAGGCCGCCGGCATGCCCATCGATTGAAACTCTGCGCCCCAAATGATTTTGACCGCATCGTCCATGATGAGGATCAAGGCGTAGCACACAAGCAGTTGCAGTAAGACCTCGGCCTGATAGACGCGTCGCATAAAAAAGCGTTCAAAAATCAGACTGAACAAACCGACGCCTGCGCCAGCAATCACGGCTGAGAGCACGTAGCTGTCTGTGATGCGATAGGCCGACAGGGCCAGGTAGGCGCCCAGCATATAGAGCGAGCCGTGCGCAAAATTAATCACGCCAAGCACACCAAAGATTAAGGTCAGGCCAGCTGCGACTAAAAACAGCAGCGAGCCAACAATCAAACCAGTGCTGGTTTGAGTGACGATGCACGACATTGAGGTCACGCACTCATATAAGGCGATGGGATCCACGAGGGTCTCCGAGAGGGGGGGATACGGTTGATACAACCGCAACTGACTGGACAGTGCAGACGGGTGCGGTTAAAGCAAAAACAAACGGCTGGTATAAAAAAGGCCTCTGCATGAACGTTCAGGCAAAGGCCTTTAGACCTCAGTGCAATACTCTCTGAGTGTTATGCCCAGCCTTTGCGTTTTTTCCACTCGAGCTCAAGTTCGAGAATTTGCTTCCAGTCGCCCACGGTTTGCTTGGTGACGAAGGGCTCTTTGCTGATCAAGGGGCCATAACCAATGGCGTAGTTGATAATGGTGTTGTCTTCTGCACGCATTGTAATTGTGCCGTCGACGCCAAAGGGCGAGTCGATTTTCATACCGCGCATCGCTTCAGCGATTTTTTTACCGTCTGAGCTGTTTGCTTTTTTCATGGCAGCGGTTAAAAAGCCCATTCCGACCGCGTTTTCCCATGACCAGTTCAGGGGATCCTCTTTAAACTTGGCAATATAGCCTTCTGCCCAGGCGGCGTTGGCCGGTGTGTTCGGAAAGGTCTTTAGATACCGATTACCAGAGTGCAGGTTTGGCGGTACATTTTTAAGTGCTTTCAGCACCGCGTATTCAGCAATGTTTGGCGAGAAGAATTGTTTATCTTTAAACAATGCATAAATGCCCGCCTGATCAACAAATGACGTCATATCGCCACCCCACAAGCACGAATAAATCGCTTGTGGTTTACCTTGCACCATGCGTGTAATGTTTTCGGTGTAGTCTGCCTGAAACAATTTTGGCCAAACTTCGCCAACCACTTCGATGTCTTTATTGAAGTGCTTCAGATATTCAAGTATTCAGTTGTTGTGTCGCGGCCGTAGGCGTAGTCAGGCGAAATGCTCATCCAACGCCTGAGCTTAAGTTCTTTTGCAACCTGTGCGCCATATGAACCACCTGCGATCGCATCATGGATACCTTGGCGTGCGCAACGAAACGCAGTCGCTACGCGTAGCTTGGGATCAGCAGTCAGTGAAGAGGTTTCTGAATTGGTGTGCATCACAAACACGCCCAGGTCTTTTGCCACTTCGTGCACGGCAAACGCGCCCGATGATGCCTCGGCATCCCACAGCAGTTCACAGCCATCGCTGGTGACAAGTTCGCGGGCAACGCGGGCCGCTTCTTGGGGTTGACCTTTTGAATCGCGCACAACCAACTCAAGCATACGTCCACCTAGGCCGCCTGCAGCATTGAATTTTTCAATTTCGAACATCGCGCCGTTGCGCGATGAAAGGCCCAACATCGCGACACGACCCGACAAAATAGTGGGCATACCGATTTTAATTGGTTTGTTTTGCGCCAGCGAAATCGCAGGCAAGCCCATGGCTGCCAGTCCGGCGGCACCTTGTAGCAATTTACGGCGCGAGGCCTGGACGGCGGTCTTTTTGATCGTATTGCTCATGTTGTCTCCAAGTTTATAAATGCAACACCCGACTTTATCGCAAGTCAAAGAGTTGCGATATAAGGGAAAATGAGGATATCCTAGTTTTTCTAGGGTAAATAGTTTGATAATTCGATCAGATTGTCATCTGGGTCACGCAGGTAGACGGATCTGATTTTACCAACTGCCCCGGTGCGTTCAACTGGCCCAAGTTCGATTGTGACGCCCGCGGCGTTTAATTCGTTGACAATGTCATCGACTGGGGTCACCGCGATAAAGCACAAGTCGCCTGAACCCGCGGTAGGGGTTTTGGCTTTCGGGTCGAACATGTTGTCAACCTGATGCAAATTGATTTTTTGCTGCCCAAATCTGAGGGCTTTGCGATCGCCCAAAAAGGTAATGACCTCAAAGCCCAAGATGCGGCCATAAAAATCACAGGTGCGCTCGAGGCTCGCGACGGTTAAAACAAGATGGTCCAGGTGATCGATTTTCATAATGTTGAGGGTCTCTGAGAAAAGGGTTTGACTTGGGTTAGCCTGAGCATCGGTTGGACTAGCAAATGGGTCGATTGGACTAGGCCTAGCATTGATTGGGCTAGACTAAGCGCTTTGTGGCGCTGCTGGCAAGTGAGCAAAGTGTTTCGGCGCCTGCAAAGCAACAGAATTAATCAAGCAAAGGCGCGACTCATGTCAACAGAAATTTCTTTCCCCATTGTGGGTTGTAGCGGCTCAGAGCATCGCGACGCGTCACAATATCATCAGCGTTGGTTTGTGGTCGATGCAAAGGGTGGTTGGCTGAGTGCGGCGCAATGCTCGGGGCTAGCTGGCGTGAGTACCGATGTCCGTATGGGTTATTTGGTGTTGCGCGCGCCCGGTATGTTGCGCATGGATATCCCGATGGATGTGATCGAAGATGATGACAGCGTGCGTCAAACGGCGCAGGTTGCAGACCAGACGGTTGACGTGGTCGATGAGGGTGAGGTGGCGGCCGCTTGGTTCACCCATGTGACGGGGCAGCCAAGTCGTTTAGTGAAAGTACACCCCGAAGCAAAGCCGGTTATTTGGCCCGCTCAGTAAACGCACGCCAAGCGAGTCACCCCTAGGCAAACTCGCGCTGACGAGCCTGATTGTGCGTGTTTGTCAGTTGCCCGAGAGCCCTCTGACGGAGGGGTAAATGGCTGCCTGCGCTGGCCTGTCAGTACTTAAGCTGGTAAGCGCGTGAGGACGTGATACTTGCTGAGGAGCGCCTCGGCGCTTTCTTCAAACTCAGGGTGCACTTCTATGCAATCGACCGGGCAGACGACCTTGCACTGAGGCTCGTCGTGGTGCCCGACGCACTCGGTGCATGAGCTTGGGTTGATCACGTAAATCTCTGCGCCCATCGAGATGGCATCATTGGGACATTGTGGTTCGCACACGTCACAGTTGATGCATTCGTCGGTGATGCGCAGGGCCATGACGCTTAACTACCCAAGGGGGGCGTAATGCCCAGTTCGCGTCGCTCTTTGGCCTTGGCTTGCAGCCAGCGATCGACCGACGGAAACACAAACTTGCTGACATCGCCACCCAGTTCGGCGATTTCACGCACGATGGTGCCTGAGATGAACTGGTACTGATCTGAGGGCGTCATAAATAGCGTTTCGACCTCAGGTAACAAATGACGATTCATGCCAGCCATTTGAAATTCGTACTCAAAGTCAGACACCGCACGCAAACCGCGCACAATGACGCGACCTTCTTGCTCGCGCACAAAGTCTTTTAACAAGCCGGCAAAACTCGCCACCTTAACGTTGGGATAGTGCCCCAAGACCTCGCGTGCAATTTCAACGCGCTCGTCAACGGAAAAGAAGGGTTTTTTGTTGCGGCTGTGCGCCACACCGACCACAACGCGGTCAAATAAACTCGCCGCGCGACGCACTAAATCTTCGTGACCGCGGGTCAAGGGGTCGAAAGTACCAGGATAGATAGCAGTGATCATTTTTGCAATGCAGCAACTTGAAAGAGGTGATAGTGTACGGCCCCCGCGCGATCTTGGCGCAATAAGCTGTACCCCGAGGGGATAATTATTGTTTTTTCAGCCTCAATATAAACAAGACCGTTGGGTTCTAACAAATCGCCTAGCTTAGGCCACAAGAATTCAAGCCAGTTTTGCCCAAAAGGCGGGTCAAGAAAGATTAAATCAAAACGCGCTGCCTCAAGGCGGTCTAAAACTACCTTTGCATCGCCGGCATGAATCCGCACCATGTCGGCCCCGATTTTATCGCGCACGGCTCGCAAGGCCGCAAGCGCTTTGGGCTGTTGTTCGACCATCTGCACGTGTGCTACGCCCCGTGATGCCGCCTCAAACCCTAGTGCGCCGCTGCCTGCAAACAGGTCCAGCACACGTTTATCGGAAAAATCTCCGCCCCAAAAGTAGTTTAGCCAGTTGAATAATGTTTCACGCACCCGGTCGGGTGTGGGTCGCAAACCCTCTGCCTCGATCACCTCAATTGGTGTGCGACGATACTGACCGGCGACGATCCGAATATACTTCTTCACTATGTTTCGCTTCTTCAAGAAAAAACCCGACCCGATTGCCGCTGAGCAGCAACCTGACTCAGCGCTAGGGCAACCCGCGCCTGAGGCCCTTCATACAGACCCGGGCGTGGGGATCAATCACGTGCCCCTGCCCAACGGCGATCCACAACTTGCCGCTGAAGGCCTTCAGAGCGCTGATCAGGCAGCCCCTGCAGTCGAGGACGCTGAGCCAGAGGCTCCTCGTGTGGGTTTATTGAGTCGATGGTTCAAGCGTAACCCAGAGCCGCCCCCAAGTGGCGGTGACTTAAAGTCAAAGCCTGAGGATTCGGCTGATGGGGAGGCGGTGGCGACAGCCCCTGAGGCGGCTGAGCCGGATGACCTCATCGGTGACGCTTGGAAAGGCGATCCTCTGGACGAGCAGGCAGAAGAGTCAGATGAGGCAGAAAAATCAGAGGAGGTAGAACAAAAATCATCATGGCTAGCCAAGCTGCGTGGTGGCTTGGCCAAAACTGGCAAAAGTATTGGCGGGATTTTTGTTGGCGTGCGCGTCGATGAGGAATTGTTCGAAGAGCTCGAAACCGCCCTGATCATGGCGGATACAGGCGTCGAAGCGACCGAGCAGTTGTTGACGGCTCTAAGGCTGCGGGTCAAGCAAGAGCGAATCGAAGAGGCGGCAGACGTCAAGCAGGCATTGCGTGACGTCTTGGCTGAGCATCTGCAAGTGCTCGAAAAACCATTTGAAGTGGGTCACGTCAAACCTTTGGTTGTGATGATGACAGGTGTCAATGGCGCGGGCAAAACCACGTCGATCGGCAAACTCGCGTTTTGTCTACAAAAAGAGGGCGCCCGCGTGCTGCTTGCGGCGGGTGACACGTTCAGAGCAGCGGCACGTCAGCAACTGGTTGAATGGGGTTCGCGCAACAACGTTGACGTGATTGCCCAAGACGGTGGCGACCCCGCCGCCGTGGCGTTTGATGCGGTCAATGCCGGCCGTGCGCGTGGTATGGATGTGGTGATGGTGGATACTGCAGGGCGCTTGCCCACGCAGTTGCACCTCATGGACGAACTTAAAAAAATCCGCCGGGTAATTGCCAAAGCTGATCCCACTGCACCACACGAAGTCTTATTGGTGGTCGATGGTAATCAAGGTCAAAACGTGTTGTCTCAGATTCGTGCGTTTGATGCGGCGGTTGGCTTAACGGGGTTGATCGTGACCAAGCTCGATGGCACCGCAAAGGGTGGCACCCTTGCCGCAGTGGCTGCGGGTGCCCAAGGCGTACGACCGATTCCGGTGTACTGGATCGGAGTAGGTGAGCGGATTGAAGACCTCCAACCGTTTGTGGCGGCCGAGTTTGCTGCCGCAGTAGTCGGTCAATAACCAACC
>Ga0209400_1003680_pt1 | contig 11118 bp, 6 predicted proteins | sample M_130807_EF_Meta_FD_187313 | JGI IMG/M metagenome (GOLD analysis project Ga0209400, IMG submission 187313) | Freshwater microbial communities from Lake Montjoie, Canada to study carbon cycling - M_130807_EF_MetaG (SPAdes) (version 2) | ecosystem: Environmental > Aquatic > Freshwater > Lake... | reverse complement strand
AAATTTATAGTATTATTAAATGTAATTTGACATTGGCCAGGAGTAGCGGGTTGACTCAATGTACTTGGATTTCCGGTATATTCAAAAATAATTCCATTATAACTAGGTGTTGATACATAAGTATAATTAATAGTTGCATTAGTATTTGTTACAGTATAAAAAGGTATGTAAGTCCACCATAACATAACAACACCATTACCACTATTACCACCAGTATACGGACCACCACCTGCACCCCCGCCGCCATTACCATAATAAAATCCAGTATTACCACCAGTGTTAATAAAACCAGATACAGCTGATCCTCCAGAAATTACACTATTTCCACCACCAACGCCTGCAATAACACCTCCCGCACTCCCTCCATTTGAAAGGGTACCTCCTCCTGCGCCATTACCACAATAAACATTAGAAGTTATATTGTTAGTTTTGTCTGTATATGCAATTGGAACAGTAATATAATTTGTACCATAATAGCTGTTTCCACCACTTCCATTTCCTGGATTTAAAATAAACTGTGTTGATGAATTTTTACCAGTACTTCCTAAGCGGTTAGTAGAAGAATTTGGTGGAGAATAATAATCACCACCAAGTCCACCATAAAATAAATTAGTATCACGTACGAAGGTAAAATAATTAAAATAACCAGGATATCCACCATAATTTAGTCCTGCATTTGTGGGATTTGTGGTTCCTTGACCTCCTCCTCCTCCTCCTCCACCACCACCAAAATTTTTACTAGTTGTATTATTATATATATAATAATATGAATATCCACCAATTCCAGTTATTACGTATGGATTAAAAATATCAGGTTGACCGCCGCCAGGATCTCCTCCCAAAGCATTAAAAGAAATATCTGCCGTTGATGATTTTATATAAGAAGTTCCGCTTATTCCACCAATAGATCTATATCCTTCACCGAAACGAGGAGTAACAAAATTTGTATTATCGTTCCCCCCGCCAGGATAACCAACTTGAATGTTGAAAACTTTACCTGCTGATATAGATAAAGTACCTGTATTATCATAAATTATAGAACCACCTCCTCCACCGTGACCTGAATAATGAACATTATTATTAAGATTACAACCTTGTCCACCACCACCACCACCACCAACTAATAAATATCTTATAGTTGTAGCATTATTGAACGTAATATTACATTGCCCAGGAGTACGTGTTGGATTCGCGCCACCACTCCATGTAGTTGGTAATCCAGTATATTGAAAAATTACTGCACTAAAACTAGGCGTTGTTACATAAGTGCTACTTATAAATGCATTAGCACTTGAAACAGGGCAAGTTGATGAAGTTATTGTACTAATACCACTAGCCCATATCATTACTACCCCATTTGATCCATTCCCGCCATTAAATGCACCATTTCCACTTCCACCTCCACCATTACCATAATAAAAACCAGCGTTACCGGTACCTGTGTAACCACTTGAAGCGGATTTTCCAGCGCGATTACCTGTATAACCACCACTTAAGTAGGCAAATCCGCCAAAACCTCCAGTCATACCACCAGCACCTCCTCCACGTGATTTTGTTATATCAAATGGTTGTCCTACAGGTCCATATATTCCTCCACCACCACCATTTCCACAATAAACGTTAGTAGTTACATCGCTACCTTGGGTTGTATTTGAAAATGGGACATAAATGTAGTTCGTACCATAATAGCTGTTTCCACCGCTTCCATCACCGGTGGGTACGTTATAAAAAGGAATCACATTACTATTACTACCAGTTTTTCCTGAATTTATTTGAGTAAGTGGAGCTATATTATTTGCATAGCCACCACCACCACCACCACCGCCACCACCTAAGGTTAAAAAAGTACCCGAATTTGTAGTTGAATAAGTAGAGTTTCCACCATTTCCTGATGGTAGGTTTGATCCATATACTCCTCCACCACCACCACCATAACAAATAAAAGAACTATTAAAAAGATCTGTAGAAATATAAGAAATACCGCCAGTTACACCTGCCGTAGTTCCACTACCATAACCCGCAGAATAACCAACTTGAATATTTAAAGCTTTCCCTCCTGGTACTGATAAACTATTTGTATTATCATAAATTATACCAGCACCTCCTCCACCTTTACCAGAAAAAATTTGGCTACCACTACCGGTTCCACCACCACCACCACCGCCACCACCAACTATTAAATAATTAAGATTTGTAGTATTATTAAATGTAATTTGACATTGGCCAGGAGTAGCAGGTTGACTCAATGTACTTGGTAGTCCAGTGTATTCAAAAATAACTCCATTATAACTGTATGTTTTTACATAAGTATATTTAATAGTTGAATTATTGTTTGTTATAGTAAAAGGAAATAAAGGGTTAATTGATACTGTAAACAAATCAGTAAAATCTTTATATGTATTTGGTGGGGTGTACACTATATAATTAGTATTAAATGAACATTTACTTCCACTACTTAATGGAGCAAATATTGTACTTATGTCATTTCCATTTTGCAATTTACAACCTGTTATAATTGATGGATATGAATTTCCTGGAGAAAAAATATTACCTAAATCTACTTGTTCTCCTCCTGGTATAAGTGCAAAACAATTTGTTGTTGTCATATTTCTATTTAAAAATATTATATAAAATAAAAAAAATGATATAATTCAATAAAAAATATAAGAATTATATATTATAGTTAATTATTACATATACAAAATGATTATTCCAATCAAATGCTTTACTTGTGGTATGGTTCTTGCTGATAAATATAGATTTTATACAGAAGAAGTGCGTAAAAGAAAATTAGCTAAATCAATGGATGTTGATAAAGTTTTATATTTAACAAAAGAGTTTCACGATAAAACACCTGAAGGAGAAGTTTTAGATGAATTAAATATGAAAAAAATGTGTTGCCGTAGACACTTTTTAACACATGTTGATATTGAGTAAAAATAAAAAATCTTATTATAATATATAATAAATATATAAGTCAAATTAATGCAAAAACAATATAATTCAAATAGTAGTACTAGAAATACAAATAAAAAACATAAACATCAAAAATTATATAAAATGAAAGGTTGTAATAAATCATCGCGTAAACGTGGTGGTCATTTAGGAGGAGCAATAAGTGCGGATTTAAATTTAGCATATCCATACAAGGGCCCAATTGTACAAAATACTGCTTTTGCATATACTGGTAAAGGTGGTGGATGCGAAAAAGGTATCACTAATTCTAATCCCAATGGCGCTAACCCGCTTTATCCTAATAAAGGACCACCCATAGGTGGTTTCAATTTTCCAAATCCACTTACTCAGCAAGTAGGTGGTGGATGTGGTTGTGGCGGGTTATCATTTATGGGTGGTGGCTCTACTCACAAACATCGCAAAGATTGTAGATGTAGTTTATGTAAAAAGAAAAAAACATCTTCACCAACAAGAAGAGAATCTCTTATGAATGGCGGCGGTGGTTGTAGTACAAGCAATAATGGAATTCCATATCCAAATGGATTAGTTGGTGCAGCATATTCAAATCCTACAAATTTACCAGGTGCAAATGGTGTTACTGGAGGCGCGAATCACTATTCAGATAACCCTTACAACAATGATGTTTCTAGACAAATGTTAGCTGTAGGTGCAAACCCTCCATTTTCATGGTTTAAAGGCGGTAAAAGTGGTAAAAGAAGTAAACGAAAACACAATAGTAAAAAGAAAACTAGTAAACAACGCGGAGGTTTCCTAGCAGATGATTTGATTAATTTAGGTAGACAATTTGGGAATGGTATGGGAAATGCATTAAATGCATTGAATGGATATCCAGCATCACCAAGTCCATTACCATGGAAAGATCAGTTTAATAATCTAAAAAAAATTTAAAAAATAAATTTTGAAACAAAAATTTATTTTTTCTACGTGTAATTCATAAATGGCTTTTCCAAAAAGTATTAAACAATTATGCACTCCTGCATTGATATATTTTATATTATCTATTTTAGCTATATTGATAATTTTGTTTCAAAATTTAGGAAATACAAATAGGTATCAGATTGGTAATTATTCATGTCACGTAACAAGTACCGCATTATTATTTTTCATTAAAATAATTTATGTTCTATTCTGGACTTATATTTTGAATTTAATATGTAAAGATGGTTACCCAGGATTATCGTGGTTATTAGTATTTTTACCTTTTTTTCTTTTTGTATTGCTAGTAATATTTTTTATGTTGACGTAATGAGATAATAATATAATTTATTATATTATTATATTATAAATATATTATATTATATTAATGAATTTCACCCCAAAAAAAGAAAGTAAAACTAGTAATGGTTTCACATATGAAAAAAATGGATGGAAATATATATCTATTAAAGGAAAACCGAAGGAGCGTGGATACGCATATGGTTTTGCATGCGCAAAAGATTTTAGTGAAATTCAAAATATGTTAAAATTTTTCATGTATGAATCTTATGGAAGAACGTGGGATTTTTTTATAGAAAAAATTAACGACGAGTTTAAAGAAATGACAAAAAAAGATTTTCATGAATTTTATGAAGAAATGGAAGGAATTGCAGAAGGATGTAACGCAAACGGTTGTAAAACTTCGGTTGATGAAATCATTGCATGGAACTTCTATATGTCTATACCTTATTGGTATCCGTCCTGGATTGAAACAAGTGATAATATAAATCATTCCAAAAGTTCAAAATCAATGGGTCCAAGAGAAGAAGGTGGTAGAGGTGCAAAAGATCATTGTAGTGCTTTCATTGCTGTAGGAAAAGATTGGACCGAAGATGGTAATATAGTAATGGCTCACAATTCATTTACTGATTACATTGATGGTCAATATTCTAATATTGTGTTGGATATAACACCCGAACATGGCTTTCGCATGATTATGCAGACATCGCCTTGTTGGATATGGAGTGGATCTGATTTTTTTGTTACATCAAAAGGGATTATTGGAACAGAGACAACAATTGGTGGTTTTTTACCGTATGTGAAAAAATATCCTATTGGTTATCGTATTCGTAAAGCTATGCAATATGGTAAAACACTGGATGATTATGTTGAAATTCTATTAGATGGAAACTCGGGTGATTACGCAAACTCTTGGTTATTTGGCGATACAAACACAAATGAAATTTTGAGAATAGAACTAGGACTAGAATTTCACAATGTAGAACGAACAAAAAATGGATATTTTATCGGTTTTAATGCAACTTACGACCCACAAATAAGAAATATTGAGTGTGTTAACTCTGGATTTTACGATATTCGCAGACATCAGGGAGCAAGATATGTAAGATTAAGTGAATTAATGGATGAAAATAAAGGAAAATTAAATATAGATATAGCCAAAAAAATTATTGCTGATCATTATGATGTTTATTTGCAAAAAGATAATAAATGTTCTAGAACTATTTGTTCTCATTATGATTTGGATCCAAGAGAATACATGTCAGCTCCTGGAAGACCGTTACCATTTGCACCTCACGGTGCTGTAGATGGGTTTGTATGTGATTCTAAAATGGCCGAAAATATGACAATTTGTGGCAGATTTGGCAGTTCTTGTGGAACACCTTTTATTAAAGACGAATTTATAAAAAAAAATAGACAATATGAAATTTTTGCTCCATTTTTAAAAGATAGGCCTTCTGAAGATTGGACAAATTTTTCTTCCCAATATAATAAAGAAGATGATAATGAAAATAGCCAACATGGAGATAAAAGTAAAAAACATAAACCTAGATTTAGATTAACAAGGAAGAGCAAACATAAAATACATTAATTTATTATGTTTTATTATTTCTGATTATTATATTATAAAAAATATGATTAATATAATAATATAATATAAAATATAAATCAAGATATGGACAATAAAGATAAAATATCATGGAAAATTATTGACAAATATTTTAATGACAATCCAAATAATTTAGTAGCACATCATTTAGAATCGTATAACGATTTTTTTAATAATGGCATTAATCGTATTTTTCGTGAAAACAATCCTATAAGATTTATTGAGAGAGAAGACGAATCAGAATCTTCTAATAAAAGGAATGAATGTCTTTTATATTTAGGTGGCAAAGATGGTAGCAAAATTTATTTTGGGAAACCAATTATTTATGATGATAATCATGCCCACTATATGTACCCAAATGATGCACGATTAAGAAATATGAGTTATGGAACAACAATCCATTATGATGTAGACGTTGACTTTATTTATTATAAAGGAGATGAAAAAATGGAGTATTCTGTTACTTTGAATAAAATATATCTTGGACGTTTTCCTATTATGCTGCAATCCGACCTTTGTATTTTAAAATCATTGAATAAAGATGTTAGATTCAATATGGGAGAATGTAAAAATGACTATGGAGGTTATTTTATTATTGATGGTAAAGAGAAAGTCGTTATTCCTCAAGAAAAATTTGCAGATAATATGCTTTATATCAGAAAAAATAAACCGGATGATACATACAGTCATTCTGCTGAAATAAGATCGGTTTCTGAAGATGCCTCAAAACCTATTCGTACTACAGCTGTTAAAATAGTCGCGCCTTCGCCGTCTTTATCTAATAATCAAATCGTCGTGGCTGTTCCAAATGTAAGAAAGCCAGTTCCTCTATTTATTTTGATGAGAGCATTAGGTGTAATATCCGATAAAGAAATTATTAAAACATGTTTATTAGATATTGAAAAAAATAAAGACTATGTTGATTTATTTATACCTAGTGTGCACGACGCTAATAAAATTTTCAATCAAGAAACAGCATTGAAATATATTGCAACTTTTACAAAAAGAGGTACAGTTTCAAGCGTTATAGAAATTCTCTCTGATTATTTTTTGCCACATGTTGGAGAAGTGAATTTTTTAGATAAGGCATTTTTTGTTGGTTATATGGTTAATAAATTACTGAAAGTGTATACATTACAAGAAAAACCAACAGATAGAGATAATTTTCGTTTTAAAAGAATAGAATTGACTGGATCTCTTATATATGATTTATTTCGCGAATATTATTTAATTCAAAAACAAAATATTGCGCGAAAAATAGATAAAGAATATTATTATCATAAAGGTGAATATAAGAATACAGATGAGTTAATAGAAGAATCTGCCGCTTCACAAGCAAAAACAAAAATGATGTCAGGCGAAGCTAATAAATACAAGGATAATTTTATTGGGTTAATTGAAGCAAATTTTAAAGAATTTTTTAAAGATAGAGAAGTTGAATTAGGATTCAAAAAAGCTTTTAAAGGTAATTGGGGGTCAGAAACACACACAAAGCGTTTAGGTGTTGTGCAGGATGTAAACAGGTTAAGTTATTATACTTTCATTTCTCATTTGAGGAAAATTAATTTGCCGCTAGATGCTAGCGCAAAAGTAGTTGGACCGCGTTTATTGAACAGTTCCCAATGGGGATTAATAGATCCGATAGATACACCTGATGGCGGAAACATTGGTCTTCACAAACATTTAGCTATATCAACCCATATTACTAGTGGAAGTTCTTCGTATCCACTAATTCAATGGTTGCGGAATAATACTTCTTTGAAACTAATTTTAGAATGTCATACTGAATATTTGGCAAATAGTACAAAAGTATTAGTGAATGGAAATTGGATTGGAGTCGTTGATAATCCTATTACTATTGGTCCGTTATCAAACGTTAAAAACGATTTAGGATTAGTTGAACTATTAAAATTATACAGAAGAAATGGTATCATTCCCACCTTTACTAGTATTTCTTTTGATTATGAAAATAATGAAATCAATATTTATACAGACTCTGGAAGGTTAACACGACCTATTTATTATATTGATAATAATGAAAAAAGTTATGATAGAAAAGATGTCATGGAAATGATTCAAGAAGAAAAACTTTCATGGCAACAAATAGTAACTGGATTTAAAAATAAAGGCGACGAAACGTTCAATTATAAATCTAATAAAGTTTATGAATTAACTGCATTATATAGTGATTTACATAATGATTCGCACAATGATTCGCACAAAATAAGCGACAGTGTTTACAATAATTTACAGAAATATAAATCGGTTCTAGATTACCTAGATGTCGCAGAAGAAGAATCAGCCTTCGTGGCAAATCAAAGCGATGATAATAAAAAAAATAAATATTATACTCACGTTGAAATTGATCCGTCTTTGATATTGGGTGTTATGGGAAATCTTATTATTTATCCTGAGCATAATCCAGTAACACGTAACTCATTTTCATGTGGTCAAAGTAAACAGGCGGTTTCTATGTATCATACAAATTATCAAATGCGTATTGATAAAATGGGGGTTGTTTTGAACTATGGTCAGATTCCCCTTGTCAAATCTAGATATTTGGAATACATTAACAATGAAGAAATACCTTATGGTGTGAATGCAATTGTCGCTATTATGTGTTACACAGGTTATAATGTAGAAGACGCTATTCTAATTAATGAAGGTGCTATCCAAAGAGGTATTTTTAGAACAACCTATTACTCTATGTACGAAGCACGAGAAGAGAGCTCCAAAGTATCTGGAATGATTAATTCGCGTTTTGCTAATATTGAAAAAAATAATGTTGTCAAAATTAAACCAGGTTATGATTACAGTTTATTAGACGATCATGGTATGATTAAAGAAAATACGCCACTAAATGATAAAATCGTGCTTATTGGAAAAATTACAAGTGACGCAGAAAACAAAGATAGATTTGTAGATGATTCAGTCAAACCTAAAAAAGGTCAGCTAGGATTTGTTGATAAATCTTTTATAACACAAGGAGAAGAAGGATTCAATATTGCAAAAGTGAGAATCCGCGAAGAAAGAATACCTGCTATTGGTGACAAAATGGCGAGTCGCGCTGGACAAAAAGGAACCCTAGGTCTCATAATTCCCGAGGAAGACATGCCTTTTACATCAGATGGCATCCGTCCTGATCTTATCATCAATCCACACGCTATTCCGTCTCGTATGACAATTGGTCAGATTGTTGAATCTTTATTTGGAAAAGTATGCACTAGTTACGGCGCATTTGGAGATTGCACAGCATTTCAAGTAAAGGGATCAAATTATTCTACGTATGCACCTTTCTTAGTAAAAGCTGGATTCAATTCTACTGGTAATCAAATATTATACAATGGTATGACAGGTGAACAAATTCAGAGTGATATTTATATTGGCCCTACGTACTATATGCGTTTAAAGCACATGGTAAAAGATAAAATCAATTATCGTGCTACAGGTCCACGAACAAATTTAACGCGCCAAACTGTTCAAGGTAGAGCCAATGATGGTGGTCTTAGAATAGGTGAAATGGAACGCGATGGAGTCTTGGCACATGGTATGTCCTATTTCTTGAATGAATCATTTATGATAAGGGGTGATGAATATTATATGGCCATTTGTAATAAAACAGGCGCTATTGCAATTTATAATGAAGTCAAGAATCTGTTTTTAAGTCCGTTCGCCGATGGTCCTGTCAAGTTTAATACAAATCCAGATGGAACAATGAATGTTCAAAACATTTCAAAATTTGGTCGTTCTTTTAGTCTTGTTAGGATACCTTATTCATTTAAATTGTTAATACAAGAATTGCAAACTATGAATATTCAAATGCGAGTAATAACAGATGAAAATGTAGATCAGATGTTGAGTTTATCTTATTCAAATAATATTAGTAATTTGTTACAACTATCATATAATACTAACAATACCACCATGAGTAATAATACTAATATGGAACAAAACAATGAACTCTTTAATTTACATATTAAGAGCAGTATCATTCAGTTAAAAAGTGAAATCAAAACAACTTTAACAAAAAACCCAGGAACAAATACCCTTGAATTAAATGAATTAGAAAATGAAACTAGTAATGATAATGATAACAATAGTAATTTACAAGAAAAAGATCTGCCAATTATTCCTATTGATATAAAACCAGAAGAGTTTAATGCACTTTCTCAAGAAAGTATCCTTTATGCACCTGGTTCACCTGCATATCAAAGTAATAGTAGTAACAATGGAGAACTTCAACCTGGAACATCATCACCTTTTGTCCCAGATATGAATATGGATATGAAGTTGGCAAACACTCCTATGTTAATTAAAAAACCAATACAAAATACACCAGGCGAATTCATGCCAATGACTCCTTCATTTAGTCCACCTACATCTACAAGTGCTTCTCCCGAAGAAAAGAAAACTATTTTGGAAGTTGAAGAAGAAAAGAAAGAAAGTGAAGAAACTGACCAAAAGGATGGAAAAGAAGGCGATCAGAGTAATGGTAATAGTAATGAAACTAAAAAAATTATCATTACTTCAGATAATCAAGATAATAATAATGCAAATACAAACAGTACAAAAAAAATCAATTTATAAAAAAAATGAAATAATATAAATATAATACAATTATTTATATTATATAATTATAATGCAAAGTCAAAACCATAGTAGTTTAATTTCATCTATTTATAAAGCAAGAAGAACAATTCTTGACTTAATGGATAAACAAGGATATAATATTGACGATTATTCCAATTTTAGCATCAACGAAGTCAATTCTATGAAACAAAATAATCAACTTGACATTCTTCTTGAAAAAAAAAATGAAAATTCTGATTCTTTGAAACGTAAAAGTAAAATATATATACGATTTTATCTAACTAAAACGATTCGCCCAGCTTATATTCAGGAAATGATTGATGATTTGTTCAATTTAGAAGAAATACTCACAAAAGATGACACTCTTTTTATAATTACTAAAGACGAAATAAATGAAACTATTATAAGTGAATTGAAGCAAATTTGGGAAAAAGATGGCATTTTTATTGTTATTGAAAATATTAAACGATTACAATATAACATATTGAATCATAGTTTAGTTCCTCAACATACTGTGATTGATGATAAAGCAGTTGATGAAGTAATGAAAAAATATAATATTAAAAATAAAACTGAATTTCCTGACATATCACGATTTGATCCAGTAGCTCGTGTTATAGGGATGAGACCTGGTAATGTGTGTAAAATTATTAGACCAAGTAAAACTGCAATAACAACTGAATATTATCGTGTTTGTATATAGATAAATCCAAATGTAATAAAATAAA
>Ga0209400_1003677_pt1 | contig 11121 bp, 11 predicted proteins | sample M_130807_EF_Meta_FD_187313 | JGI IMG/M metagenome (GOLD analysis project Ga0209400, IMG submission 187313) | Freshwater microbial communities from Lake Montjoie, Canada to study carbon cycling - M_130807_EF_MetaG (SPAdes) (version 2) | ecosystem: Environmental > Aquatic > Freshwater > Lake... | reverse complement strand
AAATATGTGCTCAGGAGTCAAATCTGATTGATAAACTTCGTACATCTTGATAAAAGCCGCTTCAAGATTTCGGGTAAATAGCGGGGTATTAAATAGAGGCTGCGTTAACCGATTCTTCTCAAGTCGCGCCCTGATACCCTCCAAGCCCTCTGAGTCAGTCGCCAGAGCGATTGCAAGAGCCTCATACTCTTGTTCCGTGTATGTAATGAGCTCTGGCAAATCAACTGCATTTAACAGGCTGGCTGCTACACGCCCAGCAAATGATTCGCCCATAAGCGTCAGTACCGGCAATCCCATCCACAGAGCGTCACTAGCTGTTGTGTGAGCATTGTAGGGCAATGTATCTAAAAACAAATCTGCAGCACGGTGGCGCATCAGATGCTCTGAGGCTGATACGCGCTTAGCGAATACCAGCCTACTTCCATCTACACCTCGCTTCAACGCCTCTTTGTGAAGATTATCTGCTGCCGTAGCATTGTCCTCAAGAAGCCATAAGACGCTGCCGTCAACCGCCTTCAGTATTCGCATCCAAAGTTCAAAAGTTGTTGGCACAATCTTATGGTTGTTATTAAAACAACAAAAGACAAAACCCTTCTCTGGTAGTCCTAAATTTCTTCTAATCGGTTGCTCGCCATAAACGGTACGCTTACTGTCATTAACCTGATAGCTATTTGGTAAATAGGCTATCTTTTCAGAATAAAAATGTTGCGATGCTGCGGGAATCAGGGTTTCGTCGGCAACCATGTAATCCACGTACTTTGAACCCATAGTGCCTGGATATACCAGGTAATTAACTTGGATAGGCGCTGCACGACAAGCAAAAATACCGGTTCGATTTTCTGCGGAAAACCCCCCCAAATCTATCGCAATATCTACACCTAAATTACGAGAGAGTTTGGCAACATCCTCATCTGAAACGCCTCTTACATCAATAAATTGACTAAAAGCTTCGCTTAAACGAGAACGTATGGGACTCTTATCATCTAGTCCAAAGGAGAAAGCTATCACCTCAAATTGAGACTTATCATGCAACTCATATAACTGAGCGGTTAAGTGTGCAGTTGGGTGATTACAAAAATCTGCAGAATAGTAAGCAATACAAATTTTTTCTTTTCTAGGTCGCTTAGGTATCGACCCTAGAGTAGGATTTTCTGGATACTTGCTAGCAACGTAAATTTGTGCGCATTGTCGATGCATTAGCGCATCATCATTTATGGCCAAGATTTGAAAAGGGTTAATTACCTTTTTACCAGAGCGTACTTTTCTCTCTAGCGATTCGGCATTTTCTTCAAAGCTAGTCCAATCACACACTCTCATATTTGCATAAATATGATCGCCAAAAATCCAATCAATATAGTCTTTTAGCTCTAGGGCCTTCTTATAGCAAAAACTTGATTCTTCATAGCGCTTCAATAGACTTAAGATGCTACCCTTATTTGCCCAAACCTCAGCGTAATCCGGATTCAAGCTCAAGGCTTTATCGTAGCAGACCAAAGCTTCACTAAATTGCTTTAATTCTCCTAGCGCATTGCCTTTATTTGACCAAGCCTCTACATACTCTAGATTAAGCTCGAGCGCTTTATCGTAGCAAACCAAGGCCTCGTCATATTTTTTGAGCTCTTGTAACGTAAGTCCTTTGTTGGACCAGGCCTCCATATAATCTGACTTTAGTTCAAGCGCCCTGTCGTAACAAGCTAAAGCCTCCTTAAAGCGCCTTAACTCTCCTAGCGCATTACCTTTATTGGACCAAGCCTCTGCATACTCTAGATTAAGCTCGAGCGCTTTATCGTAGTAAATAAGGGCTTTAGAGTAGTCGCCAAGATTAAATAGGGCCTTACCAAAATTATTATGTGCCTGGAAATATTCTGGGCTTAATTTAATACATTCTTCATAACAATTAGCTGCTTTTTTGAAGTCTCCTAAATCACTAACAATGTTGCCCGCATTGAACCATAGCGCTGCTAAGTTTGGATTTAACGCTAAGGCTCTCTCCAAAAAAGAAAACGCTTCATGATTTTGGCCGATTGAGTTTAAGGATGCGCCTAAGTTAGACAGTACTGAGATGCTGTGGGGATTTAATGTGAGTGCATTTCGGTAATACCCAATTGCTTCTGGATGTCTGCCTTGGTTAGCACAAATAATTGCTAAAAGATGGATAGCATCGTAATGATTTGGGGTCTGAGTAATAAAATTTCTCAGAATATTTTCAGCACCCATGAAATCTTGACCATGAAAAGCTTTGACTGCTTGTTCTAGCTGGGTCTGGATAGAAGAATTCATAGCCCTATTTTATTGGCAATTGTCTTGCTGTGGAAAATGTTCATTTCTATGTGCATGGGTAAAGCTAGCTGCCCTCTATGACGCCTAGCAAAACCTCAGACAGGGTAATCATACGAAAAAAAACACCCGCTAAAAGCGGGTGTTTTTCACAACTTGTTAAAACTATAAAACTAGCATGAAAAAACTATTAGAAAGTGTGACGTACACCAACTGCATAGTTATTCACGTTAGCACTAGTCGTATTACCAACAGCAGACAATGCTACGTTAGATGAAGCCATCTGACCATAGATTGCGTACAGATTTGTACGCTTGCTCAGCCAATAGTTTGCACCAACTTGCATCGCAGCAAGGTTAGCCTGGCCAGGTGTGTATGCAGTACCTGTAGTAACAATTACCGGAAGTGATGAATATTTACCAACAGAGCCAGCAGCCCAAGCTTCAATTGTAGGTGTGATATAGCTACGTACACCAATTTGCTGAGCTGTGAATTTGCTGAAATAAAGTGGATTGCTATCAACTTGCGCCTTGCGATTTACGTACTGTGCATATGCCTTCAAAATACCAAAGTCATAGGTTGCTGCATAGTATTGACCACTATCTCTAACGTTGGTACCTGCAGTAGCCAATGAGCCACCAGCACCGGAAACGGATGCGCCGAAGATAATTGGGGCTGTAGTCATCGCATTGGCATTAGCTGTCTGAGTAAACTGTTGATAGTTAGCTGTCAAATTCAATTTTTGCCATGTGTAGTCAAGACCAAGAGCTTGTCCAGAAACCTTAGCTACACCACCTGTACCTGCAGCAGCACCACCGTTAGCAGTTTGTGTCGTGTCTGCGCCAGATGCAACGATCATGGCACGAACGTTAAAGCCAGCAAATCGATCTGACTTAAAGACAAGCGAGTTATTGATACGGGTGTTGTAACCAGAGCTAGTAGCAAGACCAGTCTGATAAGCTGCTGTACCTGCGGCACCAGTTGTGGAGATATTGTCAACCAAGCTACCAGTTACGTTATTAACACCAGTTGCTGCTGTGGCCAAAACTGCATCATAGATCACGGTGTTCTGTGCACCAAAAGAACCGGCGCCGATACCATTTTGCTTCAAGCCAACAAATGCTTGGCGAGTAGTAGAGAATAAACCGATAGAACCGCCGTTTTCAACGTCCATCTTAGCTTCGTAGGTGAAGAATGCAGATAAACCGCCACCCAAATCTTCAGTTCCTCTTAAACCAATTCGGTTGGTTGACTCAGCAGCGCCAGTAACACCAAAACCGGTCTTTTTGACTACGCCAGTTGTACCGTTTGTTGCAGTAAGTGTATTAGGTGCTGCGCCGTTAACAGCAACAGTACCGTTACTAGACCTGGTGTTGCCGCCAGCAAAACCCTCATCAATTACGCCATAAACAGTCACGCTTGACTGTGCTTGGGCAACAGAAGTAAATGCTCCCATTGCTGCAAGTGCTAATAGTGATTTTTTCATTCTTTAAATCTCCAAAAATTAAAAGTGATGCCCGAATAAATTCAGGACTCAGTAATTTTGCTTGTAATGCCCTGCTAGACTGAGAGCAAGGGTAATTAAGAGCTCTTTTTGCTTGTCAAAAGGCAGTTTTTTGGTTTTCTTCGTTGTATCTCGGCAACAAGGGCTTAGATTTCTATCTTTTAAGACCCCTAGATGACAAAATTGTCATATGGCAAGCCACGAATTCCTAAAAATCCTCAGTTCTGCGCGCCTGGGTGATGTATTGGCGCAACAAAAATTGGCTCATGCCTATATCACCGGCGCATTTAAAACCCCAATTCAGCCTGCTAACGCCTTAATTTGGCTCGAAAAATCCTATTTTTCGCTTACCAATCAACACTTTGACAATGAAAGCTCAATTGAGCATGAAATTTCTGAACTCTTAAGTCAAATTGCACGCATTCCCTTGGTGGATACTTTTAGCTCCCCAGCTTTTGGCTTTGGTTGGCAATCATTTTGGACGCTGGCAAAAAGAAATACCCAAGATGAGGCCACCTGGGCAGCAAAGTGGCAACTTGCTAACCTGCTAAACAATCCAGCGTATCAAGAGATTCAGGTTCAACTTGCCCATTGGCTCCAAAAAAGAATAGATGCATCTATCCCACAAGAAATTAATAATCTTGATTTTCCTAACCTTCAAAAGTTAGCAAGAGGATACCTACAGGATCTTTCTGAAATAGATTCTCCATTTACAGCTCCTGCAAAAGAATTGCTCATCAAGCTACAGCCAAAAAATGAGGCGCTTTCCTCTTTATGGAATGCTTGGCTCGAGAATGAAAATGAAGATACTTTGCTACAGGCAGCCGAGCTTGGGCTCACCATTGCAAGATTAACTTTGGGTTTACGTCTTGCAAAATTAGATGGTGGTGACACAAAATCGAATGCATCCCTCAAGAGGGCCGTGTATTGGCTAGAGCTTGCCGCAAAAGATGGTGACCGTGATGCTTGGTATGTACTTGGAGAAATTTATCGCAGCCCACAATTTTCTGGTTATAGCGCTTCAGAAAGTGATCGCTGCTTTGATCGTGCTGCTGACCTGGGTCATGCACAGGCACAGTTACGCAAGGGTGCCAACCTTTGGCGAAAGCGTGAAAAATCTGATGAAAAAGTGCGTGGTCTACAAGCCTCTTATTGGGTGTGGCAAGCACATCAACAAGGCATACCAGAAGCAAAAATATTACTCAGTAAAATTTTAGAGTGCTACCCTCACTCGAAATCAAATGAGTGGTCTGAGCTTGCGCAATACGCAGAACGGGCGATCAATCATCATGCAGAACATAAGTTGGATGAAGACTGGCTACTGCTGTGCCATCGAATCATCATTGCCAATCAATTTAACTTTAGCAAGGCTGAATTACTGCTTTGCGAAGTAGGTCAATTACAGCACGAACACTGCGTTGTGGTTGATATTCGCTGGGAATTGCCAAAGATCTTACCGCGTCTGATTCAGATTGATACGATTAAACAGCGCCGCACTCTTTTAGCAGCAGGTAAAGCTTTTGCTGGTGCCGATCCAGAGGTTGAGGGCAATTTACGGCAAAGGCGCTATCGCTTTGATCGGGTCACTAATTGGCTAACAGATACTTTTTTAAAGAGCTCTAAAAATCAGACTGATGCTGAACTAGCTTGATCTTCTTTAGCGGCCTCATCCTCTGCGGGTTTAGGTGTATAGAAACGCGCAATGAATAAGCCCAACTCATAGAGCAAAGTCATCGGGACAGCCAACAGCAGTTGCGATAAAACATCAGGCGGAGTAACTACTGCTGAGATCACAAATGCGCCCACAATCACATAGGGACGAATCTCTCTTAGCTTGGCTAATGGCACGATACCCATCCTTACTAAGACAACCACTACTACAGGCACTTCAAACGTAATACCAAATGCTAAAAAGGTATTCATAGCAAAGCTCAGGTATTTATCGATATCAGTGGACATCTCCGCACCCAGTGGTGCGTTATAGCTAGCCATGAAATTAAATACTGTTGGGAATACCAAGAAATAAGCGAAGGCCATGCCGAAGATAAACAAGCTATAGCTACTCACCACCAATGGTACGACCAACTTACGCTCATGTTGATATAAGCCTGGGGCAATGAAAGCCCATAGTTGATAAATCACCACTGGCAAGGCAATCAGAAAAGCAACTAACATCGTTACCTTCATGGGCACAAAGAAGGAACCAGTCACATCCGTCACAATCATCTTGCCACCTGCTGGTAATGAATCTAGCAGTGGCTGTGCAAATAAATGGAAGATATCGGGGGCCCAATAAACCAGGCAAACGAACACAGCAATAATTGCTAAAGCTGATTTAATAACGCGATCACGTAACTCAAACAAATGTGAAAGAAAAGATTCTTGCAATCCTGAATTTTCAGTGGAATTATTTTCTGACATGCGAAAGTATTTTTATTCTTGTTCTATTTATTTGATAGCACTGTGATGAAAACGTTTCATTCTGGCTGCACCCGATTGAACTCGTGTGCGTACGCCTGCTGAGCGTTTAAACCAAATGGGTCTGGCTGCTCGTCTAACACCCCAGCTACTGCGACCTTGACGCTTAGTCTTATCCCATACCGCTCTTTCATCAACAGGCAACTTCTCAAAACTGGTTTCGAAAATATCAGCCTGATCACTCAGATTGGTGTTGGCCTCTTGAACGGTTGAGTTAATACTGTTCTCAACTTCTTTTAGGGCAGAAGCACTTTCTTCGCGGAACTTTTTAAATTCCTCAACTTCCATCTGGCGATTAACTTCAGATTTGATATCGGCCATATAGCGCTGTGCACGACCAAACAAATTACCCGCCATGCGAGCAATTTTTGGCAGGCGCTCTGGGCCCACTACAACTAAAGCAACTACTGCGATGAGCGCAAGTTTTGAAACCCCAAGATCAATCATTTAAGCAGTCTTCTAAAAACCACATGGATTTCTATTGCGCTATCAAGGATCACTTGTTGATATCTTTAGCTTGCACATCAACAGTTTTTTCTGTTGTTGCAGCAGCTTGCTGGATTTGCTCTTTAGGTTCATCGCCTGGCTTCATGCCATCTTTAAAACCTTTTACAGCTCCACCCAAATCTTGGCCGATATTGCGCAATTTCTTGGTACCAAATACCAGCATCACGATGACCAAAACAATTAACCAATGCCAAATGCTAAATGAGCCCATTTTTAATCTCCTTGGATTATTTTTTCCAAGGGCGCGGACCGCCCATCACATGCAAATGCAAGTGATAAACCTCCTGCCCTCCATCTGCACCATTATTCACCATCAAACGGAAGCCACCATCCTTACCCGGACGACAGCCCTGCTCTTTGGCAAGACGCGGCGCTAATTCCATCATTCTACCCAGCAAAGGGGCATCAATGCTTTCCGCTGACGCCAACATGGGAATATGTTTCTTAGGAATCATTAAAAAATGCACTGGTGCGGCTGGGTTGATATCTTTAAATGCGTATATTTCCTCATCCTCATAGACCTTTTGGGATGGGATCAGCCCTTGTGAAATCTTGCAGAATAGGCAATTCGGATCATGCGACATGGGTATTTATTCCTTGCCAGCGGCTTTTCTGGCTGCCTTTTCTTCGATTCCTGAGGTACCCAAACGGCGGTCGAGTTCGTTGATAACGTCTTCTGGGCGCAAGTTGAATTGGGATAGGGCAATCAGACAATGAAACCAAAGATCTGCCATTTCAGCGACCAGCAGCTTTTGTTGTTCTGGAGCCAAGTTGGCATTCCGTGAATCTTTAGCGGCCATAACCGCTTCAGTCGCCTCTTCGCCAATCTTCTTGAGAATTCCATCGTCACCCTTGGAAAAGAGCAAAGCAGTATAGGAAGTCTTAGGATCGGCTTGGCCAGCCTTAAAGGCATCACGACGTTGGTCTATTACATCGGCCAAATGTGCGAATGCAGAATCCAAATTAGAAGGTTTATTGGTAGAGCTAGTCATTGGTTTATTTTATGTCTTTTAAACAAAAGACTTTGGCTTGTTTAGTCTTTAGAAGTTGACTGGTCAACCCAAGTGGCCGTGGCTGAGTCCCACTGTTTAAAGAAGCAACTATGCTCACCAGTGTGACAGGCAATTCCATACTTTTGCTCAACCATCAATAAAATCGTATCGCCATCACAATCCAAGCGAATCTCTTTGACCTTTTGGGTGTGACCAGATTCTTCACCTTTATGCCACAGCTTTTGTCGTGAACGCGTCCAGTAGACTGCCTCACCTGAACGCAAGGTAGCTAATAAAGCATCACGATTCATCCACGCCATCATCAAGACATCTTTACTGCCGACTTCTTGTGCAATAGCTGGTACCAGGCCTTGTTCATTCCAAGCCACAGCATCAAGCCATGTGCCAGCTTGTAAAGACTGAATTGGGGAGAATGTACTTTGAGTCTTATTTTGGGATTGCGTCATACCTAAACTTTACAGCGAATCGAGGAATACAGCTTAAATACGAACCGGAATTCCTTGGGCGGCCATATATTCTTTTGCCTGCCCCACGGTGTACTCGCCATAATGAAAAATGCTAGCCGCTAATACGGCATCAGCATGACCCTTGGTAATCCCATCAACCAAATGCTGCAAATTACCAACGCCACCAGATGCAATTACTGGTACGGAGACTGCATCGCTCACGGCTGCCGTTAAAGCCAAATCGAAACCATCTTTACTACCATCGCGATTCATGCTGGTAAGTAAAATTTCACCGGCACCACGTTTAGCCACTTCACTAGCCCACTGCACGACATCAATGCCTGTAGCTGTTCTACCACCATGAGTAAACACTTCCCAATTACCAGCTGTAGTTTGTTTAGCATCAATCGCCACCACAATGCATTGAGAGCCGTAATAGGCTGCAGCATCAGAGACTAAATCGGGATTCGCTACTGCAGAAGAATTCATGCTCACTTTATCTGCACCCGCATTAAGTAAACGGCGTACATCAGCAACAGCGCGTACACCACCGCCAACCGTTAGCGGAATAAATACTTGTGAGGCAACATCCTCAATAATGTGCAAAATCAGATCTCGGCCATCAGATGTAGCAGTGATATCTAAGAATGTAAGCTCGTCAGCGCCTTGAGTGTCATAGCGTTTAGCGATTTCAACAGGATCACCTGCATCGCGCAGGCCAACGAAGTTCACACCCTTAACAACACGCCCTGCAGTGACATCGAGGCAAGGAATAATCCGCTTTGTTAACACTAGAGAATTTTCTTCATGTACTTCAGAGTTAACTCATCTGCATACTTTTGAGCTACCGAAAGATCAAGATCTCCAGCATAGATAGAGCGGCCGGCAATGACACCCGTCACGCCCTCTTCTTCTGCTTTACAGAGCGCTTCGATATCTTTGTTATTTGAGAGGCCGCCACTGGCAATCACTGGTATACGAATCGCCTGAGCCAGCTTGATAGTGGCATCAATATTGACGCCCTTGAGCATGCCATCACGCCCAATGTCGGTATAGATAATGGCTTCGACGCCCCAGTCTTCAAACTTCTTGGCAAGATCAATCACTTCATGACCAGTGATCTTGCTCCAGCCATCTGTTGCCACCTTACCATCACGCGCATCTAAGCCCACCATCACATGGCCAGGAAATGCAGTGCAAGCATCTTGCACAAAACCCGGACTCTTCACTGCAGCAGTGCCAATAATTACAGTACTAATACCATCATCTAATAAACGCTCAATGGTTTCTAGATCACGAATACCACCACCTAATTGAACTGGTATCTCATCACCTACTGCTTTGAGAATCGATTTGATGGCAGATTCATTTTTGAGTTTGCCTGCAAATGCGCCATTGAGATCAACCAGATGCAATCGGCGCGCGCCTTTACTAATCCAGTGCGTGGCCATCGCGCCAGGATCTTCAGAGAAAACCGTAGCCCTATCCATATCACCTTGTTCAAGTCGAACGCAGTGGCCGTCTTTGAGATCAATTGCAGGAATCAGCAGCATATCTAAAGGTTAAAAGTATTAAGGTTGCCAAGAAACAAAATTTTGATAAAGCTTTAATCCGTATTCTGCACTTTTTTCAGGATGAAATTGTGTAGCAAAAATATTATCTCGCGCCACCGCAGAAGTAAACCATTCCCCGTACTCTGTAGAGCCCGCAATATCCTCTTTGCGCTGCGGTACAACATAGTAGCTATGGACAAAATAAAAGCTGGTTAAATCAGGAATACCCTGCCATAACGGGTGTTTAGAGTCCTGGCGTACCTGGTTCCAGCCCATATGCGGGACTTTATATGCAGAGCCATCAGCCTGCTTCTTCCCTGCTAGCTCAAAACGACATACCTCCCCCGGAATCAACCCTAAACACGCAGTCCATTGGCCCTTTTCTGTTGCTCGTACTTCAGCGCTTTGATCAAACAGCATTTGCTCACCTACACATACTCCAAGTAGGGGTTTATTTTTGGATGCCTCTAAAAGAGCTTCTAATAATCCAGACTCTTCAAGGTGCCTCATGCAATCTGGCATTGCGCCTTGACCAGGCAAAACAACTCGATTTGCAGAAAGAATTTCTTCGGGCTTGTGCGCAATCAATACATTGTCATCGGGAGCTACATGATGAAATGCTTGATATACGGAACGGAGGTTGCCCATTCCATAGTCAACGATCGCAATAGTTTGCGCCAATTTAGCTTATCTTTCGCTGTGGTCTTCAGAGCAACTATAGGTATCTAAATTAGAGACTGCCTTTAGTTGAAGGAACGGCACCAGATGCTCGTGGGTCAATAGCCAAAGCCATGCGTAAGGCACGGCCAAAAGCCTTGAACACAGTTTCAATCTGATGGTGAGCGTTAATACCGCGCAAATTATCGATATGCAAAGTGACTCCAGCGTGATTCACAAAACCACGGAAGAACTCAATACTAAGATCAACATCAAAGTCGCCTACTCGAGCACGAGTAAATGGCACGTTGAATTCCAATCCCGGACGACCAGAGAAATCGATTACAACGCGCGAGAGGGTTTCATCCAAAGGGACATAGGAGTGGCCATAACGCGTAATACCCGCTTTATCGCCGACTACCTTAGCAAAAGCCTGGCCCAAGGTAATTCCGACATCCTCTACGGTATGGTGATCATCAATATGGGTATCGCCATTAGCAACCACTTTGAGGTCAATCATGCCGTGACGGGCAATCTGATCGAGCATATGGTCTAAAAAAGGGACCCCAGAGGCCAGCTCAGCCTTGCCAGTACCATCTAAATTGATGGAAATTTGAATTTTGGTTTCCGAAGTGTTTCGGGTAACGTCGGCTTGCCGCATTTCATTGCGCCGCGAGGCGAAGTGT
>Ga0209400_1003675_pt1 | contig 11124 bp, 8 predicted proteins | sample M_130807_EF_Meta_FD_187313 | JGI IMG/M metagenome (GOLD analysis project Ga0209400, IMG submission 187313) | Freshwater microbial communities from Lake Montjoie, Canada to study carbon cycling - M_130807_EF_MetaG (SPAdes) (version 2) | ecosystem: Environmental > Aquatic > Freshwater > Lake... | reverse complement strand
CTAGTTGGACCATTCAGCCAACCCACGATCTCATCTGTGTGACACTCTTCCACGCCATCTGCTAGTCACGCCAAATTTCACGATGCACCACAGCGCCTGCACACCGTCGCGCCAGCCCACCTTTTTGCCTTCGGCGTAGGTGCGCCCGTGGTAGGAAATGGGCACCTCATAGACGCGCACATTGAGCGCCGCGACCTTGACTGCGAGCTCGGGCTCGACACCGAAACGACGTTCTTCGATGTGGATGCCTGCGGCGACTTCGCGACGCAGCAGTTTCATGCCGGTCTCGACGTCGCTTAAATTCAGGCCGGTGAAGCAGTTGGAGAAAAACGTGATCAGGGCATTGCCCACCGAGTGCCAGAAATACAGTACTCGATGCGCGCCGCCGCCGAGGAAACGCGAGCCAAAGACCACGTCCGCACGGCCCTGCATCAATGGGCGCAGCGCCGCGTCGTAATCTTCCGGGTCGTATTCGAGGTCCGCGTCCTACACGATCAGAATGTCTCCTGTGGCGCAGGCGAAACCGGTGCGCTGAGCCGCGCCTTTGCCGCTGTTGCGTGCGTGCCGCTCCAGCCGCAGGCGTGGGTCGCCGGCCATCAGCGCCTCCACTATGACTGGGGTACTGTCGGTGGAGCCGTCATCAATCACGATCACCTCCGTCACACGGGAATGGCGCAGCACGCGCTCCAGGCAGAGGCCGATGTGCGCGGCCTCATTGAAGGCGGGCATCACCACGCTGACATTTTTCGGAGCAGGGTTCACGCCTGATTGGTGCATAGAGAGAACCGCTCTCCTACTGGTGCCGCAAAGTAAGTCAAATCAGCGGGTAGCGACCATGCGGTTGCCTTCATCTGCGACCGGTTCCATGATCTGCGCCCTTCTCCCCCAGACGTTTGCCGATGAAAAGCCACCTCCGCAGCCCCAGCCATTCACGTGTGGCGCTCTGGCCGTGGCTGGCGATCTGGCTGGCGGCAGCGCTGATCCGTCTCATCTATTTCTGGCAGATTCATCACACCGACCTTGCCCGCGTGCTGCTGGGCGATGCGAGCGTCTATGACGCCTGGGCGCAGCGCATCGCAGCGGGTGCCTGGCTGGGAGACAAGGTATTTTATCAGGCACCGCTCTATCCCTACTTCCTCGGTGTCATCTATGCACTCGGCGGTCACAGCCTAGTGCTGGTGCGTCTCGTTCAAATCGCGGTCGGTGCGTGCTCCTGTGTGTTTCTGGGCAAGGCGGCGGAGCATTTCATCTCGCGCCGCGCCGGCCATGCAGCGGGTGTGCTGATGGCACTGTGCCCCACGCTGATCTTTTTCGACTGCCTGATTCAGAAGGCGGTGCTGGATGTGTTTTTTCTAACACTGGTCTTGCTGCTGGCGGCCATCGCTGCGCGCCAAGTAAGTGCGGTCCCGTGGTGGCTCGCGCTCGGCGCGGGTTTTGGCCTCCTGACATTGACCCGAGAGAACGCGCTGGTGATGCTGCCGCTGCTGCTACTATGGGCATGGCAGCATGGGCGGCAGCGAGCAGGGCTGCTGGTGCTGGCGGGGACCGTGTGCGTGCTGCTGCCCGTGGCCGTGCGCAACAAGGTCATGGGTGGCGAATTTCATCTGACCACATCGCAGATGGGGCCCAATTTTTATATCGGAAACAATGAACATGCCAACGGCACCTACCAGTCTCTGCTGCCCTGGCGCGGTGACGCCGCCTACGAGCAAACCGATGCCGTTGATCTCGCGGAGCGTGAGCTTGGCCGCAAGCTGGCGCCTGGAGAAGTGTCTGCCTTCTGGATGGACAAGAGCTTGGCCTTCATCCGCTCCCGGCCCTGGCAATGGACAAAGCTCATGGCCCGCAAAGGGTTCCTGGTCTGGAATGCGGCGGAGCTGGGAGACACGGAAGAGCAGAGCGCCTACGCAACGTATTCGCCTCTGCTCAGGTGGCTCTCTGCCGTCCTGCATTTCGGTGTGCTGTGTCCGCTGGCGGTGATTGGAGTGGTCTGGATGTGGCATCGCCGCCACTTGCTTTGGATTGTGATGGCCTTGGCCCTGACGTATGCCGCGAGCGTGGCCGCCTTCTACGTTTTTGCGCGCTACCGGCTGCCGCTCTTTCCCATGGCCATCCTGCTAGCCGCAGGGGGAGTGGTCGAGATCCGTGACCGCGTGCGCTGGCCGCTCTCGCCCTCCACCTGGCAGGGCCTTGCTGCGTTGTTCGTCACCGCAGTGCTGGTGAACTGGCCGGTGTCGTCACGCAAGATCGACGGCATGATCACGATGCAGAATCTCGGCGGGTATTTTGCCAAACAGCAGGACTACGAACGCGCCATCGCCTGCTATGACCAAGTGCTGGAGCGCATTCCCGAATCGGCCGATGCACATGTCGGCAAAGGCAGCGCCTTGATCGAGCTGAAACGCTTTGATGAAGCCATCAACCATTTCGAAACCGCGCTGCGCCTGAACCCGGAGTTCCCAGATGCGGAGAACAATCTCGGCAATGCACTGGCTGGCACCGGTAAGGCGGCCACCGCTCTGCCGCACTATGAGAAGGCGCTGTTGCTCAAACCCAAATCCGCCGAAGTTTGCTACAACATCGGCAACGCCCTGCTGCAGATGGGAAACCACACCGCCGCCATCGAACTCTTCGAGAAGTCGGTGCAGCTTCAGCCCGATTTCGCCGAGTCGCACAACAATCTCGGTGGTCTGCTCTTCCAGGCGGGGCGGACGGAAGAGGCGCTGGATCATTTCCGCCAGTATGCCACGCTGCGGCCCCAAGCCGCCGCTGCTCATGCAAATCTCGGGGTCGTACTGTCGCAGACCGGACATACGGCGGAAGCGGTCCAAGAGTATGAAACCGCCCTGACTGTTGATCCCGCCCAGGTGGCCGCCTTGAGCAATCTCGCCTGGATTCTGGCCACCCTTCCTGACGCCTCTGTGCGTGACGGCACCCGCGCTCTTACGCTTGCCACCCGAGCCGATGAGCTCACACAACATTCCAGCCCCAATGCGCTGCGCACCCTGGCGGCGGCACTGGGAGAAAGCGGCCGCTTCCCTGAAGCCAGACAAGCCGCCAATACAGCCATCCGCATTCTCGAATCTCAGGGCAACCACGATCTTGCCGAAGCGATCAAAAACGAACGCGATTGCTACCAAGCGGGACGGCCTTTTCGCGCGCAGCGATGAATGGCTGAGCGCGCGCTATGCGACCAGCCCCCGGAACACCTGCAAGCACCAGGACGAAATCATGATCTCCTTCGACGTGTGGCTACCCATTATAGTCAAGGCGGAGGAAACACAGTGAAGCCGAGAAGCAGCGCGGCATCTCGCAGCTTTTTGTCGGTGGCGACGATTTCCATTTCACCCGCACACTTTGCGGCAGCCAGATGCTGGGCATCGTTGGTTCGGATGTAAATGGGCAGAGTTTGCGACAGGCACGCCCGCACAACAGCTTTGTATTCGACGCGGACTCGGTGGTCGATCTCGACAATGGAGATCGCGCCAGAGCTGACATCCGCTTCAAGCACAGTCTGCACTATTTCAGCCTCGCCAGCGGCCAGCACTCCTCCCACTTCCTTTCGGCAAACCGTGGCCCAGAATTCCAACAATGAGAGGTCAGCCGTTACGCAGAAGGAATGGCTGGCAAGGTAACTGGCGAAGACGGGCGAATCGCTCTCCGGAGTGTAGAGCTTCACCAGACAAGATGTGTCCCAGTAGCTCATCAAGCACGCTCCGACCTGAGATCATCCAGAATGGCTTCGGTCGATGTTCCCGCTTTGCCAGTGCCTACCGAATTGCGAAGAGCGTTCAGCCTCATGAGCCAATCCTGGTGCTGGTGAACCGGCGCTGCTACAGCGTCGCGCTCTTCCTCGGAGAGAGCCAGCGCGAGTCCATCCCGCAGCAGCCTCTCCAATCGCATGGCTTTGGGGGCCGCAATGCGCTGCATGACATGATCGATCTCAAGAGCCAGTGAACTCATGGCGTGAATATCTTCACTGCGGCCTGAGATGTCAATTCCTGAAACGTCACCCCGTGACACTCGTGCGCGCGAAGCGGACGTCTCTCACCAGAGCCTCCAACATCGACGACATTGGAGTACACACTGACTTCGTCACCGTCACCTCGCCGGTTCCATCCCGGCCACCCTCGCGAGGGATGACCTGTGGCTTATGGGAGATTACGAGTTGATCAAGCTCCTCACCACGAATCAGCACGTGCAATTTCTTCGCTGTATAGTAGTCGTGAGCTTTAACTTACCGGATTGGGACTTCTACCCAAGAACGAGCTAAAACTCGAGAGTACTTTTTCACCCCACCAAATCCCGGATCACCTGCCCATGCACATCCGTCAGCCGCCGATCAATGCCGTTGTGGCGGACGGTGAGCTGGGTGTGATCGATGCCTAGCAGATGCATCATCGTGGCGTGGATGTCGTAGCAGGTGGTGGGATTGGCGCGGTCGATCGGCTTGTAGCCCCACTGGTCGCTCTCGCCGGCGGTGACGCCGCCTTGGATGCCGCCGCCGCAGAGCCAGTTGGTGAAGACATAGGGGTTGTGATCGCGGCCTTTGCCACCCTGGGTGCTGGGCATGCGGCCAAACTCGGTGGTCCAGAGGATGATGGTGTCATCCAGCAGGCCGCGTTGTTTCAGATCAAGGATCAAGGCGGAGACAGCCTTCGCCATGCCCCAGGCGAGGGGGCCGTGATCGCGCTCGACGTCTTCGTGGCTGTCCCAGTTGCGGCGCGGGAAGCCGTTGTCATTGCCGCTCCAGATTTGCACAAAGCGCACGCCGCGTTCGAGCAGGCGGCGAGCTGCGAGACACTTGCGGCCCATGTAGTCGGCCTCTTCTGCGGCATTGATCTCCGTGGGCCAGACTTTGCGATGCTCCTGGATGCCGTACATCGCTTTCATCGCAGCGGATTCCTTCGAGATGTCCAGCGCCTCCGGTGCGGCAAGCTGCATCTTGGCGGCGAGTTCGTAGCTTTGGATGCGGCTTTCCAGACGCGAGTCTTCCTCGCGCAAGGCCATGTGTTTGCGATTGAGCTGCTCTAGCAGTGCAAATCCCTCGCGGTCGGACTTGGCGCTGATGTAGCGGCCAGCCTTGTGGGGAAACAGATCGGCGATGGGCGTCTCCGCGCCGGGATAAATGATCGTCCCCGCATGCTGCGAGGGCAAAAACGCGCTGTCCCAGTTCTTCGGCCCGTTCGAGGCAAAACCGCGATGATCGGGCAGCACGACAAACGTCGGCAGATTGTCGCTGATGGAGCCAAGCGCGTAGCTCACCCAGCAGCCCACCCCCGGAAAACCCGGCAGATTGAATCCCGTCCCCTGCAGCAGCGTGCCCTGTGAATGCACGCCGGTCTTGCCGACCATATTGTGAACAAAGGCCATGTCATCCGCACAGGCACCGAGCGGCGCAACGGCCTCGCTCAGCATGCGGCCGCTCTCACCGTAGGGCTTGAACTCCCACACCGGTTTCTTCCAGGGCCCGAGGCCGTTCTGGAAGGCCTCCACCTTTTCGCCGAAGTCAGCGTCTTCACCGTGGTGCTTGATCAACGCTGGCTTGAAATCAAACAGGTCGATGTGGCTGGCAGCGCCGCCCATGAAAAGCTGCACCACACGTTTCGCCTTTGGCACAAAGACCTGGGAGCGATGCGCCGTCTCCGCGCCGGCCAGCGAATGAAACGCGAGCGCGCCAAAGCCTTGTCCGGCGGTTTGCAGAAGCTGGCGGCGGGTGAACATGGCAGAATAGTAGATGATCATACGCCGCTGGCGAGCCCGGCCTTGTCACGCAATCGCGCGAGGTCCGGCGGGAGGCGAATTGCACAGTCGCGCAATCGTGCAAAGACGTTATGGTAGATACCCATGTCAGCCTGGTCGCCGCTCCGCAATCCTGTCTATCGAGCTATGTGGCTGGGCAGCATCGGGTCAAACATCGGCACCACGATGAATGAGACGGCGGCGGTGTGGACGATGACCACGATGACGAGCTCGCCCTACCTCGTGTCCTTGATGCAGACGATGTCGAGCCTGCCGCTCTTCCTGCTGGCCCTGCCTGCCGGAGCGCTGGCAGATCTGGTGGACCGGCGGCGGCTGATTTTAATCGCGCAAAGCGGCGCGCTGCTCACCGCAGTCGGCATGGCGCTGCTGGCCTGGTATGGTGCGCTGACGCAGAGCCTGCTGCTGCTGGCCACCTTTCAGCTCGGGGTCGCCGCTGCCTTCACCATGCCCGCCTGGCAGGCCTTGATTCCGGAAGTGGTGGGCCGCGAGCAATTGTCTTCCGCGATTGCGCTCAATGGCGTGGGGTTCAACATCGCCCGCTCACTCGGTCCCATCCTCGGTGGCCTGCTGCTGGCGGCGCTGGGCCCGGCGCCGGTGTTTGCGTTGAACGCCCTTTCCTTTCTCGCAGTGATCGGGGTGATGTGCACCGGCAGCTACATTGCCACACCACGCAGCGCGCAGCAGGAGCAGATGCTCGGTGCCATGGCCGCCGCCATCCGCTACGCCCGCCATGCGCCCGCCATGCAGGCGGTGCTTTGCCGGGGCGGCATCCACATGTTTGCCGCCGTGGCTCCGGTGGTGCTGCTGCCGGTCATTGTGCATTCGCGGCAATGGGCCGCCGCAGATTTCGGCATCCTCATGGGCTGCTACGGCGGCGGTGCCATCCTGATGGCCCTGCTGTGGCTGCCACGGCTGCGCGAGCGCTTTTCCTTCGACCGCGTGCTGCTGGGCGCCAGCCTGGCGGCAGCGCTGGGTACGGGCATCCTCACGCTAGTGCCCGGGAAGGTGGCCATGGGACTCGTGCTCATGGTGATAGGTGCGGCGTGGATCAGCGGCATCAACACCTTCAGCGTCGCCTCACAGAGCGTGTTCCCCAATTGGGTGCGCGCCCGCAGCTCCGCGATTTACCTCGTCGTGATGCAGGGCGCATTTGCCATCGGCGCGCTGACCTGGGGGCAACTCGCCAGCCATTTCCATGCGCCGGTCACCCTCGGCATTGCTGCAGGCTGCCTGCTCATCAGCGCCCTGCTCACACGTCTGCTGCCCATCAGTCATGTGGAAAATCTGGATCTCAGCCCTTCCGGCCACTGGCTGCCTCACAGCGCGATGACCACCGAGCCCGCCCCCAGCGACGGCCCGGTGCTCATCACCCTTGAGTATCACATCGATCCCAAAGAAGCCCCCGCATTTCGCGCGGCCATGCTGCATCTGCGCGAGGTCCGCCTGCGCGACGGCGCATTCCGTTGCTCCCTCTTCGCAGACTTGGAAGATCCCACCCACTACCGTGAAACCTTTCTCGTCGGCTCCTGGGCCGAGCACCTGCGGCAGCACGAGCGCGCTACCATGGAGGACCAGCGCACCGAACTCGCCGTGCAGAGCTTTCACCGTGGTGCCGAACCACCCCGCGTGCGGCACCTTCTCATGGTCAATCTGCGCGATGTGAAACCCTGACCCTGCGGCAGGATTGCCGAGGACGGGCCATCTACTGCGGCCAACCCCAACACCGTCCGGCGCATGCAAAAAATAAACGCAAATTCATCTTGTCCGGGAATTGGGGTTCATGTCGGCGGTTTTTGATTGAGCAACCAACTCCTCCCCGACCATGACACCGCGCCTTGTTTCACTCCTGCTGCTCGCCGCCGCCACGGTGCATGCAGATCCGCAGCTCTCCTCTTGGCACACAGCCGACTCGGGGCAGTACGCCCGTCTTTACCAGGACACCAGCGCCGAAAGCGCCGGCACAAAGTCCACCACCTGGAGCCGGGGTTCCGGCACGCAAAGCAGCCCCACCTACGCGGGGGTGAGCGAAATCCTCTATTCCACCTCCTGGGTGTACATCCGTACCACCGGCCTCGCCAGCCACATGATGGGGCCGTGGTATTTGGATTCGTCGAAGACGCAGAACTTTCCCAACTTCCCCTCCAACACGGCCACGATCTACCGCATCCCGCGCACGCCGGTGATTCCCGGCACCAAGACGAGCACGGGTTTCGGTGCCACGGGCCGCGCGGTCAATGGCGTGTCCATTTTCGACAGCCGGGACGCCTTTTCCTATGTGAATGCGAGCGCGACTGACGCCACACCGATCAACGGGCTCACCGGAGACGGCATCTGGAACCGCGACGGCTGGGCCAACGAAGGAGTGACGTTTGACCCGGCGCTCGCACATCAGGCGGGCAACAACTACCACTACCACGCGCAACCCATCGGCCTGCGCTATCAGCTTGGAGATCACGTGGACTACAACGCCAGCACCAACCGCTACCTGGAAAGCGCTGCTGCAGTCACGAAACACTCGCCCATTCTCGCCTGGGCGGCAGACGGACTGCCCATCTACGGGCCCTATGGCTACTCTGATCCGACCAATGCCGCCAGCGGTGTGCGCCGCATGATCTCCGGCTTCACGCTGCGGGACGGCACCAATGGCACGACCGCCATCACCGTCCGGCAGGTTCTGCCGCTCTGGGCGCAACGCATCCAAAACAAGACCACGCTGACGAGCGCACAATATGGGCCAGTCGTGAACACCACCTACGCGCGGGGGCACTACATTGAAGATTTCGACTACCGTGGTGACCTGGGCCAGACGCAGACGACCGGATCGACGGTACGGGACTTTGACCTGAACGAGCAGAACGTGCGCTACTGCGTGACACCGGAATATCCCTCCGGCACTTGGGCGTACTTCACGCCGATCAATGCCGACAGCACGCCCCAGTATCCCTACACGACGGGCCGCCAGTATTACGGCAGCCCCACCGGCGGCGGAGTCACCAGCATCACGGAGACGGTCACGACTAGCTGGAGCGGCGGTCCGAACAAAACCGATGTGCTGAATGCGCCAGCCGTGGGCGGCAGCGATGTCACGATCACCTGGAGCGGCATCGAGGGCGGCAGCTACACGGTGCAATCCAGCCCCGACCTCAGCACCTGGTCGAACGTGGCCGCCGGCACGCTGAGCGGTGATGATCATGGGCAGACCGTGGACACGGGTGGTGCCGGAAACACCCGCCGCTTTTACCGGATCACCCGCGCTGCGGCGCTCGCTAGCTTTGACAGCACGGGATATGACTACACCACGAGCACGACGGGCAACAGCACTGCGAATGCTCCCGGCGGCACTTCGACGCGCGGCACCACGGTCACCGTGACCATCACGCTGCCCACCACTCCACCACAGCCGCCGGCCAACCTCATTCCCACCGGCGTGACGCTGGCGGGAAGCATCAGCGGCACCAGCATCTCACGCCCCGCGCAGGGAACGGTGACCGCCACTTTTGTGATCCCTGCCAACGCTTCTACAGGCGCGCAGAACATCGTGGTCACCTTCAGCCCCAACCCGACCTATACGATGACAGGCGCGCTGACGATCAACTGAGCTGCACTCCAGAAGACGGGCGCTTCAAACAATCCGACGGTGCAAAAACTGATTTCATGCCGCAGCATTCCGCGCTCATCTCCGCCATGCAGTTCCGCACCCAGCTTTGCGCCCTGTTGGCCCTCGCGCATGTCGCGACGGCCAGCACGCTGCATCTCTCCATCACGCCAATGGCTGAGAAAGCGCCGCTGCTGCTCGACTCCCTGCGTTACAGCACGCAGGCGGGTGAAACCTTCTCGGTCACGCGCTGCAGTTTTCTGCTCAGCGGCTTTGCCTTGCAAAAAGCGGATGGTACGTGGTGGGAGGCACCGGGTCACATCGCGTGGATCGATGCCGAAAAACGCCGGTTCGACACCGCGCTGGAAAACATCCCTGCGGGCAAATACCAGGCGCTGCGCCTCCACCTGGGCCTGGATGCGAAAACCAATGCATCCTCTCCCGCAAAGTACGCGCCCGATCATCCGCTCAATCCCAACTTGAACGGCCTGCACTGGAGCTGGCAGGGCGGTTACATCTTTCTCGCGCTCGAAGGCAGCTTCCGTGTCCCCGGTCAGGCCCTGGGCGGCTATTCCTACCACCTCGCGCGCGACCCCAACCGCACCGCTCTCACCTTCACCGGCGATTTCAATCTCACCGCCGATGCCACCTCCGCGTTCACCTTCGATCTCGGCACTTTGTTAGGCGGCCCGCAGCCTCTCTCCTTCGTCAAAGACGGCCTCTCCACGCATTCGCACGATGGCGATCCCGTCGTCGCTGCGCTCAAGGTCAATTTGCCTGCGGCTTTCACGCTTCAACTAATAACGAGCAGCATCCCCGCCATAGCGCGGCCCTCGCCGATCAAGCCTCTCTATCTTCCGCAAAACCCCGTGGCCTATCGCTTCACCATGAGCCGCTACTTTCCCATCCCGCCGCTGCCACGGGACAATCCGTTGCTGAAAGAACGCGTCGCCCTCGGCGAGCGTCTGTTCAACGACACGGCCCTCTCGCGCGATGGCACGCTCTCCTGCGCGAGCTGCCACACACGCGCCAGTGCTTTCACCGATTCGCGTCGTTTCAGCACCGGCGTCGAAGACCGCATCGGCACCCGCAATGCCATGCCGCTCTTCAATCTCGCCTGGAAGACCAGCTTCTTCTGGGATGGCCGCGCACCCTCGCTGCGCGCCCAGGCCCTCATGCCCGTGCAGGATCATCTCGAAATGGATGAAAAGCTCGAAAACGTCGTCGCCAAGTTGGAGAAGACATCCAAGGAGCAGTTCGCCCGCGCCTTCGACAGCGCCGAGATCACGCCCGAACGCATCGGCCTCGCCATCGAGAACTACCTCCTCACCCTCACTTCCTATGACTCCAAATTCGACCGTAGCATGCAGGGAAAGGAGCAGCTCTCCGCAGAGGAGCAGCGTGGCTTCGAACTCTTCATGACCGAATACGAGCCACGCATGGGTCAGCGTGGTGCCGACTGCTTCCACTGCCATGGCGGCCCGCTCTTCACCGACCACCAGTTTCACAACAACGGCCTCAGCCCCGTCGAATCAGACACGGGCCGTCACCGCGTCACGCAGAATGACCGGGATCTCTACAAGTTTTCCACACCCAGCCTGCGCAACATCGCCCTCACCGCCCCTTACATGCATGACGGCCGCTTCCAGACGCTCGAAGAAGTCATCGCCCACTACGATCACAATCTCCGCCGCACCGACACGCTGGATCCCAACCTCGCCAAACATCCGCCGACCGGCATCCGCCTCAGCGCGTCCGACAAAGCC
>Ga0209400_1003673_pt1 | contig 11127 bp, 9 predicted proteins | sample M_130807_EF_Meta_FD_187313 | JGI IMG/M metagenome (GOLD analysis project Ga0209400, IMG submission 187313) | Freshwater microbial communities from Lake Montjoie, Canada to study carbon cycling - M_130807_EF_MetaG (SPAdes) (version 2) | ecosystem: Environmental > Aquatic > Freshwater > Lake... | reverse complement strand
GTGTTCGTCCAGCCACCACGTGGTGGCGGCGTCGAGCTCGGCGGTGCCAACGAACAGGTAGTCGTGCCCGGCCACGCTCGGGTCCATGAGGACGTGCGCGCGGTGTCCGTGGCCGATGATGGTCTCCGCAACCGCCAGCGACGTGGCCGCATCGATGGTGGTGGTCGCCAGCACGCGCCCGCTGCCGGCCTCGTGGAGCGACGCGCCGCCCACGCCGATGAAGTACGCGTCCTCGGCGATGCAGTCGATGGCGCGGTGGCTCTCGCTCCAGGTGCGGCCGGTGGCGATCGCCACGTGCCAGCCCGCGTCGTGCGCGGCCTTGAGCGCCGCCCGGTTGCGCGGGCTCACGTGCCCGCGCCGGTCGAGCAGCGTTCCGTCGAGGTCGGTGACGATCAGTCCGGGCATCGTGTTCCGTCGGCAGGGTCCAGGGGGCCGGGAATCCGTGCCGCCACGGGCTTCCGCGCGCCGTGGAGGATAGGCGTTTCCGGCTACACTCCCCCTCCCATGAGCCAGATCGACCGCCGCCTCAAGAACATGCAGCAAGCGGACCTCACCGAGAGCCGCGTCAACGACGACTTCCTGCACTGGCTCAAGACCTGGGGACAGAACATCCTGCTGGCCGTCCTGGTGGTGGCCGCCCTTGCGATGGGCTACTTCTGGTGGAGCCAGAAGAAGGAACAGGCCCGCGACGAAGCCTGGAGCGAGCTCGGCGCCGCCAGCCTCCCCGCCGCGCTCGAGGAAGTGGCCGCCAAGCACGAGGGCAAGGACGCCGTGGCGCCCTTCGCCGAGATCCTGGCCGCCGACCGCTACCTGCAGGCCGTGACGAGCAACCAGCGCTTCGACCGCGAGGCTTCGGCCGCGGACGCCGCGCTCACCCCGGAACTGCGCACCGAGTGGCTCAAGGAGGCCGACCGCCTCTACGCCAAGGTGGCCACCCGCATGGCCGATGCCAAGCGCCCGGGTGAATACGGCTTCCTGTTCGGTGCACTGTTCGGCCGCGCTGCCGTGGCCGAGGACATGGGCGACCTGAAGGCCGCCGAAGGCTTCCTGAAGGAGATCGAGGCCAAGTCCAAGGACACCGACTTCGCCGCCGACGGCACGCTCGCCGCCAAGCGCCTCGAGTCGCTGCAGGCGCTCGCCGCCAAGGTCGAGCTCCCCTCGCGCCCCGCGCCGCCGGCTGCGCCCACCGCCATCCCCGACCTCACCGCCCCCGGCGCGCCGAGCATCCTCGCGCCGACCGCCACGCCCGCACCGGCCGACGGCTCGTCCGCGAGCGATGACATCGTGAAGCAGCTCCAGGGATCCGGCACGGGCTCCGCCCCGGCACCCGCGCCGAAGGCCCCGTGACCACGCACGGCTCGGGGAGCGGTTCCGGCCCCGCCGACGGCGCGCCCACCGGCGAGCCGGATGACGAGGCCATCAGCGCCGACCCCGCGGAGCTCTTCGAGCTCTACGAGAAGCAGTCCGCCGACGACGAGACGCCGGTCACGGCCGTCTTCGAGATCACCCGCAACCTCGACCTCCGCCTCGACCGCTTCCTGGCGCGGCGCGTGCCCTTCCTCAGCCGCACGCAGCTCCAGAAGCTGATCGAGGAGGAAGCCGTCACCGTCAACGCGCGCGTCCCGAAGGCAAGCACCAAGCTCCGCCGCGGCGACCGCGTGGTGGCCACGCTTCCCCCGCCGCCCTCGAACGCCATCGCCGCGGAGAAGATCCCGCTCCAGATCCTCTTCGAGGACGACCACCTCATCATCGTCAACAAGCAGCCGGACCTCATCGTCCACCCGGCGCGCAGCCACAAGAGCGGCACGCTCATCAACGCGCTCGCGTGGCACTTCCTGCACAACTCGGGCGGCACGCTCAGCACGGTCGGCGAGGACATCGCCCGCCCGGGCGTGGTGCACCGACTCGACAAGCACACCTCGGGCGTCATGGTCTGCGCCAAGAGCGACACCGCGCACTGGCGCATCGCGCGGCAGTTCGAGATCCGCAAGACCGAGAAGCGCTACCTCTGCCTGGTGCACGGCGAGGTGGAGCCCGAGGCGGACGTCATTGACCTGCCGCTCGGCAAGCACCCCACCATCAAGGAGAAGTACGCGGTCCGCCACGACGAGCTCGGCAAGGCAAGCCAGACCGTCTACCGCGTGCGCGAGATCTACGAGGGCTACTCGCTGGTCGAGATCGAGCTGCGCACCGGGCGCACGCACCAGATCCGCGTCCACATGAGCCACATCGGCTACCCGCTCGTGGGCGACGACCTCTACGCCGGCAAGCACGTCACGGTGGGCGATTTCGACCCCGCGCAGCCCGACGCCGCCGCGCCGCTCCTCACGCGCCAGGCGCTGCATGCGGCGCGCCTCGGGTTCGAGCACCCCATCTCCGGCCAGCGCGTGGCGTTCGAGGCGCCCATGTGGGCCGACCTCGCACGCGCCGTGGAACTCCTCCGCACGACGCGGCTCAAGCGCGTGCTGGCGGCGCCCGGGGCGATCCTCCAGATCGGCGGCCCGCCCGTGACGCCCGCCGCCGACTGACCGCACCAACCGAACGCCATGCGCACACCGATCCAACGCTTCGCCCCCACCGCCTTCGTCTGGATCGTCGCTGGCGCCGCGCTGGCGTTCGTGCCCACCGCGTGCCGCACGGCGCCGCCGGTGGCGCCGGCCACCACGCCGGTCGTTGCGTCTGCGCCTTCTTCCGCGCCCACCACCACCCCCCGCGCCGAACTCCAGGAACACCGCACCTGGACCTTCGCCACCGCAGCCCCCACCGTCACCTTCGACAACCAGTTCCCCTGCGCGCGCCTCAACCGCTGCGAGGAAGTGGCGCCGCACGACTACCGCATCACCATCACGCCGGAGAACGAGCCCATCAACCCGAGCCCGTGGTTCGCGTTCCGCGTCCGCGCGGAGGCCCCCACAGACATCACCGTGCGCTTCGTGATCGCCACCAAGACCGCGCGCCCGCGGCCGAGACTCAGCACCGACGGCGTCACCTGGACCCGCGCCACCGACGCGCAGTGGGACGGCAAGCAAGGCGCCGCCGAATGCGTCCTCCGCATGCAGGCGGGGCCGGCCACCACGTGGGTCGCAAGCAACGACATCATCGGGAACGAGCGTCTAGACGCCTGGAGCGACGCCCTCGCCGCGCGCACAGGCGCTACGGTGGAGACGTTTGGCACCAGCGCCGGCGGTCGCGCGCTCCGCATGTTTACCTTCGACGCGTCCGCGCCGGAGGACTGGGTGATCGTCATCGGTCGCCAGCATCCGCCCGAGGTCTCGGGCTCCGTGGGCCTGATGGCCTTCATGGACGAAGTCACCGGCGACTCCGCGCGTGCCAAGGAGTTCCGCGCCGCATTCCGCGTGGCGCTGGTACCCGTGGTCAACCCCGACGGCGTCCACGAGGGCCAGTGGCGGAGCACGCTCGGCGCCATCGACCCCAACCGCGACTGGGGCCCGTTCACGCAGCCCGAGACCGTGGCGCTGCGCGACGCCATCCTCTCCATCCGCCGCCGCCCCGGCGCGCGCATCTGGCTGGCGCTCGATTTCCACGGCACCAACAAGGACATCCTCTACACGCCGCTCGAGGACGACCGCACGTTCCCGCCGAAATTCGCCTCCGCGTGGGTGGCCGCCATCCAGGCCCGCTTCCCCGACTACGAGGTGGAGAACACCAGCACCCACAACGCCACCGAGTGGACCTTCAAGCGCTGGGCCTTCGAGACGCTGGGTGCGCCCGGCATCACCTACGAACTCGGCAGCGCCACGCCGCACGACCGCATCCGGAAGATCGTCTCCGGCGCCGCGGACGAGGCCATGCGGCTCCTGCTTGCCGCGAAGAAATAGGTGCCAGGAACGCCTGTCCCTCTTTTCCGCACGCTTCCCGCGCCGCGCACGCCTCCGGCGCCCCACCCCTACCGCAACTTCAAGCTCACCAACGCCACGATCGCCAGCGTGATCGCCACCAGGTAGAAGCGGCCCACCACCTGCGTCTCCTTCCAGCCGGCATGCTGGAAGTGGTGGTGCGCCGGCGCGCAGAGGAGGATGCGCCGGCCCTCGCCGTACCTGCGCTTGGTCCACTTGAACCAGCCCACCTGGAGCATCACGCTCAGGGCCTCCAGGTAGAAGACCCCGCCGATCAGCACCAGGAGCACCTCCTGCCGCACGCACACGGCGATGGTGGCAAGGAGACCGCCCATGGCGAGGCTCCCGGTGTCGCCCATGAAGATCTGCGCGGGCGCCACGTTGAACCAGAGGAACCCGAGGCACGCGCCCGCCATCGCGCCCGCGATCACCATCAGTTCCCCGCTGCCCGGCACGTAGGGCACCATCAGGAAGTAGCTGGCGCGCTGGCTGGCGGCGATCCAGGTGAGCACCATCATCGCGAAGCTCGCGATGAGGAGCGTGCCGCCCGCCAGGCCGTCGAGGCCGTCGGTCAGGTTCACGGCGTTCGAGGTGAACGCGATCATGAACGTGCCCAGGAGGAGGAATGCCACGATCCCCATCTGCCACACGCCGGGCGCCAGCGGCAGCGCCTGGATCACGCCTCCGGTGGGCTCGGGCGGGTAGGTCCGCTGGAACGGCAGGTTCATCACGTGCGCGTCGGGCACCGTGGCCGCCTGCCAGATGAAGTAGCTGGCGATCGCGCCGATCCCGAACTGGAATACCAGCTTCTCCCAAGGCAGCAGGCCGTCGCGGCTGCGCTTGCCGCCGTTGCGCTTGTCGCGCGCGGCCTGGGTCAACTTCATCCAGTCGTCCCACGCGCCCACCGCGGCAAGCCACACCAGGACGATCAGCGCCACGTGCACGTAGCGGCTGTGCACCACGTCGGCCAGGAGCACCGAGGCGAGGAGCACCGAGCCGCAGAGGAGGATCCCGCCCATGGTGGGCGTTCCCCGCTTCGAGGCCATGATGGCGTTGAGGTCCTTGCCGTAGAACTCGGGGTCGTCGGTCACCTTGACGGACCGCAGCTTGGCGATGAGCCGCGGCATCAGGAGGAGCACGATGCCGAACGACAGCAGCACCGCGAAGAACGCCCGGAACTCAAGCTGGAACATCACCCGCACCACGGGGTACAGGCCGACCGAGTCCAGCCAGATCTGCAGGTTGTCGACAAGGACGTAGAGCATCGGTCACCTCGCGGCTGCCGGCGCCTCGTCCGCAGAACGCGCAGCGAGTGCCTGGAGCAATCGTTCCATTCGGCTTCCGCGGCTGCCCTTCAGCAGAATCACGTCGCCCGGGCGCAGCGCGGCGGCAATCCGCGCCACCCCTGCCTCGTCGAGCGCCGGGACGTGGATCACCTCGCCCGCCCCCGCGCGGCCGGCTTCCGCCGCGCCGTGCGCGCTGGCCTCGCCCACGAAGACCATCAGCCCGGCACCGGCGGCAGCCGCGGCACGGCCCACCTCGGCGTGGAGCGCGCCTGACTCCTCGCCCAGTTCCAGCATGTCGCCCAGCACGGTCACCCGCCGCGCAGCACCGCCGGCAAGCTCCGCGAAGGCGCGCAGCGCGGCCAGCACGGCGTCCGGATTGGCGTTGTAGGCATCGTTGTAGACGGCCACGCCGCCCACGTCCTGGCGGGTCATCCGCATGTCGGCGGGCGTCACCGCGCCCAGCGCGGCGGCCACCTTCTCTGCGGGCACGCCCAGCATGCGCGCGCAGGCCACCGCGGCCAGGGCGTTCATGGCGTTGTAGTCACCCGGGAGGCCCAGCGGGCAGTCCCACTCGGCGCCGTCCGGCTCGCGTACGCGCATCACCTGCCCGGCCTCGGTGGCCGTGCGGGCGGTGATCCGCCAGAGGCAGCCCTCGCCCATGCCGAAGGTCACCACGCGCACACCGGGCTTCACCCGCGCCTCCACCGCCGCCACCAGGGGCGGCTGGTCGCCATTCACGATGGCAATGCCGAGCGTCCCGAGGCCATCCACCAGGGTGGACTTCTCGTCGATGATCGCCTGCACGCTTCCCATGCCGCCCAGGTGCGCGCGGCCGGCCATGGTGATGATCGCCACCGCCGGGGCCGCCATCCGCGCCAGGGGCGAGATCTCGCCGGGGTGGTTCATCCCGACCTCCACCACCAGGTACCCGTCGGAGGGCTGCGCGCCCAGCAGGGTGAGCGGCACGCCGATGTCGTTGTTGAAGCTCTTGGGCGAGGCGCTCCCGGTCATGGTGCTTGCAAGCGCCGCATCCACGATCCGCCGCGTGGTGGTCTTGCCGCTCGAACCGGTGATCGCCACCACCTTGCCCCGCAGCCGGCTCCGCCACCAGCGCCCCAGGTCGCCGAGCGCCACGCGGGTGTCACCCACCTCGAGGAGCGGCAACCCTGCCGGCCGCGCGTAGTCCCCGGCACGGCGATCGACGAGCGCCGCCGCCGCGCCGCGCGCCTGGGCGTCGGCCAGGAACCGATGGGCATCGAAGTTCTCCCCCCTCAGCGCCACGAAGAGCTTTCCGCGGAGGTCTTCCCGGGTATCCGTCCCCACCCCGTGCACCATGAACGGCACCGGGGCGAACCCCGGCTTCGGCGCCGCCACCGGCGGCTGCACGACCCACTGACCGGCCACGGCGCTGCGAAGTTCGTCGGCGTTCATCTGCATAGAAGTCCCGTGTGTATCGGCGCAGCAGGGCCGGATGCCGAAAAGACGCGGGTGGCCTCGCGATCCTTGCGGGACCGTTTGGAGTTCGACCGCACTCGCCGCTGTGCGCGGGGCGGTTCGACGTTCGGCCGCACCCTTCGCTGTGCGCGGGGCAGTTCGACGTTCCACCGCACCCTTCGCTGTGCGCGGGGCAGGTCGAAGCTCCGCCGCACCCTTCGCTGTGCGCGGGACCCCTGTCCCGCGGACGGCCTCGCTCCACCCGGCTCCTCTCGGCCTCGACGACAACCGCTCGTCCGGTTGGCACCCGGGACTATTCGAATCCGCAGCTGCCGGACTTCGCGCTTGTCGACGCCTCGGGCCAGGGGTCCCGTGCTCGCTGCGGGTGCTCGCTCACGTGACATTCACCTCATGCGGCTCCCCCCCACACGCGGCGGTGAGGCCATTGCCGAACCGACGCCACTGGCGCATCGGGTGCCTGGCCCCCTCGCCGGAGGGGCAGTGGCGGCGCCATGCCGCCCGCCCCGCAAGGCGACTGGGGGCCAGTACGCGGGCGTGAATGGAACGTCGCAAACGCCTCTCCGCCCGCCCCACGCGCACAGACAAAGAATCCCCCCGAACATTCGCGGAATCCTCCTTGCCCCGCGCCCGCAGACTTCCAACGATGAATCAGCGCCCACCCGCCGGTCCGTTCCAGGCGGTGCTCGCTGGCGCCGATTCCAGCCATCGAGCAGTCCCCATGGCACACTTCCACCGTCACATCCAGCGCGTCTTGGCAGCGGTCTGCGCACTCTGCATCGGCATCCTGCTGGCCCGGTCGGTCGGGCTCTGACCCCCCGCCCCTGAACGCCTCCCGAACGAAATCCTCAAGTTCCGGAAACCCATCCCCCGATACGGGGAAGGTGGGGCGACAACGGTTCGCCCGATTGCTACCCCGAAAGAGGAGAATCGCATGAAGGGCTTCGAACTGGTTAAGGGCTGGGCGCGCGAGCTGGTCGACATCATGCTGCTGTTCATCGCCATCGGCGTGCTGGTGCAGATCATCTTCGGCACCGACAGCACCTCGTTCTTCGGCAAGGTCACGGGCAACCTGATGACCTTCATCACGCAGCTCGGCAGCGGCGGATTCGTGGGCCTGATCGCGCTGATGATCATCATCAGCATCTTCACGAAGCGCACGTCCACCACCTGATCCCCGGCGCCCCTGGTGGCGCAGATCAACGAACTTCTGGCCCCCGGCCTCGCGCCGGGGGCCATGTCGTTTTGGACGGTGAATGAGTGATGGTCAAGCCAAGAGCGTCGCCGACCGCGAGCTCATCGCGCGCCCAAGCGCGGCCAGCGCCTCGTGCCGGTCGTCGAACGGCCGCTTCACGGTGCCGATGATCTGGTAGTCCTCGTGGCCCTTGCCCGCGATGAGGACGATGTCCCCCGCACGCGCCTCGGTCACGACCTGCGCAATGGCACGCGCACGGTCCACCTGGCGCACCACCTCGGGGGTGGCGGCCGGCGCAGTGCCCTGCCCCTGCGGTCGTCCGGCGAACACCTCGTCGATGATCGCCTCCGGGTCCTCGGTGCGCGGGTTGTCGCTGGTGACGATCACGCGGTCCGAGTGCGCGCACGCCACCTTCATCATGCGCGGGCGCTTGGTGCGGTCGCGGTCGCCGCCGCAGCCGAAGACGGTGACCAGCCGCCCGCCCGGGCCAACGAGCGGCCGCAGCGCGGTGAGGACATTGAGGAGCGCGTCGTCGGTGTGGGCGTAATCCACGAGCACCGCAAACGGGTCGTCCGGGGTGGTCACGGGCTCCAGGCGTCCGGGCGGGGCCTTGCACGCGGCCAGCGCACGGGAAATGGCCTCGGCGGGCACGCCGATCGACCATGCTGCCGCCGCGGCCTCGAGCGCGTTCATGGCGTTGTGGCGACCCACGATGGGGAGCTTCACGCGCACCGAGCCCCACGGGCCCGTGAACGTGGTGTCCTGCCAGCCCAGGCGCGAGGCATGGACCGTGGCCGTGCACTCCACGGCCTGCGGCAGCTGCGCATCGGTGCCCACGGAGCAGCGCAGGACGCGACCCGCGCAATCGGCCACCATGGTCGCGTGCCACGGGTCGTCCGCATTCACCACCGCGGTGCCGTCGGCCGCAAGCATCCGGAAGAGCCGCGCCTTGGCGGCCGCGTAGGCCTCCATGGTGCCGTGATAGTCCAGGTGGTCGCCGGTCAGGTTGCTGAAGACCGCGGTACGGAAGCGGAGCGCGTCGGCGCGGCCCTGGTCGAGCGCGTGGCTCGAGACTTCCATGGCGCACGCGGAGCAGCCGTTGCGGACCATGCGTCCCAGGGCGCGCGCCGTCTCGATGGCGCCCGGCGTGGTCAGGTTCGCGGGCTCGGCCACGACGCCGTCATCGATCACCACCGTGCCGATCACGCCGCAGGGCGACCCGGCCTCCACCACGAACTGCTTGATGAGGAAGGCCATGGTGGTCTTCCCGTTGGTGCCGGTGATGCCCACCATCCGGAGCCACTCACTGGGGTTCCCTTCCAGGCGCTCGGCCAGGAGCCCGGAGAACCGGACCAGGTCGGTGCCGTCCGGCATGCGCACGCGCACCACGTTGGCGGCCGCAGGTAGATCGGCGCACGGGTCCTCGCCCACGTGGAGGACGGCCACCGCACCGCGCGTCACGGCATCCGCCACGAAGGCGCGGCCGTCGCTCGTGGTGCCGGTGCGTGCCACGAAGAGCGTGCCGGGGGTCACGGTCCGGGAGTCATCGGAGATGGAGTGCACCTCCACGGCGGACCCACGGACATGGGCGGGCACGGAGAGGAATCGAGCGAGGAGCGCTTCGAGCTTCATGGGCAGTCCTTTGCCGGGAGGGTGCAGGCGGGCAACGCGAGGCCCGCCACTCTACCGCGTCCATCGGCAAGATCAGCGCTGCGCGAACATCGGTTCCCTGCCGCTCACTCCGGCTTGAAGAGCCGCTTGGCGCACCGCCCCACCACCTGGCAACTGGCGGCGTCGAACGCCCCGCTCACCACGCCGCCCGCAATGGGGACCAGCTTGGACACCCCGCGGGCGCCCTTCACCCCGGTCTTGGTGATGAGCTGGGTGCCCACCTCGCGGTTGATCTCCGTCAGCGTCCGGCCGCCCACGCGCTCGATGGCGCTCATGGCCGCGCGCCGGCCGAGGGCGATGCCCGCCCCCTTCAGGAGCCGCGAAGCACTGGCATCGCCCACGAGCGCCAGGAGCACCACCGTGCGGACCTTGTCCGAACGCGGGTCGTGCCCGTAGATGGCGGCAATGGCCGCGGCCATGCGCGCCTGGATGAGCCAGGAGGCGGCCACGGAACCGGGCACCGTGATCGGGAGCGTCAGGACGCCACCCAGGCCGGTCACGAAGCCGGCCGTGAAGTTCTTGCTGGTCTCCCAGCGGATCAGCGCATCCACGCGCTTGTCGTTGTTGGCGTACCCCTGGTCGATCAGGTAGCGGGTGGCCAGGTCCGAGGCACTCGAGAGCGGCGAGATGCCGGCGATCGATCGGTCGGTGATCCAGTCGGCGAGCTTCAGGGCGTCCTTGCGCAGGTCCTTCATGTCCATGGGTGGAGGGTATCGGCGCAGTGCGCCCCATGGCGGCAAAGCGTGGAGCGCGGGCGGCCGTCACGCCGATGAACTTCTCGCGGTCGGAGACCGCCCCCACGTCCGTGGTCCCCGGGCATCGCCCGGCACGGAGCCGCGGGGTACATCACAGGAGGCAGGGAATGGCCACGCACGACCAGTCGGGCGCCGGGGAACGCACTTCGTCCAGGCTCATCGCATCGAACGGATTCGGGATGTTCATGCTGGGGATCGCCCTCGCACTCGGCGGCGCGTTTGCGTCGCAGAGCGTGGCCAAGGCCATCGTGGCGAGCAAGAACGCCAGCAGCATCAAGGTGAAGGGCGCCGCCAGCGTCGACCTGCGCGCCGACAGCGCGCGGTGGACGGCATCGGTCACCTGCTGCGCCGCCACCCTGCCCGCGGCGTACGACGCGCTTTCCAAGGACATGGCGCGGCTCCAGGCCTTCATGCGCACCAGCTACTTCACCGATGCCGAGGCCAAGCCCGGCGCGGTGCGCGTCTCCAGCATCATGCGCAAGGACGCCAAGGGAAACAACACCAACCAGGTCGAGCAGTACCAGCTCACGCAGTCGGTGGACGTCCTGACCCCGAAGGTCGATGCCGTCGCCGAGGCCGCGCGCAACGTCACGCAGCTCATCAAGGACGGCGCGGCCATCACGAGCGGCCAGCCCGAGTACCTGGTGACCAACCTGGAATCAAACAAGGTGGACCTCCTCGACCAGGCCACGCGCAACGCCATGGCGCGCGCGGGGACACTCGCCAGCGGCAGCGGTTCGTCGGTGGGCACGCTCATCAGCGCAAGTCAGGGCGTGATCCAGGTGATCGAGCGCGGCTCCGCCGGCTCAAGCGATTACGGCGAGTACGACACCCGCACCATCGACAAGACCATGCGCGTGGTGGTGAGCCTGGAATACGCGGTGCGCTGACGGCGTACGGCGCAGTCGACG
>Ga0209400_1003670_pt1 | contig 11134 bp, 11 predicted proteins | sample M_130807_EF_Meta_FD_187313 | JGI IMG/M metagenome (GOLD analysis project Ga0209400, IMG submission 187313) | Freshwater microbial communities from Lake Montjoie, Canada to study carbon cycling - M_130807_EF_MetaG (SPAdes) (version 2) | ecosystem: Environmental > Aquatic > Freshwater > Lake... | reverse complement strand
GAGTAAGAAGAAGCATGCCACCGCCAAAAAAGAAAAGCGTTTACAAAAATACGGCTATTATGCGCAAAAAGGGAAATTTGGATTCGTCAAACGTAGCACTCGCAAATCCAAGAAATAATAAGAAATAATAAGAAATATTTTTTACCATTTACAACTTGTAAAAATACAATTCTACAAGTTGTATTACATTTTAGTAACCGTTTCAAAACATCCTTACAGAGGATGTATAATTAATTAATTATCGCACGACGATACTTTGTGCGACGATTTTTTGTATTCTTTACTTTTCTACGTGATTTTCCAGCATGTAAAATCATATATTTCAATTCTCCCATATATTTCTTACATAAACTTAATCTTTCATATGAGGGCATCAACTCGTTTATTTCTTGTTGAATTGTATGAATTTTAGCACGTTCTGTAGAAGAAGAACCATACCAATGCATATTTTTTTTTGCTGCTTTTTCTAAAGCTGATATTTCTCTATCTATTATTGTTAATAATAGATATGATGAAGTTAATTCCCTTGCTCGTTCTGGTAGTGAACGTCTATTTGATAAATCGTTAAATGATAATGAATTTTGTAATAAAAAAATATAATTATTATCTTTTTCAATAGCTTCAATAGTTTTTTTAGCATATTTTTTTCCTATTTCAGTTTTAAAATTTTCAATATTATTAAACTTTTCATCATATTTAAGATTATAATGACCATTACTGTGTACAGTACTAAATCCTATTCTATTCATTGGAAAAGAATCTTGAAGGTACAAGTTTCGGGACATTTTTCTATATAATAGAAAAATATTAATTTGTAATGCCTTTTTGGAAATTCTTACAGAGGGTGTATGAATAAATAACATCATCCCTGTAGGGCCTTTTTTGGAAATTCTTACAGAGGGTGTATGAATACAAATAAACCCTTCCTGTAATGCCTTTTCTGGAAATTCTTACAGAGGGTGTATGAATAAATAACATCATCCCTGTAGGGCCTTTTTTGGAAATTCTTACAGAGGGTGTATGAATAAATAACATCATCCCTGTAGGGCCTTTTTTGGAAATTCTTACAGAGGGTGTATGAATAAATAACATCATCCCTGTAGGACGTTTCTGGAAATTCTTACAGAGGGTGTATGAATAAATAACATCATCCCTGTAGGACGTTTCTGGAAATTCTTACAGAGGGTGTTGTATGTAATTATTTTTTTCGTTTTGTGGTGGCACGAAATCGTTCATATTCGTCGCGTACTTGTTTGTACGAGAGTCCAGATTGTTTGCCCAAGTGATGGTTCACTGATTCGTGTAGGTCGTATATGTATCGTGTGAAGGTGTTGCGGTTGCGTAAATGTGAAAGATTGATGGGCATATTGTGGTGGTAGTTTGTTCTGCAGTCGGGGCAAGGAAGTACGTGTTCGAGGTCTTGCATGAAGCGAAGGTAGTGTTTTTTTTGCAAGAGGGAGGGTTTTATGGGGTAGGCAAAGGACATGGTGTGTAGAAAATGCCAGAGGGGGGGTCCCCAGGAGGAGGTCAACATGCCTTGTTTGCTATTTTTGTAATCAGGATATGTAGGAGCACACTGAGGAACTCCTATGTTTTTTCGATATTTTCTTGTTTTCATAAGTGTGATGGAAGAAAATGTTTCACTCTAGTTTGGGTGGAGAAAATGTTTCCGTTCTTTGCAGGCCAAAAGATTTGTGGGCTTTTGTATATTCATGGCTACCTTTTACGAAGTTGTAGGACGAATTTTTCAGCCGTACAAGACAATTTTCTTGTCTTTGTTTCTCTTTATTCTTTTTGGCGTGGTGGCTTATTTTTTCTATACGTATTACTTGTCAAATTCCATTAATAACCGCAAGTACAGTGATGTGGCGAATTCATCGGGTCAAAAAGAGTCGGTGATGATTTATTTCTTTTTCGCGGATTGGTGTCCTCATTGCAAGACGGCCAAGCCGGATTGGCAACAATTTAGTTCGCAAGTTGATGGAACAGTAGTAAATGGCAAGTCCATCAAGACGGTCGAGGTGGATTGCACAGATTTGGAGAATTCAGCGGACCCGGCGGTGAGCAGTACCAAACAATTGATGAATACATACAAGGTAGCAGGATTCCCTACTGTCTTTGCCGTGAAGGATGACAAAAAGATTGATTATGATGCCAAGGTATCGTTGACAACACTGAATAAATTTGTAGAGGCCATTTCACAATAAGAAAGAAACATACAGAGTTATACATAATTTCTCTGCATCTAGGGTAGAGTAGAATAAATAAATGAAATTAAGTATCAGCAATTTGTTTTATTTCGTGTTTCGAATGATTCCTTTTGTCTTGGTGACGTATTTTTTGATTTCAGCCATTTTCCTACAAGATTTCAAGTCCATCATCTTTTTAGGGGGGCTCCTTCTCGCCTGTGGACTCGCCATGTTTTTCGGTGACACCATCAAAGGCAGCACCGTCTTCCCCTTTGTACCCAATTTCGGCAAAAATGGACTTCCCAGTGCACGCTCCGTTTGCCATACCATACCCCTCTTTGATTCCGGACCCGCTTCTCGCTTGCCTCTAAGCACCGTGGTTTATATTTATACTCTTTGTTACTTCAGCATACCGATAATGCATTATGAGAGGGAGCAGACGAATTTGCCTATTTTGATTGCGTTTCCTTTGTTGGCGTTTCTGGACATGGCGTGGTTGTATTCGTATGGTTGTGCTTCGGCCATGAACATTTTCGGAGCAGGATTGGTAGGAATGGTGGTGGGTTTGTTTTGGTCGGAAATTATTTTTGCGAGCAATTTACGGCAGGTTCAGTATTTCAGTATTCTTAGCAACAATGAATTGTGTGCCCTTCCTTCCCGTATCACCTACAAATGCAAAAATTCGCCGCCTATGGCATCCTCTTCGACACCCGTCGACGCAGAAACAGGCTATGCATCATCGTATTATTACTCGTCAACATCACCTTCGTCAACTACCATTCCACCCTCGTAAAAAAATATTGTTTGAATTAATTAACAAAATATTCACACAATATACACACAATATTCACACAATTAAATAACAATTTCAACGCTTGCTACACACCCCTCTTTCGATACCACATGCAAATACGGCGCAGCCAATTCCTCCCTCGGTCTCATATTACCCACCACCACACGACCATCTGCAATCGTCAACTGAATGGCCGTATCTACCGATTGAACCACCTCCAATACCTCTTGCGTAGCAGCCGTTTTCTTCTCACCTAGCAACCATCCTTCAATGACCTCTTTCAAATAATATGTCTGCTCCGTCACCGTCGTCGTATACTGCTCCTTCATTTTCTTGTTCAGCTTCTTTTGAAACGAAGCAAAGGGATGCACTTCCTCCTTGTCTTCCTGCTTCTGTTCCTCTCCTTGCTTCTGTTCCTCTCCTTGCTTCTGTTCCTCTCCTTGCTTCTGTTCCTCTCCTTGCTTCTGTTCCTCTCCTTGCTTCTGTTCCTCTCCTTGCTTCTGTTCCTCTCCTTGCTTTTGTTCCTCTCCTTGCTTCTTGGGTTTGCGACCCCGCTTGCCCTTGACAACCGGTGTCAAAACTTCTGTTGGCAAGACTTCAGTTGTCAAGACTTCAGTTGTCAAGACTTCAGTTGTCAAAACTTCAGTTGTCAAGACTTCAGTGGGCAAGACTTCAGTGGACAAGACTTCGTTTGCCTTGGGTTTGCGAGTGTACTTACGTTTTTTGGGTTCTTCTTTTGTCGTTGTGTCTTCTTCTTGATGGGTTTCGTCGGTTGGTTGTGTTTCGTTTTTGGGTTTGCGTGTGTATTTGCGTTTTTGTGGTTTGTCTTCGTCGACTTCTTCTTTGGAATCATCGACTTCTTTTTTGGGTCGGCGTGTGTATTTGCGTTTTTGTTGTTTGGATTCCTCGACTTCTTCTTTGGGTTCGTCGACTTCTTCTTTGGGTCGGCGGGTGTATTTGCGTTTGGTGGTAGTTACGACAGGTTGAAGGAAGCTGCGGTGATAATCGTTGAATTTCTTGCGGTGTTTTTTGGCTTGTTTCCAAAAGACTTTTTCCAACACGTCGTTTTGTGTTTGCACAGAGTCGGACAAATTCAGACCCATGGTAGAACACAATTGTTGCATCAAGGATTCGTCATACGAAGTCAGTAAATGCATAAAGGCAAACAAATGCTGGTTCTTTAAGGTCATTTTGAACACTTCGCGTTTTTGAATGGAAGTAGTAGTAGAGGAGGCGGTGGTAGACATGGTTTACAAATTGATGATTCTTTCCTTTGTACTGTTTTTAAATCCAAAATCAATTTTGGACAAAGTGAAAACGTAGGAAGCAACTACTTGTTTATATCAAGTAAAATAGAATAATTTTCGGGTAAATTTTTGTTGTTATTTATTTCGATATGTTGGTATGCAATATTACGTCCAAACAAATCTTTACTGTTTTTTATTTTATCTTCGATGGCATCCTTTCTATTGTATGTGTCATTGTTCAATTCTTGATGAGAAAACATTTTTATTTTGTTCATGATGAAATCAGTATCCCCGAAATAAGAAAAATGCCACCCTCCATCCGGTATGTTTATGTTTCCTTCGTTATTTCTTCTTATTTTCTGTGGATTGGAATCATTTTCTAAAAATGTTTTGTAAGTCATCACTTTTGCATCATTCCAAGGTTCATCACAACGTGTATTCAAGTTATAATAATACAAATCTTGTTTCAACGAATGTACCTTTCTATCTTCCAAATTGTCGGGTATGCTTTTTATTTTCGGTATTTCGTCAACATCGGAAATGATTATGATATCGTCATCATTCAAATTCAATCGCTCAATCCCTTTGCTAATACTATTTCTTTGATAAGACTCCAAAGCCCAGTATGGGTCACTCATATCCATGTTTGAAAAGTCATCTATGATGACATGAATAATTTTGTCATTGTAATCCGAAAACATATGTTTGTTTTCATTGTAAAGTAACGGTTTTTCTTTGTTTGAAAATGTTTTTGTTGATTCTACCAATACAAAATAATCCACGGAATCATTTAATTCTTTCAATCGAAATTCCAACATTTTCATTTCATTGTAAAAAATAAAACAATCAACAATTTTCACTGGACGTTTTTGAGTGTCAAAATTCTCTCTTTTCATCATCATCCATCCAATTACAATCACGAATATGAATACAAATAACCAAATCAAATAGGTTTTGACTTTTTTATTTTTCATATATATATATAATAGAATATTTTTATTTATAATACAATATACAAACTTTGATATAATCCACCCTGTCATATATGATTCGAAAAAGGGTAAAAAATTTTGATATATTTTTTTATTACACATAATATATGGATATAAATAGTGAATTATTGATAATTTCATGTGTCATTGGGAATAAATACAACAATAAATTTTTCAAAGCCCCAACAAAGTATGGATACTGTGTTTTATTTTCAAACAATCCAGAAATAAAAGAGAATGTAGAAAAACAAGGATGGAATTTTTTTTTGTTGCCTTTCGAATTGTCTGACAATTATTTGCAAAATTCTTTGGATGCCAAGTATGTCAAATTTCTTCAATTCTTACACGATTACGATGATTTCCAATCCTTTCCACACATCCTGTACTTTGACCACAAGTTACGTGTAAAAGATGAACACGTAAAAGAAATATTAGATACCTGCGACAAATCTATACTGATTCGTAAACATCCAAGAAGCACAAATATTTGGGACGAAGTGAATGCAGCAAATGGACAACAAAGATATGTTCAAAACATGAAACAAACCTTATCTATCCTTCGAGAGAAAATTGCAAAGGGTGAAATGTCGGAAGATGGTGTTGTATGTCACACAGGACTTTTATACTATAATGAACTAGAACCTATTCTACCAATGATTCAAAATATTTATGACACATGTTTGAATCTAAAACAACCCGAATGTCAAATTATTTGGTGTATGTTTTGTAAAAAATACTTGGATTCAATACAAATCATTGATACACATATAAATACTAATTTGTCTGATGATAATTTGTGGTTTGCTCAACCGGATGATTCAAACATAGAAGGTTTTGAAAATGCTTCCTTTTCTAGCATTATTTTCATTATGTTCATTATTTTCATTATTATAGTCATCTTTACTCATTTTAAAAGAATAAAACATTTTTTAAAGTGGAAATAATAAAACGAAGCAAAATCAATGCATCAAAACCACCCTGTAGGGCATTTCTCAATCTGGCTCGCAAATACAATGTAATTTTTGTATTGAAGATATATTATTTTTGCAATCGCGAGGCCAAAGGCCGAGCTGTGTTACATAAGGAGGTTTTGAAGGCGCCGCAGCCATAAGGTTGCTAGCAGATACAGAGTGGGAAAGCCTACTGCTACTTAAGAACCGTATGGTTCCTTCATACGATAAGAAGGATAATAAGAGCTTAAAGATTGTTCTGGCGGCTTTGCAACGAATGTTGGACGAATGTTTGGACCGCAGTGATACAGCGAGTCAGATTGTTCATATATTAGAGTCATTTGACGAGCAATGCAACAATGTGCAATTCAAGCGAGGTATTTATTTGTATGGTAGTTCGGGTTGTGGCAAGACATTTTTCATGATGGATATTTTGCGTCGAATGAATTACGATGTCATCAAATACGATGCGGGCGACAATCGCAACAAGCATTTGATAGATGGGATAGCTAGCAACAATATGTCCAACAACAATGTGTTGAATATGATGTACCGACGAAAACAAAAAATAGCTATATTGATGGATGAAATTGAGTCGATGAACAGTGGTGACAAGTGGGGTATTACATCGCTCATCAAGTTGATTCGTCAGAAGAAGACGAAGCGTCAAAAGTCAGAAAAGCAGACGTTTAATCCGATTATTTGTTTGAGCAATTACAATGTGGACAAGAAAATCAAGGAATTGATGAAGGTGTGTCATGTGTTTGAGTTAAAGACGCCGACATGGAGTCAAGTGACGCGTTTCTTGGGTTCCTTTCCATTGCCTATGAATACAATGCATCAGATAGCAGATTTGTCACAGGGTGATTTGCGCAAATTGTTTTTTTATTTGGAGTGGTCGCAGCAAAATGACTTTCCGGAGGAGGACTTGGAAGTGTTTCAAAAAAAGAGTTTCAATGAAGATGCCAAGCGGATGACGCAACGTATTTTGGAAACGCCTATTTTGTTGTCTGAACACAACAACTATATTAATGAAACGGACCGAACCATTGTAGCTTTGTTATGGCATGAAAACATTGTAGACCATTTGCAATATAACTTGACAGAGAATGGAAAGAAAAAAGGGGGGAGGATGGATGTGTTTGGATTTTACGATACCTTGTTGGAAAACATATGTTTTGCGGATTACATTGACCGCATTACGTTTCAGAACCAGATATGGCAATTCAATGAAATGTCTTCGTTGATTAAAACCATGTACAACAATAAATTGTTTCATGAGACGGGGTATGGTTGTCATCCCAAGGTCAGCGAGTGTCGATTTACCAAAATTTTGACGAAATATTCGACGGAATACAACAATGCCAAATTTGTCTCGGGATTGTGCAACAAATTGGATATGGACCGCAAAGATGTCATTAGTTTGTTTCAAGAGTTGCGGTTGCGAAAAACGTGGGATACAGTCAACACCGAGGGTTTGGAAATTACAAAATTGGACATCAAGCGTTTTTACCGTTATTTAGACCAAAACGAAGAAAAGGCCAAACAAGGAGGAATTTTACATCAGGAAGAAGAAGAAGACGAAGAAGACGAAGACGAAGAAGAAGATTGTTTGGCTCTGTAAAAATTGTATGGTTCCTATATAAAAAGACAGTGCAATGATGGAAAACAACAAAAGCATGAGCAATAGTTTGAAAGAAGCCTTGAACAACATTGGTAACAAGGCCGCCACCACCGCCACCTCTGTTAAAAATACCGTCAACAACACATCGACAAATGTCAGCAACATTCTTGCAAACACGGAAAAATCCATTGTGGATTCAACCAAATCCGTCTCCCAAAGTTTGCAAAATTTTGGCTCCCAAACAGGAACCAGCATCGCCAACGCAGAATTCCTTTCCACCAATTCCATCGTCGCCAAAACCGTATTTATCCTGCTTCTTCTTATCGTCTTTTTGGTTCTCTTCAAAGTCGGTGTCTTCCTCATGGAATACTTTTTCCTACCCAACCAAAACCCCTACGTCTACGGAAAAGGTACCATCGCAGGAAACACAGCCTTTGTCATCTCCACCAACCCAAACGTTTCCAATCACGTACAACTTCCACGCTCCAACAACAAATCCACCGGTCTCGAATTCACCTGGTCGTTTTGGCTCAGCTTTACCATGAGCAATATTAGCAGTGGTAGCCCCAACGTTTACCACAATATTTTCAATGTAGGCGACGCCATCTACGACACCTCCACCGGCATCTCCAAAGTCAACAATGCACCAGGCGTCTACATGATTCAAGACACACAACAAGACACAACCAACAACAATGCCTTTTCGGGCTATGCAAAATTACACATCTTGATGGACCAAGAAAGCCAATCCAATACACCAACCATCGACATCGACAACCTGCCATACAACAAATGGTTCCACGTCGCCATCCGTTTAGAAAACACAGTGATGGACGTGTACATCAATGGACTCTTGACACAGCGCACTACGTTTGATGCGGTACCCAAACAGAATTTCTATGATGTGAATATATGTCAAAATGGTGGGTTTAATGGGTATATGTCGAATTTGCAGTATTTCAGTCGTGCGTTGAATGTATTTGATATCAATAGTATTATTTTCTGGGGGCCCGATTTAACACCGGCTACGGTCAATGGCAAGTCGACCAACATGTCAGGACTCAAAACATACGATTACTTGTCGTCGGATTGGTATTTCAACAAACTCGGACAAATGAAATTTTAATAAAAATGGATGAAATTTCAAAGAGAGAAAAAATGTGGGTGTAGTATATTATGAGAACTAGGAAACATAAATTACAGAAACGAAAAAGAGGTGGAATGACTTCTCTTAAAAGACTTAAAAATTGGTGGAATGGAATTGTTAACATTTCCGGGCCCCTTGCCAAGAAACAAAAAAAAACGATAAAAATTGCCTACCTAGATGATACGGTTACACAAATTGAAAACAAAGCATTTTTCTTTTGTAAAAATCTTATCACTGTAAGTTTACTAGAAAGAAGTCAATTATCAAGTATTGGAGAAGAAGCGTTCGCCTACTGCGAAAATTTAAAAAATTTTGGTATAAACACGAATAATACAGATGGAGAAGTGGAATATCATATACCAAACACGGTTACATTCATTGGCAAAGGAGCCTTTAAAAATTGCGAGCATTTGACGTCCATTATCATTCCTGAAACCATTACAGAATTGGAAGACGAAGTATTTATGAACTGTAAAGGATTACAAAATGTTGTTTTGCCTAGCCGATTGACTAAAATTGGACATCGGACATTTTTTGGTTGTAGCAACCTAGAAACTGTTACATTACCACAAGGGTTGATTTTAATCGGTAATAATGCATTTGCTTACTGTAGACATCTTCAGAGCGTCAACTCAGAAACGGTGGGAGAGTGTATCATTCCACACTCTGTTGAGATGATTGGTAAATTTGCTTTTGAAGTAACAAATTTCAATCATGTAAAAATAAGTAATCCTGGTTTAATTATTGGTGAAAATTCCTTCACAAATATTTCCGTGTTTTATGCACCTGAAGAATTCATGTTTCATAATCAAAATAAAATAAAACCTAAAACAGTATCTTTGACTAAAAAATACGATTTACTTGATGAAATAGTTGTTGAACCGGATGAATCAATATATGAATCGATTGATAGTGAAGAAGAAACACAAAAAAGAACAGCGACAAAAATACAAGAAGCTTTTACTTTCAGTTAAATTTTTTTGGGGCGTTAGTACAACGATATGGCCGTGATTGGATTTTTGCAATTGTGTGAACCCGCCCTCTTGTATTTGGTGGTTTCCGTCATTTTCTATGTCTTGATTCTAGCACAAAATTTAGGCAATACAGACATTTATTGCGTCGGCGACTACTTTTGTCGTTCGTCCAACATGTACATGCTTTTCATCATCAAAGCCCTCTACATTCTCATTTGGACATGGATTCTCAACATTCTGTGCAATTACGGTCTCACTTGGTTGTCGTGGGTCTTTCTCATTGTACCCTTTTTGCTGTTTTTCATCCTCATTTTGTTATACATGGGCAACAGCAAGTAAACAAACGAATTATGTAGTTGCAATATATAGATACTCCAACTACATACACATGAATTTCCTATTTGGCTCAGGAGGCAAACCTGCCGCTCCCCTTCAAAGCAAAAATATTCGTACCAAACAGGATATCTCCTCTCTTATCAAACAAACAGACAAACCCATCCTAACACATTGGAACCAGGGTCATCCACTGTTTGTCCTTTTTTTTATGCCCACTTGTATACCCTGTCAAGAAACAGTGCCGCAATGGGAACAACTAACCGACTTGCCTCAGGAAGCCATGGTGCTCCAAGTCGACACCGACACACAAGATTCGTTCTTGAAAGAATTGGGTGACAGTGAATTACATAATACCTTGACACAACATTTACAGACATCGGGGTATCCTACCGCCATTCATTTGCAAAAAGGTCGACCCTTTGATAAAGATTTGCATCCCTACAATGGGTCACGCAAAACAGACGATTTCAAAAAATGGATTCTTGGCAAAATATCCAAACAAAGTGACAGCAAACAAAGTGACAATAAACAAAGTGGCGGTAAACAAAGTGGCGGTAAACAAAGTAAGAAAATGACAAGAAAAAATAATAAAACAAGAAAAAATAAAAAACGCAAATCTAAATCGAACCCTCCTGTAAGGCATTCTCAAAACGTTTTATAGAAAAAGTGTTGATTGGATGTATATTACCTTCTGTAAGGCATTCTTAAAACGTCTTACAGAAAAAGTGTTGATTGGATGTATATTACCTTCTGTAAGGCATTCTCAAAACGTTTTATAGAAAAAGTGTTGATTGGATGTATATTACCTTCTGTAAGGCATTCTTAAAACGTCTTACAGAAAAAGTGTTGATTGGATGTATATTACCTTCTGTAAGGCATTCT